>WNFU01009885.1_pt1 | contig 10674 bp, 11 predicted proteins | sample 5400121 | NCBI WGS metagenome assembly WNFU01 (sample SAMN13153360, study PRJNA577476) | soil metagenome | isolation source: 100 cm soil or saprolite under grassland replicate 1 | place: USA:California | collected 2016-06-15
GTGCACCGGAATCGCGCACCGCGGCAACCGCGTTGCTCCTCGCCAATTTGAACGCGCATTTTTCGGGAAATCCGCTTCCGTCTCCGGTCTCATTCAAGGTCTAAGGCGTTGGCTGGGCTCAACAAGGAGTTGTGGGCCAACTGGCGTCGCGCTGCCACCTGGAAGGTTGACGACCTTCACGCTAACCACCGGCTCGAGCGGTCGCCCGCACGCGGGCGCCGCTGAGCCGGACCGTCGATACGGATTGATGTCGGTATCGAGCGGGCTGCCCGCCGGCCTTGGCCGTGACCAGCGCACGAACATCGTCCGGCCGCGGCAAGCAGCCGGCATGCGTCGTGAGAATCCGGTGCGTGCTCCGCATCATGGCTTCCGTCTCCGGCAGTTCGGACGGGCTTCACGTATAGCAAACGCGGCTTGAAAGGGCCAAGCCGAAGCGTGTACTCTCCGGGCAACCGAGCGCTGACGGGAGGAGGCTCCCTCATGTACGACCTACTGCTGAAGGGCGGCACGGTGATCGACCCGGCGCAAAACGTGCGCGGGACGTTCGACGTCGCGGTGCAAGACGGGAAGATCGCCGGCGTAGCCGCGAACATCCCGGCGTTGGAGGCCCGGCGCGTCATTCACGTTCCGGGGAAGACCGTGACGGCCGGGCTCATCGATCTCCATACCCACGTGTTCGACGGCGTGGCGGCAAATGGTGTCCATCCCGACATCGCGGGGGTCCACGCCGGTGTCACGACAGTCGTGGACGCGGGCAGCGCGGGCTGCGCGACCTTCAGCGCGTTCCCGCGCCACATTTTGCCCAAGTGCGAGACCGAGGTCATCCCCCTGCTGCACATCTGCCAGACCGGGCTCGCCACGAACCCGGACATCATCGCCGAGAGCAGCATCGACCTCGAGAGCACCCTGCGGGTGGCGAGGAAGCACAAGGGGCTCATCAAGGGGATCAAGGCGCGCATGGTCTCGCCCGCGCTGGAGATCTTCGGGATGGAGATGCCCCGCCTGGCCAAGCGCGCGGCGCGCGAGAGCGGACTGCCGCTCATGGTCCACATCGGCGACACGACCAAGCGGTACGACCCCAACGTGATCCGCGAGCTGCTCCCGCTGCTCGAGCCGGGGGACATCGTGACGCATCTGTTCACCGCCAATCCCGGCGGCGTCCTCGACGCCAACGGCAAGCTCGTGCCGGAGGCCAAGGAGCTCGCCGGTCGCGGCGTGTGGCTCGACACGGCCCACGGCCGCATGAACTTCGGCTTCAACGTGGGCCGCCGCGTGCTCGATCAGGGACTGATCCCGCACTGCATCAGCACCGACCTGACCATTCCGGGCCGGCTCAACACCGTGCACAGCATGGTGGAGATCATGGCGCGCTTCCTCGGGATGGGCTTCACGCTCGAGCAGGTCGTCGCGGCGTGCACGGTGAATCCGGCGCGGGCGATCGGCGAAGACGGCCGGCTCGGTAGCCTCGCGGTCGGACGCCAGGCCGACATCTCGGTGCTGGACGTCCGCGAGGGCCGGTGGGTGGTCTACGACACGCTGCGGGACCCGCTGAAGATCGACAAGACCGTGGTCCCGGTGCTGACCGTGAAGCGCGGCCGGGTGTTCGAGCCGGAATGGGGTCCCCATCCGTGGGGCTGGGAGCCCGAGCGGGCCAGCTGACGATGCAGTTCGGCTTGATGCTGCGGGCGCAGTTCCCGCAAGGCGACGACCTGCAGGCGCGCTTCCAGGAACAGCTGGAGCAGGCGCGACTGGCCAACGCGCTCGGCTATGCCTCCCTCACCAAAGGCATGCATTACAGCAGCGCGCCGTGGCAGGGCCTGCAGCAGCTTCCCTTCCTCTGCCGGGTCATGGCGGACGCGCCGGACCTGCGCATCAACTTCGGGCTGATCTTACTCTCGCTCCACAAGCCGCTGGACATCGCCGAGCAGATCGCGACCGTCGACGTCATGAGCGGCGGGAAGGTCATCTTCGGCGTGGCGCTCGGCTACCGCGACGTCGAGTTCCTCGCCTTCGGCACCACCCAGAAGGAGCGGGTGAAGCGCTTCGAGGAGAACCTGGAGGCCGTCCGGAGACTCTGGACCGAGGACGTGGTGGACATGGTGGGCTCGCACTTCACGCTGCTGGGCGCCTCGGCCTCGACGAAGCCCGTGCAGAAGCCGCATCCGCCCATCTGGATCGGGGCCAATGCCGATGCCGCGATCCGCCGAGCCGCGCGGCTCGGCGATGCATGGTACGTCAACCCGCACAACCGGATCGACACGATCGTGCGGCAAGTGGAGGTGTACAAGCGCGCGCTCGACGAGCACGGCAAGCCGTTCCCGGAGGAGTTCCCGGCTCGCCGCGAGGTCTTCGTGGCCGCGTCGCGGCGGGAGGCCATCCGGCTGTGCGCGCCGTACCTGGCCGCGAAATACGAGGCGTATCACCAGTGGGGCCAGGACCGGGCGATGCCCGAGGGCGACAACGACCTCGGCGCGGGCTTCGACGATCTGATCCGCGACCGCTTCCTGCTCGGGTCGCCCGACGAGGTCGCTGAGCAGATGCTCGCGCTGAACCGGGCGACCGGGATCAACCATCTGATCATGAGCGTGCAGTGGCCCGGGATGCCGCAGAGCCTGGCGCTCGACGAGCTGCACATGCTGGCCGAGGAAGTGTTTCCGAAGGTGCGGCAGGGCTAGCCGGCCGCGCAGGAGACGACATGCCGAAGAAAGAGATCGTCCAGGTCAATCCCGCCGCGCCCAACCCCAACCTGTCTGCGGCCACGAAGTTCGGCAACCTGGTCTTCGTCTCCGGCCAAACCGGCCGGCACCCGGTCACGGGTGAAGTGGGCAAGGACATCCGGGAGCAGACCCGCAACGTGCTGGAACGGATCAAGCTGATTCTGGGGGCCGCCGGGACCTCCCTGGACAACGTGCTGACGGTGACCACGCACGTGACCCGGCGGGAGGACGTGCCGGCCTACAACGAGGAGTACGCGAAGTATTTCCCGACCAACAAGCCGGCCCGGACCACCGTGTCGGCGATGCTGAACTCGCCCGAGCTCCTGGTCGAGATCACGGTCACCGCCTGTATTCCGAGCTGACGCGCCGGCGTCAGGCGGGCAGGGGATGGCCTTTCGTCTCCGGCGCTGCGAACGGCGTCACGACGAGGCCTATGATGTAGGCGAGCCCGATGATGGACGCCGCCGCGCTCACGCCGCCCAGGTTCACGATCAGCCAGCCGGCCAGGAGCGGTCCCGCCGCCGCGAGGTAGCGGGTGACGTCGAAGACCAGGGAGATCGCCGAGCCTCGCACGGCCGTTGGAAACAGCTCCGGCAGATACACGGGCATCCACGCGAACTGGCCGAGCGTGAAGAAGCCATTCACGGCGGCCACCACGAGAAAGACGGAAGGGTCCTGCACCGCCCGGAACAGCACCAGTACGAGGACGACGGCCCCTGCGTAGTAGAGCAGCATCGTGGGCTTCCGTCCCCACGCGTCGGCGAGCACGCCGAACACGAAGTACCCGAGGATGCCGCCGACGTTGTAGTAGAGCCCGGTCAGCGCGACCGCCCGCTGAGCATTGCCGCCCGCCCTGGCGGCGATCTGGCCCGCGTAGAACGGGATCCACGTCGAGACCGCCCACCACGCGACGATCGTGCTGAGCGACAGCATCAGGAGGAGCAGGAGGCGTCGTCGGAGATCAGGCGCCGCGAGAATCTGCTTCACCGTGAATCCCGCCAGCGCGCGATCTTCCGGACGGACCGCCCACCCGCTGGCCACGCGCTCGCGCGCCTGGCGTCGCCGCTCGCGGGCGGCGATCCAGAGATCGGGATCCTGCACGCTCGCTCGGATCCACAGCACCGAGAGCGCGGGCAGCACACCGATCAGGAACATGTAACGCCAGGCGGCCGGACCGAGGGGCGCGACGAACAGCCACACGCCGGAGGCGATCAGGAGGCCGAAGCCGATCGCTGACTGGAGCACGCTGGCGGCGCGGCCCCGCGACTTTGCCGGCCACGATTCACCCAAGATTGCCGTGCCGGGTCCCCACTCGGCGCCCAGCCCGAGCCCCGTCAGGAAGCGCAGGATCAGGAGGCTCGCGTAACCGCCGGCAAAGGCCGTGAGCCCCGTGAAGAGCGCATACCAGAGAATCGAGAGCATCAGCATGCGCTTGCGACCGATGTAGTCCGCGAGGATTCCGGCGATGATCCCTCCGGTCGCCCATCCGACGAGGGTGACGGCCAGGAGGCCGCCGATGTAGATCGGAAGACTGGCGAGCTGGTCCGGCGCCAGGAGCTGGCGCAGGGCGACCGGCGCCACGAGGATCAGCGCGTACGTCTCGTAGCCGTCGAACATCCAACCGAGGAAGGACGCGACCAGTGCCCGCCAGCTCGCAGCGGTCAGCGCCTGCGGTGCACCCGGCTCTCGCGCGGCGATTGTCGCCATCGATCCCTCCTAGCGAAGTGCGGTCATCGTCGGGCCTGCTGCCAGATCGCCGCCAGCGCATCGCGGTCGATCTTGCCGTTGGCGTTTTTCGGGACGGCGTCGACGACGACGACGGCCGCCGGCACCTTGAAGGCCACGAGCTTGGCGCCGCAGTGCTCGAGCAGTGATGCTTCTCGCGGGCTCCGTCCGGGCCGGAGCGCCACGAAGCCCACCGGGACCTCGCCGTAAATGTCGTCGCGCACGCCGAGCGTGCCGGCGTCGGCGACGTCGGGGTGCTCGAGCAGGCAGTTCGTGATCTCGAGCGAGGCGATGTTGACGCCGCCCTTGATGATGATGTCCTTCTTGCGACCGGTGATGTAGACGTACCCCTCGTCGTCCCGCCTGGCGAGGTCGCCGTTCCGGAAGCCATCCTGGGGAATCGGCACGAGCTTGTCCGGCCCCTGCCAGTAGGCCGAGGCCAGCTGCCGGCCGCTGACGACCATCTCGCCCTGCTGGCCGGGCGGAAGCTCGTGGCCCGCATCGTCGAGGATGCGCACGCGCATGTTGAGCGTCGGCCGGCCGATGGAGCCGAGCTTACGGTGGCTCGGAGAATTGCCGCACATGAAGCCCGTCTCGGTACCGCCGGCGAGCTGCACGATCGGAATGCCGTAGGTCTTCTCGAACTCCAGGTGTTTCTCGACTGAAAGGGGCGCGGTGCTCGAAGTCATGAAGCGGAGCGCGGGTAAGTCGGCCTTCGTCACGGCCACCGGGCGCGCCAGGAGCATGTTGATTACCGTCGGAATGCCGACCGCGACGGTCACGCGGTAGTCTTTCAGCCAGTCGAAGAATCGAGCCTGCGAAAACTTCCGCGCGAGCACGAGCGTGGCGCCGGTCAGCAGGGCCGGCCCGACCGAGAGGATCTGCGGCGAGGACCAGCTGAAGTGACGATAGTCGAGGATCGTGTCCGCGTCCGTCAGTTCGAGTCGGTCGATCGGAGACTCGCACATGGCGTAGTACGCCTCGTGCGTCCAGATGGCGCCTTTCGGCGCATCGGTGGTGCCGGACGTGTAGTCGATCAACGACCAGTCGCTCCGCGCGGGCCGGGCGGCAACCGGCGCGTCCGACACGGCGCGCAGGCGCGCGAACAGATCGTCGGCCGGTGGACTCGCCGCGGCCCATCCTCCGAACGGGATCCAGCGGGCACAGCCCGTCCCGAGGCCACGCGGGTCGGTGGGAAGCTCGCGGCTCCAGAAGATGGCCTTCGGCGCCACGTCCTGGAGGATCTGGCTCACGTGCTTTTCGCGGATCTCGACGTTGATCGGGTTCACGATCACGCCGGCCCGGAGCGCCCCCCAGAAGACGACCAGCGCCTCGATCCCGTTGTCGGCGAGCACCGAGATCCGGTCGCCGACGCGCACATCTTCACTCGCGAGGAAATTCGCGAAGCGCCGCGTCAGCGCGTCGAACTCGCCGAAGGTGATTCGCGAGCCTTGGTCGGGGCTTTCGATGAAGACCTTGCCTGGCCGGCGGCGGGCGTGCGACTCGAACAGCGTGTTTGGGTCGGTGTAGGCGCTGGAGCCCAGGTCACTCACCGGGTGGGATACTGCGCCGGCGAGGACGCCGCCGTCAAGCGAGACTCTCGTCGACATCGCCTTCTTGCGCACTGCTGCGACTTGAAGAAGAATGCTGGGGACATGCACGAAGGCAGGACGACCGAGAACGAGCACAGAACGCTCTGGCGCAGAACGAGAGCAGACGGATGACAGTCAACAGACGAACGCTCGGCATGGTTCTGTTCGGTACAGCCCTGGCGGTGTGTTCAGTCATCGTCAATCCAGGGCGAGCCGCAGCGGTGGAGGTCGGCGAGCCGGCGCCTGACTTCACGCTGCCGAGCACCACCGGGGCGGACATCTCGCTGAGCGATTTCAAGGGCAAGAAGTTCGTGTTCCTCGAGTTTTACGCCGCGGATTTCTCTCCGACCTGAGCGGCGAACCTGTCGGCCAGGAAGGCCAACTACAAGAGCTTTGAGGATCTCGGTGTCCAGGTCCTCGGCGTCAGCTCCAACACGACGTTCTCGCAGCAGACGTTCGCCGAATCTCTGAAGCTGCCATACCCGCTGCTCAGCGACTTTCCCGACCGGAAGGTCATCCGCGCCTACGGGATCCTCAACAATCGAACGATGAACGCGATCAGGACGTTCTTTCTCATCGACCGGCAAGGAGTGATCCGCAAGAAGTGGGTCATCGAGAACGACGTGACAACCGTCGTGTATAGCGACATCCTCTTGCGGGATATCCGGGCGGTCGTCGGGAAACCGTGACGGTGAGGCGGGTCCACCCTGCGTCGATACGGACTCCATGGCGGTCCTGGCTCGCGAGCGAGAGACATCTGCTCGCGTTGGCACTGCTCGTCGTCGCGCCGTGTAGTTTCGCGCGAGCCGAATCGGCGGTGACGCCGCTCCTCAAACCTCTCGACCTCGTCGGCTACGCCTCCCGCGCCGCGCCTCCCCACTTCAGCGCCAGCACCATCGATACTCGGCGGGTCTCGATGGGGGACCTCCGAGGGAACGTGGTTCTCATGAACTTCTGGGCGAGCTGGTGTGCGGAGTGTCGTCTGGAGATGCCCGGGCTGGAGCGGCTTCACCGCGAGCTCGCGCCGCAGGGTTTCACCGTCATTGGCATCAACGCCCGCGAGGGGAGAGAAGCGATCCGGCGCTACGCCAGCGGGCTGGGACTGACCTTCCCACTCGTTCTCGACCGTGATGGCAAGATCAACGCGCTGTACGGTGTGGTGGGCCTTCCGACGACCCTCCTCGTCGGCCGGGATGGGCGCGCTGTCGCCCTCGCCGTCGGGCCGCGCGAGTGGGCGAGCACGCCGGCCCGCACGCTCATTCAAGCGCTGCTCGCCGAGCCCGCGCCACGGCCGGGCGCGGAATGATGCGAATCAACCTCCGCCTCCTGGTGCTCGCAATCGCCCTCGCAATCCACGGGTTGATCGGCGGGGCGACCGAGGCCCAACGGGCCGCCCGCCCGGTCCAGATCGGCGCGCTGACCGAATCCTGGGGACCGACTCCAGCGATTCTCGGGTTGCGGGATGGCCTGCGGGCGCTTGGGTACCGCGAGGACCAGGACTTCACGATCGGCGTGCGCTTCACGCAAGGCGAGAGCGCCGAGCTTCTGGAGGCCGCCCGGGAGCTCGTCCGGGGCGGGGCGGACATCATCGTGACGACCGAAGGCGGCAATTCCGCGAGAGCCGCGCAGATGGCCACCGATCGCATCCCCATCGTCTTCATCGGTGGGGGCGATCCCGTGGAATTGGGACTGGTGAAGAGCCTGGCGCGCCCGGGTGGCAATCTCACGGGAATCGCTTCGCTCGACGTCGAGCTCGCCCCGAAACGGTTGGAGATCTTCCGGGAGCTGGTTCCCGGCCTGAAGCGTGTCCTCCTCGTCTACGACGCGACGAACAAGCACGCCGCCGAGCAACTGGAACCGTACCGCGCCGCCGCGCGGAGCCTTGGCCTCACGTTCGTGGAGCGGCCGGTGCGGAGCCAGGAGGAAGCGGGAGCGGTCATCAGCGGACTCCGGAGAGGCGACGTGGACGGAATCTTCGCGCCCCGGGTTCTGTCCCTGAACATCCCCGGCTTCATCGTGGCCACCTCCGCCAAGGGCACGTTCCCAACGATGTTCCAGGCCGCGTTCTTCGCGGAGCGGGGCGGCCTGGCCAGCTACGGCGCCACCGACGGAGACTTGGGCCGCCTGGCGGCGAGGCTCGTCGACCGGATCCTCAAGGGCGCCAAGCCGGCCGACCTGCCGGTCGAACAGCCGACGAAGTTCGAGCTCGTCATCAATGTGAAGACCGCCAAGGCGCTCGGTCTCACGATCCCACAGTCGCTGCTGCTGCGGGCGGATCGACTTATTCAATGAGGGTTACAGAAAGGAGCCAGTCATCATGCCGCGCGTGACGCCCATCACCACCAAGGATCAAGTGGCCTCCGAGCACCGGCCGGTCTTCGACGCAGTCGCGGAGGGCCGCGGCAGCGTGCGCGGCCCCTTCAGCATCATGATGTACAGCCCCCCGATGTGTGAGCGGGTGCTCAACACCAGCAACTTCCTGCGCTTCCAGTCGTCGGTGAAGGCCAAGGAGGGCGAGCTGGCCATCATCGCGACCGCCCGGGAGAAGGACTGCCCGTTCGTCTGGGCCGCGCACGTGACGCTGGCCCGCAAGGCCGGCACACGTGAAGAAGCCATCACCGCGGTACGAGATCGCAAGGACGTGGGCGGCCTCGCGCCCGACGAGCGAGCGATTGTTTCCTACGTGCGCCAGCTGCTGCGAACCAACCGCGTGGAACAGACGGTGTTCGACGCGCTGAAGGATCGCTACGGCGTGCCGTGGGTCGTGGAGCTGACGGGGATCATCGGGCACTACGGTCTCGTGACGGGCCTGCTCAACGCCTTCGAGATGGCGCCGGCGCCCGACGCCGAGCAGCTACCGGTCTAGGCCAAGCATGCGAATCTCGCGGAGGAGCGCGTCATGACGATGATGAGGATGACGATCGAGCGAGTGCGCGCGTTCAACAGGCTCGACGTGCTGGTGGCTCGGGACGAAGGGCTGTTCGCGGTCGAGCGCGAAACTCACGAGCTCGCGGGGCGGACGTGCTGATCGACAAAGACGTTTCGATGAAGACGCGGGACGGCGTCACGCTTCGCGCCGACGTCTATCGGCCCGCGGCGCCCGGCCGCTACCCGGTGCTGCTCTCGCGGCTCCCCTACGACAAGAACCTGCGCCGGCGGCCCGGCGACATCGACGTCTTCGTCGAGCACGGCTACGTTGTCATCATGCAGGACACGCGCGGCCGCTTCGCCTCCGACGGGGACGAGTACTATCCGCTGTCCTGGGAGGCGCAGGACGGCTACGACTCCGTCGAGTGGGCCGCCGCGCTTTCCTACGCCGATGGCAAGGTCGGCACGATGGGGCAGTCTTATCTCGGCGCGACGCAATACCTGCTCGCGCCCACACGGCCTCCGCATCTCGTGGCGTCGTTCCCCGCCTCCGCGCCCGCCGACTTCCACGAGTGCTGGGTGTATCACTCGGGCGGGGCGTTCGAGCTGGGGTGGCAGATCCCGTACGCGATCCTGATGGCGCGCGACTCGATCGCGCGGCGCGGGCTCACGAAGACGCTCTGGCCGGAGCTCGAGCGCGAGCTCGCGCCGGCGCCCACGCCCTGGGCCCCGCCGCTGTCGCCCGAAGCGTACCGGCGCCTTCCCTTGATGGACTGGGCCAAGAAACTCGAGCCGGTCGCGCGCTATCTCACGGACTATCTACGGCAGCCCGATGACGGAGCGCCATGGTGGCGGATCAACGTCGAGCGCCAGCACGGCCAGGTTGCGGTGCCGATGTACCACGTGACGTCCTGGTACGACATCTTCCTGCAGGGCGGCCTCGCCAACTTCTGCGGCCTCCGGCGCCACGCGATGACGGAGACGGCGCGCGCCGCTCAGAAGCTCCTGATCGGACCGTGGGCGCACCTGTTTCCCTATACGAGCCCAAGCTCCACCGGCACGGGCGACATCGACTTCGGGTCGGCGGCGCTCATCGATCTGCACGAGACCCAGCTCCGATGGTTCGATCACTGGCTCAAGGGGATCGACACCGGCCTCCTCGACGAGCCACCGGTGAAGATCTTCGTCATGGGCGAGAACCGCTGGCGGGACGAGCGCGAGTGGCCGCTCGCGCGGGCGCGCTATACACCGTACTACTTGCACAGTCGTGGACGGGCCCAAAGCGCATCCGGCGACGGCACGCTGAGCCCAGAGCCGCCGGGGGACGAGCACGCCGACCAGTTCGTCTACGATCCCGACGATCCCGTGCCCACGCACGGCGGTAACACGCTGATCATCGCGATGGGCGTGCAGGATCAGCGCCCGGTGGAGGCGCGCGCCGACGTGCTGGTCTACACGAGCACCATGATGTCGGACGCCCTCGAGGTGACGGGTCCGATCGCCGTGACGCTCTACGCCGCCAGCAGCGCGCCCGACACCGACTTCACGGCGAAGCTGGTCGACGTCCGCCCCGACGGCTACGCGCAGAATCTGGCGGACGGTATCGTGCGCCCCGCTACCGCGACTCGCGCGCGGCGCCCGCGCCGCTCACGCCGGGCGCGGTGTCGAAGTTCACGATCGACCTCTGGGCGACCAGCCACGTGTTCCTGCCCGGCCACCGCATCCGCGTCGAGATCTCGTCCAGCAACTTTCCCCGCTTCGATCGCAACCTG
>WNFU01009886.1_pt1 | contig 10672 bp, 9 predicted proteins | sample 5400121 | NCBI WGS metagenome assembly WNFU01 (sample SAMN13153360, study PRJNA577476) | soil metagenome | isolation source: 100 cm soil or saprolite under grassland replicate 1 | place: USA:California | collected 2016-06-15
CTGATTCTAGCAGACGCTAAGTGAGGAATCCGGCGAATCCGTCGCAGGGACGAGCGGTAGGTGAATGTGGATCCACTTACCGCTTCAGCGCGGAGAACGTGACGCCCCGCGTATCAAACTCGGCGGCGTCCGACTCGTGCTTCGATCCCGAGAACACATCGACTTGCTGGCCCCAGCGGACGTCTACGAACCCCGAGTGCTCCAGCACCCATTCCCACTCTGCTTCCAGCAGAGCACCGGCGATTCAGCCGCTCCAGAGGTCGATATCGTCCTTCGCGTCCTGCGGGACCTCCTTGTGGACGACGATGTCCGCGATTTGGATCCGTCCGCCGGGTTTCAGCACACGGTTGACCTCCTGCATCACCACCATCTTGTCGGGACAGAGGTTGATAACGCCGTTACTGATGACGACATCGATTGATTGGTCAGGAGCGGGCAGCGCCTCGGCCAGCCCCTCGCGGAACTCGATGTTCGCGATGCCCGCTTCTCGCGCCCCGGCGGCCGCCTTCTCCAGCATCGCCGGGGTCATGTCGACGGAGATTACACGGCCTCTCTCACCAACCTGGCGAGCTGCAATGAAGCTGTCGAACCCGGCCCCACAACCGATGTCAAGGACCGTCGCACCGGGCGACAGAGCCCCCATCGAGAATGGATTGCCCATCCCGGCGAACGATTCGACCGTTCCCGCGGGAAGACTGTCGACAACCCCTTCTAGGTATCCCAGCATCAGAGCCAGCGGCCTGCCGGTGTGGAAGTGGAAGCCCTTCTCCGGCGTCTTCGCGACTTCGGTGTACTTATCGCTGATCTGACAGCGAAGCGCCTCCGCATCGACCGCGGCGGGCTGTACCTCGATTGTCATCTTTGTCCTCCCGTCTGAACCGGGCGGCCTCTCACTAGGTTCCTCCTTCGGTCTCTAGCCTGATTCTAGCAGACGCTAAGCGGCGATTCCTGTAGAGGACCGGCCGTCCGAACCGCGCTAGGAGAAGTCGATGACCGCCGCCGGCGCCCCGCACACCTAGCTCGCCATCCGTAGTGTTGGGTAGCATCGAAAGCGACCCAACGGCAGTCCGCCACTTCGTACCTCACGGCTGTGCGCCATTCGCCTCCGTAAAGGCCGAGTACACCAGCGTCCGTAGCTCCCGCCGGATCGGATACGTCCGCGAAGGCAGGAGCTGCGTCATAAAGATCACGATCAGCTCCTCTTTCGGGTCAATCCAAAAGTAGGTGGAGGCTGCGCCGCCCCAGAAGTAGTCGCCGGCGCTGCCCGGGATTAGCGTCTGGGCTGTGTCCAGGGTCATCGCGAAGCCCAGGCCGAAACCGACGCCGTTATACATCGCCTCGCTGAATGCCCCGCGTGACAGTGATGGCAGGTCCTTGCCGTCCGGAAGGTGATTAAGCGTCATCAGTTCGATTGTCTTCGGGCTGAGAATCTGCGCGCCGTCCAGCGTCCCGCCGTTGAGCAGCATCCGGCAGAAGCGGAGGTAATCTGCGGCCGTCGAGACCAGGCCGCCACCGCCTGAGAGCATTGTGGGCGGCTGCAAGTACTGACTCTTCTCCGGGCTGTCTATGAGCATCATGCCGCCTGTTGGGGCCACCCGGTAGCAGGCGGCGAAGCGCGACTCCTTGCCCGGGTGCGTATAAAAGTCCGTGTCCACCATACGCAGAGGCTCAAAGATGCGCGTCCGCAGGTAGTCGTCGAAGGTGACCCCCGCTATCTTGCTTACGAGGTACCCGATCACGTCCGTCGAGACCGAGTAGCACCACGCCGTTCCGTGCGAGAATTCTAGGGGCACGCCCGCCAGCTTCTGTACCATCTCCTCGAGCGTCCCTCGCCGCTCCGGCCCGCCGATCCCCAGCTTCCGGTAGGCGGCGTCCACATTCGTCGCCTGCTGAAAGCCGGCCGTCAGCCCTGAGGTGTGCCGAAGCAGATCTACGATGAGCAACGGGCGATCCGGAGGCTTCGTCTGGAACGTGTCTATGAACCCACCTTGGAAGACGCCCAGGTCTTCCCACTCCGGGATCTGGCGGTGCACTGGGACGTCCAGCGCCACGAACCCCTGCTCCGCCAGCTGCATGAAGGCCACGCTCGTGATCGGTTTCGTCATTGAGGCGATGCGGTAGATGGTGTCCTCGCGCACGGGCACGCTGCGCTCGACATCTGCCATGCCCAGACAACTGAAGTGCGCCACCTCGCCGCGCCGATAGATCACCGTCAGGGCGCCGGGGATTTTGCCGGAATCGATGTATCTCGTTTGGAGGAAGCGGTCAAGGGACCGGAGCCGCTCGCTGGAGAGCCCGGTGGATTTGGTTTCGATGGTCACGACAGTCCTCCTCCTTGTAAGTTAAGCTGCACCTCAGCTAAAGTCGATGAACGCCACCGGCACCCCGCAGGCGCCGGAGTGGTGCACGGAGACGATGCGCCCGCCCTGCAGCGCCGAGTGCGGCTCACCCACCGGGTATCCCTTCGTCTTCAGCGTCTCGGCCAGACCATCGATGCCCTTCACCTCGAAGGCAAGCCCGGCGATCCGGCCCGACCCGGGATCGCCGCCCTCGTTCGGGCCGATGACCTCGATGATCACGTCGCCCGGTCGCAGGAAGGCGAACGAACGCGGCCCGCGCTCCATCCGCCGCTTCACCGGCACATCGAAGTAGTCCTCGAACCGCTTGCACGCAGCATCCACGCTGGGGACGTGCATAACCACGTGGTCCATGCGCGTGATCTCGAAGGAGAGCGGTGTAGCCTTGTTCCTAGTTCCCTGTTCCTCGTTCGCTTCCTCCGGTTGCACCACCTCAAGCAGCGCACCGTCGAAAGCCTGCGGGTGCAGGTAGCTCAGCCGGCCGGTGAAGCCGTCACGCGGCTCGTGGTCCTCCAGCGGGATGGCAGCTTCGCGCAGCGCCGCCACCTGCGACGCCACGTCGTCGGTCTGGAGCGCGAGGTGGTGCAGGCCTTCGCCGCGCTCCTCGATGTGCTTGGCGAACGGCGAGGCGTCGTCGGTAGGCTGGACAAGCTCGACGTAGCTCTTGCCGGCCGCGAGCAGCGCAGCCCTCACGCCGCGTGTGGGTACGGCACCTTCTTTGACGAGAGGCAGGCCGAGCGCGTCGCGATAGAGCGCGTACGCTTCGTCGAGGCTACGCACCGCGATGCCTACGTGATGCACGTCAACGATCATGCGGCGATATTATCAGAGCCGCGGACACACCCTCCCCGGGCGACGACCGCATGCGGTGACGGAGAGAGCGTGCGCGCCTGGCATTCACGGCGGGGCAAGGACCGGCAGAAGAGCTCGCCGCGACCGGCGCAACACCAGTATCGGAGCAGCGGGGCAAGCGCTTGGCCTGCGGCGCCGGCCTCGCGCGGACTCAGGATCCACCTGTGTGCCGGCTGCGGCGCCCGGCCGACTCGCTCCAGCGACAATACATCTGGCCGACAGCCGTTAAAACAGGCGATACCGTTCTACTGGCCAGCGGCGGGCCGGCCTCTCGAAGACCTAATGGAACGCGGAAGATCGCATTGGGTGGCCGGGGGAGGTCGAGTTCTATAACTCCCGAAGGAAGGAGCGGAATCAACGCGGTAATGGGGATGCTAATGCCCCTACGCTCCGGCAGATACCCGGACGGTGCGCGTTCCTATCGCGAGAGATGGCGGAAGAGCCGCCCCAACCCTGGGTGGGCGAAGGCGGCTCTTCTGGTTGGCTGCCCGATGTTGCGGTTAGCTGCGTCGCGTCAGGGCATGACCTGCTGCGAGCAGTCCGCCCGCGATGGCGATTGCACCCACTCCCAGAGCGAACGCCAGCGCCAGACCGAATGAGCCACTCCCCGGCTCGCCGCCGGTCACGGGTACTGCGACCGGTTGCACCGCTGACGCGGATGCCGAAGCCGAGGCACTGCCGGTCGGCGAAGCTGCTGTCGACGTGGGGGTGGCAGTCGCCGAGACTGTTGGTGTCGGCGTATCGGTGGCCGCGGCCGTCGGCGTGTCCGTGGGGGTCTGAGCCTGGCCCTTCGGGGCCAAGACGGTCGACATCGCGACGGCAATAAGAACGACAAGAAATGCGGCGATTAGTGCCTTTCTCATATTGCCTCCTTCCGGCTGTAGAGAGTTAACGGCAGCCATAATCCAAAACGAGTCTCCTTGCGAATAGTCTCCGCGCAAAACGTAACAAAACCGTTGCAACAGCCCTCTGGCACGATGCGACGACTCTTGCTCGCCTGTTCTGGGCCGACGTTTGCCGTGAGCGACTGTCGTGGCCAGCCAAGGGTAGAGGGCGGCGAATCAGGGACGGCAAAAGCACAAGGGCGGGACTGAGTCCGCCCCTGCGCGTTCAGCCTGGTGGCCTATTTGGTTATCTTCTGGAAGTAGATGTTGGAATCGCGCGACCGCGCGTTAATCAATGCCGGCGGATCACTGAGCACGCTGGCATCCTCGCACTCGTCATCATTGGAAGGCACGTCGTCGGCGCCGTTGACATCCTCGCCCTCGTCGCAGCGCTGCCGCTCCGCGTTGAGGTCCCGATTGTCGCCCCAGACCGCGTATGCGCTCGTTCCGTCCGCCACGACCGCGATGTAGTCACCGATGAAGGGGCTGATCGACTTGATGGACCCCCAGTGGTTTGGGTTCCAGCTGCCGTCAGTCAGGCGCAGTTCCGCATCCCAGGCGGAAGCAGCCGTAAGTCCGGCCGTCGAAGTCTGGTTGTAATACACGTCCATGCCGCAACCCGGAATGGCATCGTCCGGCTCCGGCGCGGCAGGCGTAGCCACGTCGGGATCTCCGTCGCAGCCCGGACCGGCGTCGTCATCGCTGCCCGTCACAGGGCCCGCGTCAGCGAACGCAGGCTCGCTCCGGCTGTCGTACCAGATGATGCTCAGCTTGCCACCCTCCGCAGCCACGGCCGGCATCAGCTGATGCCCGAGATTGCCGGCTGAGTCTTGATGCGGCCGGTTACCCATCTTCGTCCACGTCGCTCCGCCGTCGCTGGAGAACGCCACTTCAAGGTCGGAGCCGGTCCCGGCGTTCGTGGTGATCCAGGAGACGTAAACGCCGTTCGCGTCGGCAGCAGCTGTTGGCAGCGACGACACCCGGAAAGATGGAATTGAGCGGGAGGAGTCCTGGATGTAGTCCGCCAGGGTCGATATTCGCGTAGGCGGCCCGAAACTCTGCCCGCCGTCGGTGGACTTGGCGACGAAGATTCCGTCGCGGTTGCCCTGCCCCCGCGGGGTATGGATAACGGCGGACTGGTAGCCGCGGTAGAACACATACACTGCGCCGTCCGGCGCGACCACCACCTGGCAGCCCTGCATCGCCGCGCCGTTATCAATCGTGATGCCGCGCGACCAGCTATCGCCGCTATCAGTCGACCTCGAGAAGACCAGATGGTCGTTGAACCCGGTGAAGCGTGCCCAGCACATGTAGACGTTGCCGTCGTTCGCGCCGCCCGTGTTGTCAACCGCCAGCCACTGCTTGTCCTCCTGCCGGCCCAGCCCGACGGTGCCGCGTTCGACGATGGTCGTCTTGTCATATGAGACCGTACCGCCGCTTACGTTGTAACGCGCCACCGCGAGGGCGTTCGAATCGTCCTGCTTGAAGCCGGGCTTGCCGGGCGGTTCCCGGTGAAACCCGATGAACGAGAAGAAGAGGTGGCCGTTGCCGTCGAAGCCTAGTACAGGATCACTGCCCGCAGCGTTCCCGCATACAGGCGAGACATCAGGACATCCGGGGTCGCCGGGCCATCCCGGCACCAGCTGTTCCTGACCCCAGGTCGCGCCTCCGTCGCTGGACAGCGCCAGCCCCTGCCAGGCATCGTCCGACTGGCTCAGCGTCCGGACATCGTTCATCCCTACCGCCAGCACCATCGAATTCGCCGGATCCTGTGCAATGTGCGGCTCGTTCTGCTGGAACACATCAGCAGGCCCGCCCACGCTACTCGCGTAGGCATCAACCGGAAAGAAGTCCGCATTGCTCACCCGCACGTTCGTGCCGGACTTCGATGGCGCTGCTGACGCAACGAGTACGACGCACAGCGCGGCCAGGACCGATATCGGTGGGAATAGACGCGAAAGCTTCCGCATGAGCTTCTCCCTCGTGGGCTCTATGGCTGTGTAGACCGATTATGCTGCCGCGTCACAGGCCTGTCAATACCGGAAAATCGCGACACCCTTTCGGTGAAACCGATAATCGGTCTTGTTAGGATGAATGTGAGCGAGCCGGGCGACCCCGCGCGGTCGCCCGGGCAAGAGGGACTGGTTTCCGAACGGCGTTATTTGGCGGGAAGCTTGGACACCAGTATGCGGTAGTCGCTGTCGAAGACGCTCTCCGCCGGGCGGTTGGTGAAGAAGACGACCGCGCGGTCGCGGTTCAGGCGGCTGGTGTTCACGGTGCCCGTGACGAACTCGCACGGCGCAGGGTTGCTCGCCGAGCAGGGACCCGTGACTTCCGTTCCGAAGTAAGCGACTTGTATGTCCGCCAGCTTACCGTTGCTGTAGACAGGGTTGATATAACCGGCCGCCCAATCGTTCGAGAAGAGCCCCGTCGTCCAGCTCCAGCCACCGAGAGTCCAGTTGCCGGGGCCGCCCTCGAAGCCGTCGCTGAAACCATCGGCCGATACGTTGTCGATGAACCAGCCTTTGCCGTTCACCGCCTCGTCCGTGAAGTAGGAGAAACGGACGAGGACGTTGCTGGCGGCGGGCAGCGCGAACGTCCCGTGCACCCAGCCGTCACCGTTGTCGTCGACCGCCAGGCTGCTTCCCGTGATGACGGTATCAGCCTCAGTAGCGGAGCCGAGCGCGTTCGTCCATGCGGTCGAGTGGTTGGGGTTGACGCTGTGCCGGGTGATGTCGCCCGGCAGCTTCGTCCAGGTGGCGCCACCGTCTGTAGAAGCCTCGACGAAGCCGAAGTCCCACTCCTCCTCGATGTCGAACCAGGTGTCGAATTCGAGAGAGCCTCCTACCGGCATGTTGAGGGCAAGCATGCGGTCCGTCAGGAGGTGGCCGCCGCCGCTGGCCATTTCGTAAGAGCCCGTGAGCGGCGGAACGCCGGACTGGCTCTCGCCCCTTACCTGCACCGCCAGACCGGGTTCGAATCCAGCGTACGAGCCGAACAACCCAGCGTACGGCGGCAGGGCGCCGACCGGGAACTCCACTGTGCCGGACTGGAAGCCGCCGAAGTAGCGGGAGATCGGCAGCTCGCCGTGGTGATCGCTCCCGTAGGTGTCGTTGATTGCGCGCGCGATGGACCAAGGCGTGAAGCGGGTGGTGGAGACAAACGGCGTAAGATCGATCTCGTCGTAGCCGAGCGGAAAGCCGGAGGGTGCGCTCCGAGACGGATCGTCCAGGTAGTTTGCGAGGATCCAGGCGTCGAATAGCTCGTCGAAATCTTCGCCCGTGGCGGCCTCGACGCCAGCGATGCTGTCTCCCTGCTCGTCGATGAGTGTGCGTGTCCAGGTGTTGTCCCATGTGCCGCCACTCTTTGTCCCGAAGTTCTCGAGGAGGTACAGCTGGAAGAGATAGGCGGCACCGTAGTTCTCGAGCGAACCGCCCCAGACGGTCAGTGAGACCCGGTGGAACGCGAGGTAGTAGACGACGTGGCTCTCCGGGTGGCCGTAGCCGTTCAGGAACTCCGCCAGGTCCGCCATGCCCTCGTCGATCCAGGAGTATTCGCCGGGATCGTGGTCGTGATGGATCAGGTGTTGGAGCTCGTGGGCAACGATCTTCTCGATCAAGAACGGCTCAAGTTCGGCATCCGGACCGAGGCTTTGGTCCCAAGCAAGCGTGTCGACGAAGACCATGTTGCGGTTGAACTCGGACTGGAACTGTGAGCTGTAGAATCCAGCGATGCGAAAGGGAAACTCCGGGTCGTAGTAGCTCTGGTCGACGATGTTGTAGACCATGATGTCGATGTCTTCGTTTCCGGGCGGTCGCTGTACGTAGTCTCCGAAGTAGTAGACGTCTGTGTCGACGATGGAGTCCAGTTGCTCTTGAAGATACGCCAACTGGTCGCACGTGATGGTGTTGTCGTCCAGCGGCGAGTCCAGGAAGTCCCAGGCCACCCAGATGGTGCCCTTGCTCGTCGAGTCCGCCGGCGTCTCTCGGAAGAAGACCACATCCTGGGAGCCGGGGTGCGCCGGGTCTTGACTGGGGAGGGCGAGGGTGAGCGTTGAGTCGTCGCCGAAGCACTGCGATTCGGTGGTCTCAGACGCCGCGACGATCGCGGCTGCCTCCGCGGGCGAAGGCTGGCGCGGCAGCGGCATGCTGTCGACCAGGTGATTGCCTTCAATGGCGATGGGCAAGACGCGATGAGGCGCGGCAGCATTCGCGGGAAACGTTCCAGAACCGCCGATAAGCGCAAGAAAACCCGCCGCAATCAGAAGACGACGCATTTAACCCTCCTCCTGGCTCCAACGCCGGCGTTTAGGTCGCCGTCCTCGCCCCTGCAGGGCCCCCAGTCCGCGCTTTGAAGCTTGGCACCGCAAGGGTAAGTTGTCAAGACGCGCCGAGCCACAGCACGGCGGATGTAACGCGAAAGAGTCCTCTAGACCTCCAGCTTCTGCGCCACCAGCTCCCGGTGGTAGTCCGCGTCGCCCCACATCAGCTCCATCCACTTCTGGCGGCGGAAGTAGAGCTGAATCTTGTACTCCTTGGTGAACCCGATGCCTCCGTGGATCTGCTGCCCATGCGCCACGACGCGGCGCGAGGCGTCTGAGGTCCACGCTTTGGCCATGCTGATCATCAGGTCCGCGTCCGGCTCGCCCTCCTGCAAGCTCCAGGCCGCCTTGTACGTAATGAAGCGCGAGCCATCGACATCGATGACCGCGTCCGCCAGCTTGTGCTGGATCGCCTGGAAGGAGCCGATCGGGCGTCCAAACTGCACGCGCTCCTTGGCGTAGTTCAGCGTCACGTCGAAGTCCATCTGCGAGAGGCCGACCAGGTACGCGCAGGCGGCGACGGTCGCCACGTCCTTCGTCTTCTCGATGATTGGCCAGCCCTTGCCCTCAGCACCAAGCATGTTCGACGCGGGAACCTTGACGTTCTCGAACGTGACCTCGCACTGCTTGTCAGCGGCGATCGTCTTCAGCAGCTCGAAGTTGATCCCGGGCGACTTCGAGTCCACCAGGAAGAGCGTGATGCCGTCCTCGCCCGAACCGCCTGTGCGCGCCGCTACGACCATGTAGTCCGAGACGTGCGCGTCCTGGACGAAGAGCTTCGTGCCGTTGAGGACGTAATCGCTTCCGTCTTTCTTCGCCTCGAGCTGTACTCCGTCTGCCGTCCACTTGGCGGAAGGCTCCGTCAGCGCCATCGTCATGATGATCTCGCCGGAGGCGATCTTCGGCAGGAACTGCTTCTTCTGCTCCTCCGTCCCGGCCTCCATAATCGGCACGCCGCCGAGCACTACGGTCGAGATGAACGGCCCGGGCACGAGCGCGCGTCCAAACTCCTCGAGCAGGACCACGAGCTCGCAGACGTTCATGCCGGTGCCGCCGTAGCTCTCGGGGATGATCAGCCCCATCCAGCCCTGCTGCGCCATCTTCTGCCACAGCTCCGGCGAATAGCCCTTCTCGTCCTCCTCCATCGCCCTCACGAGCGACTCGGGACACTCCTTCTCCAGGAAGTCCCGCGCGAAGTTCTTGAGCATCTCCTGCTGTTCGTCGAGTCCCAGGTCCATTGCGTCCTCCTTCTCGTCTCGTTACGACGTCTACCCGCGAGCCCGCGGCTCCCAGGTGATGATTTGCTCCCGGACGGTATCCGCGCCACGGCGGGCGAAGCCCTGCGGTGTTTCCACGAAGAGGTCGTCGAAGTGCGTGGCGAAGAGCTGACGGGCTCGGTCTATATCGTCGGGACGGACCCAGCCGAGCGTCAGTTCGTTCTTAATCGCTTCCTCTCGCGTCGGAGACAGAGGCCGGCGGGCGCTCGCCGGGCCTATCTCGATAACTTCGGGCGCGATACCCATCTCGTCAAGCACCGCCAGCAGTTTCTCCGGTCCCGGGACGAGCGTTTGCTCTTCGCCGTATACCAGGCGGAAGAAGCCAGCGGTCTGATTGGGCGGCGGTACCGTGAGCACGTCGAGTATTACGCGACGCCGGCACGCCCGCTGCAGTTTCTCGATGAACGCCTCGATCTGGGGGACGAAGTACGTGACGTGCGCGGCGAGCAGAACGTCGCCTTCTAGGCCTTCGGCCTCCATCCAGCCGCTCTGGACGGCCCGCGCGTTCGTTATTCCCGCCTCTTCCGCAGATGCACGAAATTCGGCGAGCATGCCTGGGGACGGCTCGACATTGATCACCTCTCGGCAGCGGCTCCCCATCGGCAGAGAGTTGCGGCCAGCGCCGCCGCCGATATCGATCAGCACGTCGTCCGGACGCAGGAACGAAGCGAGCCTCTCGAGGAAGGGGTCAAGCTCGCGCCGCGGATCGGCTCGAAAACGCGAAGCGATGGCCCCCCAGGAGTCGAGTTGCGGGCCGCGGGTCCGCTCGTACTGTGCCTCGCGCGCGGCGACCATCTCATCGTGTCTGCGAGCGGCCGCACCCGCGACCTTTACGCCATCCCGGGCGTCTGTTTCCACGAACGCTAGCCCCGCGGCATGCCGAGGCCGCGCTGGGCGATGATGTTCTTCTGAATCTCCGTCGTCCCGCCGCCGACCGCTAGCCCCGTCTGCCAGAGGTATTGGCGCTCGAAGCGGCCCCTC
>WNFU01009891.1_pt1 | contig 10668 bp, 9 predicted proteins | sample 5400121 | NCBI WGS metagenome assembly WNFU01 (sample SAMN13153360, study PRJNA577476) | soil metagenome | isolation source: 100 cm soil or saprolite under grassland replicate 1 | place: USA:California | collected 2016-06-15
TCCCTACGACGGGGACGCGGCCAATAAATTTAACGCCGGGCGCGCCCTCAAGTTCGACATGGCGGCGATTCAGGCGTTCCTCCATGTCCCGATGGTGATGCCCCGCGAGGGCTATTATTTCAACAAGGACAAATACGGCGAGAAAACGGCCGCCACGAAGGTCGAAAAACTCTATCCTGATCCGAAAGAGCGGGCGAGACATTTTACGTTTTTCGCCGGCGAGAATTGGAAGGACATCATCGATCCGGTGACGTCGGCCACGCTCGACTGGCAAATCAATTGGAACGCCGGGAATCCGCCCTTCAAACTCGAGGAGAACGGCAAGCTGGACGATCCGACCCTCAAGGCATTCAAAACACGAGGGTACGATCCCACGGGAAAAACGATCGACTGGAAGGCGGTTGATCTCGCCGATTTCAAGGCCATCCGGAGCGAGGAACAGCAGGCTCGAAAAGAAGTCGAGCGTGGCGGGGGCAGTTCATTTGCCCTCCGGCAGGCCATCGTACATCTGGCGCAGAGCCAGGTCGGAACCGTGTTCAGCAGCAACCGCGGCGACGACCGGAAGCGCGGCTGGGAACGCATTCTGCGTTATTACGAAGTCGCTTACGAAGGCACGTCGATCAAAGTCCCGCAAAAAGACAAGAGTCCCCCGATTGAGCGGCCCTTCTTTCAGTCCGAATTCGGTGAAAACACCGAGGACATCGCCGGCAAGAAAAAGACCGACCCGTCCCTGTCGCAGCCGGTCAAGGACACGATGGCGGCAGGAAAGTTCTCGTTTCCCAATCCCGGAGGACCCTGGTCGTGGTGCGCCATCTTTGCGATGTGGGCGGTGCGCGCGGCGACGGGCAATGGACGCTGGGATGGAAAGGTCAATGGCCTGGAATGGGTGGCCGATCCGAAACTCAAGAATGCAAAACGGGGCGACCTTCTCTATATCATCAGCGACAACCAGCATCATTGCATCCTCGCGGACGAGCCCGACCCGGCCCAACCGGATGGTCCGTACGAAACGATCGAGGGAAATCTCGAAGGACAGGAGGTGCGTCGATGCAAGCGCTGGGTCTCGGCCAACCTGCATGGTTACTACCGCGCGGTGAAGGACGACTGAACGCGGATCGATGGCTGAGGTTCGCTCGTGCCTGCGTGTCCGGTCGCACCGGCCGACAGGAAAGGCAAAGTCCGGACGCCGCGCAAAACGCGGAGGCCCCGTCCCGAGAGACAGAGGTTGCGGTGCGTCGCTTTTACTTCGATCGAAGGTCGAACAGAGATGGCAGTGGCAATCGGCTTCCCAACGGCGTACTGTTCAGCAGTCGTTTGCGGCGGCGTCAGGAATTCATTTTGGCCGGCTGCATTGCGGAGAAAAAGTCATGAGCAGAACCAACTTCGGCTCGTTTCAATTACCTCGACAAAAATCGAATCACTCTCCCCGACAATCCGCGGCGCGGCACCCGGAGGCGGCTTCCATTCCCGCGTCCGGGCGGGACGGCTTCATGAGACCCAGTCAGGCCGCTTGTGCCTGCGGGGGCAAGTGCCCGAAGTGCCGCGATGCCAGTGGCGCGGCGGCCAATCCGGTTCCTGACACCGTTCGGAGTTCCGGCCAACCGCTGGATCCAGCCACCCGGTCCGAAATGTCGCGGCGATTTAACCGCGACCTGAGCCCGGTGCGCGTCCACACAGGCACGAGCGCGGCCGTCTCGGCCCGCGAGTTGGACGCGCTGGCGTACACGGTGGGGCGGCACATCGCCTTTGGCGCCGGAATGTATCGTCCCCGTTCCGGCGAGGGCCAACGGTTGTTGGCGCACGAGTTGGCGCACGTCCTGCAGCAGGGCGGCGAACGCGCGTCGGAAACGGGTCTGTCGAAGACCGGACCCCAGGTTGCCGAACAAAATGGCGCGGAGCGCGAAGCCGACGCCGCGGCGGGAGGCGTCCTCGACGCGCGACCGATCCGTGTTTCGCACCGCGCTTCTCTCGCCGGTTCGGTGCAGCGCCAGACGTTTCACACGCCGAGCGTCAGTGTTCGTTCGCCGGTTTTGGAGGAGACGGTAACGCAACTGACCGAGCTGATGCCGGGCCGGTTCCTGACCCGCCGCGAGCGCGAGCTGGCCGGCAGCGTCTTCGGCACGAGCATCGATTATTCGCGCGTCCGGCTCATTCCCACGAGCGTGCTGGAATATCGCACCGTCGCCAATTCGATCCGCGTCCCGGAGAACTTCACCATCGCGAACGCGGAGATGGCGCAGACGTTGATCCACGAGATGACGCACGTGTGGCAATACCAGCACAGCGGCACCAGTTATTTGTCGATTTCGCTCGGGACCCAAATCGCCGCGCAAGTGGGCCGGGGCAACCGCAATTTCGCGTACGACTACCGGATTCAGGCCGGTCGAACCTTTTTCGATTTCACCCCGGAGCAGCAGGCTTTCATGGTGGAAAACTATTTCGCGATGCAGCGCGACCAGGGCCAGATTCCGCGCGACCGGGCCGCGGGACGCGTGGCGACCTACAAATCGGTTCATCTCGGCGCCGACGGTTTCCGGACCGACCTGTCTGCCGCCGACCGGTTGGCCGAGGTCGCGCGCGAGTTGCCGCTCCACGAGCCGTTGATTCAACAGATGCGCGCGGCGCTGCCCCGACCGGAGAGCAGCCTGTTGCTGTTGCGCGCCAGCGAAGTCATGCAGACGCCGGGAGCGGCGTTCGCGCCGGTGCCCAGGGAGTTGGAGATGGCGCCGGTCCGACCGCTGTTGGAGGTGAGGTTCCCCGGATTATGATTCGGGACCCTCGGGATCAACTAAGTCAACGGCACGGGGGGCGTTATTCCAGCGGATAATTTCGCAGGCCGGTCTTTTGCAACAGGACCCGTGCGATGAAGAGCGGATTGCTCCGGAGGTAACGCTTCCACAGTCGTCGCGGCTCCACACCGAGTCGGAAGAACCACTCCAGGCCGCTTCGCTGCATCCAGCGTGGCGCCTGCCTGACGCGTCCGGTGTGGAAGTCGAACGCCGCGCCAACACCCACCATCAGCGTCGTCTCGAATTTGTCGAGATACTGCGCCATGAATTTCTCCTGCTTGGGCGCGCCCAGGCCCACCCAAAAAATATCCGGCTTCAACCCGGACACGAGCCGCGTCAGCGCGGCTTCCTCGCCGGCGGTGAGGGGCCGGAACGGCGGCGAGCAGGCGCCGACGATCCTGATGCCGGGGAATTTTTTCTCCAGGTTGCCCTTGAGCTGTTGCGCGACGCCGTCCGCGCCGCCGAACAGAAAATGAGTGTGACCCGAGGTGCGCGTCCATTCGCAGACGGCAAGCATCAGGTCTGGACCATAGACGCGATCGATTTCCCGGTACCCGGCGAGCCTGCCCATCCAAACCATTGGCATGCCGTCGGGGGTGCAGAGGAAGGCGCGGTTGAGGATACGCCGGAAGGAAGGATCGTTTTGGGCTTCGGTGACGCCGTGCACCCCGGTGACGCAGACATAGCCCTTGGCGCGCGCGGCGAGCGCCGCAGCAATGGCTTGACGGGCGGTGGCCAGGTTGATGACGCTGATGCCGACGCCCAGCACGTTCACGCGGTCCGGTTTCAAGCGACGGCAAAGTAGGTCAGGCGTGCCGGCGGTCAAGAAAGAACCGTTTTCCGGCCGCCGCCCAGGGAGGACTGCGGATTTTTGCCGACCGTTGAGTTGTTCCGATTGCGTTTGGTTGCCAGGACGGCCGAGGCATTTTCCCGAGCGAACGCACCACCGGGCGCCCGCCATTGCGGATTGTCAAGACGTCCATTCCGCCGGTCTCGCCGACTGCGATGGCAGTGACGACGCTGCCTCGCAGATTGTCATTGAGAATCGTTGCGCATGCTGTCCAATTTCCCCGGGAGCGCGAGGTTAATCCGAGGCTCGCCTTCCTGGCGGGGTTGTGGCAGCCTGCCGAGTGAAAGACCGAAAGCGAAGAGGGCTGATTTGGAGATGGGTCCGCCCGTTTCTCTGGCTTTTGCTGCTTTATCTTTATCTTGTGTGGCGTTGGTTTGAACATAGCCAGGTATATCAGCCTTACCGTGAACTGGAGGCGAACGGAAGCGAACTGGGTCGCCCGTTCGAGGACATTTATTTTCGAACGGCAGATGGGCTGAATGTGAACGGGTGGTTCTATCCCGCCGACGACGGCTCGGCGCGCAAACAGTTTGTTTATCTGCTCTGCCACGGCAATGCGGGGAACATCAGTCATCGGCTGGAGCACTGCGCCGCGTTGCTGGAAACGGGCGCGGGCGTCTTCATTTTCGACTACCGCGGCTACGGCCGGAGCGACGGGAGGCCGGGCGAGGCGGGAACCTATCTCGACGCGCAGGCCGCGCATCAAAGGCTGCGGCAAAAAGGTTTCGCCGCGACCAACATCATTGCGCTGGGCGAGTCGCTGGGCGGCGGCGTGGCGAGCGAACTGGCCTTGCGCGAGCCGTTGGGGGGCCTGATTCTGCAGAGCACCTACACCAGCATCACGGACGTGGGCGGCGAGTTGTTTCCCTGGCTGCCGGTGCGCTGGCTTGGCACGATCAAATACGACACGCTCAGCAAGTTGCCGCGTGTCAGAGTGCCCGTGCTGGTCATGCACAGCCGCGCCGACCGGCTGATTGGGTTCCATCACGCGGAGAAAAATTTCGCCGCCGCCAACGAGCCGAAAACACTCTGGGAGATCGCCGGCGAGCACAATCAATTCCTCGACGGCGACCGGAGGCGTTACCTCGACGGGTTGGATCAGTTTCTTGCCCGGCTCGACGACGGCGCCGCCGCGCCGCAGAGGGACAGATAGTTGTCGCGCGAGAACAGGACGACCGTTTTCAAGCAGTCGAGCCGGAACGCGTATTACGAAAAGGTAAGAGGGATATTATAGCGGGCGCCGCGCAACGCGGCCCGCCGGGAGGCGAACAGTTGGATCGGAAGCAGGCCTGGCGAGGTTGCCCCATTTTGCGGTCCTCCTCTCAATTCCCGTTCGAAGCGAGTCGGGCTGGCCCCTCTGTTCCCTGAACTACACGCCCAAGAAAGTGTGTGTTTTTGCCAAGACAAGGAGAGCGCGCGCAGCGGCAACGTTTAGGGTGGAACTGCAATTCAATGATGGCGTCGGAGCCCCGCTCTTCCGCGCTGTACCCTGTTTGTTCGACAGAATTGGCTGGGGGAGATGGGTCGCTCCGGCTGACGAACAGATTGCGGGTCAAAATGCAAACAAAGGAGAAAGTTATGAAAACACGACGGCAATTCATCAAGACGGTCGGCGCAGTCAGCGCCGGAATGGTTTTACCCTGGAAATTATCCACCCGGAGCGCCCTGGCTTCAGTTCAAGTGCCGCAGGTTCCCCTGCCGGGAAAGGCGATCCCCAGATTCGTGGAAGCGGTGCCGACCTTTGTCGGGAACCGGGTCGATGGAACCCGGCGCCTGACGGTCAGCATGGAGGAATTCCAACAGCAAATCCTGCCGGCGAGTCTCTATACAGGTGTGCCGGCTCCGTACCGCGCCGGCACGTATGTCTGGGGCTACGCGGTTTCCGACGGAGCGAGTCTTTACGGTCCGCTCTATCCCGCGTTCACCATCGAGGCCCGACGCGGCACGGCGACGAAGGTCAAATATGTGAACAATCTGGTCAACCCCGTACTCCAGAAGTACATCACGGTGGACCAGACGCTGCACTGGGCGGATCCGCTGGGAGAGATGGGCTCGGAAGAGCCCTTCACCGGTCCTGTTCCGCTCGTCGTGCACCTGCACGGCGCGGAGGTGCCATCGGCGTTCGATGGCGGGCCGGAATCCTGGTTTACGCCCCGCTATAAAATCACCGGTCCAGGATACGTTTCCAACCGTTACGTCTATCCGAACCGTCAGGAGGCGACGACGCTCTTCTACCACGACCACGCGCTGGGCGCGACCCGATTGAACGTTTACGCGGGGTTGGCGGGATTTTATTTCCTGCGGGACGATCGGGACACCGGCTTGCCAAGCAATCCGATCGGACTTCCGGCTGGAGATTATGAAATCGAGCTGGCGTTGCAGGATCGAATGTTCGACAGCAACGGCCAGTTGTTCTTCCCCGATGAGGGCATCAATCCGGAACATCCGTACTGGGTGCCGGAGTTCTTCGGCGATGTCATTGTGGTCAACGGCAAATCCTGGCCCTACCTGAATGTGGAGCCGCGGCGGTATCGCTTCCGTCTCGTGAACGGGTCCAACGCGCGTTTCTACGAAATGCGGCTGGCGAATCGCGTCACCAACATGTCGGGACCGGCGTTTTGGCAGATTGGCGGAGACGGCGGTTTGCTGGACGTGCCGGCGAAATTGAACGACCCCGCCAATGCGGCCGCGCCGAGGCTGTTGATGGCTCCGGGCGAGCGGGTCGATATGATCATCGACTTTGCGGGTTACACGGGGCAGACGCTCCGGTTGATCAACAGCGCGAAGGGTCCCTTCCCCAAGGGCACAACTCCGGACCCGCAGACGGTCGGTCAAATGATGGAGTTCCGGGTGGTCTTGCCGCTGAAAAGCGCCGATGCCAGCTACAATCCGGCGACCGGCGCGGCCTTGCGGAGTCCGGTCGTGCGGTTGGCCGGCGCGGGTGCGTTGGCCAAAGGCGTGAAGGCAAATGTGAAGCGGCAATTGACCTTGAACGAGGTCCAGGGCGCGGGCGGACCCCTCGAGGTGGTGGTGAACAACACGAAGTGGGACGGCTCGCTCTCACCCAACGCCGGGGGCATCACTGAACTGCCGCAGGTCGGTTCCACGGAGGTATGGGAGATTATCAACCTGACCGAAGACGCGCATCCGATTCATCTGCACCTGGTGCAGTTCCAGTTGGTGAACCGGCAGTTGTTCAACACGAGCACGTACTTCGCGACGTACAGCGCGGCGTTTCCGGGAGGCGCATTCAAGCCCGCGTATGGACCAGCGCGAAGTTACGGAACGCCCAACGCTGCCGGAGCCCTGGGTGGCAATCCGGACGTCACCCCGTTCCTGCAAGGGCCGCCCGCCCCGCCCAATCCCAACGAAACCGGGTGGAAGGACACATTCGTGATGTACCCGGGACAGGTCACGCGGATTGTGGTGCGGTTCGCGCCCCAGGAGGTTGCGGTCGGCGGGGTGTCGCCAGGACAGAACCTGTATCCGTTTGATCCCCGGGCGGGCATCGGCACAACCGATGGATTCGGTTTTCCGGGCGGACCGGGTTACGTGTGGCACTGCCACATCATCGACCACGAAGACAATGAGATGATGCGCCCGTACCAAGTGGTTTGATCGTTCATTCGCGGGTCGGCGGGAGGCGTCATCCGCCAGCCGGCCCGGCGTCGGCAAGCCGGCGGTCATTTGCGAGAGCGAGATTCATCCCGGCGGCCAGCCCAGGTGGCGGCCGCCGAGGATATGGCAATGGAGGTGCGGCACGGATTCACCGGCGTCCGGGCCGTTGTTGATCACGAGCCGGTAGCCGCTTTGCTTCAAGCCGAGTTTGGCCGCTACTTCAGCCGATTTCAGCAACAGGTGCCCCAGCATTCGATGGTCTTCCGCCGTGGCGTCGGCGAGGCGAGGTATCGGTTTTCGCGGGACCATCAGCACATGGACCGGCGCTTTCGGATTGATGTCGCGGAACGCCAGTACCAGGTCGTCTTCGTAAACGATGTCGGCCGGAATTTCGCGGGCGATGATTTTTTCGAAGAGGGTCTTGCTCATAAGCTGAATCGAAAAAGATAAAACGTGAAACGTGATCCGTAATGCGTGATGCGTGAAGGGTAGTGCGCGGCAGCCGGTCGTAAACTCCAAAGATCGCGGCGCGCGGATTGTATCACCGGGCTAAAGGACGAGCAGCGGACAAGTGCCGGCGCGGGGCTCGGTGGAGAGGCATTGGCGCAGGTGCTCGACGATCTGGTCGTTGAGCCGCTGACAGCGGTCGGTCCAGCGTCGCGCGCCGGACAATTGCTTGACGCAGCTTCGCAGGCCGGTGAAACGAACCATGTCGGGCGCCTGGGTGAGCTGTTGGCGCAACTCGTCACGGAGGCGCGGGAAGAAGGCCAACTCAAAACCCTTGCCCGATTCGCAGGCCAGTTGGCGCAGATCGGATTCGGTGATGCGGCGGGGCGTTTGGGCGACGCCGGTCGGCTCCACAATCAGACCGAACCCGCGCAGCACGCCGGCCAGCGCGCGGGAAAATTCAGCGACAGAGACGAAAGTTCTTCCCATTTCGACCTTGAAATAATGGAGCACGGCGCGGGCGGCGTTCCGGACCAGTTCGGCGTCGAGCGCGTCGGCGGCCTCGCCGATCAACTCGACGGCGACCAGTTCGGCGGAGCAGGGGATGGCTTCGCCGCCGGCGATTTGGAACAACAGACAGTCGGGGTGCAGTTGAATCATGGTTGCTCCTCCAGTGTTTTGACGGCCTGCACGAAATCGGTCGCTTCCTGGAACCGCCGATAGACACTGGCAAACCGCACATAGGCCACGTCGTCAATGTCGCGCAGTCCTTCCATTACACGCTCACCAATGGCCATGCTCGGCACTTCGCGTTCGTATTTGTCGGTGATTTGGTCCACGATCTTCTCGACGAGGTCTTCGATGATTTTCGGGCTGACGGGTCGCTTCTGGCAGGCCTTGCGCAAGCCCGCCAGCAATTTCTCTTTGGAAAACTGTTCGCGTCGCCCGTCCCGCTTGACGACCATCAAACCTTCATGCTCGATTTCTTCGTAAGTGGTAAAGCGGTGGCTGCAACTGAGGCATTCGCGGCGACGACGGATGACCGAACCTTCGCGGGAAGCACGCGAGTCAATGACCTTATCATCCAGCCGACCGCATTTCGGACAACGCATAAAACAACCAAGCTACCGGATACTGTGGTTTGCCGTTCATATCACACAAAATGTTGTAGCGTCAAGCACAGGAATCCCGGAAACGCGCGTGAGGGCGCATCCCCTCTCCCTGGCCCTCTCCCCACTCCTCCGTCGTGGGGAGAGGGAATCGCCGCGGGCTTGGTGGTCGCATCAAGATGTGCCCCGCGCGTGAAGAGGCGTCGGCATTTGGAAGCATTTTGACAAGCTCTTCAGTCGGGTGCGCGCATCCGGGTGCTTTTGGTGTCCTGCCAATCACAGCGAAGGATTGCCGCCGGCTCAATGCGGGGTGCGTCCGGATGGGACGCGCGATACTCGACATGAAATGCGGTTGTCACATAAGCCGTGGCTTTTGCCAGGCGGCGTGGCTTTCCCGCCGGAAGGGGGCGGCGGCATGTCGGGGGCGCGGGGCGCCCGCAGCCGCCGCAGAGCGAACCTGTAACCGTGCAAAGGGGTCGCTGTCGTTGTGGCGACGTCCGCTGGCAGGTTCGATTTGTCGGAATGTTTCGTTGATTGAGCGACATTGTCCGTTGTAATGTCTCAAGCACTCTCAGATTTTTATGCTGGTCGGGAACAAGAAGACATGGTGGGACGAATTGCGGGGGCAACGCCGGCGACTGGCGGACTGGGGACCCTTGCTTGCCATCCTGGTGGCTTGGATTGCGCTCTTTCACTTTTGGGGCAATGCCACTCTTGGCTACGTGAAGTCGCCCTCCCTCTTTGCCTGGTTGCTGGGCGTCACTGCTCGTGGCGTCGAAGGTTGTGCCGTCTGGGAAATTCCGGGGAAAATCCTGGGTTCGGAGGAGCCTCAAGTGTGGGTGGTGCCGTTTGTCATCGTGGGATTGTTATGGCGGAAGCGCGGGGAGTTGGAGAACCTGTCAAAGACAATCTGGTGGCCGGCGTTGGGATTGTTGATTGGCGCGCTGGCGCTGCACGTTTTGGGCTACGTGGTGCAACAAACCAGGGTCTCCCTGGCGGCGTTTTTTGCAGGGCTCTACGCCGTGACCGGGTTGGTTTGGGGACGGGCGTGGCTGCGCGCAATTTTTTTTCCGTTTATACTTTTCATATTTTGCATCCCGCTGGGCGGCTCCGCGGAATACCTTACGTTTGGATTACGACTGGTGGCCACCAAGATCACGGTGTTGCTGGCCAACGGTGTGCTGGGAATCGACGCACTGCAGAACGGTACCAGCATCTGGGAACCGACGGGCCGGTTCCAATACGAAGTGGCGGCGGCTTGCAGCGGGATTCATAGTCTGACGGCGATCTCGGCCTTGGCCGCCATCTATGCCTTCCTGGATCCGCGCAGGAATTGGGAGCGGCTGGTCTTGATGGCAGCGGCGGTTCCGCTGGCAGTGGCCGGAAACGTGGTCCGGCTGTTGACGATAATTGTGGCCGCCGAGGCGTTTGGCCAGTCCGCGGGGAATTACGTTCATGAGAGTGGTTGGTTCAGTCTGCTTCCGTATGTGCCGGCGTTTGGAGGGCTGCTGCTGTTGGGGCATTGGCTGCGGGCGTCGAAGCGCGCTCCATCAAATGTTTTGGGAGCGCAAACCGCATGAACAAGGAACGCTGGATACTTCTCGCGGTGGTGCTGGGACTTTTCGGCGGCACAGCCAGCCTGTTGGCCTACTGGAAGGTCAATCAGCGGCTCGGCCTGCCGGGGGTGAGGGTGGTGACGGGGTCCGTTTCTGATCCGGAGGGAAAGACCGTGGTTACCAACACCGTTTACCTGCCGGAACGGGTGTTGGATTACTCCTCGGAGGAATTGCCCGTCACGTCGGTGGAACTGGGAGTGTTGCCCGAAGACACATCCTACGGTCGCAGGCATTACCGG
>WNFU01010428.1_pt1 | contig 10667 bp, 6 predicted proteins | sample 5400121 | NCBI WGS metagenome assembly WNFU01 (sample SAMN13153360, study PRJNA577476) | soil metagenome | isolation source: 100 cm soil or saprolite under grassland replicate 1 | place: USA:California | collected 2016-06-15
TCGCCTTCTTGGCGGCAGCGGCAACCCAACGCTGGTTGAAGCGACCGGTCGGATACGTCAACCGGGTCTGCCAGTACTGCTCGACTTTCGTGAGAGATGCCTCGCCGGGCTCGCCACCGCCGGGCGAGTACAACAGCGCCGCCTTAAGCGCTGCCGCGTCGCCGCTGGGCTGGGATCCACCAAAAACAAGGGCAAAGGCACAAGCGAGGCCCGCAACGATCGGCACTGCGATCAGCCGTGCCCGGCGGGCAAAAGTCCTGTTACGCATGATCGTTCCTCCCGGTAGCGATTACCACTGAAAGTGGTGACGGCTGAATTAAACACCACCACTATCGGGGGTGTCAAGTCTGCGCGAACCGCACCCGCTGACGGCGCGGAATCTGCGCGAACCTTTTGGAAGCGGTCGGGTGGAGGCTGCGCGTCGGTGTCAGCCGGCGGCGACGGTGACCAGCGTCGCCCCCGGGCAGTTGGTCAGCGCGTTGATGCGCCAGCGTCCGCGCGTTCCATGTCCGGCGAAGTCCGCCTCGGCCTCGTCCATCTCGGCATCGCCGGAGCCGATCCGGTAACCGAGCTTCGGAAACGTCTCCCGGAAGTACCCGACGGCGTCCGCGTACGACATCGGCGCGTAGCCGATTACCTGCCGAATAGCCGTGCTGTCGACACGTGTGACGACCGTCCCGCGCGGCAGCGGCACCGTCCAGCCACGCGGCACGGCGACCCTCGCGGGCACGCTCGCACAGGCAGGTAAGCGCCCGGGCACAGCCTGCGCCGCCCGGGGCGCACTCGAGCCTCCCCAGCCGACGAGCGCGACGGCGGCGGCGACGACCGCGGCGAGCACGGGGAAGGCCCGCAGAGCGGACCTTCCCCACGCGCGGTCAGCGGATCGTGACATCGCCCTTGGTGAGCGTTCCGCCGCGGGTGTAGCCGTTTCCGAGCTCGATGCTGAAGGTGTCGCCGGCCTTGCCGTTGTCCGTGACGACCACGGTGAAGTCCAGCTGTTGGTTGCCGGTGACTCCGGTGCCCTTCACCTGCGCACGATGAGTGGGATCGTCGAACGTCAGCGACGTGATCCGCGTCGACTTGAAGTTGACGCCTGCGAGCTCGTCGACGTACGCGACCTTGCCGTGCAGCATCTGGTCGGGATTGAGCGCGAACCTGCCGTCCTTGTCCGTCGCGCCGATCGTTCCGCTGCCGACAACCGAACGCTTACCGGTGGGCGGCGCCGCGGGCGCGCTGCCGAGCGCGTAGTCGAACGCGCGCGTCGAGTCGAGATCGGCATAGACGTCGGCTGTCGCGTCGTTGCGGCCACCGGAGAACGCAGTGACGCTGTACAGCTTCGTCCCGTAGATCGGCCGGTTCGCGCCGAAGCCGCCGTTGAGCGGCACGTCGATCGTGATCGTGCTCCCGCTCACGCTGCCGTTCGCGGACGCCTCGGCCGGGTACTCGACGATCTTGCAGTTTTCGGGCGTCGTCGTCACGCAGCCGTTCCCCGGCACGTTCCCCTGCGCGGATGTGCCACTGCCCGCGAAGAACGTCGGCGCGCCGCCGTTCGAGGACTGAGCCCCGACGTAGAAGAGGCGATAGGCATCCTCCCCTTGGTCGCCGACCGACTTCGCAGTGAACCGCATGATCCAAACGCCGGACGTCTTGCCCGCCGGCGGCGCGACCGATGACAGGCTCTTCAGCGCCATCTGCACCCGCAGCGTCGACGAGCTCGGCTGCGAGACCGTCAGCTTCGTGAAGTCGTACTGCGGGACGCTCGCACCCGCTCCGGTGACAGGAGCGTAGTGCGGCGACTGGGCATCGCCGGCCGGGTCGGCGGCGGGGTTCGCCGGCGTCTGGTGGAAGACCTGCGTGCCGAGCCCGCCGGGCCCGGCGATCTGCCGCGCCTCGTACGCGATCGCGCCGTGGTGCTGGGTCGTCGTGTCGTTGTACACGACGCGAATCGCTCCCTCCTTGTCGAAGTACAGCGCGAAGAAGTCGGCCATCGTGCGGTCGCCGTTCGAGACGGTGCACCCGAGACCGCCGGTGCAGATCTGGCCGAAGTTCATCGGCTGCGAGCTGAACTTCGTCTGGTAGACGGTCGGCGTCGCCGACGCTGCGTTCTGGAGCAAGGCGACGTAGCCGTACCACGGGAACTTCGCCGCCTCCTGTCGGTTGTTGAACCACGACGGCATGAGGTCGCTGTCGACGTGCGTCGAGTGGCCGTACCAGGCGACCGCGATCCTGCCGGCCGCATCCGCCTGCAGCCAAGGCATGACGTTCGAAGCCGCGTCGTTCCCGTTCACCTGAACGGGCGGCGCCCAGTTGTTCCCTTCGTCGGTCGAGTACGTGTAGTAGACGTTGTCGTCGCCGTCGTCCACCCATGCCGCGTACACGTTGCCGGCCTTGTCCGTCGCGACGAGCGGGAACAGGACGTCGATCGCACCGTGCCCCGGCGAGTGCGGAAGCATCGTCTCGACGAAGTGGATGCCCGTGCGCTGGCCCGGATTGACGTGGCCGTGCACCAACGCGACCTGGTCGGCCTTGTAGCACGGTAGATAGAGATCGCGTTTGACGGGGTCGAAGCGAAGCTGGCCGCAGCGCTGGCCGCTGGTGAGAGGCGTCTGCACGTCCGCGGCGTTCTGATAGACGAGCCCGCCGACTGGGTCGGTGGCGCCCGTCGAGCCGGGCGACGAGTAGATGAACGCACCGAGCTCCTGGCGATAGGAGAGGAAGACGGTGTTGTCTGTCGCGGCCGCGGTCGGACCGTTGTCGACCGCGAACCACTGCCGGTCGTCGACGGTCGTCGCCTCGGCGGCGGTGTTCTTCCGCCACGTGTTGCCGTCGTCGTTCGAGACGGACGCTTCGATCTTGATCAGCGCCTCGAGATCCGTGAAGTAGTCGTAGCCCTGGTCGTCGACCGCGACGTCGGTATCGCCGCCGCCCGGGGGAGGTGTCGGCCGCAGGCCGAGCGGGCTCACGACGTTGAACTGGTCGCCGCCGTCGACCGAGCGCTGTACGAACGACAACTGCGTGCTCGTGCCGAACGGACCGGAGACCCATTCGTTGCCCTTCGGGTCGACCAGCACGATCGGCTCGCCTTCGGTGCGCTGGTAGTCGACGACGGTCGGCGACGCGAACGTGATGCCTCCGCTCGAGCGCGTCGGCAGAACCGCCGCCCCGTCCTCGGAGACGAACGACGCGGTGCCCGTGAACTGAGTCGCCACGACCGTGAAGGGGATGACGACGACGTCGTAGGTGCCGGACGCGTTGGGGATGAAGACCTGCTCCGGATTGGAGCCGAGAGCGTCCTTCGCGACCTCGTTGCCGTCCGAGTTGTAGACGAAGAGGTCGAAGTCGTCGGCGCCGGTGGTGCTGGACCAGCCGATCTTGACCTGGACGCCGCCGTGGTGCGTGTTCCAGTAGCTGGCGGGCACGTCGACGGTGAGGAAGAACTGATCGCAGACGAGGCTGAGCGGATCGAGCTCCGGCGGCGGGCACGGGTTCGTGCCGGTGTTGCCGTTGGCCGACGAGATGGCCGTGGCGGCGGCCGGATAGAGCGGGCTCTGCCACGTCACCGACGCCGCAGCCGGACCGATTGTCCCCCGCGACGGCGTCGCGGCGGTCGAACCGGTGGACAACAGCAATCCAACGCCGACCGCAGCGAGCGCGACGGCCGGTGCGAGCCTGCGCAACAGCACGTTCATTCCTCTCCCCCTCTCGAGCGGGACCACCGAGTGTCGGGACGTCCGAGCACCCCTGTCTGTGGTGTTTATGCGCGGAGGGGCCGCCTCACAAACAGATTGACCAGTCAGTCAAAAGACCTGACGAGTTCTCGGCATTGCATCCGCGCGCGATCTGGGGCACTCTGTGTCACGGATGCGGGGCTCTTGGCGGGTTGGGCGCGTTGCGGCAGCGGCCTGTGCGGTCGTGGGCGGCGGCGTGCTGCTCGCCGTTGTTTCGGGCAGCGCTCACCCGCGCCCGGCTCCGGCGCTGAGGCTCGCGCTCCTGAACGCAGCCGGCGGCGAGTCCGAGCACGCGGCGTCCTCAATCCGCGCTCCGCGAGGAGGATTGACGCGCGATTATCGGCGCGGTATCCGCACAACCTCCGCCGCCCCCGCACAGACAGGGGCAACGCCGACGTTCGGTCAGCCGACGATCGCCGGCATCGGCGGCTGGGGCTTCGAGGCGAACCTGCGGCTCGACCCGTCGAACGCGAACCGGATCTACATGAGCGCTCCCGATTCCGCGAACGCTGACAGCAGCTTCATCTGGCGCTCGCTCGACGGCGGCAAGACGTTCAAATGGGTGCCCGCGGCGGCCCCGCTCGGTGGCAAGGTCACCACCTGCCACGGCGGCGGCGATACGGAGCTCGCAGTCGACCCGGCCGGTCGCCTTTACTTCAACGACCTGACGCTCGCCAACTTCAGCGTCGCTCGTTCGGACGACTACGGCCGGACGTTCACCTGCAACAACACGGGCGTTCCCGACACAGTGGTGGACCGCCAGTGGTACGCGCTCGACGGGGACCCGACGGCGGGTGGCTCGCTCTACCTCACGAACGACGAGGTGTTCAACGGCAACGTCCAGTGTGGCAACACGACCCTCAACAACACGCTCGTCATGTACCGCTCGCCCGTGGGCGGCGCCGGCGCGACGGCCGGCCTCGTCCTCGGACCCCCAAACCACATCACGCTCCCCGGCTCCTGCGACGAAGGGATCATGGGCAACAACGAGGTCAGTCCGGTCGCGACGAAGACCGGGCTCGGCGGGCACAAGCTCGCGACCGCCGTGAAGCACGTCTACGTCATCCACGATGACGGCAGCCTTAGCAAGATCCGCATCGCGCGCTGCTTTCCTGTCGCCTTCGGCGCACCGCTCCCGAACATCAGCGACCCGAGCGGGCTCAACTGCGTCGACCTGCCGGTCGCCAACCTCGGCGATCCCAACAGCGTCCGCACCGGCGCCAACTTTCCGACGCTCGCGATCGACAAGGCAGGAAACCTCTACGCGGTCTGGGAGCAGGCGCCGTACAACGCCGCCACGAGCAAGGCCGGCGACAGCTCGCTCATGTACTCGTACTCGACAAACGAGGGCGAGACGTGGTCCACGCCGATCCAGATCCCGACGCCGGGCCTCGCGAACAACGTCTACGCCTGGGTGGCGGCCGGCGACGACGGCCGGGTCGACGTCGCGTGGTACGGCACAGCGGCGCAGACGGACCTGGTGAACGTCGGGCCCGACGGGTGCCCGAACGGCGGCCCGGACAATGCCTACGGCTCGTGGAGCGTCTACTTCACGCAGACGCTGAACGGCCACTCCAACGCCGTGAGCTTCAGCCCGCCTGTCGTCGCCGGCGAGCACCCGGTGCGGCGCGGCAGTGTCCAGACGATCATCGGCAACCAGTGCGGCGGCGCCTCCAACACGTCGGCGACGAACCGCACGCTCGGCGACTTCTTCCAGCTCCGGATCGGCAGCAAGGGCGAGGCGCAGATCTCGTACGCAGACTCGACGAGCCTCCTCAACGCGCTGCTCGGCACACACGCGATGTACGTGCGGCAGATCGGCGGCACGGGCGTGTACACCGGCCAGCAGCCGAAGGGTGATGCGATCTTGAACAACGCCGCGACCGATCCTGCGAACGACGCGACGTACGACGCGCTCGGCGAGACGAGCGCGAACATGCCGAACCTCGACATCCTCTCGTCAACGGTGAGCTGGCCGAGTAAGAGGGCAACTCCCTGTCGTCCGGCGAACACGGCCTGCCTGCGCGTGACGATGACGATCGCGGACCTGAGCACCGCCGCGCCGGCATCTCCCGACACCGACGGCGATCTCGTCTGGTTGACGCAGTGGGTCGTTTCGGCGGCCACCGATTGCACATCGACGGCTCCCTCGTGCAAGAACGGCGGCAAGAACTTCATGGTCTACGCCGAATCGACCGACGGTGAGCCCCTTCAGTGCTGGGTCGGAGAGAGCTCGATGACCTTCGCCAACGGCCTGCTCGGCCTGGTGATCGCGTACCCCGGGACGGTGCAGCTCACGGAGCCGGGCGCCTGTTCCGTCGTTCCGGGAGTGAACGGCACGATCACGATCGACGTGCCACTCTCGCTGGTGAGCCTCGACCCGGGCGTCGCGCCCTTCAGCGCGAAGCTCTACAGCGTCACGGCGAGCACGATGACGCTGCCGAAGCCGGCGAACACGCTGCCGTCGGCCGGCGGCCTCCTCGGAGTGCCGTTCAACCTGATCGACGTCGCGCGCGCCTACGACGCCAAGAAGTAACTAGCCGACCAATCGCGTCTTGCGGCCGGCGGTCAGATCAGGCGGTCTGACGCCGGTGCACGACGAGCTCGTCGTACGCCTGCTCGAACGTCAGCCCCTGTTCCCACATCGTGTTGAAGGCGATTTTGAGGACGCCTGCGAGAGAGGGATGCTCGACGACCATGATCGTCAGCTCCGAGCTGCCGGCCACGGGATCCTCCATGCCGAACATGACGATCGACTCGTCGATGATCACGAGCTTCAGAGGCAGCTCGGGAACGAATCGCGCCATCTCGCCCGCCTCGATGAACCGGCGCACACCCTCCGTCACGTCGGCGTCGTCGAAGACGGAGTACTCGTAGACGCTCCGCGCCTGGTGCGTCTTCGTCACCTCGAGCCCAACGACCTCCTCTTGCGGCGGCGTCGCGTAAGGCGGCTTCGTGAAGACGAGAATCTCTTTCTTGATCCCTGCCTGCAGCTCGTCGAAGCGTTCGTTGATCGCGCGGCGGTCGCGCAGCACCTCGATGTATTCGAGGGGGTTGTTCTCCTGCTTCCCCGCATGGAAGGCGGGCTTCAGTTCCTCGATCAGGGCCGCGGTCTGTCGCTCGAGCTCGGCGAGCTGCTGGCGCTGGTCCGAGACGAGCCGCTCGAGCGCGAGCTCCGGCGCGATCGCGGAGTACTTCACGACCTGGCCGGGTCGGGTCGTCGCGAGTCCCTTGTCGACGAGGCTCGCGAGGACGTCATAGATCCGCTGGCGCGGGACGTTCGCGAGCCGCGCCGCCTGCGCGGCCGTCGAGGACTCGCGCCGGAGGAGCGCCAGATACGCCTTCGCCTCGTAGCTCGTGAGGCCGAGACGCGTCAGCTGAGCAGCTGTCGCCATACCTGTTGAAGCAGAGTATTGACCACCTGATGTGGTGTCAACCGCACCCTGCACGAGCGCGGGAAGGGGCCCCGCCCCTCGGCGGAGCCCCTTCGCCCCCCGCGTCGTCCGTCGCGTTACGGCGACACCTTTGTCGTGACGCTGCTCGTGTTGTTGCCGGAGACCGGGTCGTTCGGAGAGGTCGCGCTGACCGTCGCCGTGTTGGTGAAGTTGCCCTTCGTGGTCGGCTTGATCACGAGCGTGACCGTGACTGTCGCGCCCGAGGCCATCGTTCCGACGCTGCAGGTGAGGACCTGCTGCTGCGGCTTCGGCGCACAGCTGCCCTGGGTCGACGTTACCGAGCCGAAACCGGCGTTCTTCGGCAGCGTATCGGTGACCGTCACGCCGCCGGCCGTGTTTGGGCCCTTGTTCGTGGCCTTGATCGTGTAGGTGAGCGCCTGGCCGACCTTGCCCGTCGCGGGGCCCGTCGTCACGACTGCAAGGTCCGCAGCGGGCGGCGCCGCGGCCTGGACGTCGACGGCCGCGTTATTCGCGCTCTGCAGCCCTCGCGAGTCCGTCACCGTCAGCGTCGCGTGATAGGTACCCGCGCTGGCGTACGTGTGGGACACCGTCGGGGTCGACTGCGTCACCGGAGTCGAGCCGTCGCCGAAGCGGAAGGTGTACGAGGACACACTGTCGCCCGCATCCGCGTCCGACGACCCCGACGCGTTGAAGCCGACGGTGAGCGGAGCAGGCCCGCTCGTCGGCGTCGCCTGCAACGCGGCGGTTGGCGCTGTGTTCGGTGCGCAGAACTCGTTGCCGTAGAGCGTGTATCCACCGCCGATCGTCGAATCGATCAGGGCGAGGAGCACTCCGACGACCTGCCGAGTCTCGCCGTGGATGCCGGAGATCGTCGACCCGGCGGACGGCGGGGTGCCCGTGGGCGGATTGGCAGGATTCGGGACCTCGTTCAGCTTGCTGTTCGACAGCGTGATCACGATCGTCCCGTCCGTGCTCCACGTCCCGGAGTCAGCGTCTCCGAGGACCTTCTGGGTGTTGAGACCGGTCGTGGGGTCGGTGTCGAAGCGGCCGTAGTGGAAGGTCGGGCTCTTCGTCGCCGACGTATTGGTCTCCATGTCGACGAAGTAGTTGACGCCGCCGTACGAGAAGTGCTCGTACCAGAACGAACTGGGCTGCGGCGTCGGATCGAGGTTCTGCGCCTTCATCGTGAAGACGAGCTTCTGGACGCCGGCGCCGGAGTACGGTTCGGCGATCGCAACGGAGGTGAGATCCTGCTGCGGCGTTCCGGTCCCGTCGCCGGTCGGGTCCGTCGCGATGATTGCTCCCGGCGGCGTGCACGTATCGAACACCTGGGTGCTGACGCTTGCCGTGTTGTTCGCGGGGTTTGCGTCCGGACTCGACACTGCGAGTGTCGCAGTGTTCGTCAGCGTGCCCGTGCTGTTCGCGTGCACCTTCACTGTGATCGACTCGTGATCGCCGGCCGGTAGATCGCCCAGATTGCACACGACCGTTGCCGACCCCTGGCAGGTGCCTTTCGTGGACGAGACGGAGAGCAGACTCACGCCGGTCGGCAGCACGTCACTCACTGAAACACCGAGTGCGGGACTCTTACCGGTGTTCACGCCGATCGTGTAGGTGTAGTCCTTCCGGACCTGAACCTGCGAGTCCGACGAGCTCATGCTCAGCTGCGGGTCACCGCACTGCGGGAGCGCGAAGGACGCGATCCGCGTGTTCCAGTCGAACGTCCCTGTGGCCCCGTAGTACTCCGTCGTGTACCAGAAGGTGCAGCCGTCCGGGTCGACAGACATCGAGCTGTAGTCGCCCCAGCGGTTGCCGGTCGCTTGCTGCGAGCCGGTTCCCTGGATGATCGTCCCCTCGCCGAACGTCATCGAGTTCAGCGGGTCGCCCGTTTGTCTCGCGACGTAAGCGATGGCAGGGTGCGTCGTCTTGCTCGACTTCGAATAGCCGAGCGCAATGTCGCCCGCCGAATCCATCGCGATGCTGCCCATCCAGCGGTGCGCGGCGTCGGGCGCGAAGGTCGACTGCTGGTAGACGGTGGGCGTGCCGTTCGGACTGCGCACCTCGTACCACCTGACGGCTGCGTGTCCGTTGTCGGCCGGCCCGTCGCCGTTCTTGGCGTACGTGTCGCCCGGCCCGGCATTGACCGTGTGGTTGAGCACGAGCGACTCGTGGTCGCCGAAGTTCCGGTAGGCCAGCCGGTACATCAGCCTGTCGCCGATCGAGTCGAGATAATCCGCCGCCGCTGGATCGGCGTCGACCTGCGGGACGCAGTTGCGGTCCTCGAGCGTCTGGTCGCCGTGGCACACGAGGCCGAAGTCGGCGACCGGGATTGCGATCGGCTTGCCGCCTCCGCTCGGCGTGCCGTTGCCGAACGTGGAGTTGTTGGGGTTCTGCCAGTCGACGTGGAACTTGAACAAGAGCAGCTTGTCCGCGCCGGCCGTGGTGCTGTCGAGCACCTGCATGAAGAAGTTCGGCTCGCCGGAGGGCGGTGCCGTCGCGAAGTTCGATCCGACGCCCGTGCCGTCGAGATCCGACGGCAACTGGCCGCCGTAGATGTAGCCCCCGTTGCTGTCCTTGGGGTCGAAGGTCGACTCGTCAAAGCACACCTGCTTGGCGCTCGGGCTGCCGGCGAGCATCTTTTCCCGTTCGAACGCGCAGGCTCCGGCGCTGTGGAAGTCGGTGTTCGGCGTGGTGGTGTCGAATTGATTGACCGACATGTAGTACGCGTCAGGCCACACGCCGAAGTGCGGGTAGTCGTTGAAGATCGTGGCGCTGTAGTTGAAGTCGTAGAGGTAGTAGGCGCCTGTCGGATCGGCCGTCTGCGAGATGGCGATGCACTGGTCGAACGGAGGCGCGATCACTGCAACGCCGGGGAAGTTGAACTGACTGATCAGCCAACGGTTCGCAAGCGGGTCGTACTGCACGATCGGGTCGCCGCGGCTTTGCGACGTGCAGTTGAACTGCGCGGCGTTCGGCGCGCTCTTCCAGATTTCGTTCAGCGGGGTCGGCGGAACGAGGCGCTCACCCGTCTTCGAGAAGATCGTGAAGACCGTGTTGACCGTTTGCACGTAGTGGTTCGGCCCGACGTCGCCGTTCGTGTCCGGCGGCGCGCCGACGAAGACTCCGTCGCTGCAGGAGCGACTCCGACTCGCCGAGGCGGTAGGTGGGCGGCTTCGTCGAGGCGGATCGCGACGCGGGGAGATCGCGCAGCGGCTTCGACTCGCCGACCGCGACGGGCGACGTTACGATCGGTCCCGATGTAGTCGACGAAACCGTCTGGCTATCCGCACCCGAGGCCTGTGCCGTCGTTCCGGCGGAGCGGACCGCCATCGACAGGACGAGCGGAGCCGCGAGCAGTGCGATTGCAAAGCCCGCGACGAGAACCTTCCGCTTGGGGATCGGCCTTCTCATTGGACACTCCTTCGATCGGGGGGCAGCGTTGGCGACGCGAGGCCCAGGCGGGCGGCCAGCTCGCGCGCGAGCTCGATGTACAGAGGCGAGACCTGAGAGGCGGGTGCCTCCC
>WNFU01013318.1_pt1 | contig 10664 bp, 10 predicted proteins | sample 5400121 | NCBI WGS metagenome assembly WNFU01 (sample SAMN13153360, study PRJNA577476) | soil metagenome | isolation source: 100 cm soil or saprolite under grassland replicate 1 | place: USA:California | collected 2016-06-15
CAGCCACCCAGATCGGCAGGCGAGCTCCGCTGATCGGGTGGATGGCCGCGGCACTCGTTGGCACTCCGGTCTTCGTCTTGGCGAGCGCGACGCGGTCCAGCTCGCTCTTGCGGGCGGCCGCCTCGACGTACGCGACGACGGCCTCGCGCCGAGCCGGCGTCGCCAGCGTGCGCGTCAGCTCGTGCTCGGGCGCGAGCACGACGTAGGTCGCGCCCATGAGGGTATCGGGCCGCGTCGTGAAGACCGCGATACGCGCGTCCGGGTGACCGTCGACACCGAAGATGATCTCGGCGCCCTCCGAACGGCCGATCCAGCGCCGCTGCGCGGTGAGCGTCCCCTCGGGCCAGTCGACGAGCGCCAAGTCCTCGGCGAGCCGATCGGCATAGGCGGTGATCTTCAGCATCCACTGTCGGAGCGGCGTGCGATAGACGGGATGGCCGCCGCGCTCGCTCTTGCCGTCGACGACTTCCTCGTTGGCAAGCACGGTGCCGAGCGCGGGACACCAGTTGACGGGCACCGTCGCCTGGTAGGCGAGCCCGCGCCGGAACAGCTGCAGGAAGATCCACTGCGTCCAGCGCACGTAGCCCGGAGCGGTGGTGTCGATCTCCCGCGACCAGTCGTAGCTGAAGCCGAGCATCTTGAGCTGACGCTTGAACGTCGCGATGTTGTTCGCCGTCGTCCGCGCGGGATGCTGCCCGCTTTCGATCGCGTGCTGCTCGGCCGGCAGGCCGAACGCGTCCCAGCCCATCGGGTGCAGCACGTCGTAGCCGCGCATGCGCCAGGTGCGCGCCATGATGTCGGTGGCGGTGTACCCCTCGGGATGACCGACGTGCAGACCGACGCCGGACGGATAGGGGAACATGTCGAGGACGTAGCGCTTGGGCCGGCCGCTCCGGCGCGCGGCGCGGAACGTCCCGTGCTCGTCCCAGTAGCGCTGCCAGCGGGCCTCGATCTCGAGGTGGTCGTAGGCCATATCCTGTTGTACCCCGTTGTCGACCTCTTAAACAATCGGGTCGAGAGCGAGCTCGGCGTGGCGTTCCTGGTCGCCTGTTACTCGGCGCTCCGAAAGGGATCCGTCAGTCCAGCTCTGCTTATCCTTGGCGACATGAGTGTCCAGGGCGCCATCAAGCCGTTGCGATCGCTGGTTGAGCCGCTTCGTCTCGGCATGGACAACGGGGCTAAGCGGGCTCTGATCCCGATCGAGAACAAGCGCAACTTCCTGGACGTGCCTGCCGACATCATGGAACACGTCGATCCTATCTTTTGCGGAGACCCAAAGACCGCCGCCATGAAGGTTTTAGGTCTGGTTTGAGGGCGAGCCGGAATCAGCCGTCCGGTACCGGAGGAACTTGAGAAGGCTAGGAACTTCATTGCGCACAACCGGATGCTCCTGCCATCCGAATTTCAGCGACTGTACATGTACATCGGCGACTGGAATCGGGCTATTGGCTTATAGCGTCAGTTCGCAGCGGGCTGCCCAAGAAGCCGTTGCAGCGGACGGCGCTCGCGCCGCCGCTGAACAGCAGGCGTTCGGCGTACAGGTGATAGGTAGGTGGCGAAGTCGCATTCGCAGATCACACACGTCCGCATCTCGTTTACTTCCCCTTCGGCTCGCGGGGTCCACGGTGTCGGGGGTATATTGCGCCGATGACGGGTATCACCTCTGGAGAGCTGTGATTCGGAATCGCCATCGCTCAGTAAAGAGCGTCGAGATGTCGCTAAATCGGTCAGCTGCAAGGTGAAGCTCCTCGGACAACTCGAAGCCCGCACCGGCGAAGAACGCGACATAGACGCGCTTCCCGAAGCGTTTTACCTCCTCAACAAGTGGGACGTAATCGCCATCGCCAGCGATCAGCACGGCATCGCGATAGTGGTCTTGGAAAGCGTGACTCAGCATATCTTTGGTCAATGTGATATCGACTCCCTTCGATTTCAAGGACCCTGACGGCTTCTTGAACACCCGTGGTTCAAAGCCGAGAGCTCGGAGACTGCGCCTTACACCGCCGATCCTATCGTCATCGCCAACCGCGCTTGTATAGTAATAGGCGCGTGTTCCGAGAGTGTTCTCGACAGGGAAGAGGCGGAAGTCACGTACACACTGGACCGGGCTGGAAAATTCAGGTATCCACGCGAAGACATCCCGAAGATAGTAAGCCGGATCAAGGTCGAGCTTCAGTCCTTCCTGCTTTGCAAGCTCCTGGGCGCGGATAGTGAAGTTTTCGCCGTCGACAAATAACATCCATCGCCCAGGTTAGTCATCGCCCAGCCCTCGGTGTCGGGGAGGGGCTATTGTCCCAACCGGGCACATTAGCCCCCCTCCCGCCTTCTGTTCCAGCCGCGCAGGGGATAGGCCATGGGACGCCCCTCCGCGAGCGTGTTGTGGGGCAAGAGCCGGTGCAAACCGTCTGACGCGGGCAGCTCGACGTATCGTACCGGCCCGAACGCCGGGCCTCCGGCGAGCGCTCCTCATCCCTGATTCGCCGGCCAGGCCATCGTCGTTCCCCCCGCGGGCACCGTTGGTGACCGGCACCCGTCGATCAGGGGGTGGATGTTCCAGCCGTTCTCGGGCTGCTTCTGAGCGGCGATGACGGCCGTCGCACCGGCGGCGGCAACCTGCTTGCACCACTCGTCGACTCGCAGCGGAAAGACGCTCCCCCAATCTCCCTTGAACACACCGCGGTCGATGATCTGGCAGTGGCGGATGGGGTGGATCTCGTTCCAGCCGCGCCCTTCGTCCACGTGCCCGGCATCGTAGACCCAGCGGCCGGTCACGAGGACGATGTTGCCGAGCGACAGCTGCTCCAGCGACTTATCGATGTCTCCCGGGTTCGCCTGGTCGTCCAGCGCCGAGCCGAGTCCCGTCAGCGCGCCCGATGCAAAGAAGAAGAGAAGGAACGCCAGAAGGATGCAGGCCCAGAAGAGGCCCGCGGAGCAGGCGATGGCCAGCGCGTCGGCTAGGATCAGCAGAAGGATCAGGCCTCTCACCCAATCCCGGAGCGTCGCGATTCCACCGCCCTCGAACTCGGCGTGAAGCACCTTCATCTTCGGCTGCTTGTAGTACGGGCTCCAGCTGTCGTCGCCGGGAGAATTCGTCCCGGTGAGGCGGAAGATGAGGGTGTCGGTGATAGCATTGTCGCGGGCGTCCTTGAGCAGGTACCCGAACGGCGCCACCTTGCTCACCGTGTCGAGGTCGTCGTTCCCCGGGTAATTGAAGTACGTGCCGAGCACGGCGAGGTTCATGGAGAAGTCCGTGTCGAAGGCATCGAACCCGGTCTTCCCCCACGGCGGCTCGAACTCGGCGACGAACCCGATGACGCAGTGGTTGTTATCGCCGTCGAGGCAGATCAGCCGGTAATTGAGCCACCAGTCGCAGTAGGTGAGCACGGCGACCATGGCGGCGATCAGGAGACTGATGGCGACGGCTCCGGCCGCGAGCGCCGCCGTCGCCGCTCCGAGGATCCCCGCGATGATGATGACGGCGGTGGCGTTCATGACACCAGCCGCGACGCCCGCCGCGATCATGTCGTTCCAGGGCGCTTCGCCCTGCTTCATGTGGGTCAGCGCACCGTTGACGGACGTGCACTTCGTGTATTCGGGATAGCTCACGGCGCACCTCAGCTTGCTTGCACGTAGAGCGTCACGCCGCCCAGAAACACGGAAGCGGTATAGGCGTTGATGTTGAAGGCCTTCGTGCCCTTGAAGCCGGGCGGAGGCGTGATCATGACGTTGATCTCCTGCTCCTGCTGCGCTTGCAGAAGGGGATGATCCGGGCTGATCTGCACCGTCCATCCCGGCGGGACCGGATAGATGGCCGTGGCGTGTGTCCTGGGGTTAAACGCCGCCGTGCCGCTGGGTCCACAGGGCGGCGGCTCCGGAATAGTGTAGGTGTCGACCTCGAAGTGCACCGTGTCCGCCTTGCCCGTGTCGTTGCGCAGGAGAAAGGCGAACGCTGCCGGCGATTGGGCCGGACCCACCTGGGTGTTTTCCTGGCCGAGATTGTTGGCATAGTTGGCGTCGCTCGCCGGCTCAAGCCGGACCTGGATGCAGTAGTGACCGGGCGCCGCGGGCGTCCTCCATATGGCCGTGGCGAAGGCGGGATGATTCGGGCCGCCCTTGACGCCCAGCGTCACGTGCACCGGCTGGTTGGCCGGCGTGATCGGGTAGCTCTGGGTCCCGATCCCGAAGGCGAGGTAGGAGAAGCTGACCGGGAGATCCACCACGGGAGCATCGAACGAGTTGTTCCAGATGCGGGCGACGATCTCGTACTCGGTATCGGGCTGCAGGCCGTACGAGGGCACGACGACGCCGCCCCTGCGCAGGACGATGTCGGGGTTGTCCCAGGTGACCGCCAGACCGAGGCGGGCGAAGTACTCCTGCGAGTAGATGAGAGGATCCGGTACCTTGAACGCGGGATGCGACATCGGGACGCAGTTGGCGGTCCAGGGCCGCCTGCCGGAATCCAGCAGCGATGGTCGCTTGCCGAACTTGCGCACCACGCGCGCCCACACGGCCAGCAACCACGCCAGCAGGCGCAGCAGCGCCCGCCAGCCGTCGAGCACGAGGATCCTCGGCACGACGGCGAGCCCCGACAGAAGCGATCGTGCGAAACGCACGGCTCACCTTCCTGCTGGGTCGTGTGGGGAGCGCGGGCGGCATAAAGGGAGACGCGCCGAGCGCGGGCGGCGGCCGGCGATCGTGCCAGACACAAGCCAGAAGGGGTCACCGGAGGGAATCACCATCGAGGTGTTCTCACCTGCCTGATACAGATGACAACCGCGGTCATGCCGTCGCCTGTTGCCTCCGTTGCCTTTCGACCGCCCGCTTCGCGCGCACGATCAGCGGGTCGATCGTGATGATGTCGTCCTCCCGTTCGATCTTGTGGCCCGGCTGGGTCAGGATGTGCCCTACGAGGTAGTCCGCGACATCGCCGAGCGCGCCGACGATGTCGATGGTCTCGCCGATGTGGTGCATGTAGCTCTTCATGAAGCTCTCGATCCCGCCGCCCGTCTCGTCGGCCAGGAGGAACGTGGCGAGGTGGTCCATGACCGTGTAGCGCCCGAGGCCCTGGTGGGGGGTCATGATCAGGGTGCCCTCAGGATGGCCCGCGCGAGCGTGCTTGCCGACCGCCGCGGCCACAAAGTTCCGGACCACGTCGATAAAGGCGCGCTGGCCCTTGCGGTGGAGGATCTCGGGGCAGGCGCGCCGACGTGCTCGAGCGACGCCTTCCCGCGGGCGTCGTGGGCGGCCGCGTCGAGCAGGCCGGAGCACTTCTTGTCGAGGGCCTCGAGGGCGTAGAGCGCCTCGAAGAGCGGGACGCACAGGAGCCGGAAGAGATGGCCGAGCTCGCCGTTGATGATGCTCTTGTCGCTCGGCGTCGCCCCGTTGGTCACCCGGACCTTGATCAGGAGCCGCTGCAAGTGCCGGGCGTCGTCGGTCGCCATCAACAGCCGGATCAGCGGCCCGGAGAACGCCTCCCTCTCCGGGAACAGCAGGCGCACGTCGAACTTGAAGCGATAGGCCGGCGCCGTGGCGTCGCTGGGGAGCAGGGCCCCGATGGCGACCTTGAACGCCTGCGCGAGGCGCTCGAGCATGGTCACTGACGGGTGTCGGTTCCCGATCTCCCACCGGTCGATCGTGTTGCGGGTGGTGCCGACTCGCTGGGCGAGCTCCTGCTGCGGCCCAGCCGCGCTCCTCGCGCAAGCGCCGCAGCCTCCGCCCCCAGCCCTTCCACCCGCCAGACACAGAGCCCATGATACCGGTTGGTATCATCGAATCAAGCGGCATGCGGGCCGTGCTATGCGCCTTTAAGCGCATTGATCTTTCACACTCCTGAGAACGCAGTAAGCACACGATTTTCCTTGACGCCCAGTGAGGCTATGCCTACTTTGATCGCGATCGTTCGGCGCAGGAGTGGCTTCAGCGTCGTGCCGACGTCCGCTCAGGCGGGGGCCGCAAGACAGGCGACCTCAAGCGTAGTACACGACCGTGTCGCCGTTGCCCATCCACTTGGGCATGCTGAAGGGGAGATCCCGGGCCGGGATGGGCGCCAAGTCGCTCTTCTTGAGCTTGGTCCCGTAGCCTGCCGACGGGGAATCAGATCGCCCGGAAGGCGTGGGGCACCGACAAGAGGGGCTATTGAATCCGCCGTTGTTTTCGTCGAGCGTAAGCGAGGGCGGACGATCGTATTCTGCCTGTGCTCCACGTGGGAGTTCCGGCGCGAGTTGAAGAACCCAAAATATCTCTATCACGGAAGTAGTACAAGAATAGTTGGCAGTACACTCGTACCCACACGACCGTTCAGCCTAGGAAAGGGGACGGAACGCCTAACTGCAGTGTATGCAACGGATGTTAGGGATGCGGCGATTATTATGGGAATGATTTCTGAATGCCGATCAAGTCTGCATTTCTGCGAAAACGGAGCAGAGGGACTCGTATACGAAGGTTGGCCACGAAGAGAGGAGATTTATCTTTATATTTTGCCCTCGCGTAGTTTTCGCAGAATTGATGATTGGCAGTGGTGTTCCAAGGAACCTGTTGGGGTCATCAGAGTTGAGAAGTTGAAAACACACGACCATCTATACTTAATTCGAAAGGCGACAGAAGAAGAGAGGCGGAAATTCTCTGAAGGACACAAGAGAAGGTGCCGGAGCATCGTATGCCACGCGCCCGCTCAGCGGCTCCGACGGTCGAGGCCGACGTCGCGCTGGTCGAGGGGAACGCGGATGAGAGAGGAGCTCACACGGGGAGGGGAATCATGACGGAAGCACGGAAGGTCGCGGCGTTTCGCAAGCGTCTTGCGTCGCGGAAGATCAACTGGGTGATCGACATCCCCGTGAGAAGGAGAATCACGGTGGAGCTGACCCGACAGCAACAGCAGCTGCTGAGGCGGGTCACGAGACAGCAGATTCGATCGCTGACTCTGGCCGTGTACTCGGATGTCCTGGACCCGAAGGTTCATGCGCTCGCGTGGTTCGAGGTTGGTGGCTCGGCGCCGATCGCAAGGGCTCGACGGCGGCGGAAGGCGGCTGGCCGAGCGGCGCGTTGATTGAGGCACGCGTCGCGTGAGGCCAGGTCCGCTGTGGGCTGGTGCGCGAGACGAACCGGCTTCCCGGCTGGCGAGGGACGCGGCATTCGTCCGTGGAGCCCGGTCGCTGCTGTCGGACTATGCCCGCCTGCGGGCGGGTCAGGCGCTGGTTCTCGTCTACGCCCCCGAGGTGAAGGCTGTCTGCCGCGCCATCGGGATGATTGCGGCCGGCGTGGGGATTGGCGTGAGACACGTCTCCGCCGAGCTCGACTGGCCGGCCACCCAGCAGCGCCTAGAGGAACGATGCGACGCGGTGCTCTTTCTAGAGCGTGGCCAGAGCCATCACACACGCGCTCTGCTGCACTACCTCGCGACCCATTCCCGCCCGCGGGCCTATCGCCTGTTCGGAGCGACGCCCGAGACCTTACGGCACGGATTCCAGCGCCGACGAGCCACGCTTCGCCGCCGCAATTGGGAGCTCATCCGGCAGGCGCGCCGCACTGGACGCCTGACCGTAAAGAGCAGCCGGGGCACTCGCCTGACGGTCGGACTCGATCGGGGCGCGCCCTGGGCCAATACCTACGGTGAGCCGGCGGACGGTTACCCGGGGGTGTTGCCGCCGGCCGAGGTCAATACCCGGAGCGCCGACGTCGAGGGCGTCCTGATCGCCGACGGCGCGATCGGGTCCAACATCGGTTGGCCGCTCGACGCTCGGCTGGGTGCGAACCCGATCACCCTCCGCATCTCGCACGGGAGGATCACCGACGTTCACGCCCGTCACGCGCTCGTCCGCGATCTCGTGGAGGAGTTCCTGGGTGTGCCGCGCTGCAACGAGGTCGTAGAGATCGGTATTGGCACCAACGACGGCATTCCGGGATTCGTGCCATCCGATCTCCTCCTTAATGAACGCTTCGCCAGCTTTCATCTCGGTGTCGGCAGTGCCGACGAACAGAGCGCCGAGGCGAACCTCCATCTGGATTTCATTCTGGGAGAGTGTGAGATCCGCATGGGCCGTCAGGTCGCCCTGAGCAGGGGCCGGTTCGCCCTTCCCACGACCGTGCCCCTTCCGGATCGGCGCAGATACGAGGTGCCCGTCAAGCTGCACGACGCAATATAGGACGCAATACAGACTGACTACCTAGAGGCGAGGCGCGGGCGGCGGGGACCTCGTGCGAAGGCCGAGGCTGCGTCCGGGCCCGACGTAGCGAAGCGGCGGCGGGGGGCTGAGGAAGAGCGCCGCCTGATCGACGAAGGGACATCGAGCCGGTCAATAACCCTGCAGCATGAAGTCGCGACAGATCGACACGTTGCGGGGCGCCGCTGTCCTAGTAGTGCTCAGCGCCGACTTCCCCCGAAAGGTGTGAGCTGCTCGGGACAAGTCCGCATCTTACAGCTCCGGCGTTCAGTGGGGGTCTTTGACCGAGCGTCCGGCCTACGACCAATCGTTTCCCCGAGACCTTCGTAACCCAAGCCCAAGACCCAGGCCATCCACAGGGCACGTGCGGGGTCGTCGAGGCCTGCGCTTAGCCGGCGCACACTGTCGCGCGGCGCGCGGCGATCGCGCCGCCCCAGCCGAAGCCCACCAAGACCTCGGCAGTCCGCAGGAGAACGCCAGCGAGCAGTCCGCCGAAGGCCACGTGACGCAGCCAGGGCCACGGCAGGGCCCGCCCTTCCAGCACCGGGATCAGCCTGAAGGTCATGGCCACGACGACGGAGGTGAGGAAGCCCACGTTCACTAGGTGGCGGACCGCGTCGGTCAGGGGTCCAACGGGCACGCCCGCTCGGGCCGCCGCGGCGCCCAGCGCCATGCCCAGAACGGCGGCCGGAGCCGAGAGGGCGGCGATGCGGAAGATCCTGACCTCCTCTCGACTCCGCCCGATCATGGGGAGTGCCGCCGCCCTGACGCGCCGGAGCGCCCCCCCGGCCACTAGGAGCATCGCCGCGCCCCCGAGGGCCACGAACTCACCCAGCCGGACGAGGACCGTCGCGGCGGCCGGGTCCCATGCACCGACTTCGCCGGCCGCAGTGACGAGGATGCCGAGGGCGAGCGCTCCGGGGACTGCGCGAGCTACGACGAGGGGCACGTCCCAGTTCTCCACGAACATTGGCCCGGCGCGGAGGAGAACCCCGGTCACCCACCCGAGCACGCCGCCGTAGAGCGCCATCATGTGGACGAGCCAGAGGAGTCCCCGATCCGGCACCGGCACCCCCTCAGTGAGCCCCCGGATCCTGAGCACGGTTTCGAAGCCGAGTGCCAGGACGAACCAGCTGGTGCTGGCCGCCAAATGGCGCCTGAGGGGGGCCAGCGGCGGAGGGGCGAGCGCTCGCCAGACCCACAGGCCGAAGAACCCGAAGGCGAGAGCGCCCAGCGCGGCGGCCAGCATCACGAGGGCAGGCACGCTGAGGGCCGTGCCAGCCAAGCGCAGCAGCAGTGCCGCAGCCAGCACCTGCCAGAGCCGGGAGATCAGGGGCGTCGGCGCGACTGGCTCGCCAGTGAAGCGGGCGAAGAGGTGCTGGGCGACGCCCGGGATCAGCGTCGCGAAGAAGCCGAAGGTCTGAACGTGCGCGTGGAGCAGGACCCACGCCACGGGCACCGCGGCCCAGCCCGCGTAAAGCCAGGCCAGCATCCAGGCGCCGAGCGGGACCCCGACCAGGACCGCCGTGCCATAGGCCAGGAGAGCGAACGGCCGGTAGAGCGGCGGCTCGTAGGGATGCTCGACCGAATGCGCCTCATCCGACGCCGCCATCGCGCCCCTGAACGGTCCCGGCTAATGAATCTCGCAGATCACGTTAGTGCCGAAGTCGCTGGTTTCACGAGAGCAGCGCCCGCAGCGCCATGACATTATGTCAGCCTCCGAGGCACCTGGCGAGGCAAATGGCAGGAGCGCGACAGTCATCAACGAACGCTACGAGAAAGCCTCCGTCGCAGAGGTCTCGGCACCGGGCGCCCGCGGAGGCGCTTGAGCCTGAAGTCGTCGAGGACGAAACAGCTCTCGGGGCGCTTGTAGGGTGTCCACGTACATCGTCGCCTTTTGGACCGCAATCCGGAGGTCATCCTCGCTGACGATGTTGTAGCGACCTCCGCGCTCAAGTTCGATTTTTTGAGATAGTTGCCCGTCAGAGAATTTCTCGGGAGCTGAGTTTGCTTGCCACGGCGCGCACCTACGCCTTAGAATGCACCGAGTAGGCTTCAGCGAACCCCACCCTCGAGAGGACGAGCCCGATGAGCAAGACGCGTGTCGTCGAGAAGTGGGTGGACGAGGCAGCGGCGCTGACCAAGCCGAGCAAGATCATCTGGGCGGATGGGTCGAAACAGGAGTACGACCGGCTCGTCGAGGAGATGCTCCGCGAAGGCACGCTCCTCGAGTTAAACCAGAAGACCTATCCGGGCTGCTTCCTGCACCGGAGCCACCCGCAGGACGTCGCGCGCACCGAGCAGCTCACCTTCATCTGCACTCGCGATCCGGACGACGCCGGGCCCACCAATAACTGGATGGCCCCAGCCGAGGCCAAGGCCAAGGCCGGTGCCTATTTCAAGAACAGCATGAAGGACCGGCGCATGTGGGTCATCCCATACCTCATGGGACCGGTCGGCTCGGCGGCCAGCCGCACGGGCGTCATGGTGACCGACAGCGCCTAC
>WNFU01009895.1_pt1 | contig 10663 bp, 17 predicted proteins | sample 5400121 | NCBI WGS metagenome assembly WNFU01 (sample SAMN13153360, study PRJNA577476) | soil metagenome | isolation source: 100 cm soil or saprolite under grassland replicate 1 | place: USA:California | collected 2016-06-15
AATCCAACAACGCGACTCCACTGAATCAGGGGGAAGACCACCACCAGGAAAGCCAGGGCCGCTCAGGGGAGGACCTGCGACGCGACGCCCAGGGAAGTGAACACCGTTACTGCTGCGGGCTTTGCGGGAAGGCTAGTCCTCCGGGTAGACGACCAGCGTGGACGAGCCTGATTGCAGCCAGTGCGGCCGGCGGTTAGTTCCCAGCCGCTCTCATGCCATCGACCTCTTGAACGCCTGCCGGCAGCGCGCCGATCCGGAGTCTGGAGGCGGGTAGGGTGCATACCGTGGACTCGGGCGATGCAAGCCGACCAGGCCGCCATCGAGCATGCGCGTCTCCGCCGCGAGCAGGTCAAGGCCCGGCTGTTGGAGGACCGGAACGCCAGGCGCCCCAACGCCAAGCGGCTGCTGGAGACAATCCGGCCGGCCCACGACTAGCTCAGCCCATCCTGTCCACGTCGACTTGGAGGAGTGATCGCATGGGCCTCATCTTCCGCCGTCGGGTGCGGCTCGGACGCCGCGGCTGGCTCAACCTCTCGAGACGCGGCGTCTCGGCGTCCAGCCGGCTCGGGCCGCTGACCGTCAACAGCCGCGGGCGGTGGAGCCTGCGGCTCGGCCGTGGCCTGTCCTGGCGCAACAGGTAGCCCGCCAGCGCCCCACGACGGCCCTGGGCATCGGCCGGGGCCGTCTACATGTCGCTGGTCTTCAGGATCGGAAGGACAGGGGGACGCCAGGATCCCCGATGCGCGCCACGCCGAAGCTATCGTCTGGCTGACCGGAGGCGTCGAGGATGCGCGCGGTGAGCTGGCACTGGCCAAGGATGTTGTCTGCACAATCGGTCCCATCGGCCAGGAAGCGCCGCACCCGGACACGTAGACCCCATGTGCCGTCCGGACGCACGGTGCCCGAGCCCAAAACCGATGTGCCGTAGCAGCCGCTGCCCTGGACGAGGCTGAAGCAGGCCTCCTCCACCACGGCGATGGTGCGGCCCTGGGCGCCGAAGGCGGTGCCGGCCGCCTGCACCCACTGCTTCCTGCGCAGGTTGGTTGACGGCGTTGCCGTGATGGTGGCGGGCGAGCCGACGAACTCCAGCGGCGCGGAGGCGAGCGCCTGGATGGCACCCTCAGCATCGGTCCAGACCAGGAAGATGCGGCAGACATCGGCGCGGCAGTAAACCGGCAGCGGGTCGCCGAACGGCTGGCTCCGGAACACCGGGTCGGCCAGCGTGACCGTGACTGCCACCCCGCCGGCTACGTCCGCGACGGCCGACGCGAGGTCGGGGCGGCAGTCGAGCTCGACATCATCATTGAACTGGTCGCACTGGATCACCCGGACGTTCACGCCTGGCGGCAGGCCGGTCGCCTGGACCGCGACCTGATCCCCCCCGGCCAGATCGGTCGACGGGATGACGGTGAGGCTCGGCGCAGCAGCGGCCGGCCAAGCACCAGCGATCACCGACCCGAGCACGACCACAGAGACAGCAAGCACACGGACGACGCGCATGGCGATTCCCCCGCAACACCCAGAAATGCAGCCGGCCTGGATCATGATTCGAATCGCGGTCCTCCACAAGACCCGGCGGGACGGCCAGAGCGCCCCCCGCGGCTCGGCGCGGACAAACCGCCCCGCGATCCGGGCGTGCAGGCGTTCAGCCCTGCCGCCATGCCAGACCCGGCACAGCGGCGCCCACCTCCACCACGCCGCGGGACGCGGCCGTGGTCTCGTCCTTGGTGACGACCACCTTGCGGGCACGGCCCAGCAGGTCGAGGGTGACGTTCTCCAGCTATGGGGCCGAGTATCGGGGCATCGTCCAGTACTACCTGCTGGCCGGGAACGTCCATCGGCTCTCCCGGCTGCACTGGGTCATGGAGACCTCGCTGCTCAAGACGCTGGCCAACAAGCACCGCTCGTCGGTGTCGAAGATGGCCCGCAAGTACAAGGCCACCATCGACACGCCGCACGGGCCACGCAAGTGCCTACAAGCAAGCGTCGAACGCGGCGGCAGGAAGCCACTGGTCGCACGGTTCGGCGGTATCCCGTTACGAAGGCAGAAGGATGCGGCCGTCACCGACCGCGCACCGGCCCCGGGAATCATCCGCCGCAAGGAGCTGGTCACTCGGCTGCTGGCGGATCGGTGCGAGATCTACGCCAACACGGACGGTATCCAGGTACACCACGTCCGACGGCTCGCCGACCTCGACCTTCCCGGACCACTACGGCCCGCGTGGGCAGACCAGATGGCACGACGGCGACGCAAGACCCTGGTGGTCTGCCGGTCGTGTCATGACGCCATCCATGCGGGGCAGCCATCCCCGCTGCTCACGCAGTCATCACCGGAGAGCGGCGTGCGGTGAAAGTCGCATGCGCCGTTCGGGCTGGGGGCCGCCGCAGAAGGACCCGCACCGCGGGCACCTCGCCGACGGCCCATCAGCACCCTGCGCTTCTCCCTGTCTACCGCGACATCGAGGAGCTGCTGGCCGAGCGCGGCGTCGAGGTCGACCACGTCACCGTCTACCGGTGGGTGCAGCGGTTCACACCGCTACAAGCCGAGGCCGCCCGGCCGTGCCGCCACCGGGCTGGGGACCGCTGGTTCGTGGACGAGACCTACGTGAAGGTCGCTGGACGGTGGCGCTACCTCTACCGCTACCGCGCGATCGACCAGTTCGGACAGGTCATCGACGTGCTCGTGTCCCCGCAGAGAGACGCCAAAGCAGCCCGCCGGTTCTTCGAGCAGGCCATCGCCACGACGAAGGTGGCACCCGTTGAGGTGGTCACCGACTGAGCGGCGACGTACCCGCCGTGGGCTCGGATGGCCGCCTCGATCGGCTCGTGGTGGCGAGCGAGCGCGGCCGCGACGGCGTCGTGGGCCAGCTCCCACAGCAGCCCCGCCACCTCCACCCCGGTGAGCAGGAAGGTCGCCGTTCCCCCAGGCCGGTCCTGTGCCGTGTCGTACCCCATCGCACCCACCTGTCGACCGCGCCACCGGCTGGCTCCATACCGTCGGCGCCGGGTGGATGCAGTCTATCGGCGCGGGTGACACGTGGCTGGGGTGGCACGAGATGCAGCCGGGATGAAGCCGGAATGAAGGCGGCGCACGCTACACTCCGGCTGACGTTCGTTGGCGCGGGCCTGAGGACGTTCCCGCCCGACGTGCTCGACACGGTGGTGGCCAGGCTCGCCGCCGCCTGGGCCGAGCTGACCAGCGGGCCGCGCACCGGCTCCCGGGCGGATGTGGACCGATGAGTTTCCGGCGTCCGCGGCGTCTAACCGTCCGTAGGACCATCTGGAAGGAGAGCGCGATGAAGCTGACGGTGACCACGTTCCTCTCGGTCGACGGGGTGATGCAGGGACCCGGCGGTCCGGACGAGGACCTCAGCGGTGGGTTCACTCGGGGCGGCTGGCTGGTCTCGCACTTTGACGAGGACGCCGGCCTGTTCATGAACGAGGTGTTCGAGCAGGCCGATGCGTTCCTGCTCGGCCGGCACACGTACGACATTTTCGCCGCTTCCTGGCCGAAGGCGACGGACCCGGACGACCCGGTCGCGAGCCGGCTCAACACGCTGCCCAAGTACGTCGCCTCGACCACGCTGACCGCGCCCGAGTGGAGCCCCACCACGGTGCTCACCGGCGACGTGCCAGCCGCGGTGGCCGAGCTCAAGCGGCAGCCGGGGCGGGAGTTGCAGGTGCATGGCAGCGGCGGGCTGGTGCGCACGCTGCACGAGCACGACCTGGTGGATGAGTACCGGCTACTGGTCTTCCCGGTCGTCGTCGGCGAGGGGCGCCGCCTCTTCCCCGACCGGGGCGTGGCCACCGGGCTCACCCTGGTGGACTCGCGCACCACCGGCTCGGGCGTGGCCATCCATGTGTACCGGCCGACCGGCCGCCCCGAGTTCGGCAGAGTCGAGCCCTAGCTGGTTCGGTACCAGATCGCGGCCTACGAATAGTCCCCGTTGGACAGTCTCAGCTGGCCATCCCGATATGGACGGCCGTGCCGGGAGCTCCCGGCACGGCCGGGTCGGCGCACCGCCGTCAGCGGTCAGACCCGGCACCCGGCGGGCGGACGACGCAGCGGAAGCCGAGATGGCAACTATATTGAGCCCCTGATGGTCGGTGCCGCGCGGTGACTGCGCCAACAATTGGGTAGCACTGCCGGACCCGATGTGATAGTGCCGCTTCCTGGATCATCGCGCAGAGGGCGAGGACCCATTCACTCTTGAGGAACTGATCCGCGAGCTGAACCGGAGCAGCGCTTCCTGCTCGGTCGAGACAGCGTCGAGTTCTACTGGTCTGCTTGCGAGGTTGGCCCCTGCACCGCAGGCGACGTCTCGGTCACGGTGGGCCGAGGTGCCGCATCAGCATGGATCCTGGGCGCGCGAAGGTCTGTGCCACCCATCACGGTCACAGCGTGCCGGCCGTCACAACCAGAGCTGACGTCCCGCCGCGGGGTGTACGAGAAGGCCACTGGCCCGGCGGTCAGGGGATCTCGAGCTGGGCCATCTGGTCCTTCAGCCAGGCGGAGCCCACCCGCAGCTCGGCGAGCATGCGGCGAAGCGACCAGCCCTGCTTAACCCGCCGCCCCCGCAAGAATTCCTCCACATCGGCGAACCCCAGCGTGGCCAGGCGCGCCTGCCGCTTGGCCGCCCAGCAGGCCCTCTGCCGCGCGATTACCCGGCGGGGCCGGCGGGTCGCCCGCTGGCGGGGCAGCCCGTGCCGGTCGAGCCGGTCACGCACCGTGCCCGGATGCACCCCAAGCTCGTCGGCGATGCTGGTGCTCAGCCGTCGTCGGGTCATCCCCCGGTCCGCCAGGTATCCCCGCAGGGATGGGAAGCCCAGCTCCGCGGCGCGTACGGCCAGGCGCTGGTCGGTGCAGGTGCGCCGCGTGCGGGCGGCGGTCACCCGGCCGGGTGATGGGGCAAGGCTGCCTGGTCGAGCAGGCGGCGGACCACCGTGGTCGTGGTAGCAAGCTCCCTGGCCAGCTGCGCGGGACTGGCCTGCTGGCGACAGCGCGCTCGCAGATAGCTGCCAAGGTCGGCGAACCCCAGCGCGTGAGCATGGTTGTGGAGGCGGCGCTGCTCCTGGTCGAGGACCGTGAAGCCGCCCCGAGGGTCAGCGTGCGGGGCGAGGGTGCTGGTGGTGGCGTTGTACATGCGCCTGGCGTGCCGGGCGCCCCACCACTCGGGGAGATCCACGCCCACCAGTGCCTCTTGGTAATGAGCGCACCGGCCGTGGGGGAGAACCCACGCGCATGGGCAATGCTGCATCGGGGGGTGTTGTGTTTGTCCGGAGACCCCTCTGGGCGGCTTCAGCACTCGTGGAGGTTCTCACCGAGGTTGGCGTCCAAGAGCGGAGCCCGGACCGCGCCATCCTCCCGGCATTGACGTGGCTGCTGCCCACGCAACGCCGACACCACCGGCTGATGACGCCCTCTCGACCCGCAACGCGACTTACCATGTCGCTGTCGGCGCTGGCGCTTGCTGCGGCGTCACGCCCTATCTCAGCGCAGACGCTTGAGGCCGGAAAGGTTGCGTGGGGACACATGGTGGTACGGGTCAGAAGGTAACGATTGGACCAGGGATAGGAGGACGAACATGGCGCGAGTAGCGTTCATCCTCGACGAGATGTTTGAGGACTCCGAGTTCCAGGTGCCCTACGACCGGGTCCGAGACGCCGGGCACGAGGCCGTGATCGTCGGCCTGCAGGCCGGCAAGCAGGTCACGGGCAAGAACGGCGCCCCCGTCACCACCGAGCGCGGCATCGACCAGGTCCGTGCGGACGAGTTTGACGCACTGGTGATTCCCGGCGGGTACTCGCCGGACAAGATCCGGACAAGCGCGGGTATGGTCGCCTTGACCCGTGACATTCACCAGGCGCTCAAGCCGGTGGCGGCCATCTGCCATGCCGGATGGATGCTGGCCGAGGCCGACATCGTGCGCGGCAAGACCGTGACCTCGTACTACTCGATCAAGACCGACCTGAAGAACGCCGGCGCGAACTGGGTCGACCAGGAGGTCGTCGAGGCGGTATCGGACTCCGGCGGCAACATCATTACCTCCCGCCACCCGGGGGACCTTCCTGCTTTCTGCGACGCCCTGCTGCGTCAGCTCAAGTAGCGGCTGGCCCGCACCTGCAGGCCCCGTTAGCAACTCAGCCTGTGGGTAGTGCGAGGTACTCGCCGAGGAGTCGGTCGCGGTGGCGTTGACCCCGGATCAGCATCCAGTCCGGACATCCTGTCGTCCTGTCCGCACCCAGCGCTCGGCGAACGCGTTGGATCAAGTCGTCAAATGCACCCGATGACGCCGGTGGGCAGCGTATTGTCCGGGTGACGCATCGGTTTCATCCGTGGTTTGGCCGCGAGTACGAGTTCGTGGTCCGCCGCCAGAACTGGGGCGAGGACCGGGTCTGTGTTCGCGACGAGCATGGCGAGGTGCGCTCGCTGCCTGCGGCGTGGACCGACGTGGTGGCTGCCGACCCGTTCGTGGTGATGGCGGCGGGCCGTTGCCCGTTCCGGGTCACGGACCTGTTGGAGCTCGCCGACCTGGTGGAGCGTCTGCGCTCCGGGCCGCTCGAGCCTGATCGGTGTCAAGCAGATTACGCCGTAGCTGTCAGGACGATTATGCCGCCGGTGCTGGAGTGATCGCGCTGTCATCACACGACTCACAGCGCATATTGCCAGCGTGACTCGACAGCGTTGAGGTGTGGAGCCTGTTGCTGCCACTCCTGTCGTGGCGATCTGACATAATCCGCCTTACGCAATGATGGTCGACGATCAGGGAGGCGGCGTGGGCAGGCGGCGAGTAGACCCCAAGGTGGAGGCGCTGGCGGCGTCGCGGACGCTGAATCCGCATCCGGAAGCGGTGACCGACCAGCAGTTCGGCTCCTCGGCGTTCCTGGACGCCAGGGATCTGGTGCAGGTCAAGTACGAGATGGTCCGCCAGGTGCGGGTGCAGGGAGCGCCGGTGGCGCGTGCGGCCTCGGCGTTTGGGCTGTCCCGCCCGTCCTACTACCAGGCGGCGGCAGCGCTGGAACAAGGCGGCCTGCCCGGGTTGGTGCCGGCCAAGCCCGGCCCGCGTGGCGCCCACAAGCTCACCGACCAGGTGTGCCAGTTCGCCGAACAGCTGCTGGCGGCCGATGCCTCGCTGCGGCCGGCAGGGCTGGTCGAGCCGCTGGCCGAGCGTTTCGGGCTGCGGGTGCATCCCCGCTCCATCCAGCGGGCGCTGGCGCGGCGACGCCAGACAGCAACGGCAGGTGAGCCGCCCCAGCGCAAAAGTCCCCGTGGCCAGCGAGGTCGCCGGTGAGCTGGACCAGCGCTACGAGCAGCTGCGGGCCATCGCGCTGGGCGGGCAGGCCGGCGGCAACGGGCTCGGCCTGGGCGTGCTGGCCGGCCGTGGCATGGCCGCCTGGATCACGGTGTGGCGGTCGGACCCGCCGCCGGCATCGCCGGTTCCCGCCGCCCCCGCCGCCGACGCCCTGGTGCCGGCTGCCGGTGGCGGCCAGCTCGAGCTGGTGCACGTCCTGGCCGCGATGGCCCTGGCCCACCTCCACCTGTGAGTGAGGAGCGCCCAACGATGAGCCCCACGATCACCACCCATCCCCAGGCGGCCACCAAGGTCACCGCCGATCACCTGCGCCGCGGCGCCTACCTGTATGTGCGCCAGTCGACATTGCGGCAGGTGCTGCACAACACCACCTCCACCCAGCGCCAGTACGACCTGCGCGGACGGGCGATCGCGCTGGGCTGGACCGCCGAGCAGCTCATCGTCATCGACACCGACCAGGGCCAGTCGGGTGCCTCGGCCGTCGACCGTGACGGCTTCCAGCGGCTGGTCGCCGAGGTCGGCATGGGCCATGCCGGGATCGTGCTCGGCCTGGAGGTGTCCCGGCTGGCCCGCAACAACACCGACTGGCACCGCCTGCTGGAGATCTGCGCCCTGTCGGGCACCCTGATCCTGGACGAGGACGGCCTGTATGACCCCTGCAGCTTCAACGACCGGCTCCTGCTCGGCCTCAAAGGCACCATGTCCGAGGCCGAGCTGCACCTGCTCAAGGCCCGCCTGCGCGGCGGGGTGCTGTCCAAGGCCCGCCGCGGCGAGCTCATCCAGCGCCTGCCGGTCGGGCTGGTCTACCACCCTTCGGGGCGGGTCGTGCTGGACCCTGATGCCGGGGTGCAGCAGGCCGTGCGGCACCTGTTGGCCACCTTCGCCGCCACCGGCTCGGCGTTCGCGGTGGTCAAGGCGTTCACCACCCAGCAGCTGTCGTTCCCGCGCCGGCTGGCCGCCGGCCCCAACAAGGGCGAGCTGGTCTGGGGGCCGCTGCAGCACTCCCGAGTGCTGCAGGTGCTGCACAACCCCCGCTATGCCGGCGCGTTCTTCTACGGCCGCCACACCCACCGCATCGGCCCCGGCGGCAAGCCCACCATTCACCTGCTGCCTCGGGAGCAGTGGACGGTGCTGATCACCGACGCCCACCCCGGCTACCTCTCCTTCGCCGAGTTTGAGGCCAACCAGGCCCGCCTGGCCGAGCTGGCCGCCGCCCGTGGCACCGACCGCCGCGCCAGCCCACCCCGCGAAGGACCCGCGCTGCTGCAGGGCCTGATCGTCTGCGGGCGCTGCGGCACCCGCATGACGGTGCGCTACCACACCCGAGCCGACGGCCAGGTGCCCGAGTATGTCTGCCAGGCCGAAGGGATCCGCCACGGCACCCCCATCTGCCAGCGCATCCCCGGTGTCACCGTCGACGCCGCCGTCGCCCGCCTGCTGGTCGACACCCTCACCCCGCTGGCCATCCAGGCCGCGCTCACCGTCGCCGAAGAACTCGTCGCCCGCGCCGACCAGGCCGACCGGATCCGCGCCGCTGCCGTCCAGCGTGCCCGCTACCAGGCCGACCTGGCCCGCCGCCGCTACCTGGCGGTCGACCCCCAAAACCGGCTGGTGGCCGACACCCTGGAGGCCGACTGGAACACCGCGCTGCGCGAGCTGGCCGACGCCACCGACACCTACCAGCACGCCACCCAGGCCGGGACCGGCCAGCTCAGCGCCGCCCAACGCCAGCGCATCACCCAACTGGCCACCGACTTCCCAGCCCTGTGGAACGACCCGGCCACCCCCCAGCGGGAACGCAAACGCCTCACCCGGCTGCTGATCAGCGACGTCACCCTGACCAGGACCGACCAGATCACCGCCCACGTCCGCCTGCGCGGCGGCCAAGACCACAGCCTGCACCTGCCCGTCCCGCTGGCGGCCTGGCAGCTCCGCCAGACCCCACCCGAGGTCGTGTCGGCCATCGACGAGCTGCTCGACGACCACACCGACGCCCAGATCGCCACCATCCTGTCCGCCCGCGGCCTCATCAGCGGCACCGGCCAGCCCCTGCACGCCCGGCTCATCGGCCAGATCCGCACCCACTACCAGCTCCCAAGCCACACCCAGCGGCTCCGCGACACCGGACTGCTCACCCTCGCCGAAATCGCCCGCCGCCTGGCCATCCACCCAACACCGTCAAGAAGTGGCGCAACGCCGGACTCCTGGTCGGCCGCCTGGCCAACGACAAGGGCGAGTACCTCTACCAGCTCCCCGGACCCGACCTGACCCGCCCCCACACCGGGCGACCGCCCCGCCGGCCGAGCCCGACCACCACCACCGAAACGACAGCCCCATCAACCACAGGAGGTGCAGTGTGAAGCCAACTGGTTGGCGTTCGGCGCCTGGATCGGGGTCTTGATGAGCTGGGTGTCTTCAGAGGCGACGACGTCGTCGAAGGCGCGGGTGAGCTTGCTGTCGCGGTCACGAATGAGGAATCGAGGCACGGTGCCGCCCACAGGTGGCGTACCGCCGGGCGAGCGGGGCGAGAACCGTCCTGGGTGGCTCGCTTTCTCGTTGGCAAGCATCCGAGGATGCGCGGCAGCCTGACTCCTACGCGGTGGAGCTCATGGGCTGGAATGACGCGATCACCGCGACCGCCTCGACCTCGATGAGGCAGTCGTCGCGAAACAGCCGCGGGACCTCGACGGCCGTGCTTGCCGGCAGTCGCTGCGGGTTCAGGTACTCGTCGCGGACCTCGCGAACGACGGGCAGCTGCGTGGCGTCCACCAGGTAGTAGTTGAGCTTGACCACCTGATCGAAGCGGGCACCGACCGCCTGCAGTGCCGTCCGCAGGTTGTCGAACACTTGCCCTGTTTGCGCGCGGATGTCGCCCGGCCCAACCAGCGCACCCGTGCCGTCGAGGGCGACCTGCCCTGCGATGTAGACCGGCCGGCCCGCCGTGATCTCGACGACGTGGGTGTAGCCGGTGGGGCGGTGCATCGTGTCGGGGTTGATGAAGTTGGCGGTGGGTGGGACCTCCGCGGGCGACACGTCGGTCATGCGACTGGTCCAATCTCATCGGTGTGGCTGGCGGTGATGCAGTATACGCAGCTGTTGCGGGAACGGCTGATGGGAGACACTTGGCTCAGGCACCCGTCCTCGCATGGGTTGGGCTGTCGGCTGGGTGCGGCTCGGGAAGGAGCGAGCATGCGGATCTGGGTCATCGGCTCGGACCCGGTCGCCAGAGCGCTTGGGCGCAGCTGGGCGCAGGCCGGCCACGAGGTGCTGTTCACCTTCAGCTTCGACGGGACCGACTTTGACGCGCTGGCGGCCGGGACCGGCGGGCGCCACGGGACCCTGGCTGAGGG
>WNFU01012947.1_pt1 | contig 10663 bp, 9 predicted proteins | sample 5400121 | NCBI WGS metagenome assembly WNFU01 (sample SAMN13153360, study PRJNA577476) | soil metagenome | isolation source: 100 cm soil or saprolite under grassland replicate 1 | place: USA:California | collected 2016-06-15
AGTAAGAAGGACTGGTCCCGCTCGACAGGAAGGAAGTTGTAAGCCACGGGGACCTCCGGTGAGAGCTAACTCTGCTGTGATTCTCGCCCATGCGGGGCTCTGACACGAGCACGTCGAGGGTTCATGCAACAGGTTCTGTAGGGGTCAGAAACTCCGATCATGCTCTTGACCTGCGGATTCGCAGCGGGCGACGGAGACAACCCAGCCCCCCTTGATGCCCGGGAAGCGAGTGTGCCATCGATTCGCTTGGTTGGAAGCGGAACTCCTTGACCGCGTGCGGAGCCGTTCCGCGCAGGACTTGAGTCCGTCGGACGCAGATCTCATCCCCTACGATTGGCGGCAGGTACCACTTAGGCCTTCGAGGAAGGCGACTCGCACCGATCTGACCGGCGGGCCAGCTCGGCGAAGCCGCAGGTCACACGTGCTGATCGGACTTTTTGACCCCCACACCGTTTGGCTGCCACCGATGACGACGACGTCGGACGAAGGTGCTCCGATCCCTGAGGTCATATCGTCACCTCCCCAGGATCACGCCGCGACACGTTGAAGCTGAACATCATCCCGCTCTGAGCGTGCTCGGCGATGTGGCAGTGCGCCATCCACAAACCGGGATTCGAGACGTCGAGCAGGACGTCCACGGTCCGTCCTGCGGGCACCAGCACCGTATCCTTCCATACCAGGTTGGATTCCGGCTCGCCCTCTCGTGACAGCACGAGGAAGCGCCCGGCGCCGTGGACATGGAACGGGTGGTGCATCGGGTGATCCGACTCCATCTCGTTGACGAGTCGGATCTTCACCCGATCGCCGACCGTGAATGCCCACGTGATGGCCCCGTTCTCGGCGCCGGTCTCCCGGTCGATGAGCATCCATCTCATGTTGCCGGGCTCCGAAGCGCGGTTGATCTCCGGCATCAGGTCTTCCCACTCGAGTCCGTCGTTCTGTTCATGTTCTTGGTGCTCGTGGTGAGCGGCACCTTCACTCGGCTTGGGCTCGGTCGCCGGTAGGGTGTCTGCGGGCACGAGCTTCATGCCGCATTTGGGGCAGGTTCCGGGCTCCGAGGATGTGACCTCCGGGTGCATCGGACAGACGTAGGAGGCCGGACTCGGCTCCTCCGAACGCACCGCAAGCAGCTTCATGCCGCACTTCGGGCAGGTCCCTGGCTCCGAGGATGTGACCTCCGGGTGCATCGGACAGACGTAGGAGGCCGGACTCGGCTCCTCCGAACGCACCGCAAGCAGCTTCATGCCGCACTTCGGGCAGGTCCCTGGCTCCGTGGACGTGACCTCCGGGTGCATCGGGCAGGCGTAAGAGGTCGGGGTCTCCTCCTCGGAGTGCACTGGGAGCAACTGCATCCCGCACTTCGGGCAGGTTCCCGGCTCCGTCGACGTGACGTCCGGGTGCATCGGGCAGGCGTAGGAGGTCGCCGGCGCAAGGTCATCCCCGTAGAGGAGTGGCATCGAGGCAACGAAGGCGAGCACCTTGTCCGGCGCCCGCTCGATGTGGCGCTCGATCGACTGATGTTCGGCGGTGAGTTGGGAGTCGACACGCAGTTCCTCGAACGATTCGGCCGCGTCTCCGGATGAACTCCCTGCGACCGAGAACGCGCCGAGGTCGTACACGTGATCCGGTGTTCGATGCTCGAGTCGCGCCTCCCCGGGAGTGTCGAACAGCACATCGACTACCGCCCGCTCCGAGGGAGCGAGCATCACTTCGTCGACGAGGGTCTCGCGCTCGTAGCGACCGCTGTCGCCACCGACCAGCTTCATCCGCGCGCCGCCCAGAGCGAAGTTGAAGATCCGCGTGTTTGCCGTGTTCACGAGATAAAGGCGCACCACCTCTCCCACGGCCGCCTCGCCCGAGAACTCCGTCTCGCCGTTGATCAGCATCACGTTGCCGAACCGCCCCATCGCCGTGTAGTTCGGGCCGGAACGGTGGAAGGGCGCGATGTGACCTTCCTCGACGAGCAGGTCGTCCAAGGTGATGCTGACCTGCCGGTCGACAAGAGGCCAGTACGACGGGTCGGTTGGGTCGACGACGATCGTGCCGTACAGACCCATTTCCAGGCCGAAGTCCTCGCGGATGTGCGGGTGGTACCAGTAGAAGCCGGCGTCGGGGAACTGGACCCTGTAGGTGAACGTCCCTCCGATCGGAATCGGTGCCTGCGTCTCGTGCGGGACGCCGTCATAGCGGTTCTCCAGCCGAAGTCCGTGCCAGTGAACGGTCGCCTCGACGTCACCGTCGTTCGTCACCTGCACTGTAATCTCCGACCCTTGATCGACGTGCAAGGTCGGCCCGGGGATCGAACCGTTGTATCCGAGCATGCGCAGCTCTGCGTCATCGACCCGCTTTTGCACGGGCTCGATGCGGAGGTCCAACCGGTCGCCGTCGCCGAGTCGGATGGACTGCGGCCGCGTAGCTTCTGAGAGTCCCGTCGTCTCAGTCGTGAACAGGTCGTCGAGCCTCGCAGGCTCCTCTTTGGTCGGGTTGGTCGTTCCGGATACGCGTTCCATATGCGTTCCCCCTCATCTTCCGCCAGGCCGTCAGGGTTGCGATCAGATCGTCGCTCGCCGGATCAAGCCCAGCGCCTGTGGCCGAGCCCAGAGCTGTGGAGGTCCCCTATCCGGCCCGTCTACGGAGACGGGCTCGCCTCTGGGCCCAGCCTACGTCTTTGCCGGCAACCCGAACCCTGCCTTCGGCCGCAGTCGCTCGTGTCCCTCGTCCCGCATCCGTTCCCGTGGCGGACGGCGCCGACCTCACTGAAGGTCGGCGGTTTCAATCCACCCGACGAGGGCCGACCGCACATCGTCCAGCAACCGAGTAGCTCGCGCCGGCGTTCTGCTCCTCCTCGTCGCCCTCGGAAGGGGTGGCCACAACCTCGTAGACGGACCGATCGAGCTTTCTGGTTCGACCCCGGATCTCAAGATCGATGGCGGGAAGGATCACGGCCGGATGCACGAGGGCGGTCCCGGGCCCGAGACCGGTCTCGGCGTTCTCGCTCCCTTCGTTCGTCAGGGCGCCGGTGGACGGCGCCCAGCTCCACCAGGTCGGTCCATCGACGACAGCGGTCACCATCTCGCCGTGGCCGACGGCGAACTCCGCTCGGACCCTGCGCCTTCCCTCCATCCACAGGCGCCACGTGCTCTCGCTCTCCTGGGGCTCCTCGACCTCCCCCGACGAGCCCCCGAAGACCGCGACCGATCCCGGTCGCCGACGCCCCACCATGCGCATGAACGCCTCGAGGTTCAGGACCGCATGGCGCCACTCCCGACCGGCGGCACGCAGCGAACGCCAGCGCTGCTCGGACGTGTGCATGAGCTCAAGGAGGTCGCCGAGCTCGCTCACGTTTCTCCCCCGATCGACAGCGCGATGTCGAGGATCGTCTCCAGGGGAAGGTCGGAGCTGATCTCGAACCAGGTTCCATCCAGTTCGAAGGCGACGTTCTCGGTGCGGAACCCCTCCCCCCGGTACTCCTCGACCGAAATCGACACCGCCCCGCGAGACGAGCCTCCCGTTCTGACGTCCCGCCCGCTCTGCGAGGGCGGGCCCCTGCCGGATGGAGAGCCGGTACCGACCTCCAGGATCGAAGGTCCACGAATGACCGATCCATCCCGGCGGGTCGTCCGGCGAGACGAGACAGCGGGTTGGGCGAGCGCCGTCCGGAAGCGAGCGAGGGAGCCGCACGCGGAACCCGACGACGGACGTGGCTTCGTCCCACCGGACCTCTCGGGGACGGCGAGCCGTGCTCTCGACCGGATGGCCGGGCGAGAGTGGTGAGACGAAGACCGAGGCCTTGAACTCCTCGTCGAACGCCACCTCTGTCATCTCGACCCCGTGGGCGCGAAGGGCGATGCCGCGTTCGAGATCGATCGCGACGTCGAACGGTCGCCGGATCCCCACCACCTGCCGAAGTCTCCGTCAGGGCGCGGCGACACCCGAAGGATCGCGGCGCGGCGGCCTGCGATCGTCGCCTCCTCCACGTACTGGAGGATCGTCGACCCCAGCAGCGGCCGGGGGCGAAAGGAGCTCCGGCCCAGGTCCGAACCCGACCCGTAAGTTCGGGTCGCCCTCATTCGTGTGGCCCTTGCCGCTCGGTTCGCGGATCCACCACCGATCGCCGGCTTGCACGATGACGTGGACGCCCTCGGGGCGCTCCTCCTCGGTCCTGACGTGCATCGATCCGGCCCACCACATTCGCCATGGTCGGCCGCCTGACAACCCGACGGCCCGAACCGTCAGGAACCGCCGATGGCTGGTGTGGATCGCTTCGAGGACCTCGGCAAGCGCCGTCACGGGAGTGATGGTACGGCGAGGCCACAGTCACTCGTAGGGGCACGGCCGAGTGGAGACTCGAGCTGCTTGCTCATCAGCAGAAAGGGACTCCGACAATGACGGCGGGGCGAATCGCTCGTGGTGACGGCGCCCTCTCAGCAGGTGCTCCCGCGTGCGATCTCGCGAGTCCTCGATGGATGGGCAGTGTCTTCTCGAGCTGGGAAAGGAAGGTGCTCGGCGGAGAGTTCCGAACGAAGTAGCCTTGCGACTACTCCGGAACCTCGGAGGGATCGGCTAGGTTCGTTGCCTATGCCCCGCCCTCGGTTCCCTCCGCCGAGCTTCTCCAAGATAGGAGACCTCCTCGCCGCAGGTCAAACCCACGACGCCGAATTGTCACTCTGTTTGATCGGTGAGGGGAGATCAGCGGCGTCGGGGTGGCCTGGCCGATGGATCTGCCTCGCCGGGCTATCAGAAGGTTCTCGCCTGCCAGCGTCCACGCCGGTCGGGGATTTGACCGAGATGATAGGTATGAAGGCGATTCAAGCTGCAGATTCAGCCTGGTGGGGCGGCGTTGGCGACTGTTCGCGACATCATGAGCACCGAGCTTGTGACCGTCGAACCCTCGGCCAACCTGACGGAGGCCGTGCACGCGATGTCTGCCGGCCGCTCGGGGTCGGTCCTGGTGCTTCAAGCGGGCTCCCTCTTGGGCATCTTCACCGAACGAGACATCCTCCGGGCGCTGGCCCACTCGGCCAAGGCCGACCTGGCCAGGATCTCATCGGTCACTCAATGGATGTCCCGAGATCCGGTGACGATCGGGCCCGACACCACGGTGGCCGAGGCACTGAATCAGATGCTCTTCGGCGGGTTCCGGCATCTGCCGGTGATGGATGAAGACGCCGTTGTGGGGATGGTCTCGATGCGAGACCTCGCCAAAAGCATCGCCAACCAGTGAGAGGCGATTTAGGCCTTCGCTCGCGACGGGGTTCCACGCAGCGCTTCCTGGGTCGAAGATTGAATGTTCCTCCCACGCGAGAGCAGCAGGCCAGGGTGAATAGGCCCAAGGGGACCTCCCGCTAGCGATGCAAAGCGGTCAGGCGCTCGGAGGTGATTCTCCGAACTCGGGAAATCGACCCAGAGCGCCGGAGACAGCGGCCTCTCATGGTTGATGCGTTGTGGTCTCGCCGGGTCCAGGTCGATGATTGGGGCATAGGGAGCATGTTTACTCGGCTGAGCGACACCTGGCGACAGCTTCCAGAGTCCGACATTGATCCCAACGGGTCACGTCCGTCAACCTGCTGACTTTGCAGCGTGAGGGGCTCCTCTCCACCGTTCGTTCATCTCGTCGGTCACGCCGAACATGATGCGATCTGCCGAGGCGGTGTTCGCGTACACACCCATCGGTCGTGTTCGTCGCCTCACCTCCCGGAACGATCGCTCGAGCGCGTTCGTCGTGCGGATCTTCGTGTAGTCCTCCTCGGGGAACTCGAGGTAGGAGAGACACTCGTGCAGGTCGCGGCGGAGCGTGGCCACCGCCCGTTCCTCCTCGACGATCCACTCGTCCGCGAAGGCCTTGACGGCTCCCAGCGCTTGGCGGCGGTTCTTCGCCGCCCAGATCGGACGCAGGCTCTGGGCGACCCGGGCCTTGTTGCGGACCTTGCAGGTCGCAAGGACGTTGCGGATCTTGTGCACGAGACACCGCTGGACGGGCTTCAGGGGGTAGACGTCCCGCACGGCGGCGCGCAGCCCCTTGGCACCATCGATCGTGATGAGCTTGAGGGCCTTGCCCTTCAGTCCCCGGGCCTTGAGGTCCTGGAGGAACCCGCGCCAGTTGGCCTCCGACTCCGAGTCGGCGAGCACGAACCCCAGGATCTCGCGGCGCCCGTCGGCGTGGATGCCGAAGGCGACCAGGAACATCTTGCCCCGCACCCCGACCTCGCGGACCTTCGCGGTGATGCCGTCACAGAGCAGGTAGCGCACCGCATCGGGGATCGCCCGCTCGCGGAACGCTCGGACCTCGGCGTCGAGGGACTTTGTGATCTCCGACACCGCCGCCTTGGACAGCCCGTACCCGAACAGCTGCTCGGCCAGGCGCTCGAGGCGGCGGGTCGACACGCCGGCGAGGAACAGGTTGCCGACGAGGGCGTCGACGTCGGCCTGGCGTCGGCCCCACCGGTCAATGATCTCCAGGTCGTAGCCGCCGTCGGCGAGCCGAGGGACCCTCAGCTCCACGTCGCCCCAGATGGGTCTTAAGCCGCCGACGGTAGCTGCCGCCGCGGTGGCCGATGCGGGCATCGGTGCGCTCGTATGCCGTCGCGCCGAGCTCCTCGGTTCGCCGGGCCTCAAGGAACTCCTCCACCAGCTGCCTGACCAATCCCGCGATCCGGTCGGCGACGTCGTCCCAAAACAGCCTGGCGAGATTCGCGATCAGCTCCAGGGAGTGACCCGCATCCTCCTGCGCCCCCTGCTCCCGTGCTACCTTCGCCATCGGGCACCTCCTCCCGTCGATCTGCCTAATCAACGTGGAGTGTGGTGCCCCTCCTTGCGAAAGTCAGCAATCATCGGGACGTTACCTCCCAACGCGAACACGGCAAGCTGGCTCGAGGACCGATTGATCGCATGGGACTACTCCGAGCACACAAGCGCGTACTCGCCCGAGGCTGACGAATGGTCGAGCCTCTCGGGTCCTCCAGTCGACGCCTGCGAGGACGTCCCGACGAGCGTTACGGCCGAGGGGTTCGTGTTCGGTGAGCTATGCGGTGAGCTCGTCGTCATGCTCCCTGGGGAAAACGGCTGGCACAACGTGACGCGGCGCGATCTGCAGTTCGGGCCCGCCGGATTCGCGCCCGTCGAGGACCTCGTCTTCGTCCTGGGCTACGAAGGCTTCGATCAGGGCGGGCCCACCAGGATGTTCGCCTTCCGTCCTCCGACCTCGTTCGCGTGTGGGGGGTTCTCGGGCGTTCACGGGGCGGAGCTTGCCGGCGCCGTCGCCGCAAGGTTCGAGCTGCTGCGGTCGGATCGACCCGAGGCGTTGGCACGGCCGGAGATCGACGACCTCCTGTCTCCTGCGGGTGAAGCGGCGTTCGAGGATCCCGCGAGTGGGCTGGGCGGATTGTTCGCCGAGGTCGCCCTCGACCGGATCATGTCAATCGAGACGCTCTCAGGCTCGGATGGATTCCGAGTCATCGTGCGCCTGTACGACCTTGGGGGCGACCAGAAACTCTCGGACGAGCTCACCCTTCGCGCTGGAACGAATCTGTCCGGCGACGTCTGCGCGCTGCTGGTCGACGATGCGAGCAGGATCGGAGGTTGATCAGCGGTCGGCTCCCTCTCGATAGAGGATGTTTCCGGTGGGAAACGACTGCAGAGGACCGGAGTAGTATTCGCCTGTGGAGCACCACGACTGCGAGCCGCCGACGGAAAAGCGGTCGGTCCAGGCGCCCCGAACGTGGGAGTGCCCCGAGTGCCACGATCTGTGGGAGGTCCGGCCGTTGGCCTCGGTCGAACCGGCGCGGTCCTACACGTTCCTCCCCGAAGGCGATGGCGGCTACCCCGGCCCGACTCCGGCGGAGTGGGCTCGGGTCGGCCGGGCCACGTCCGAGTAGCGTCTCGGGAGGAAAGCTGACTGCGAAGTCCGCTGGCCCCGGGCTGGTCGAGGTCTGAATGCGGCGAGCCGCGAACCGCTTCAAGCAGCGACGTCGGGCTGCTGGCCCTGAGGGTTCGGCCGGCGACCCGGCAGGCCTGGATCCGCGGATCAGCACGTCACGTGCAAGATCGCGTTCGTGTCCTTCGGATCGGCCTGCAGGACCCGGATGGCCTCCCTGGTGGGGCCGGTCAGCAAGTCCACCTCGCGACGAGCGGCTTCTTGCTTGACCTCCTCCATCACGGGAAGGGCACCGTCGGCTCCGGTCCCGACCACGAGGCGTCGGCAGTCCCAGGGAATGTTCTCCTCGATAGACACCGGGGTGTGCCCGAAGGCACCGCGGAAGGGTTTTGACGCCTTCTTCTTGCGCTTGCGGACCCGGCCGCGAGCGATCACCACGTCGTGTTCGTACGTGACGCCGTCGATGCGGATCGAGCCGAATGTGAACCGATCGATGTGCGTTGCCGTGGCCTCCCGAATGTCAGGGTACATCGACACCGGCCACACCCGAATCTCTCCTTGCAGAGCGACCATTCCTCCGCCAGAGGCTGCTGGAACCTCCCTCCCGAACCGGCGGCAAGGCCCGTAGGGGCTGGGCCACCGCGGCCCTTCGTCCATCTCAGTGGGAGACCGGACGGCGTTTTCAACGTGAGGAGTTCTCGGCAGCCGGAGCAGCACACATTGGGTGGCTGGCCCGGTCTTCCCGTGCCACGCTGCCTTTGGAACGATGCGTCGAGATTCGCGAGGGCCCCTCATCCTCATCGCGCTCTTTGCGGCGGCGGGTCTTTCGGTCGTCGGGTACCTCGTGGTGATCGTTCACCTGATGCGCCTGACGCCCCCGATACCGGAGCCGCACGGCACGGCTGGGGGAAGTGGCGTGGATCCAATCCGACTCGCTCATGGTGATCGACCTCGGGACGTGCCGACAGACTCTTGTTGGCACTGGCGCCGCGCCACCGGTGCGGTTCAGCCATGACGGCAGGTGGATGGCCTTCGGAGACGGAGAGGTGGTGCCCTCGGCTGGAGGGGAAGTGCGGGAACCCTTCGGATCCCCGGTCAGGACCTGGGAGTGGTCACCGACCGCCGACGTCCTGGCGGGAGTGACCGCGAGGGGGGGCGTGCTGATCGCCGGCCCGGGGCGCGGGCCGGACGCGTTGCTCCCGGCCGGCTCGGGCGTGGGCCACCTGGCCTTCTCGCCGGACGGTCGACGCCTTGCGGTTGACCGGGCGGGGCGAGGGATCCAGGTGCTCGACGTGGCCACCGGGAAAGCCCGGACGGTCTTTCCACAGGCCGATGCCGCGCGGGTCCCGGAGGTGGCCGGGTGGTCGATGGACGGGCGTTGGATCCTGTATTGGCGGGGACCGGTCGGGAAGAAAGGTGGACCCCTCGACGCTGTCCCCTCTCCGGGCGGCCCCTGGGTGAACGTGTTCGACCCGGTGCTCCCCTACCGTGACTTCCTCTCCTCCTGCGGCTCTCGGATCGCCCTGTCCGCCGGTGCCGGGCAGGAGGTGAGCACAGGGAAGCAGATCGTGCTCACCGGGCCACCAGACTGGGCCTTCCACGACCTTACCGACGACTTCGGCCGGAGCTGGTTCTGGCCGGCCTGTTCGCCCGACGGGCGGTGGGTCGCGGCGACCGACACCTACAACCAGAAGGAGTCGGCGAAGCAGACGATCCCCAGGGCTCTGTGGCTGCTCGCCGCCGACGGGTCCTCTCGTCGGCTCCTGGTCCCCGGCACCAACGGGGCTCTGGAGTTCCCGCGGTGGTCATCGGATGGAACGGTCATCCTGGTGGTCCTGCGGACCGGCAGCCGGTGGTCGTCCCCGGGGAGCCTGCTCCTGGTTCGGGTGGACCCCAAGTCCGGCCGTCTGGTGAAGCTCGTGGGCCCCATCAGCGACCTGGGGAGCGCCCCCGGGCCGGGCGGGCACCAGCTGTGGTCCGCGATCAGCGATTGGTACCGTCCGTAATCTCACCCGCCGCGCCGCTTCATCGTCACACTTGTGAATGATCGCCGAGAGAGAGAAGGTAGCCCCAGGCTCCCAGTGGAGCGGATCGAAAAGGCTCCCGGCCACGGCGGTGGCTCGGTCCGCGAGACCTGCCCCGCCAGGCCTTGCGGGCCTCGTCGGCGGAACTCAGGCAGATCGACCACCGCCATACCCACCTTCCGGAACGCTCGGTCCTACACTCGCTCGGTGAGCGGCCCGGGGAGCGGTGAGCCCGAGCTTACTGAGACACCTGGACGGCTGACGAGGGCTGCGGTCCGGCTCGAATCACAGCGTCCGTCGGTTCGCGCCCTGCTCGCCTTCCTGTCGTATCTTCTCCTCTCGCTGGCACTCTGGAGCCGGGGCGTCATCACCCACCTGTCGACTCGCTACGTGGGCGTCGGCAAGGAGGACGCCAAGCTCTACGTCTGGACCCTGGCGTGGTGGCCGTATGCCATCCGGCACGGCCTGAACCCCCTTCACTCCCCGCTGGTCTGGGCTCCTGCCGGTGTCAACATGGCGTGGATATCCGGGATGCCCGGTCCCGCACTCGTCCTGGCTCCGGTCACGATGGCCGCGAACGCCGTCGCATCCCTCAACGTGCTCCTCCTTCGCGCGCCGCCGCTCGCTGCGTGGGCCAGCTACCTGCTCTGCGGCCGGCTCGCTCACTCGTTCTGGCCGGCGGTCGCCGGTGGGTTCGTGTTCGGGTTCTCCACGTACGAGGTGGCCCAGATGCACGGGCACGCGAACCTCGTACTGGTCTTCCCCG
>WNFU01013620.1_pt1 | contig 10660 bp, 14 predicted proteins | sample 5400121 | NCBI WGS metagenome assembly WNFU01 (sample SAMN13153360, study PRJNA577476) | soil metagenome | isolation source: 100 cm soil or saprolite under grassland replicate 1 | place: USA:California | collected 2016-06-15
TCCACTCGCTGTCGGCCGCCGCGATCGACGACGTCGAGATCAAGGACGGCGAGCACCGGCCGATCCTGATCGAGATCCTGATGAACAATTCGTCCGGGATCTACCAGGTCGACGGCTTGTTGAAGGCGAAGCTCCGCGGCTCCGGCCTCGAGCCCTACGTCGAGGTCGTCGCGCACATCGACACCGAAGCGGAGAAGCGGCTGGTGCCGATGTATCGCCTCGAGATTTGACAACGATGAAGCCCCGCGAGGAAGCGGGACCTCGAAGCTGCGGGGCAAGGATTCGAACCTTGACTACTCGGTCCAGAGCCGAGCGTCCTACCATTAGACGACCCCGCAAAGCGGGGCGTCATTGTACCCCCGTCGTTCGGAAATCGCGGATTTCGCCGGATCTACACTGAACCCGGTGCGCGGCGTCATCGAGCAGGATAAGCGCGTGTATCTCCGCGCGCCGCGAGCCTCGGATCGAGACGAGTTCCTCGGCCTGGTGCGCGAGAGCCGCGACCTGCACCGCCCGTGGGTGTACGCACCGGAAACAGCGCGCGAATTCGCGGCGTATCTGAATCGCTGTGGCGGCAGTGCGGAGCGTTGCTTCCTCGTGTGTCGCCGCACGGACGACGCGCTCGCGGGCGTCTACAACGTGAACCAGATCGCGCGCGGCTTCTTCGAGAGTGCGTACCTCGGCTACTACGCGTTCACTCCGGCCGCCGGCCAGGGGCTGATGGCCGACGGGCTGCAGCTCGTGCTCCGGCATTGCTTCCGCCGGCTGAAGCTGCATCGGCTCGAGGCCAACATCCAGCCGGACAACGAGCGGTCGAAGCAGCTGGTCAAGCGCGCGGGCTTTCGGTACGAGGGCTTCTCGCCGCGCTACCTAAAGATCGGCGGACGCTGGCGCGACCACGAGCGCTGGGCGATAACGCGCGAGGACTGGGCGAGAAGCTAGACCTTCGCAAAGTCGCGCGTACCGCTCAAGCTCAGAGTGGCCTGACTTTCAACAGGTTGTGGTGCGATTTTCTAGTCGGCTATCAGGCCGTCACAAAGGATGCCCACGACCGTTCGCTCGGCGTCCTTGATGTCCTGATCCTCGCCCGGCAGCCGCCCGAGAACCCACCCCGTGAGGATCTCCTCGAGGGCGCCGTACACGATCCACGCAGCCAGTCGCGGCGGCAGGTCGTTGCGGAAGACCTTCTGTTCCTGGCCGCGCTCAACGATGCGTTGCAGCGCCTCGAACGCGTGCGCGATCTCCTCCACCTCACGCTGCAGCTGCTCGCCGCTCCGGGCAACCTCGCGTACCAGTACGCGGACGACGTCGGGATAGTCACGCCACGTGCGCAGCACGATCGCGCAGGCCTTGCGCAGTTGCTCGCGCGGCTCCTCCTCGATCTCGATGACCGCGTTGATCGCGGCGACCATCATCCCCCACATCTCCCGGAAGATCGACTCGAGGACGGCGTCCTTCGACTCGAAGTAGTGGTAGACGAGCCCGTAGGCGACGCCGGCCTCCTCGGCGATATCGCTCACGCGGCAGGCGTGGTAACCCTTCTTCGCGAACGTGCGGACAGCTGCGTCGAGAATCTGGCGACGCCGCTCCTCCTGGGCAGCGGACCGAGTGGCCACAGGCGTACAGAATATTGACTCAGAACGGTGGTCTATGCGGCGACGGCCACGTGGCCGCCGGAACGCTTCGCCTCGTACATCGCCTCGTCGGCGCGGCGGAAGAGGTCGTCGCAATTGCCCTGCTGGTCGAACACGGCGACCCCGAAGCTCGCGTGCAGCACAGGGTTGCCGCCGGCCACCGTTGCACCGATGCGCTCGATCACGATGCGGGCATCCGAGTCGTCGGCCTCCACGAGAATCAGCGCGAACTCGTCGCCGCCGATCCGGTATGCGTAGTCGGTGCGCCGGATCGAGGCCGTCAGCTTCGACGCGAAGCGCACGAGCTCGTCGTCGCCGACTAGATGTCCTGCACGGTCGTTCAGCTCCTTGAACTGATCGAGGTCGCACAGCACGAGCGAGAACGTGTGGCGGTCGCCTGGTTCGCGAACAGGCGCAGCGCCTGCATCTTCTCGCGTGCCGGCAGCAGTCGGTCCGCGGGATCGTCGGCCCACATGAAGCCCTTGAGCACTTCCTGGCGGTCGAAGAGCGGCACGATGAGCCAGTGACGGTTCCACGCGCGGGGACCGCTGCCGTTCAACGTCGAGGCGTACCGCGTCTGCTCCACGCGGGCGCTCGCAATGTCGAATGGGAGCAGGTAGCAGCCCTCGACGTCGTATTCGGGGTCGAAGAGCTGCGTGATCGTGTCGGGAGTCAGCCCGCTCGGAGGCGGCCCGGCCGAGCCCCACCCGGCCGACGCGCGCGGCACGAATCCGCCGTCGATCGGATCCGTCAGCTCGATCGACACTCTTTCGAAGCCGAGCGCGCGCCGGATCGCGTAGGCGACCGACTGAAAAATCTCGTCCACCGTGTGCGTCCCGGCGAGCTGCAGCGAGACCTGCAGGAGGTGTTGCAGGGACGCGCGGTGCCGCGCCGCCGTCTCGTCCGACTGGGCATCCTCGATTGCGAGCGCGACGTGCTCGGCGACGGTCACGAGAACGTCGAGCTCCTCGTGAGTCGGCTTCCGCAGCGATCCGGGCTCGTCCACCGACATCACGCCGAGCAGCTCGCCGTCGGAGCCCGTGAGCGGCACGAGCAAGACGTCCTCTGGATGCCAGGCGCCGGGATCGTCGGGAACGGGCTCGAGCGGCGGCGCGTAGACGGTGCCCGACCGGCTCCAGTCGTGCGCGCCGGCGGGAATCACGTACGCGCCGCGAGCGAGGAAACGCTCGTCGAGCAGCGGCCGGTAGTCGTCCCAGGTGCGCGTGCAGCCGAGAAGGGTCCTGCGCGCCTGCTCCCGGCCGCTCACCGCCGTCACGCGAAAGTCGTCCCAGGCCGGGCGGTAGAGGGTAATCGCCACCGTCGCGTAGTCGAGGGACTCGCCGATCGTGCGGGTGAGGCCGCCCAAGCGCTCGGTCAGACCGCCTCCGGACCGCGCGTGGCGCGTGACCTCAATGAGGCCTCGCAGCGCGCGCGTGCTGCTGCTATCGGGCATGGTTAGGCCAACTTCCCGCTCATTAACGAGTCATATCGGCGTGAGCGGCCCGGTTCATGAGGGCGCGCCCGCCGCGGCCGATGGACAACCCGGACAAGACCCCCCGCAGGCGCCTCCGGCTCTCCTCACGGGGAGGGGCTCTGGTGCTCGGGCTCGGCGTACTCTCGCTCCTGGCGCTCGTCGCCGCGGCGAGCCGCGCACACCACACGCCCGGCGGCCATCCCGGAATCCACCGGGCGCCCGCCGCCGTCGGCGACTACCTCTTCAGCATCTTCGCCGTCCTCATGGTCGGCACGGCGCTCGCCCTCCTGTGGTTTGTCCTGACGGAGCGCGCTCTGCTGGCCGACCGTCACCGGAGCCGGGGCAGCAACCTGAAGGCGCTCGCGCTCCTGCTCGGCATTGCGCTCTTCGCGGCCCTGTACGTGCGGGTCCACGGACAGATCCGCGGTCTAGGCGGCTCGAGCTCGAGCGGCGGCGGTCTGAGCAGTCAGCTCCGAACGACGTCCACGCCAACGCAGCCGGGGCGCGAGGCGGCGCCGGAGTTCAAATGGCTGCCGGTCTTCCTCGCCGGCTCCGGAGCGCTGGTGGTGTTGGGCGTGATCGGCGTGCGCTCGCTTACGCGTTCGCGCCGCGCCATCGAGGAGAGCTTCCTCCTCGAGCAGCAGTTCGAGGAGCTCGTCGAGGACACACTCGCCGACCTCTACGCGGAGACCGATCCGCGCCGCGCGATCATCGCGGCGTACGCACGCGTCGAACGCCTCTTCGAGAGCTACGGTCTCCCCCGCGCTCCCGCAGAGGCTCCCGTCGAGTATCTCGATCGCGTGTTGCCGGAGCTGCGCGCGAGCGGTTCCGCGCTCCGGCGATTGACTGCGCTCTTCGAATGGGCGAAGTTCAGCGTCCACGATGTCGATCGCCCGATGCGTGACGACGCGATCGAGGCGCTCGTCGAGGTGCGTGACGAGTTGCGGGCGAACCGGATCGAAGCCGCGGCGTGAGGCGCCTGCTCAGCGGTTGGGCGACACTCGTCGCGGTCGGTGTGCTCGCGCTGATCGCCGTCTCGTTCTTTGCGCCGGGCCGCCGCCACGTCGCGCTCGACGTCTTCGTCCTCTACCTCGGTGCTCTCGGGCTCGCCGCAGGCGTTCGCTCGACTCGGGCTGCGAGCCCGGAGGTGCACGAGCCGTCGCTGGCGGACGAGCTCGCGGATCCGCTCGACGTGCTTCCCGAGCGTCCGAAGGAGCTGGAGCGGCTCGAGCGCGACGTGCACCTCTCCGTGGCGACGTCGTTCTATCTCCACCACCGCCTGCTCCCGGTGCTGCGCGAGATCGCGGCGAACCGCTTGCTCGTGCGGCACGGCGTCGACCTCGAGCGGCGTGCCGACGCAGCTCGGGCCGTCGTCGGAGAAGCGGCATGGTCGTGGCTCCGCCCGGACCGTGAGCCGCCGCGCGATCGCTGGGCACCCGGGCCGCCGCTCGCCGAGCTTCGCGTCGTCGTCGACGCGCTTGAGAGGATCTAGCGATGGCGGCGACTGAGCTTTCGATCGACGAGCTCTCAGCGCTCTCGTCACGCATCCTCGACGAGGTCGAGCGCGCCGTCATCGGGAAGCGAGAGGCGCTGGAGCTGATCACGCTCGGCATCCTCGGTGACGGGCACGTGCTGCTCGAAGACTTCCCCGGCCTAGCCAAGACGCTGATCGCGCGGTCGGTCGCGCAGACGACGACCCTGCAGTTCTCGCGCATCCAGTTCACGCCCGACCTTATGCCGTCCGACGTGACCGGCTCGTCGATCTTCAACCAGCGCTCCTCGGATTTCGAGTTCCGCGCGGGGCCCATCTTCACGAACCTTTTGCTCGCGGACGAGATCAACCGGGCGCCGCCGAAGACGCAGGCGGCCTTGCTCGAAGCGATGCAGGAGCGGCAGGTGACGATCGAGGGCGTCACACATCCCCTCGCTCGGCCGTTTCTCGTGCTGGCGACGCAGAACCCGATCGAGTACGAGGGGACGTACCCGCTGCCGGAGGCGCAGCTGGACCGCTTCCTCCTGCGGCTCGGTGTCGGGTACCCGGAGCGCGAGGACGAGTGGCAGATGCTCTCGCGACGCATTGAGCGAGAGATGGACGAGATCGAACTGGAGCCGGTCGTCGACGGCCCGACGCTACTGGCGATGCAACGGGCGCTCGAGCAGGTGCACGTCTCGGAACAGGTGGGTCTGTACATGGTCGACCTGGTGAACGCGACGCGTTCGTCGACTCGCGTGCAGGTCGGTTCGTCGCCGCGCGGCACGCTCGCGCTGCTGAAGCTTTCGCGCGGCCGCGCAGCGTTGAGAGGGCGCGACTTCGTCACACCGGACGACGTGAAGGCGGTGGCCGTGCCGGCCCTCGCGCACCGGCTGACGCTGCGACCCGAGCTCTGGGTGCAGCGCATCAGCGGCGAAGACCTCGTGCGTGAGGCGCTCGACTCGGTGCCGACGCCGCCAGCCGAGGCATGACGCCTCCGAACGCCTGTGCCTGGCACGACCCGAACGCCGGTTCGCGGCCCGTCTCGGCAGGTCCGGTCGTCGAATCACAGCGGCCATGCGCGCCTGCGCCGTGGAGAGATAGTCACATTCCTGGTGCGGTGCCTGGCACCAATCGGGACCCATGAAGCGCACGGCCTCGCCGAAGCTAGGCGCGTACGCCGGTCTCGCCGCGCTCGGCCTGCTCGCGGCGCTCGCCGTCGGCCGACCCGAGCTCGCGGTGCTGGCAACGCCGTTCGCGCTCCTGCTCTTCGCCGGCCTCGCCGCTGCCCGCGAGCCGAACTTCTTCGTCGGCTTCACCCTCGACCGCGAGCGCGCGGTGGAAGGCGACGAGGTTACGCTCGAGATCGAGCTCGAGGCGCGCACAGGGGTCGAGCGGCTCGAGCTTCACGTCAGGCTTCCCGAGACGTTCGAGATCATCGACGGCGCAAATCCCGTCACGCTCCACCCCGTCGCGGGCGAGACCCGAACGATCGAGCTGAAGGTCAGGTGCAACCGCTGGGGCGCCTACGTGGTCGGGGAGATCTTCCTGCGGGCACACGATCATCTCGACCTGTTCGGATACGAAGGAACCCTCGACCGCCGCACGCCGCTGAAGGTCTACCCACGGGCGGAACAGCTCCGCGCGCTCGTCGCGCCGCTCGAGACGCAGGTCTTCACCGGCAACCAGGTCGCGCGCACCAAGGGCGAGGGGATCGAGTTCGCGGATCTTCGCCGCTTCGAGCCGACGGACTCGCTGCGCCGAATCAACTGGCGCGCGAGCGCGCGTCGCGGGGAGCTCTGGGTGAACGAGGCCCATCCGGAGCGAAACGCGGACGTGATCGTCTTCCTCGACACGTTCGTCGAAGCGCGGGAGCAGGACGAGTCGACGCTCGACCTTGCCGTCCGCGCAGCGGCAACGCTTGCCGATCGTTACCTCGAGCGCAAGGACCGCGTCGGGCTCGTCGGCTTCGGCGGCTACCTGAACTGGCTGCTGCCGTCGTCGGGGCTCGTGCAGCTCTACCGCATCATCGACTCGCTGCTCGACACCGAGATCATCCTCAGCTACGCGTGGAAGGGCGTCGACGTCATCCCGGCCCGCACGCTGCCGCCGAAGGCGCTCATTCTTGCGATCACCCCTCTTCTCGACGAGCGCGCAGTGACGACGCTGGTCGACCTGCGCGCACGCGGATTCGATCTCGTGGTGATCGAAGTGTCCCCGGTCCCGTTCGCGTCAGCAGCCGAAGGCGAGCGCGAAGAGCTGGCGCACCGCATCTGGCAGTTGAAACGTGAGGCGCTGCGCGCGCGCTACCGCACCGTTGGCGTGCCGATCGTGGAATGGCATGAGCGAACGCCGCTCGAGGCGGCCTTGGCGGAGGTGGGAGCATTCAGGCGTCGAGCCAGGTATTCGCGCGCATAGCCGTTGCGATCGCGTCGCTGCTCGGCGCCGCGGCAGTGGGATCGGCGGTCGCGCTGACCAGCGACTCGAGGCGGCTCGAGCTCGGCGCGCTCGCGCTGGCCGCGGTGGCGATCCTTGCGCTCGGCCTCGCGAGACCATTCCCTTCCGTCCTGCCCTGGCCGCTCGTGATCCTCGGCGCCGCTTACGTCTGGAACCTCGCAGACGAGGGCATCGATCAGTGGGCGCCGGTGTACGCCGGGAGCCTGCTGGCGGTTGCCGAGCTCGCGTACTGGTCGGCCGAGCTGCGTGGCCGCACGCACGATGCGGAGCGGCTGACGGAACGCCGCGCGGTGCTGATCGTGGTGCTCGCGCTTGCGTCCGTGATCGCCGGTGGATTCGTGCTTGCGGCGACGTCGCTGCGCATCGGCAGCGGCATCGCAACGGACCTGCTCGGCGTGGCGGCGGCCGTCGGCGCGCTCGCCGTGGTCGCCGTACTCGCCAGACCGAGAAGCTAGCGCCGTCAATCTCTCGGAAGATCGATCGCCTCCAGATCTGGGAATCCGCTGCTCCAGCTTCCCTGAGCGGGACAGCTTCTGCGCAACGACCGAACGGAGGCAAAACGAATGATCATGCTCGGCGCCATCCTCTTGATCCTCGGCGTCATTTTCGGCGCCGGCATCCTGTGGACGATCGGCTTGATCCTCATTGCCGTTGGCATCATCCTCGCGATCCTCGGCATGCTCGATCGAGCCGTTGGACCTCGACGCTATTACTGGTGATTACGGCGAGTAGGAAGGCGCATACGGGATTCGAACCTCCCTGCAAATCGGCCTATTTTTCGGCCGAGGTATGCACCAGGGTCTGCACCGTATGCGCTCGCGCGGGGGGGAATTGAGCCAATTTCGTCGCGTATCCTGAGCATGTGACCATCAAGGAACGTCTGCATCACGTCATCGATCAGATGACCGACGAGGAGGCCGAGGCGACGCTGCGACGCATCGAGGCGCGACGCACCGACCCGCTTCTGCGCTACCTCGACGCCGCGCCGCTCGATGACGAGCCGGTGAGCCCCGAGGAAGAGGCGGCAGTGGCCGAAGTCGAGGCCGACCGCGCCGCCGGCGTGCCGACGATCCCGTTCGACGACGTCAAGCGCAAGTACGCGTAGGCGTTGACCGAAGACGCCCCGTGGGCGATCAGGTTCGAGTCGCGCGCCGAGCGGGATCTGGCGCGTCTCGACCGACCGGTAGCCCGTCGAGTCGTCGCGGCACTCGACCGGGTTCTGCAGCGTGACCCATCAGTCGACCTGCGTCGTCTTCGCGGGAGCGACGAGTGGCGTCTACGCGTTGGCGACTGGCGCGTACGGCTGCAGCTCGACTTTGATGCCCGGACCATCGTCGTCGTCCGCATCCTTCCGCGTGGCCGGGCCTACGACCGCTGACGTACGCTGGCTGCCGTGACGAGACCGAAGAGACGCTGGGACTTTCGCGTCGAATACGAGACGGCCCGGCTCGTTCGTCAGGCGGCGGCGACATCGCAGCGCACGCTGACGGTCTTCGTCATCGACGCGGCCGCCAAGGAGGCAGAGCGCGTGCTCGCCGATCGGACTGACTTCACGCTCGAGCAACGGCAATGGGAGCGATTCGTGGAGATCCTCGATCGCCCGCCTCGCGAAAAGCCCGAGCTCGTGAGGCTCTTCTCAGACCCGAGCGTCTTCAGCAACGCGTAGCCGGTGGCCTACCGTCGCAGGAGACGCTCGCAAGGCAGTGCCACGCGATCCGCGATCCGCGACGAGGTGCGGCGGGTGGCGTCCGACGAGCGCGATCGTGAGGAGATGCGGCTGATCCGGCAACAGCTCGCCGAGCTCGAGCCGTCGCGGTCAGATCAGACGAGCAACTCCGCGTAGTCGCGCTCGCGCTCGTCGACGAGGACGTGTGTATAGGTCCGCGCGGTCGTCACGAGGTCGTCGTGGCCGACGAGCTCGCCGATCCTTGCCCACGGCATGCCGCCCAGGTGAAGAAGCGAGACGCGACGGTGGCGAAGGTCGTGTGGCGAGAACGCCGGCACACCGGCAGCGGTGCAAGCCCGCGTAAGCGCGGTCCGGAGTCGCTCGCTCGTGACGTTCTCGAACACACGACGGTCCGGGTGGGCGATCGTCGCGTGGACATAGCGCGAGCACGGCCTCCAAAGTTTCCCTCGGCGTGACCGATTTGTAGGTCGTCTAGGGCGAGACGTCTTGTTCGCCAGATCAGTCCCTGCCGGCCGTACGCTACGAGGCCAAGCGAATCAGAGAAGACGATCGTGTCTCGCTCCGGCTCAACTAGAACTCCAGTGATCGGATAGCAGTCGATCTCATAAGTTGAAGCTGGCTCGTCCGCGGCGAACGACGACTCCGCCGCCTTCGTAGACGACGCACAGTGACCCACTCGTCGGGCCAACCGATAAGTCGCCCCCATACGGTGGAGGGAAAGCGGTTCGATCCGCCGTGAAAGACGCCACCTGGAACACCCGCAGCGTGCAAGGCGTCGAAGCACGAGAAGACCTCGTGCTCGATCCTGACAGTCTCGCGTGCGCCGGAAGCGACTTCGGTCTCAAGAGTGAAGGCGATGCTGGGATCTCCCTATACGAGATCGGAAGTTACGAGCGAGCCTCGGGCCAATCGTCCGTTGGCACGAGAAGGTCATCCGCGCCATTGGACCGCAAAGCTGACTCGATCTCTCTGACGGCCTCCAGATCGTCCAGCGCATGTGAGTACCAGCTGAGCGCGACATTCGCGAGAGCTTGAGCTAGAGGCTTGATGTGAAAGTCGACGCGCGCCGACCGCGCGCCCGGGGGTTTGCCTGTCGCGCTTGAGCGCCTAGATCATCACCGGGTGGTGAATGTCCAGGTGGCGTCGGTTGTTCCGAGGGAGCGGCTCGCGCTTCGATAGCGAATCACGTGCTTGCCCGGAGTCACCCCGATCAGGATCACGCTCCACTCACGGAGGATCACGTTCTTGCCTCCGGCTGGCCGAAAGTAGTACAGCGTCCGCTCGGAGGTACCGAAGCGTGACAAGTTGACGTGGCGACCGTCGAGCCAGAGATCCCACTTCAACTGCTTCCAAACAGAGTCGAGGGCCCTCCTCGTTCGCTCCCAGTCTCCGTAGCCGATGAACAGCCGCCGCACGAAAGGCACGCTGCATGTCCGGCGGTACCGGCCCGGCTTCGGAATGACCCCATCACAGCCCAAAGACGGCATTGGTCGAACGGGCCAAAGTCTGAGGCTGCCAGACCGCCGCGTCAATCGTGGACACCCTGCCGACGACCGGGCGCCGCGAATTTCACATCAAGCCTCTACTAGCTGGGGAGCGAGTTCCATTCAGTGACGATAGCGGCCTCACCTGCCCGAGCCTACTGTCGGCCCGACGTTGTCCGAGTCAACCTCGTCGTGTCAAGAGTGACAACGCGTCGAGGTATGCACCGGGTCTGCACGCGACGCGCTTTCGGGGCACGCCTGTCACAAATGACCCGCACAGCCAAGCCAAAACGGCTGCACTTTGTGACGTAGAAAGGCGCATACGGGATTCGAACCCGTGCCGCCGCCGTGAGAGGGCGGTGTCCTAGGCCACTAGACGAATGCGCCCGGCGACGAGCAGTGTAGCCGGGACTAAGCCGTCAGCTCGACCACGAGCGGACCCGTATCGAGCGG
>WNFU01009901.1_pt1 | contig 10657 bp, 6 predicted proteins | sample 5400121 | NCBI WGS metagenome assembly WNFU01 (sample SAMN13153360, study PRJNA577476) | soil metagenome | isolation source: 100 cm soil or saprolite under grassland replicate 1 | place: USA:California | collected 2016-06-15
GTCTTAATGTTGCCTGACGACCTAGGAGAGGGATTATGATAAAAAAGGACTTTTATAGAGTTTTAGGAATTCCGCGGGACGCTAACGCCGAACAAATAAAGAAGAGATTCATTGAACTCGCAAAAAAATATCATCCTGATGTCTCGAATGATAAAGAGGCTGAAACAAAATTTCGCGATGTTTCTGAAGCTTACGAGACTCTTTCTGATCCCCAAAAAAGGGATTTATATGATAAATACGGCGAAGATTATTCTCGGGTAGCGAGTGAGTCATTCGATTTCGATCGTTTTAAGTCAAGATTTAATTTTGGTGGTGATTTAGAGGATATCTTTAGTGGTCTTTTCGGCGGTGATTTTGAAGGATTATTTTCTGGATCAACCGTTAGATCTCCAGCTGGATTTCCAGGCGGTTATCAAAATATCAAACAGCCGGGGGATACTCGGGTTGAGAGGCTTAAAGTAGATCGAAAAGATGTTGAAAAATCTATTTCTGTGAGAATAAAAATCCATCACTCTTGTCCGGCTTGTCAAGGGACCGGGGCTTCTAATCCAATGAAGGATATAACACAATGTCCAGATTGTAAAGGTAGAGGGATGGTGTCGAAAGTAAAAAAAATGATTGGCTTTTTTATAAAAGAGTTAATTGTCTGTGAAAGATGTAGGGGTTCTGGAAGAACGATTGTTAGAAAATGTGATTCTTGTTGAGGAAAAGGATTTGTTTTTAAAGATGAACTGTTTAACTTTTGGCTCCCTCGAGGAGCCGCTTTAGCGAAATTTTTTTTTGAAGGAAAGGGTTTTCCCGGAAGTCACGGAGGAAAACAGGGCGATTTAGTTATTGAACTTGTTAAAAGCTAAAGAAGTAAAGGAAGAAAGATAATTAAAAGTAAGTAAAATGGCTAGTTTAGGAAAAGCATTTCTCTTTCTGTTTTTAGTTTTTTTGCTCATTAATCTACTTATGTGGATTGCCTTCGCCTAGTTAAAGAGAAATTTCTTTTCTTTTAAGTAATCTTACATTTAGGAAGAGAATGGAAAATAAGCTGGCGGAGGCAATAATTAATTCTTTTAGTTGAGTGTTCCTTCCGAGGAAAAATGATAATTTACTTAATCCAACTAAAGAGAAGAATTCTAAGTCGCTCACGTAGACCAAGGGAGATAAAAGAGATAGAAGAAAATAGCTATGTTCTTTCATTGTTTCTGTCAGGTAGTAGAATTGTCCGTTGGACCAAAGAAGAGCGAAGAGAATGATTCCTAACGTTATTCCCGTAACTCTAATATCTGTGCTGATAAAAGATATTAAAATTCCTATCATCGTACTGATTAGGGAAGTCATAATTAAACAGATTAGAAGAAGAAAAAAATTAATTCGTGTAGAAAAAATGATCGAGACTCAGATTGTGAGGGGGAAAAAAAAGAGTGATGGTAGAATCAATTGAATAGAAAGATGAAAAAGACAAAGAGTTAAGATTGCAGTGCTAAATCTAATAGATGAAACTTTGATTCGGCTGAAAAGGATTGAGTTAGAAAGTTGATGAAACATCCCCCCGGCGCTTATAACTCCCGTTGCGACGATTGAATAAGTTATTCCCTGGGCACATTCAATAATTAGATTTTGAGCGCCGATGACCGATGAAGGATTTAAGAAAAAAATTATTAATTGTTTGCTGATTATTCATCCGGGGACGATGATGGCAAAGATTAAATTATATGGAGATCTAAACCAATACCGAAAGAGGGTTTTGTTGATAGTTATTAATTGGTTTAGGTTTAGAAAAAAGTTTTTCTTTTTCGTCGAGTTAATAGTCCTCATTTTCTTTTTTATTTTTGAAATAATTTTGAAGATTTTTGAATTTGGTGATGAATTTTTTTAGGGTTAGATTTATTTTCACTTGTCCATTTTTTAAGATGATTATTCTTTGACAGAGTTTTTTGATTTCTTCTCAATTGTGACTGCTAAGAATTAGAACATTATCTGGATTATTTTTTAATTTATTCTCAAGAAAAAGGAGAGTGTCAATTTCACTTTTTATATCCATTCCGGTGGTAATTTCGTCTCCGATGAATATTTTTCTGGTGGGAACTAGCCCAAGAAATAGGTTTAATCTTTGTTTTTGACCGAAGGATGTTCGGTAAATATATTCATCAAGATTAAAGTTTTTTAAAAGAGTTTTTTCTAATTTATTGAAGGAATCTGGCTCTATTTCTTGAAAGAAGAGGATTTTGAACAGCTCTATTATTTCCTTTACTTTAAGTAGTCTTGGCCATTCTTCCTCTTTGGTGGAGATGCTAATTAGTTTTCTTCTTTTTATCTCTTGGTGGAAATCAACGAATCTCTCGCTGGTAAAAATATTTTTAGTTTTTGGCAATAAGGTATTTGGTAACTCTATTTGTCCTTCATTAATTTTGATTAATCCACTAATGATATTACAAAGAACAGTTTTACCGCTACCGTTTTCCCCTACTAGAGCTATTCTTTCTCCAGAATAAATTTTTAAGTTTACTGGCCCAAGTTTAAATTTGGGAAAGTATTTTTTCACATTTTTTAGTTCTAAGATAAGGCTTTTTTTTATCATTAGTTCTACATGTTATTTGCTCTTCTCTAACTGGAGCTGACAAAAATCATTTCGGGAAGGCATTTTTTGTTGTTAATCTGAGTTCGGATTGCTCCTTTTAATTGTTTATCAATATTGCCGATATCTTCTTTAGTCTCTGGATCTTTTAATTTTATTTTTATGATATCTCAGAGCGATTTCTCCATTTTTTTTATCTTTTCTTTTTTAAAACAATTTGGACATGTTCCCTTCGTTAAAAGTTGTAAATTTGCATTTTTTAGATCTTTGATTCATTGGATTATCAAGATTCCGTTTAGTTGTATTCGGAGTTGTTTATCTAGTTGGGTTTGATCGATGAGTTTTTTACTTTTTTTTCTATTTCTTTGTTTAAGGAGGAATAGAGGGTCGGTAAATTTTTTATCTAATTCTTCTACTATTCTGCATTTTCCATTTTTCATTGAGATAATTGTTCCGTTTCTTGGTAAAAAAATATTTTCTCCTTTGATCCCGGTACTCTCGGCGGTTTCCTTTTGTTTGATCATCATTCTTAAATCACCGTGAATAGGAATAAAATATTTTGGCTTAGTGGTTAATAAGAGCAATTTCTGTTCTTCTTTTGCCGCATGACCAGAAACATGGACAATCTGTTTTTTATCTTTTTTGTCGCTGTTAGTTAGCACGTTATGAGTAAGTTTTTTAAGAAGTTCCTCTAGTCATCTGACTCTTAAAAAATTTCCTGGAATTGCCGAAGAAGAGAGAATGACTGAATCCGATGAAGTAATAAAATGTCGATGGGCATGAACAATTCTTTCGAGGACTGATCCCTGTTCTCCTTGAGAGCCGGTACAAATAAGAAGCTGTTTGTTATTTTCTTCCTTTTTGAATAATTTGTTTGTTAAATTTATAGTTTGAGCAGCCTCTTCGGTTCATCCTAATAATTCATTATCTTTTGATATCTTAAGCATTCTTTCGAGGCTTTTTCCAACGAGTTTTACTTGTCGATTAAGTGAATGGGCAACCGATATTATCTCTTTTATTCTCAGAAAGTTGGTGGCAAATGAGGTAAAAAATACCTTTCCCCTTGTCTTTTTTATGGCTTGTTCTGCTGTTCTAATTACTTCTTCTTCTCCAGGGGTCCTTCCTTCAATTTCTGAGTTGGTTGAGTCTGCTAATAGAAGATCTATCCCCTGTTCTTTTGCAAGTTTGCTTAATTTTTTTAAATCAGTTTGTTTTGCTATTGTTCCGATGGAACTAATCTTGTAGTCTCCGGTAGCTACTATTATTCCCTGGTTTGTATGGATAATTACTCCGAGTGCTCCTGGAATAGAATGGTTGACTTGAAAAAACGAAATTTTAAACGGGGGGATATTTATTTCACTAAATTCATCAACTATCTTTACAATCTTCTTTCATTTTTTTTTATCCTTTTTAAAGGTCTCTTCTATCCTTGCAAGAAGAAGAGCAGAAGTAAATTTAGAAGTGTAGATGTTCTTTTTTCCAAAGTGCTCGAGAAGATAAGTTATTGCTCCGATATGATCTTCATGGCCATGGGTTATAATTATTCCAAGAATTCTTTTTTTTTTTAGGTAACTCAGGTTGGGAAAAATCTTTTCTATTCATTCGGAGGTGTCTCAAGAAGGGAATTTTATTCCCGCATCAATAATGATTACCTCTTCATTCTGTTCTATACAATAAAGATTTTTTCCAATCTCCCGCATTCCCCCTAGTGAATAAAAGAGAGTCTCCACCTTTAACTTGTTAGTTTTCATCCAAAGCTAAAAAAATTTTTTTTCTTTTTCGTCGAAGTGACTCAAAAGGTATTAGTGTTATAACACATTATAGGGCCAATGGAATATACGGTAAAGCAACAAAAATGTCTAAGTTGGCGAAAGTGAGTGATTTGACTAAAGTTAAAAAAGTAATAGTGATTTCGGGAGCTAGCGGAGTTGGAAAAAGTACTGTTACTCGTCAGGTACGTCGCTTAAAGTTTTTGGAGAAGAGCATTTTTTCCGTTGTATCTTTTACCACCAGACCAATTCGTGTTGATGAGATTTCTGGTTTTGATTACCATTTTGTTTCTCATTCAAAATTTGAGTCGTTAATAAAAGAAAACTTTTTTTTAGAGTATGATGAGTACGCAGGTAATTACTATGGCACTCCAAAAAAGGAGGTGGAAAAGTTTCTTTTGAGTGATAAACAGATTCTTTTAGCGGAAGCAAATTTCGTTGGTCTTTCTGCTTTGCAAAATAATTTTGGAAGAGAATCAGTAATTGGAATATATCTTTTTGTTTCTTTTTTTCTTCATTTGAAAAAAAGAAGACTCGCGCGGGGAGATAAGTTAGTTTCTAGGACCTGAGGGTTTACAAATAGAGAGAAGCGGGATACTTTTGATGTAAAAAATAGGCTGACTGAGTATGACTTTATCATTTTCAATGATATCTTTTTAACAACTCTAAAGAGGGTAATAATAATAATTCTAATGTCGAAAGTGATTTTTCTTCTGAAACAATTCAGAAAAGAAATAAAATAGATGATTTTTCTTTTTTCAAAGTAGAGGAGAATTATTGTCTCCCTTTTTTGAGAAGAGTTCGATACTCCCGAACACTAATCTTTTCCCTTATATTTTTTCCTTTTTTTAAGTTTTCAGGAGAAACGAAAAGCTTTGTATTTCGTTTTCAAACTCTTTTTGTCGCTTTCATCGAATGCGAACGCCGGTTTCCGTGCAAAGGCTTATTCTTTAGCTTTTGAAGCTGTTGGGAATTTTTTCTCTTTTTTCTCTCTGTCATGTGTGGGATAGTAGATAATGTATAATATTCGCACAGTATTGATTGTAACAATAATTTTTTTTTACCATAATGAAAAAGAAAAAAGCTGAAATAAGAGAAGGTTCTAGTGGAGAAAAAAAAAGATATTTTGAAGATTGGTTGGAGTCACTGCGCCATTGAGAGTTAAAGTGAAAAGATAGATGAAAAAAAAAAGAAGTTTTTGATTTTGATCTCGTTGAACAGGTTAAGAATGGACACGAGATTTTCTATCTTTTAGATATGTTTCCCTATGTTTCTGGTTCTAGTCTTCATCTCGGTCACGCTCGGTTGTATGTTGCCTCAGACATATATCATCGTTTTTTAGTTTTGAACAAAAAAAAAGTCTATCGACCAATTGGCTGAGATAGTTTTGGGTTACCAGCGGAAAATTTTGCTCTTTCTCATAATTCCCCTCCGACTATTTTTACTAGAACCCATATCAGAGGTTTTCGTAGGCAAATGAAAAAACTTGGTTTGGCATATGATTTTGCTAGTGAAATAAATACTTCCGATCCTGAATATTTTGCTGTCACGCAAAGGATGTTTGTCGATTTTTTTTTTTCCGGTTTAGCAGAAGAAAGGTTGGTTAAAGTTAATTGATGCGAAGAACTCAAAACTGTACTTGCTGACGAAGAGGTAAAAATATCGAAAACCGGACTTAAGTTGTCCGAACGAGGCGGGTTTTTGGTAACTCAAAAAAAGGTTAGGCATTGGGCTTTTAAATTGACCAGTTTCGCTTCTGAGTTGGACAAAGGAATAGATAAGCTATATTGACCAAAGAAACTGGGTTCGGCTCAAAAAGAGTGAATTGGTCTAAGAAGAGTAAATTTCTTTAACCTTCAGGTTTTCTGACAGCAGGGATTAGTAAGATCAGTAAGCTTTCCGATCTCTATTTTGAGTGAAAACAGTTCTTTGGAATTAAGTTTAGAGAAGCAATGAGTAGTGGTTTTGTCGCCTGATTTATTTAGTCGTTTTCAAGGAATTAGTTTAGAAATTTGTTTAAAAATATTAACTGAGAAAAATTTTTGGGTTGTCGGCAAAATTGTTGAAGAAAGTAGAGGAACTATTCCGGTAGTTGTAATGCCTTTTACTCCGTTACTTAGGAATGTTGATTCTTTTCCGATTTTAATCGATGTTTTAAGTGATAATAAATTGATAAGATTTTCTCAGCAAAACTTTTTATTTTTAAAACAACGGGTAAATAATTCTTGTTTTATTCAGCCGGTTATTTTTCACCATCTGACTCTAAGTAAGCTTAAGGATTGAGTTTTTTCCCGACAGAGGTATTGAGGAGAACCTATTCCTTTAATTAAAGATTTTAAGACGCAGAGTTGATTTCCTGAAACTAATTTGCCCCTAAGATTGCCTGATTACTATCAAGTATTTCCTTTGTCAGGAGAGCGTTCTTTTCCACCATTAGCTCGGGCTGACCTTTGAGTACATTTAGAAAAAAATGGGAGAAAGTTTGTTCGTGAAACAAACGTTATGCCTCAATGAGCAGGTTCTTGCTGATACTATTTGGGTTATCTATTAAAAAAAATTTCCTGTGGGAGATCACTTTACCCTCTTTTTTACTCAGAGGAATTCAAAAAAATTCTTCAGAGGGTGAGGGTTAGTTTTTATTTTGGTGGTGCTGAATATGCTACCTCTCATTATTTATATACTCGATTTTGGCATCTTTTTCTGTTTAATCAAGGATTGGTTAATTATCCAGAGCCGTTTCAAAAAATTTACTGCCATGGGCTGGTCCTTGGAGCTGACGGGAGAAAAATGTCAAAATCTCTCGGCAATGTTGTTCTTCTTGACGAAGTTCTTTCTTCTTATTCGGCAGACGTCTTACGTTTGGCTCTTATGTTTCGTGCTCCTCTTAAAGGAAGTATGACTTGAAACATGAAAGATCTAGATAGCATGGCAAGGTGATTAAAACGAGTAGACACTTTAATCAATTTTTGATTAGTTAGTCTAAAACAAAAAAATAGTTTTGTCTCTCCGGTTAGTCTGCAAAAGATTGAGAAATCTTTTTCACGGTTTGTTGATCAAACAGCTGTTTTTTACCGCGATTTGTTATTTAATCGTCTAATTGCTGAATTTATGATTTGAATAAATTATTTATATCGCCAACCTATTATGGCAATTACCAAAGAAGTATTACTTTCTACGTTGGTTATCTTTAGCCCAGTAGTTCCATTTTTTGCCGATGAACTTTACGAGAGGATTTCGGGAACGAGAAGGATTATTTTCTCCGATCTTTTTTGGCCGGTGCCTTCAAGGGCTGTTTCGCGAAAATCGTTTTTTCCGTTTATCATTCAACTAAATGGTAAAACTTTAAAAGTTATTCAAGTCAAATTTCCTTTGAACAGACTTTCAGCCTTAAAGATTCTTTTTAGGACTCCAGGAATAATTTCGCGGATTAGGTGTTTTACTAGCTGTCCTACTTACATCTGAATAAAAAATAAACCTTTGGTCAATATTGTTTGTAAGTAAAAAATTTTTTTTTGATCTGTCTACTTTTAAAATCAGTTTCTTTTATTCTGTATTTCGAGTACTTTTTTTTAAAAGTTTCAAAGTTTAATAAAATATTGTATGTATGATTTTAGTTAGTTCAAAACAACATTGGCGCAGGTAAAAGTTGTTAGGAAGAAGTTGTGGGAGGAGTTATAAAAACGAGGGATAATGAACACTGAAAAAGAGTTAAAAAAATTGAGAAGCTTGGTAAATATGGTTGGTTCTGGTTTGGCAATTACAGTTTTAGTTGGGGTTGTGCTATCCATTATTCCCTTTTTTCTTCGCTCGGATTATCTTAAGTCAAAGGTTATCTATGAAATTTATCCACAATCTTTCAACCGTTATTCTGGCCCTTTACATCCAAAAAAAAGTATGAATGAGGCAGAAAGACTTTCTGAACGTGGGAATTTCTGAGGAATAATTGATAAACTGGATTATTTAAAGGAATTGGGAGTTGATTATATTTGATTGACTCCAAGTTTTAGTTCGCCTCTCCAAGATAATGGTTATGATATAGATGATTGATATCTCCCTCAAGCACGGTTTGGTAATTTAAATGATTATAAGATCTTAATTGAAGAAGCTGAAAAAAGGAAGATGAGGTTGATGACTGACTTTGTTCTTGGAAGTACTTCTAAGTATCATCCTTGATTTCAATGAGCAATTGGAAATGCGGTTCGTACGGGAATTGATTATTCGAAGCAACCTTATTTTTGGAAAAATGTTCCCGAAAATGGAGTTGAACCAACTAAAAAGGAACAACAGTATTTCCAACAATTTTATTACTTTGAAGATCCGGCCTGATTTCCTTCTGAGCCAGAGATTATTCAAAAGTTTAAGATCCCTTCCTGATGCAGTAATCTTACTAATCCAGATAAGAATGCAGCTGGAAAAAAGATTTGTCCGCCCACTAATTTAGATGTTCGGAACGGAGGAGGTCTCTTGAATACTAGCACTTTCCAATGACAATGACTTCCTCATATTCAAAAATACTACTTAGGAACTTATTCTCATTTTCAACCCGATTTAAGGTGAGAAGCACCGGAGGTGAGACAAGAAATTGCTAAGTACATCAATTTTTGAGCTTCTCTTGGATTAGGAGGATCCCGCTTTGATACAGTAAATGTAATTTCTAAACAGACAGATAGAAGTAAACCTGATTGGTTTAATACCAATAAACCTGGACCTAAACTAATAGATTTTCTTGAAGAAGTGATGAAGAGTTCCTGAGGAAAAAGAAAAAATTTTGTAACTTTAGGAGAAATATCTCTTCGTGCCAACGCAAAGGTCCCGGAGGGTTTTTATGAAAGATTAGGAAAAATATTTATGTTTAATTACCGGCCAATTGTTTATCTTCCCTTATGGTACGAAGAATGAAATCGCCGCGATGAATGAAAGGATTATGAAGACGGTGGTATTGATAGCAGATATTTTTCTTTCCCTCGAGGAAGATTTAGTTCTCAACAAGAGAGTAAGTATTCGCTTTATCTTGGGCAGAAAAATATCCGAGTTCCAAGTTATTTCCGTGATTTTGTTGACGAAAATTACGCAATTCCAGAAGGACCTGAAAGTGCAAGAGTTAACGTTCTTGAATCTCATGATCATGGAAGATCGGTTTTAAGATTTGCCGGGTGTGATGTGAATCAATTTTCCGTGGGTGATATTTGTATGTGCCAAGAAGACTTTGAAAATAATTCCTTTGAATTTATTTATCCACGTGCAAAAGCACTTGCGTTGTTCAAATTTTTTCAACCCGGGATGAATGTTATTTATCAAGGAGAAGAGATCGCAATGAATGATACTCTGTATATAAGTACCAAACACATGAAAGAGCCGTTTTTTTTTAATTCGACTGATATTCAAGTAAGATCGTTCCGGCTTGCCTTGGCCCAACAGGCTCATAGTCGCGATAGTTCTCCTGAGGAAAAAAAACTGGCTAAGTGATGATTAGGCCCCGGGGAACCGCCTTATCCTCTAGACTCTCGGGATAACGGCCGTACCACAATTCCTTGGGATGAAACTGCTAATAATGGCTTCTGTGATGATTGTCATCTGTTTAATGGCGCCGAGCCGCCTACTCCACAACTGTTCTATAATAATCCCTTGCTCGACAATGCGGATAATTATCTTGCTGGTTTATTTTGAAATGGAATAAAATGGGAAGTTAAAAAAGATTATAAAAAACGACCTCTTTTTGCCGAAGGGATTCCTCATAAGGATTGAATGAATTTATTCAAAGAATATCCGATGTACTATGAATCAGCTACTTATTTAACGGCAAATAATCCCCCTGATGTTAAAGGATTGGTTAGTTGACAGATTAAGGACAAAGATTCTCCTTTTTGGTTTTATAAACGAATGTTGGCGTTGCGAAAAAAAGAACCCGCTTTTGCTTATGGAAATTTTAAACGTGGGATCACCTTTGCTAATCAACGGGTGGCCACCTCGACGATAACTTATCAGGGACGAAAATATTTAGTAATGGTAAATCTTGATGCGGAGGATTTAGGGGAGGTAGTAAAAATTCCTCGCTTGATAGGCACAGGCAATTTTAAAGTGGTTTTGAACACTCATTCCCAGTTACTTGCAGACGAAAATTTTTTTTATCTCCAAGCCTATCAAGGAGTTATTTTAAGAATTTAAGTTTAATTCTTTCCGTGCCTTTTCTTTCCCCATAATTGGTCAAAAAATAGTTTTCTTTTTCTTGCTTCTGCTTAAAAAAGAGAAAATGATTCTCTAATTTTTTTAATTATTATTCCTTTTTCTTATTTAAAGAGTTGCAAAGTTCTTTGTATGTTTT
>WNFU01009903.1_pt1 | contig 10656 bp, 7 predicted proteins | sample 5400121 | NCBI WGS metagenome assembly WNFU01 (sample SAMN13153360, study PRJNA577476) | soil metagenome | isolation source: 100 cm soil or saprolite under grassland replicate 1 | place: USA:California | collected 2016-06-15
ACCTGGCTAGTTACCGATAAGCCGCGACCGTGGAAAAGGCGTCGCCACTGCCGCCGGTGCCGGCAACCGCCGGCCGCGGCCACCGCGAGTTCCCATGGCTTGGAGGGCTGTGGCGACCTGCTGTTCAACGTTTGAGCAACACACAGGTCCAGTCAAGAATCTACGCCCGAATTCAAAATAAGAGGTTCCGCCTATTAATGAACGAAACGACGTTTGGACCATCTGTCCTGCTGAGGACCTCGGCCTACAAGTCCACGCAGAACTATCATCAACTGCACAATTAGTGCGTGCAAATGATTGCCAAATGGGGCCAACGTAGTCGCGCTACGTAGATTGTGGGATTCCATGTCAGCAGGGTCACCGCGATAGGATCCCGCCGTGCCGGGGGGCGCCCCTCCCGACCGAACCGCGCGCGAGACGGTTACTCCAGATGTCCCGAGGGAGGGATTCCATGAAGGAAAAGAAGCTAACGCTGTCCAAGGAGACCCTGCGGACGCTCGACGAGAAGGAACTGTCCCTGATCGTCGGTGGCGACCAGAGTGGCTCCAACACCCCGCCGCAGGGCGGACCGAACAGCTGCCCGAACACCAAGCCGTCTGGCTGCTCCTGACCCGAACGCGTAACACGGGCTGCCGGTAACCCGAACGCGTAACACGGGTTGGCAGGACAGTCTCGACTCGAAGGGATCAGGCAGCGCACGTGCATGTGGGCTGCCTGATCCCCCATTTCGGTCGGACGACGACACGGTTGCCGCCGCAGGAAGACACCGCGGCGCGGCGCGGGAGGAGTGAGCGGCGGAGTGCCAGGCGATTCTGTACACGGCGCCGGCTTTCTTGCTTTCTTGTGAGCGGAGTGGGGCCGGGCGTATGACGAAGGCAGATGATGCGAGCGCCGCGAGCTGCTGGCGACCCATCTTGTCGAGAACGGCGGCCCAGCAGGCTCTGCAGGCAGTCGACGCCATCGCTGCGTCCATCACATCGATTACTGCATTACCCGGCCAACGAGACCCTTCGCTCGGCAGGGGACAGGCCGGTCTGGCCCTCCTGTACACCTGGCTGGCCCGGACCCGCCGCATGCCGCAGGCGGACGTCCTCGCACGGCAGTGTCTCGACCAGGCCATCGAGGCGGTGTCGACGCAGGCGATGAACGCTTCCCTCTACGGGGGATTCACGGGGGTGGCGTGGGCAGCCGAGTTGGTGGACCGCCTCCTCGACCCGGACGCAGAGGACCGCAGCGAGGCAGTCGACGACGCCCTCCTGCGGCTCCTGTCGCGCGCTGACCGCTGGTCGGCGCCCTACGACCTCGTCGTGGGCCTCACCGGTCTCGGCGTGTACGCCCTGCAACGGTATCCGCGCCCCGTGGCGATCGAATGCCTCCGCCGGGTCGTCGAGCGGCTGCACGAGTGCGCCCAGCACGACGAGCACGGGCTCTACTGGTGGACGCCACCCGCGGAGATACTGGACCAAGAATTCCGGAAGCAGTACCCGTCAGGCCGCGCGGATCTGGGCGTCGCGCACGGCGTCGCGGGGGCCGTCGCTCTTCTTGGCTGCATCTGCGGCGCCGGGGTCGAGCAGGCGACAGCGCGCCCGCTCCTCGAGGGGGCTGTGAGCTGGCTCTTGGCGCATTCGGTGCCGACCGAAGCGGGCCCGACCTTCCCCGTCTGGGTGGCACCAGCCTTCCAGCCGTCGCCAGCCCGTTGCGCCTGGTGCTACGGGGACCCGGGCATCGCGGCCGCGCTGTTGCTTGCGGCTCGAGGCGTGGGTGATGCCGGCTGGGAGCAGACGGCGGTGGCGCTGGCCTGCCGGGCGGCGGAACGGCCGGCGTCGGAAACAGGGGTCGTCAACGCCAACTTCTGCCACGGAGCGGCCGGGTTGGCCCACCTCTACAACCGCATGTACCAAGCCACCGGGGAACCCAAGCTCGGCCGTGCCGCCCTGCACTGGCTCGAGCGCACGCTCGGCTTCTACCGTCGGGCCAGAGACGCCGGCGGCACGTGGGTGCAGGGAAACTGGGACCCGGGCCAGCGGGAACTGTGGACGTGGACCGGCACCGAACTGGTCGAGGGAGCCGCCGGGGTCGCCCTGGTCCTGTTGGCTGCGGCCACATCCGTCGAGCCCACCTGGGACCGGATGTTCCTGGTCTCGGCCCCGAAGCCTGATTCGGGCACGCCAGGTGACTGAGCGCGACAAGGCCGGCCAGCGATACACCCCGTCGGGGTTCTTCGTCCTGCGGACGCCGTTGTTGCCGTTCGAGGAGATGGCGGCCTGGGGTGAGGGACTGGAAGCCGTCGGCGCGCTCGGCGACTCCCAGAGCCTGGAAGCGGCCCTCGAGCGGGACCGGGCCAGACTCCGGGCCCGGCTCGTGGCGGCGGTCACCCGTCCCGAGGTGCGAGATGCGATCTTCCTCGCCTCACCGAGCGTGGACGAGGCCCTCGCGGTCTGGCAGAAGGATCCGGACAGCAAACGAGGCCGCAAGCTCGAGCCCGCCGTGGTGGCGTACTTCAGCCGAGCGGCGGCCCGAGCCACCCCCTTCGGTCTGTTCGCGGGATGCACTACTGGCACCATCGACGCGCAGACCAGGCTGCACCTGAAGGCGCGGGAGTGGTATCGACGTCACAGCCGCCTCGACATGGACCACCTGTGGGCGCTGGCCGAAGCCGTCGAGCGCGACCCTCAGCTCCGCAAGCTGTTCGTGTACGAGCCCAACTCCAGCCTTTACGAGACAGCTGGTCGCTTGCGTCTGGCCGAAGCTCGGCTGACCGCTACCGGCCGCTCCTACCACCTCGTCGCAGTCGACAAGAGTCCCTATCTCACCGCCGTGCTCGAGCGCGCCCGAGGAGGAACGACCCCGGAGGCCGCGGCGGAGGTGCTGGTCGACGACGAGATCACCCAGGCCGAGGCTGAGGAATACGTGGGGGAGCTGGTCGACAACCAGCTCCTCGTCAGCGACGCCCGTCCGGTCGTCACGGGAGACGAGCCGGTGCACGGCCTGGTCGCCACCTTGCGCGCTCACGCAGAGACGGCACGGATCGCCGAGCGACTCGACGAGGCGCGGGCCGCCCTCGAGGCGATCGACGCCGCGGGGCTGGGGGCCTCCCCCGACCGCTATCGAGCGGTCGCCTCGGTCCTTGCGGATCTCCCTGCTCAGCCCGACCTGTCCCGTCTGGTGCAGGTCGACCTGGTCAAACCCGCCCAGGAGGCCACGCTCGGCAGCCGGGTCGTCTCCGAGATCACGCGGGGCGTCAGGATCCTCCATCAGCTGGCCCCTCCTCAGGGGCCTGGAGGCCTGGCGCGGTTTCGCGAAAAATTCTCCAAGCGCTACGAGACCCGGGAGATCCCGCTGGTCGAAGCGCTGGACGAGGAGCTCGGCATCGGCTTCGAGCGGTCCGACTCGCCTCTGGCCGAGGCCTCTCCGCTGCTGGCCGGGCTCCCGTTCGGCGCTGGTGATCGAGAGGCGATGCCATGGACCGGGCGCGACGCGTTGCTCCTGGGGAAGCTGGCGCACGCGCTTGCCGAGGGGGCCGGTGAGATCGCGCTCGAGGCATCCGACCTCGAGGCGCTGGCCTCGCAGCAGCGTCGTCCACTCCCTGATGCCTTCTACGCGATGGCCACGGTGGCGGCCGAGTCCGACCGCGCCATCGCGCAGGGTGCGTTCCGCGTACTGCTGCAGTATGTGGACGGGCCGCCTGGCGCCCTCATGCTCGGCCGCTTCTGCCACGCCGACCAGACCCTGCACGAGTTCGTCCGCGCCCATCTCCAGGCGGAGGAGGCACGCCGCCCCGAGCAGTTGTTCGCGGAGATCGTGCATCTTCCCGACGGCCGGACCGGCAACATCCTGTGCCGTCCGGTGCTGCGCGAGTACGAGATTCCCTACCTCGGCCGCTCGGGCGCGCCGGCCGACCGCCAGATTCCCGTCACGGACCTGCTGGTATCGGTGCGGAACGACCGGATCGTTCTGCGCTCCCGGCGCCTGGGACGCGAGGTCGTGCCGAGGCTCACCACCGCCCACGACGAGGACTGGCGGAACCTGGGCGTGTACCGCTTCCTGTGTGCGCTCCAGCGCCAGGACGTGGTATCGGAGCTCACGTGGGACTGGGGTCCGCTCCGGCAAGCCCCTTTCCTGCCTCGGGTCGTCAGCGGACGGCTGGTGCTGTCCCGCGCCCGCTGGAACCTCACGGAGGCCGAACTGCGGGCGCTCGGCCAGACAGGGACCGCCGACCAGTTCGCCGCCGTGCAGGCGTGGCGCGCAGAGCGACGGCTGCCGCGCTACGTGGCCCTCGCCGACCGTGACCACCAGCTCGTCATCGACCTCGACAACGTGCTGAGCGTCGCGGCGCTCGCTCACCAGCTCCGGGGGCAACGCCAGGCAGAACTCGTCGAGATGTTCCCCGACCCCGATGAACTGTGCGTCACCGGCCCGGAAGGCCGTTTCGTGCACCAGCTGGTCGTTCCGTTCGTCCAGGCGGCTCCGCCGCGACCCGAGCCCGACATCGCGGCCCCGCAAGCGACCAGAAGCCTGGTCCGTCGCCGCTTCCCACCGGGCTCGGAGTGGCTCTATGCCAAGCTCTACACGGGGACGGGAACGGCCGACCAGGTGCTCAACCACGTGGTGGGCCCACTGGTACGGTCCTCGCTGGCCTCTGGCGCCGCCGATGCGTGGTACTTCATCCGCTATGCCGATCCCGACTGGCACCTGCGACTGCGTCTTCACGGCGAACCCGGGCGGCTCTACGCCGAGGTGCTGCCCGGCCTGGAAGCAGCCGCGGCCCCGCTCCTGGAGATGGAGCAGCTGTGGCGCATGCAGCTGGACACCTACGAGCGGGAGGTCGAGCGCTACGGCGGCGACCGAGGCATCGAGCTGGCCGAGCAGCTGTTCGCCGCCGACAGCCAGGCCGTGCTTACCATCCTGGGGTCGTTGTGGGGCGACGCCGGGCTCGACCTCCGCTGGCGTCTGGCCATGGCCGGCATCGACCTGCTCTTCGAGGACCTCGGGCTCACGCTCGAGGAGAAGCGGTCCGTGGCGCGACGGGCGCGGGAGAACTTGGGCCGGGAGTTCGCTATCGACGGCAATTTCAGGGGCCGGGTCAGCGAGCGGTACAGGGCGGAGCGGGCCCGCCTGGAGGCGTTGCTGGACCCCGGACAGGCTCCGCCGACGCCCCTTGCCGCGGGACTGGAGGCGCTGCGTCGGCGATCGCTCCAGCTCGCTCCCGTGACGGCGGAGCTGCGCCAGCTCAGTCAGGCCGGGCATCTGTCGCCGACGCTGGCCGACATCGCGAGGAGCTTTGCGCATATGCACGTCAATCGCCTGCTGCGCTCCGCCCACCGGGCCCAGGAGCTCGTCCTCTACGAACTGCTCGACCGCGCCTACAGCGCACGAGCCGGGCGCCGATCCGTCGTGCCATGACCCCACCATCAGACCTGTTCCGCCAAGAGGCGCTCGAGTTCCACACCGGCCAGCAGCGACCGGACGGCGTTCTGCGGGTCGACCCTCCGTGGACCCGGTGGACGTACTGGCTCGTGCTGGCGTTGGTGGTGGCAGGCGTGATCGTCACGGCGACCGCTCGCACCTCCGAGACCACCTCGGGGCCGGCCCTGATCGATGTGCAAGAACGGACCTTCGTGGCGCTCGTCCCGGGCGCCGCCTCCCCGGATCTCCAGCCCGGCCAGACCGTCCGCCTCGACGTGCAGGGTCTGGAGGGTCCACCTCTTGCCGCCCGCGCGCTCAAGGCCGAGGTCGCCGATCAGGCTGCCATCCGCCGGGCCGGCTTCCCCTCGTCCTCCCAGCCGGCCGTGCTGGTCACGGGCGTCCTCGGGCCGCACGCCGACCTGGGGGCGTTGCCGTCGTCGCCGCGGCACGAGGGTCGGGCCGTCGTCGTCCTCCGCTCGCAGAGGATCTTGGATCTGTTCCTCCGTCAGTTGCGCGGGACGCTGGGGAAGGGTGGGGACGCGTAGTGCGCCGGCGAGTGCCCTGGGTACGGCAGATGGCGATGACCGACTGCGGTGCTGCCTGTCTGGCCATGGTGCTCTCCTACCACGGCAAGCAGGTGCCGCTCGACCAGCTGCGCCAGATGACAAGCACTGACCGCGACGGCGTCGACGCGTTGGCCGTGACCCGGGCGGCGCAGTGGTACGGGTTGAGCGCACGGGGCGTGGTCGCGGACCTCGATGACCTCGAGCACCTGCCTCCTGCCACGATCCTGCACTGGGACTTCACGCACTTCGTCGTCTTCGAGCGGCTGCGGAGAAAGGGCGTGCAGGTCGTGGATCCGTCTCTGGGGCGCCGACGACTGTCCATGGAGGTCTTTCGTCGCTCCTACACCGGTGTGGCCATCGCGTTCGAGCCGGGTGAGGACTTCCAGCCCTCCACGCTGCGCACCAAGGGCACCTGGCGCTATCTCCGGCCGCTGCTCGGCCAGTCCCGAGGGCTCACCCGGGTGCTCGTGGGATCGGTCCTCCTGCGGCTGCTGGCCCTTGCGCTGCCACTGCTGACCGGGCTGCTGGTGAACGAGATCGTCCCGCACAACGACCGGCACCTGCTGCTGGTGACCGGGGTCGCCATGGGTGCGGTCGTCGGCTACTTCTTCCTCGCGACGCTGCTGCGGAGCCACCTGCTGCTGCAACTGCGCACGCGCCTCGACGTGCGCCTCACGACGGCGTTCGTCGAGCACTTGGTGGACCTTCCGTATGCATTCTTTCTCGGGCGGTCCGCCGGCGACCTGATGATGCGCCTCCAAAGCAACACCGTCGTGCGCGAGTTCCTGACCACCGGCACCATCTCGGCCCTGATCGATGGCAGCCTGGCGAGCCTCTACCTTGTCCTGCTCTTCATGCTGAGCCCGCCGCTGGCGGCACTCGTGCTGGGATTGGGCCTGCTGCAGGTGATGGTTCTCCTGCTCGCGCGGCGGCGGAACCAACACCTGATGTCAGAGGCCCTGCAGGTCGAAGCCAAGTCGCAGAGCTACACCTTCGAGCTGTTGGCCGGCATCGAGACCCTCAAAGCGGCGGGTGCCGAGCGGCGGGCGGCCGAGCATTGGGAGCGGTTGTTCATCGACCAGGTCAACGTGGCGCTGCGCCGGGGCCGGCTGAATGCGTCGGTCGATGCCGTCATGGGCACGCTTCAGCTGGGCTCGCCGCTGGCCATCCTGGTCTACGGCGGGTTCCAGGTGCTGAACGGCGGCATCTCGCTGGGGACCATGCTCGCCGCCGCTGCCTTGGCGGCTGGCTTTCTGGAGCCGCTCGCCACCCTGATCCAGACCGGCTTGCAGGTGCAGTTACTGCGCAGCTACATGGAGCGCATCAACGACGTGCTGGACGCGCCCCGGGAGCAGGAGGGGCAGACCGTCGCAACCGCTCCTCGCCTCACCGGCCGGATACGGGCCGACGGCGTCTCGTTCGCCTACGGGGGGCCGCTGGCGCCCCCGGTGGTGAAGGATGTCTCGCTCGAGGTCCAGCCCGGTCAGCTGTTGGGCATCGTCGGACGCTCCGGGTCCGGCAAGTCGACCCTCGCGCACCTGCTCCTCGGCATCTATTCCCCCACCTCCGGGCGGATCCTGTTCGACGGGCGTGACCTGGCCGAGCTCGAACTCAGGTCGCTGCGCGGGCAGATCGGCATCGTCACGCAGCGGCCCTACCTGTTCGGCGCGACCATTCGACAGAACATCGCGCTCAGCAACCCCGCGATGCCTCACCAGGCGGTGGTCGAGGCGGCCAAGCTTACCTGCATCCACGACGACATCGTCGCCATGCCGATGGGATACGAGACGCCACTCATGGATGGAGGTGCATCGCTTTCCGGAGGCCAGCAGCAGCGGATCGCCCTCGCCCGAGCCCTGGCCCATCGCCCCACCATCCTGCTGCTCGACGAGGCCACGAGCGATCTCGACGGCGTCACCGAACGCATGGTGCACCACAACCTCAGCGCGCTCGGCTGCACGAGGATCGTGATCGCCCACCGGCTGAGCACGATCATCGATGCCGACCTCATCCTGGTGATGCAAGAAGGAAAGATTGTCCAGCAGGGAACCCACGACGAGCTGATGGCGCTGCCTGGAGCGTACAAGCAGCAGGTCCTGGTGCAGCTGGGGCCCCAGCGGCGGGCCATCGCGACAGCGCCGCCGGACGCGAAGACGCCGGAGCCGGCGCCACGCCTCTCCAGCGAGGAGTCGCAGTCGGAGGTGGACACCGACACCGCCCCAGCACGGCTGGCGCCGGAGCCAACGGCCGAGCCGGAGCCAGACGACCAGGATGCCGCGCCGCCCCCGCCGGTCCCTCCGGGGGCCGAGGCGCCGCGCGACCAGCTCCGCCGCCCCTCACGGCGCGTCGTGGCCCAGGTGGCTAGTGCGCTGGCCCTGGCGGTCGTGGCTGGGCTCGGCGGCATCGCCGTCGGACGGGGGAGCCAGCCGGCGGACCGCACCGACGGGAGCGCCATCCATCCGAACCCCACGCCGAGCGTGACGACCGCCCCGAGCCCACCCTCGGGCAGCGGCAAGGTCCAGGCGCCCGTGGCCTCCTGCCTGTCCGCACTCGACAGCGCCGACGCCGCGATCTCCTACCTGATCAGCAACATCCGCGACGAGCGTCTCTCGAGGTCCATCCAGCAATACGAGGCTGACCGGCGGACCTGCCGCGAACGAATGAGGTGACGCGCATGCGAGCCACCCCGCGGCAGTGGCCTTGCTCGCCATGGGGGGCCGCCCTCTGGGGCGCTCGCAGGGCGCGCGGCGCCCAAGCGGGCAGGGACGGCGAGCGGCGCTGGCTCGGGCGGCCGCCCAGCGCGCCGGTGAACGGTGTCAACGGCCCTCCTCGGAGAGCTGAGAATGGGCGCAATCTGCATGGCGGCGATCCTCAGCGGTCGCCATGGCAAGGAAACCTCCACTATCGCCGCTGTTCACAGCGCCAGGGTGGTGGTGAGCCGCTGGTATCCGAATGGTTCGTGTCGGAGGGCCGACTGGACCACTGGGCCTACCAGAGTTCACCACGCCGGTGGCGGTGTAGCTTGGCGCGGATCTGCAGCGGTGCGCCAGCTGATGCAACAGGTCGGGTGCAGTGGGTGCGGCGGCCGGCCGGCAGTTGGCCATGGCCGAGCGGGCCCGGCGGGTGCGGTGCAGCCGGTGTCTTGGCAGACCCGCAGGCCGCGCGGCTGGCGGAGTTTGGCTTTGTTGCGGATCTGGCGGCTGCCTCAAGGCGCGAGATGTCGAGCAGGGTGGTCGATCAAGCGGATGCGGGGCCGAGCTTGGGGTTGGGCCGCAAACTGGCTGGTGGCGCAAAAGGAACGACTCAGCTTCCGGTGCTGCCTGCCAACTTGCTCGGGCGGCTGCCAGGGTCGGCGCCTGTAGCGAGCGAGCGGCTTTCGCGGCGAGCAGCTGGGGGCACACAGGGGGCACGGCAGGGGCAAAGCAGGCAAAGAAGGCCCTGGCCTCCCGCCCTGGGACGGTCCCCGGGCCTGGCCCGGTTCCGCTGGGTGCCAACCGACCAAGTGATCGACTGGGCCGCGATCCAGCCGTTCGGCATCGAGCCCGGCGGAGTCCGCCTACGCACGCCGACCGCGGCGCTGCGGCGGCTTCGGCCGGGAGAGCTGGCCGACCTGCTGGAGGACCTGGAACGCCCGCTCGCCAAGCGCTGCTGGCCCACCTGGACCCCTCCACCACCGCCGATGCGCTGAAGGAGATGGACCCCGAGGAGCCGGATGCCCTGCTGCACGAGCTCCCGCCCGAGCAGGCCGCCACCATGGTGGCCCGCATGGAACCCGATGAAGCCGTCGACGCGCTGCGCGAGCTGGAGCCGCCCGAGCGGGAGGAGCTGCTGGGGCGGCTGCCCGCCCGGACCGCCGAGCGGCTGCAGCGGCTGCTGACCTTCCCCGTCGACCGCGCCGGCGACCGCAGTAGCGGTCCGCTGGCTTGGGAGCAAAGGGATTGACGCTTTCACTACCCCAGGGCCTCGGCAAAGTGCGGGCTTGTCTCGTTGGTGATGGTCGGGTGAGTGAGGGTGTCCGTGATGCTCGGGGCGTCGGACACGAGGAGGCCGGACCATAGGAGGGCATCCAAGCTTCCAAGATCGAGCTTCGCCTCCGTGCCTGCGTGCCTCGGCGTCGCTGGTGAGGCAGAGTGACGGACGGCGGGATCAGCTCCGCCCAGCCGCTGCCGGTCCGCTGCACAGCCGCGCGATCCGCTCCCGCGCCAACGCCGGCACGTGGTGGCCACAGCAGCCGACATCTCGTCGCCGGATGCCGGACCGCTTCAGCGGCGGGTGCGGCCTGCTCGCTCCCGGAACCAGGCGACCGTGGTGGCAACGGCCTGGTGGTGCGGTGTGGGCTCCAAGGGGCCGAACGCGCGCTGGAACTTCGAGGCGTCAAGCACGAATGGACGCTGCCACTGGTACAGCATCTCGGTGGTCTCCCGGGCCCCGGGATCGAACACGCCAGCGATCCGCAGCGCCAGGCGGGAGGTCGCCGTGACCTTGACGGGTCGGCCGAGCGCGGCGGCGATGAGCTCGACGAACGCCCGGCCGGTCAGGGGTTCGGCGGCGGGCAGGTGCCAGACCTCGCCAGGCGCTTCCGGTCGCGCCCCCAGGGTGGCAAGCGCCCTGGCCACGTCCGGGAGGTAGTTCAGGCTGTGCGGCACGTCCAGGCGGCCCAGCCAGCGGGCTCGGTTGCCCTTGG
>WNFU01009906.1_pt1 | contig 10654 bp, 8 predicted proteins | sample 5400121 | NCBI WGS metagenome assembly WNFU01 (sample SAMN13153360, study PRJNA577476) | soil metagenome | isolation source: 100 cm soil or saprolite under grassland replicate 1 | place: USA:California | collected 2016-06-15
GCTCGCGGTCCGCGGGCTGGTGCGACCGGTCTGTCGGGCCCCGGAGGCGGGCGACGGCGGCGGCCGGGTCGGCGTGGGGCGGCCCCGCCACAGGCGGCTGCGGGTCGCCGTCGGCGAGACGCTCCGCGGGCGGCGACGACCGGCGCTCCGCGGGCCCGGGCCGCGCGTGGCCGTTGGACACCGGGGCGGGGCCGCCGACCTGGTCCGCGGCGGCGCGCGGGGCGTAGCGCACGGGCCGGGGCGTCTCCGGTCGCGGCCTGCCGTCGGGCTCCTCGGCCAGTGGCGCCTCGCCGGCCTTGCGCAGGGCGGCCAGCAGCTCGCGCTGCGGCCTGGAGGTGACCGCGACCCCGGGAGCGAGCTCCCGCAGCCCGAGCCGCCGGCCTGCCGACGAGCGCACGGCGCCCGCGACCAGGGCCGGGTCGCCACGCAGGTAGGTCGCGGCCGCGCCGACCCGGAGGCGCCCGTGGCGGCGGGCGGCGTCGGCGACCAGGTACTCGAGGGCCTGCGGCAGCGGGGTGTCGGAGTGGGCGCGCAGGAAGTCGACGACCTCGCCGGCCGAACGGCCCTCGTCGAAGGCGCGGCGCAGGCTCGCCTCGTGGATGCGCCAGGTGGCGGTCCCGCCGGCCGTCTCGCGGTCCGCCAGCGCCGCCAGCCGCGCTTCCACGGCGGGCGCCAGGCCCCTCGGCGCGACCACGGTCAGGTCGCCGGCGACCAGGAAGCGGTCGGTCCCGTCGGGCAGCAGCGGGGCGGCGGCCTTGGCCAGCAGCGGCGCGTCGGCGCCGGCCACCCAGGCCGCCGCGGCCAGGCCGGCCTGCGCCCGCTCGGCGCCGACCGCGGCCAGGCCGAGGAACCCGGCCGCGTCGAGTACGGCCCGGACCGCCACCCGCGGCCCGGCCCGCTCGCTGCGGGGCGGGGTGGGCCAGACGAGCGGCTGCCGCCAGGCGAGCAGGGCGCCCAGGTCGTCCGGGGCGATGGCGCGGCCCCGATCCTCCGGGGCACCCCTTTGGGGTTCCCCGGACCCCTCCGGTAGCGCCGCGAGGGCTTCCATCAGGCCGCGGCGGCGGGCGGCGGCCGCGGCCAGGCGCCGGCCCGCCAGCGGCCGGGCGCGGTCCGCCCCCTCCGGGGCGAGCCCGTGGCGGGCGGCCAGGTGGTCCTCCAGGGCCAGGTCGGCGGCGCGCCAGGCGGCGGCCAGGTCGGCCCAGCGGCTGGCCCTCGACCCGGCCAGCCAGGCGTCCGCCTCCGGGCGCAGGCCGAGCGAGCGCTGGCCGAACGGCCCGCCGACCGCCAGCACGCCGGCCTCCACCAGCAGGTCCATGAGGAGCGCCAGCTCGTCGTCGGCCAGGTCCAGCTCGCCGGCCAGCCTGCGCAGGTCGCGGACGGCGACCGTGCCGGCGCGGACCAGCACCAGCGGCTCGCGGTCCAGCCGGGTGCAGATGCCCTCAGCCGCGACCACCGCCCGGGCGGCGGCCGCGGCGGCGAGGGCCAGCCCGTCGGGCACCGGGCCGAGCGGCTCGGCGGCCGATGGTACCGGCCAGTCGGGAAAGACCAGGCCGCCACGGAGCCCCAGCGCGGCCTCCCTCGGGACCACGAACTGGTTGTAGGTGACCGGCAGCAGCAGGCCGCGCGCGAGCAGCCAGCTCGCCGGCTCGGCATCCGGGTACCCGGCGAAGCGACCGTAGCCGACCCCCATGACCGTGATCGGGCCGGGCGCGGCGAGGGCCTCGTCGAGCAGCCGGCGCACGTCGGCACCGGCCGGCTCCAGCGCCAGCGCGACCACCTCCGGGTCGGCGAGGGCGGCGCTCACCGCCCGCACCAGGGCCGCCTTGCCGGCGGTCCGCCCGGCGCCAGGGGCGGGCTCGCGCCCGGCCACGCCGCTGCCGGGCGCCGCGCCGCCCGCGGGCGGAGCGGGGACGCCGAGGTTGGCCAGGACGCGGTGGAGCTGCTCGGCGCTCACGCCGACCTTGGCCAGCTCGGCCACTGGCGGGCCGAGGCCGCCGGGACGGCCGAACGGCGCCGCCAGCCCCGGCGGCCCGGCGATGGTGCCGTCGCGGCCCGGCAGGGCGATGCCGAGCTCCGCCAGGGCACCCAGGCCGGCCCGCAGGCGTCGCGCGTCCAGACCCGGGCCGGCCGCCTCGCCCAGCGCGTCCACGGTGGTCGGCAGGCCGACGACCGCCAGGAGCTCGGCAAGCCGCAGCGCGCCCAGGTCGAGGGTGCGCAGGGCGGCCGCCAGCGAGGCCGGGCTGCCGGCGCGGCCGGCGAGCTCGGGGAACGACGCCGGTGGCTGGCCGGCGAGCAGGTCGGGACGGCGTTCCAGCAGGCGGACGAGATCGGCGTCGGGGAGTGCCGAGAGAGCGGCGGCGTAGCCGGGCAGGGGCGTTCCTCCTCCGAAGCGCGCCAGGAGCGGGGGCGGGGCCGCCAGGTGACGAGCCCGAACCACCGAGGGTACCGCCCCTGGCAGCGTGGAGCCAGGCGCCCCTCGCCCGGCCGCTACCCCATGCGGACGCGGCGGCGGAACGCCAGGGCGGTCAGCGTGAAGGTGAGCGCGCAGAACAGCGTCGCGGCGATCACGCCCTTGGCGATCGCGGCGCTGGCGCTGCTCTCGCCCACCGCCACGTAGCCGGTCTCCAGGAAGCGGCGGGCCGCCTCGACGACGTAGGTGATGGGGTTGAGGCTCACCGCCTTCTCGAACCAGCCGGTCATGAGCTCCCGCTGGATCGCGCTGGGGGTCAGGAACAGCAGCGGGAAGAAGATGATGAAGGTGGACTGGGTCGCCCGGATCGAGCCGGTGGCCAGCGCCACCGCGATGCTGACGGCGGCGAAGCCGATCCCGAACAGCAGCGTGAGCCCGAGCAGGCCGAGCGCGCCGAAGATCTCGCCGAAGATCCCGTCGCCGGCGAAGCGGACCCCGATGATCCAGCCGAAGACGATCAGCACCAGGCTGTAGCCGAGCACGGCGAACATCTCGCCGAACAGGGTGCCGACCACCAGGGCCGAGCGGCGCACCGGGGTCACCGAGAGCTTGTCCCAGTAGCCGTTGGTGATGTCCAGCACCAGGGCGTTGCCGCCGGAGGTGCTGGCCGCGGCGAACAGCACCGAGATCGGGAGCTGGAAGGCGGCGTAGCTGGAGATGTTGAACGCCCGCTGGGCCACGTCGCCGAGGGCGCCGACCTGCACCACGAAGAAGAACACGGGGATGACCAGGGCGAAGATGAACAGCTCCGGCTCGCGGAGGATGCCGCGGATGGCGCGGGCGGTGATGGCGGTCACGTCCGACAGCAGCCCGGCCGGGGCGGCCAGGGTCCTTGGCTCGGCGGCGGCGGTGGCGGCGCTCACTGGGCACCCCTCCCGGCGGGCTCGGGGGTTCGCTCCTCTTCCTCTTCGGCGGCCCGCTCGGCCGCGGCGGCCATGCGGCCGCCGGTGGCGGCCAGGAACACGTCGTCCAGGGTCGGCCGCGAGACGCTGACCGCGCCGAAGCGGACCCCGGCCCGGTCCAGGCCGCGGATGAGCACGGCGATGTTCCGCGGCCCGTCGGGCACGAACAGGGTGTAGCCGGTCTCGGTGCCGCGCAGCTCGCCGGCCGGCAGCTCGCCGCCGGTCTGCATCTCCTCGATGGCGACCCGGCAGGCGCCGGTCTCGCGCTCGTCGACCGCGACGTCGATCACGTCGGCGCCGACCTCGGCCTTGAGCGCGGCCGGGGTGCCCTGGCGGACGATCCGTCCCTGGTCGATGATGGCCACCCGGTCGGCCAGCTCGTCGGCCTCCTCCAGGTACTGGGTGGTCAGGAAGATGGTCGCGCCGTATTGGCCGCGCAGCTCGCGGATGCGGTCCCAGATCAGCGCCCGCGACAGCGGGTCCAGCCCGGTGGTCGGCTCGTCCAGGAACAGCACCCGCGGCCGGTGCAGCAGCGCCGAGGCCAGGTCGATGCGGCGCTTCATGCCGCCGGAGTAGGTCTGGATGCGGCGGTCGATGGCGTCGGTCAGGCCGACCAGCTCGGTCACCTCGGCCACCTGGGCCGGCAGCACCTGGCCGCGCAGGCCGTAGAGCTTTCCCTGCAGGGTGAGCAGCTCGCGGCCGGTCTGCTTGGGGTCCAGGCCGGCCTCCTGGAGGGCGACGCCGATGAGCCGGCGCACGGTGGTGCGCTCGGCCACCACGTCGTGGCCGAGGACCGAGCCCGAGCCGCTGGTCGGCTGCAGCAGGGTGGTGAGGATGCGGACGATGGTCGACTTGCCGGCGCCGTTGGGGCCGAGGAAGCCGTAGATCTCGCCCTCCTCGACCTGGAGGCTGACGCCGCGGACGGCCTTCACCTGGCCGAAGTCGCGGACCAGGTCGGTTGCTTGGATCGCGGTAGGCATGCGGTCGAGTCTAGGGCACCCCGCCGACAGCGGCATCCGGATTGCGCCACGGGGGCTCCGGGCCGGCGAACGCGGGGGCGACCTCGTTGGCGACCCGCTCGAGGTTGGCGCAGGCCGCCTCGTGGGTGATGCCGGACGGGCGGCTCCAGAGGCAGACGTGGGTGAACGGCAGCCGCTCCTGGAGCTCGGTCAGGGCGGCCACGACCCCGTCGGCGGTGTCGCAGAGCACCGCCGAGCGCTTGAGCCTGGCCGCCTCGATCGGCTCCGGGCGGGGCCGGTCGCGGTCGGTGGCCCAGTCGTTGTAGCGGTCGAGCTGGTAGGCGACCGCCGGGCCCAGCTCGGACGCCCACGCCCGCTCGGGGTCGTCGCTCACCCACAGGTGCACCCCGACCACCACCGGGAAGCCGTCGACCGGCCGGCCGGCCCGCCGGAGCGCCTCGGCCAGCACCGGCCAGCCGTCGGCGGTCTTCTGCCAGCGGTAGTGGCCGAGCGCGAACCAGCCGTCGGCCAGCCTCGCCACCCGGTCGAGCGCCCTGGGGGCGGTCCCGCCGAGGAACAGCGGTGGGCCCCCCGGCTGCGGGGAGCGCGGGGCGACCGGCAGGTCGGTGCCGTCCGGGCCGTCGGCGGCGACCCCTTCGGCCAGGGCGCGCCGCAGCCAGGTGAGCTTCTCCTCCAGCAGCCGGCCGCGCATGGATCGGTCCACCCCGTAGGCGTCGAACTCGCGCTCCACCCAGCCGGCGCCGAAGCCGAGCAGCAGCCGCCCCCCGGCGACCAGGTCGACCACGCCGGCCTGCTCGGCGACGTCGCGGGGCCGGTACAGCGGCAGCAGCAGCACCCCGGTCCCCAACCGGACCCGCGAGGTGCGGGCGGCCACCGCGGCCAGGAACGGGAGCTGCTGGGAGAGGTGGCCGTCCTCGACCGCGTGGTGCTCGCTGCCCCAGACGGCGGCGAGGCCGAGCCGCTCGACCAGGGCCGCCTCCTCCAGGCGCTCGGCGTAGTGGGCGGGGTCCGGCTGGCGGCCGTGGCCGGGCCGCAGCTCCATCCAGGCGCCGAAGGTGGCCGCTCGCGGCATGCTCGGCGCGGGCTTCACTGGAGCCTGAGCTGCCGCAGGATCTCCTGCTGGGCGTCGGGCCCGGGCTCCGGGAACAGGGCGGCGAGCTCGACCAGGTAGGCGTCGACCTCGTGGAGGGCATAGCCGCGAGGCCCGAGGGGGAACCGCTGGCGCAGCACGTGCCAGCGGGTCAGCGTCGGCTCCACCTCGGGGCCGCTCGCCGCTCCCAGGCCGGTGCCGGGCGCCGGCAGGGCGGCCCGCGGTGGGCTCCCGAGGGCGGCGAGGGCCTGTGCGGCCCTGGCCAGGAACCGGTCGACCTCGTCGGGGAGGTAGCCGGGCGACGCGTCGCTGAAGACCCGACGCGACACATCCGCCGCCGACCGATGCTGCGGGGGCGGGGGCGGGGCGATCTCATGCTCCAGCAGGCCGCCACCGATCGGCGGGGCCTGCTCGCGCTCTCCGGCGGCGATGGCCAGCTCCTCGGCGACCAGGTCGAGGAACTCGTCGACCTCGTTCATCTCGTAGCCGCCGAGCGCGGGCCGGAAGCGGGCCCGCTCGACGTCGTCGGAGGTGAGCGGGGCCGGCAGGTCGACCCGGGTGGCGGCCGGCCCGTTGCGGAGGCGGATCAGGTCGGCGGCGGCCCGCCGCAGCAGGCGGTCCACCTCCCGGCGCCGGTACCCGCGGACGACCCGGGTGAACGTCCTGTTCACGACGTCCCGAGGCGCGAGCCGGCCGGTGGTCATGGCGCCAGGTCCCGGTGGACGAGCAGGCGGCCGGCGGCGACCGTCCCCGCGGCCCCGACCGCCAGCAGCACGGCCAGCGACGCCCACGGCACCGTGCCCCTGACCAGCGCGTCGGCCGGCACGTAGTAGTGGAAGGGGCTGAGGAAGCGCAGGAAGTCCACTGCCGACCAGGCCAGCGCGAGGAAGTTGACGGCGAAGCCGACCGCGCCGATGGCGATGCCGGCGCCGATCACCTGGCCGCGGCGCCTGCCGGCGGCGGACACCGCCAGCACCGGCCCGGCGACGCTCAGCGAGAAGCCGATCCCCAGCACGCCGGCCGCCACCACCCCGGTCAGACGCACCGCCTGGTGCAGGCGGGGCACCGCCAGCACGCCGAGGAGCACCGCCAGGGTCGCGGCCAGGTGCAGCAGCACGCAGGCGGCGACCAGGGCGCCGGCCCGCTCGGCGAGCAGCCGCAGGCGGGACACCGGCCGCACCACGATCAGCTCGATGGTGCCCTGCTCGACGTCGGCCGCGACCGCGGCGGCGGCCAGCGAGCCGACCGCGGTGAGGTGCATGGCGATCCAGAACGGGTGCACCAGGCCGGCGCCGAGCAACCCGGCGTAGGAGGCGATCGTCACCTCCCCGCTGGACCCGCTGAACGCCTGGAACGCGTCGGGCACCGGCAGGTCCTGACGGGGCCCGAAGACGGACTCGGTGGGCACGGTGGTGGCGACCACCACGATCAGCAGCTCGAAGGCGAACAGGCCGACGGCGAGCACGGCGAGCATCCGCCGCCGGCGGTACAGGGCCAGCCATGCCAGCGGTAGCCGCGTCCTCACGCCGACCTCCCCCCTACCGTTCCGGCCTCCGCTTCGGCCTGACGGTAGAACGCCAGGAACGCCTCGTCCAGGCCGGCTTCCTCGACGGCCAGGTCGGTGACCGGCAGCTCGAGCAGGCGGCGCAGGGCCGGCACCACCTCAGCGCCCTCCACCAGCAGGCGCAGGGTCCGCTCGGACCAGGCCGGCGACCAGTGGGCGGCCACCGGCACCCGGTCGCGGTCGACGCCGTGCGCGAAGGTGAGCCGGACCCGGCGGGCGCGGGCGTCACGCAGCTCCTCCACGGCCTGCACGGTCGCGAGCCGGCCACCGCGGACGATCGCGACGCGGCCGCAGGTCCGCTGCACCTCCGCGAGCACGTGGCTGGAGAGGAACACCGTGCGACCGGCGTCCTTGGCCTCGTCCAGCAGGGCGAAGAAGGTCTCCTGCACCAGCGGGTCGAGCCCCTCGGTGGGCTCGTCGAGGATGGCCACCTCCGGGTCGTGCTGCAGCGCCTGGACCAGGCCGAGCTTCTGCTTCATGCCGCGCGACCAGCCGGCGACGGGACGGTCGAGGTCGCGGGCCGACAGGTCGAGGCGCCGGCACAGCTCGTCCCTCCGGGGCGTCGGCGCCCCCTGCAGGTCGCCGAGGAGCCGCAGGTGCTGGGCGCCGGTCAGCTCGCCGTAGAGCCGCAGCTCCCCCGGCAGGTAGCCGATCCGCGGCGCGAGGTCGCGGTGGTCGGCGAGCGGGTCCAGGCCGAGCACCCGGGCCCGGCCGGCGGTCGGCGTGAGCAACCCAACCAGGCAACGGATCGTGGTCGTCTTGCCCGACCCGTTGGGGCCGAGGAAGCCGAACACCTCCCCTTGCCGTACCTCCAGGTCGAGGTCCTCGATCCCGACCGTTGGCCCGTAGCGCTTGCTCAGCGCCTCGAGCTCGATCGCTGGTTGCGCGGTCATGGCGTGTAGCAGGTTGCTCCTTGCGAGGGTGGCTTGCAAACGGGGAAGCGTCGCCGCGGCCGTGGGGTTCTCAACGTATCCCCGTGACACGAGGAGGGCTGCTCAGGTGCGTCGGATGCTCACGACCTTCGGCATGCTCGCGGTGGCCGCGGCGCTCGTCGCCGGCTGCGCCGGCGACGACACCGGCGGCGCGGCGTCGGGGGGTGAGCCGGCCACCACCACGACCGTCGCCCCGGCCACCACCCAGGACGGTGGGACCGGCGGCGGCCGTGGCGACTACGGAGGCGGCGGCGGTGGCGGGTCCGGCGGCCAGGCGGGCTCGGGGGCCGTGCGGATCGCCGACTTCGCCTTCGCTCCCGACTCCAGCAGCGTCAAGGTGGGCGACTCGGTGAAGTGGACGAACCAGGGCAGCGCCACCCACACGGTCACCGCCGACGACGGCGCCTTCGACTCCGGCAACCTGGCGGGCGGCAAGGCGTTCTCGTTCACCTTCGACCAGGCCGGGACCTACGCCTACCACTGCAACATCCACCGGAGCATGACGGGCACGGTGACCGTGACCGGGTAGCCTTGACATGAGTGAGCGCTCACTCATATCCTGCCGGGCATGACTGAGCGCTCACTCATGAGCCGGGGCGCCGCCGAGACCCGCCGCCGCCTGGTCGACGCCGCCGAGCGGGTGATCCGGGCCAAGGGGCTGGCCAGGGCGACCACCAAGGAGATCGCCCGCGAGGCCGGGTGTGCCGAGGGGACCCTGTACCTGCACTTCGCCGACAAGCTGGACCTGATCCGGGCGGTGCAGGAGCAGCTCCTGCCGGCCTTCGTCGAGCTGCTGCGGCGCCTCCCCGGCAAGGCCGGGACCCGCACCGTCGCGGCCAACCTCACCGAGGTGGCCGAGCAGGGCATGACCGTCTACCGGGACTTCCTCCCGGTCAACGCCGGGGTCTTCGCCGACCCCGAGCTGCTGGAGCGGCTCCGGAGGCTGCTGCGGGAGCGCGGGGACGGGCCGCAGCGAGCCTACGAGCCGATCGTCGCCTACCTGGAGGCCGAGCAGGCGCTCGGGCGGGTGGCGGCCGGCGTCGACCCGCTCGCCGCCGCCGTCCTGCTGCTCGGCGGCTGCCAGCAGCACGTCTTCGTCGAGCAGCTCATCGGCGCCGACCTGCACCCCCTCGGCGACCGCCCGAGCCCGGCCGCCAGCCTGGTCGGCACGCTGCTGGCCGGGCTCGCCGCACCCGACACCGAGGAGCCAGCATGAGCACTCCCAGCGCGACCACCCAGGACCCGCGGGCCGCCGCGGAGGACGGCGACCCGCGCCGCTGGGTCGCCCTGGCGGTGGTGCTGGTCGCGGGCTTCATGCAGCTCGTCGACATCAGCATCGTCAACGTCGCCATCCCGTCGATCCAGCGCGACCTCGACGCCACCTACAGCCAGATCCAGTGGGTGCTCGCCGGCTACCAGCTCGCCTTCGCGGTCACCCTGATCACGGGCGGGCGGCTCGGCGACATCTTCGGCCGCAAGCGCCTGTTCATGCTCGGCATGGCCGGGTTCACGCTCGCCTCCGCCCTCTGCGGCCTGGCCCAGAACCCCGAGATGCTGATCGGCTCCCGCTTCCTCCAGGGCGTGATGGGGGCGGTGATGTTCCCGCAGGTCCTCTCCGTGATCCAGGTGGCCTTCCCGCCCCGGCAGCGGGGCGCCGCCTTCGGTATCTTCGGCGCCACCATCGGGCTGGCCACCATCACCGGCCCGCTGGTCGGCGGGCTGCTCATCGAGGGCGACCTGCTCGGCCTGGGCTGGCGACCGATCTTCCTGGTCAACGTCCCCATCGGGATCGGCGCGCTGGTCGCGGCGGCGCTGTATCTCGGCGAGTCGCGGGCGCCGCGGGCGCTCCGCCTTGACCTTGCCGGGGTTGTGCTGGCGACCGGCGGCCTGCTGCTGCTCGTCTACCCGCTGGTGCAGGGCCGCGACCTCGGCTGGCCCGCCTGGACCTTCGCGTCGATGACCGCCTCGGTGCTGGTCCTGGCCGCCTTCGCGGCCTGGGAGCGGCGCAAGAAGGCGGCCGACGGGTCGCCGCTGGTGGATCTCGCCCTGTTCCGCCAGCGGGCGTTCGTCGCCGGCCTGCTGGTCGCCGCCATCTTCTTCATGGGCATCCCCGCCTTCTTCCTGACCTTCACGCTCTGGCTCCAGGTCGGGCTCGGCTTCTCGGCGCTGCACGCCGGGCTCACCGGGGTGCCGTTCGCGGTCGGCTCGGCGCTCGCCTCGACCGCCTCGGTCCGCCTCGCTCCCCGGCTCGGCCGGCGCATCCTCACCCTCGGCACGCTGCTGCTGGCGATCGGCATGGGCGGCGTGATGTGGACCGTCGACCGCTACGGCGGCGGCACCCACTCCTGGCAGCTCATCCCGGCCCTGGCCGTCTGCGGCCTCGGTCTTGGCTGCGTGGTCGCGCCGCTGGTGAACGTCGTGCTGGCCAGCATCCGCGGGCAGGACGCCGGCGCCGCCTCCGGGGTGCTCACCACCGCCCAGCAGGTCGGCGGCGCCGTCGGCGTGGCCGTGATCGGGGTGATCTTCTTCGGGCTGCTCTCCAGCCAGGCCGCGGGGGTGACCGCGGAGCTCGCCCCACGGCTCGGCGCCGAGCTGCGGGCGGCCGGCCTGCCGGCCCCGGCCAGCCGGCAGGTGGTCGCCGGCTTCGAGACCTGCTTCCTGGACCGCGCCAGCGCCAAGGACCCCTCCGCCGTCCCGCCGAGCTGCCAACGCGTGG
>WNFU01009909.1_pt1 | contig 10653 bp, 12 predicted proteins | sample 5400121 | NCBI WGS metagenome assembly WNFU01 (sample SAMN13153360, study PRJNA577476) | soil metagenome | isolation source: 100 cm soil or saprolite under grassland replicate 1 | place: USA:California | collected 2016-06-15
CTCGTCGTCGAGCCGCGCCTCGTTCTCATCGAGCCAGGCGGAGAGCCGCTCGATGTATGCGGGCCGGCACATCGGGTCCCCGATCGAGTTCAGCCGCAGCTCGTAGCCGGTGATCCCGAGACGCCGGAGCAACTCGACGTAGAGCTGGATGACCTCGGCATCGAGCGCCGGGTCGTCCGAGCCGATCGCCTCCACCGACAGCTGCCAGTGTTCGCGGTAACGCCCCTTTTGCGGGCGGTCGTATCGCCACATCGGCGCGATCGTGTACAGCTTCTGCGGCTGGGGCTCCCGGTGCAGCCCGTGCTCGACGTACGCGCGACAGATCGGCGCCGTGCCCTCCGGGCGCAGGGTCAGCGACCGCCCGCCACGGTCCACGAACGTGTACGTCTCCTTCTGGACGACGTCCGAGCCGGCTCCCGACGTCCGCAGGATCAGATCGGTGTCTTCGATCGCGGGTGTGTCGATCCGGCGGTAGCCGTAGAGGGCGCAGACCGTCTCCATCTCACCAGTGACGCGCTGCCACAGCGGCTGCTCCGCCGGCAGGATGTCGTGCGTTCCGCGCGGGCCCTTGATCATCCGGCTCGAAGCTCCGCGAGGAACGGATTGCGTTCGAGCTCGCCGCCCAGGGTCGTCTCCGGCCCGTGTCCGGGATAGACCACCGTTTCGGGCGGGAACCGCTCGAGGAGGCGGCGTAGCGAGCCCATCAGCGTGTCCCAGTCCGAGAAGGGCAGGTCCGTTCTCCCGACGGAGCCCTGGAAGAGGACGTCGCCTGAGAACAGGCACCCGTTGGCGTAATACGCGAGATGCCCGGGCGAATGACCGGGCACGTGAAGCGTCTCGAACGAGATGGCCCCGAGCTCGAGCGTCTCGCCGCCGTGCAGGGAGAAGTCGGCGCTGTAGGGCCTGATCGAAACGTCCGGGAAGAACTCGCGTGGGTTCTCGAGGACGGGTCGCTCCTCGGCGGGCATGTACACCGGTGCTCCGGTCCCCTCGGCGAGATCGGCGACTCCGCCGAGGTGGTCCCAATGCGCGTGGGTGATCAATATCGCCGCGCAGGCCGCTCCCATGCCGGTGAGCTCGAGCCGGAGCTGCGCTCCGTCGTCGCCCGGGTCGATCACCACGGCCTCCGGCGCGCCTCGTTCTGCCCGAAGGGCGTAGCAGTTCTCCTGGGCCGGGCCCAGCACGTAGCGATCGACGACGAGACTCACCGCGGTTGAGTCTAAAGGCGGCTAGCCGGATAGGATCTGGCCGTGCGGAGCTGGCGGCTACCCGAGATCGAGACGCCGGGCGGTAGCCGCTCCCCGGTCGTTCTCTACTCCGGCGACGAGGGCCGGGCGGTCCTGATGGGACTCGAGGCCGGGCAGGAGCTCGGCGACCACCAGGTGAAGGAGAGCGCGTTCCTGATCGTGCTCGAGGGCACCGTGGAGATCGAGCCATCGAACGGCGATCCCATCGCGGCCGATGCCGGGACGCTGGTCACCTTCGAGCCCGACGAGCGGCGCTCCGTCGGGTCGCGCGGCGGCGCCAGGATCCTCCTCCTGCTAGCCCCTTGGCCGGGGCCGGGGCACTATCACCCGGAAGAGTTGGCGGAAGCGCGGGGCGAGCGCTAGCGGGCCGGGACGCGGGCCCTCGCCGATCCGGACTGGCGTTTGCCGGTCAAGCTCAAGACTGACGGCGGCCCTGGCGCCCAGGCGGTAGCTGTCCCGTCTGCTTCAGATAGCGCCGGTGCATTGCCCGGTCGACGAGATAGCTGAAGGGAACGAACAGGACGAGCAGGTAGGCGGTCTGGATGATCACCGGCCCCCACCCAGATTTCTTGCCGCCGAGCAGGTAGAGCGTGAGGAGCATGAAGGGCGCGAAGATCCCGCCGCGTTTCAGCGCCCGCCTCCAGGAGGGAGGCGGCACTGCGCGGGCGGGGCGCTGGGGCCGGCCCCGCCCCGAGGACTTCGTCTTCGCGACCGCCTTTCCGTTCTTCTTGCCGCTGCGCCTGGGCTCCGCCTCTTCGGGCGGAGGCTCGACCTCGTGGCCCTCTTCGTCGACGTAGACGTACTCGTACTCGTGCCGGCGTTCCTTCTGGCGCTTCCGGCGCTGCTTCTTGGACGGCATTCGGGCTAGCGTAACTCTCGCTTCCCTAATCTCGACGGCCATCGACGATCGTCTCGGCGACGATGTCGCCGCCGAGGTGATAGGCGAGGTAGCGCCAATCGGGCGCGTCGAGTAGTACGACATCTGCTGCATAGCCCGGCGCCAGCCGGCCGATGCTGTCGGCTCGGCCCAGCACGTGGGCGGCGTTGACGGTGCACGCGGCGAGAGCCTCCGCCGGGCTCATCCGGAGCTGCGTGGCCGCCAGCGAGCAGACGAGAGGCAGGCTCTCGCAGAAGGAGCTGCCGGGGTTGAAGTCCGTCGCGAGCGCCACGGCCGCCCCCGCTTCGATCAGGTCCCGGGCAGGCGGCATGGGTCGCCCAAGGAAGAGCGCGCTCGCAGGCAGAAGGACCCCGACGACGTCGCTCTCGGCGAGCGCGCGAATGCCGTCATCGCCTGTCGCTTCGAGATGGTCGACGGAGCGGGCGCCGAGCTCGATCGCGAGCGACACCGCGCCGGCCTCCGTGAACTGGTCGCCGTGGAGGCGAAGCGCAAGCCCGGCGTCGCGGCATGTCTCCAGATACCGGCGCGCCTGGCTCGCATCGAAGGCGCCCCGCTCGAGAAAGACGTCGGCAGCCTCGGCTAGTAACGCCGCTTGAGGCAGGACCTCGAAGAGCGCGAAGTCGAGGTACGAATCGGCGTCCTCGTGCTCCGGCGGAACCGCATGCGCCCCGAGCCACGTTGGGATCCCGTCCGCGGCGCGGATCGCGCGCAGCGAAGCAAGCTCAGTCTCGCGGTCGAGCCCGTATCCGCTCTTGGCTTCGAAGGTGGTTGTCCCCGCCCGGCGCATCCACGCTGCATGGCGTCGCACCGCCTCGACGAGCGCAGGCTCTCCCGCGGCGCGCGTCGCGCGCACCGTCGAGAGGATGCCGCCTCCGGCCGCGTGTAGCTCCTCGTAGCCGGCTCCCTCGGCTCGCAGCGTGAACTCGTCCACGCGGTCGCCGGCGAAGCAGGCGTGCGTGTGGCAGTCGACGAGCCCCGGGATCGCGCAGAGCCCGCGCGCGTCGAGCTCCTCGACGTCTCCGGCGAGGGAACCGAGCTCGCGCATCCTCCCGAGCGCGACGATGCCGCCCTCTTCGCAGAGCACGTATGCGTCTTCGATCACGTCGACGTCGGCGAGTTCCGCTCCGCGTAATGGGTTGCTCACGGAGCCCGGCGTCGCAAGCTGCGCGAGGTCTCGTATGAGGAGCTGGGTCACACGAGCCGCTCGAGGCCGTGGTCCGCCGCCGCCTCGGCGGCCTGCGGGTAGCCGGCGTCGAGATGGCGCAGGACGCCCATCGCAGGGTCGGTGGTCAGCACCCGCTCGAGGCGCTCCTCCATCTCGTCGCTGCCGTCGGCGACGACAACCATGCCCGCGTGGATCGAGTTCCCGATTCCGACGCCGCCGCCGTGGTGGACGCTGACCCAGGTCGCGCCCGCGGCGACGTTCACGAGTGCGTTCAGGATCGGCCAGTCGGCGATCGCGTCGGAGCCGTCGAGCATGTCCTCGGTCTCGCGATAGGGCGAGGCCACAGAGCCCGAGTCGAGATGGTCGCGGCCGATCACGACCGGAGCCTTGACCGTGCCCAGGCGGACGAGCTCGTTGATGGCCAGGCCTGCGCGTGCCCGGTCACCGAGCCCGAGCCAGCAGATCCGCGCGGGCAGCCCCTGGAACGCCACCCGCTTGAGCGCCAGCTCGAGCCAGCGCTGCAACGCCTCGTCCTCGGGGAAGAGAGCCCGCAACGCGTCGTCGATCGCAGCGATGTCCCCAGGATCTCCCGAGAGCGCGGCCCAGCGGAACGGCCCGACCCCCCGGCAGAAAAGCGGACGGATATAGGCCGGGACGAAGCCCGGGTATGTGAATGCTTCCTCGACTCCTGCCTCGCGTGCCTCCCCTCTCAGGTTGTTGCCATAATCGAAAACGTAACTGCCGGTCCGGACGTACTGGAGCAGCCCGTCGACGTGGCGCACGATAGATGCGCGGGCGCGGCGGAGATATTCGTCGGGATCCCGCTCGCGGAGCTCGCCGGCTTCCTCGACCGACACCCCCGACGGGATGTAGCCGTTCAGGAGATCGTGCGCGGCGGTCTGGTCGGTGACGAGGTCGAAGTGCTCGCCGCGGGCGGCCAGCTCGGGGACGACGTCGGCGGCGTTTGCCAGGAGCCCGACCGAGAGGGCGCGGCCGGCCGCAGCCGCTTCCCGCACACGCGCGAGCGCGTCGTCGAGCGACTCCGCGGCTTCGTCCAGATAGCGGGTTCGGAGCCGGCGCTCGATCCGCGCGGGATCGACCTCCACGCAGAGGATCGCCGCACCCGCCATCGTGGCGGCAAGCGGCTGCGCGCCGCCCATTCCTCCCAGGCCGGCCGTCAGGATCGTCCTCCCGCTGAGATCGGACGAGCCGAAGTGCTTCTCGCCCGCGGAGGCGAACGTCTGGTACGTCCCCTGGAGGATCCCCTGCGTGCCGATATAAATCCAGCTCCCCGCCGTCATCTGGCCGAACATGGTCAGCCCGAGCGCCTCTAACCGGCGGAACTCGTCCCAGGTCGCCCAACGAGGGACGAGCAGCGAGTTGGCGATCAGCACGCGCGGCGCCGAGGAGTGCGTGCGCAGGATCCCAACGGGCTTTCCGCTCTGGACGAGCAGGGTCTCGTCCTCCTCGAGCCGCAGGAGCGCACGGACGATCCCCTTGAGCGCCTCGTGATTGCGCGCAGCCTTCCCGGATCCGCCGTACACGATCAGCTCCTCGGGCTTCTCGGCGACCTCGGGGTCGAGGTTGTTCAGGAGCATTCGCAGCGGCGCCTCGGTCGACCACGAGCGCGCGTTGAGCTCGCTTCCGCGCGGTGCGTGGACAGCGGAGAGGTCGCCGCAGAGCGCCTCGACGGCGGCGTCGAGAGCCCCGGCGACGCTCATTGACGCTCCGCCTCTCGCGCGCGCTGCGTGAGCTTGATCCGGAAACGCCACCAGCTGAACGCGGTCGCGACGACGAAGAAGCCCGTCGCCACGATCAGCGCAACCAGGAGGCGTCCCCCGGTCGCCCAGACGACGAGGACCAGCAACGCGGCCAGGATTCCGTAGAAGAGCGCGCTGTCGCGGTAGGGCCGTTTGGGAAGCGGGATGAGATCGGTGGCCCGCTTGGTCTGCTCGCGCGCCGCCCGCACCCCTCCCCTGCTCACGAGAGCTCACCGACCTCGGCCGTGAGCGCCTCGAGTGCGGAGCCGTCGCGGATCGCAGCGGCAACCTGCTCGATCTCGCCCGAGAGCGGCCGGTCCTCCTGCAGCCGCGGCGAGAGCGAGCGGACCCACGCGCGTGCGGCGCGGGCGCCGACGCCGGGCTCGAGCGGCGCCAGGAACTCGATTGCCTGCGCTCCCGCCAGCAGCTCGATCGCCAGCACCCGCTCGGAATTGGCGAGTACCTGCCACGCCTTCAGGCCGGCAGCGTTCCCCATCGAGACGTGGTCCTCCTGGCCCGCGCTCGTCGGGATCGAGTCCACGCTCGCGGGATGGCAGAGCGTCTTGGACTCGCTGACGAGCGAGGCGGCGACGTACTGCGGGATCATGAAGCCCGAGTTGAGCCCGCCGTTGCTCGTGAGGAAGGCGGGTAGGCCGTCGGAGAGATGCGGGTTGACGAGCCTCTCCATCCGCCGCTCGGAGATGCTGGCCAACTCCGAGACCGCCATCGCCAGCGCATCGAGCGCGAAGGCCAGGGACTGTCCGTGGAAGTTGCCGTTGGACACGAGCAGCTCGTCGTCCACGAGCACCAGCGGATTGTCGGTGGCCGCGTTCAGCTCGACGGAGACGGTGTAGTCCACGTAGTCGAGGAGGTCGCGCGCGGCGCCGTGCACCTGCGGCGCGCACCGGAGCGAGTACGCATCCTGCACCTTGTCGCACCAGCGATGCGACTCGATCACCGCCGACCCTTCGAGCAAGCGGTGGATGTTGGCGGCGGACACGCCCTGACCATGCAACGGACGCAGGGCGTGGATCTGGGGAAGGAAGCTCGTTCGCGACCCCTGCAGTGCCTCGAGCGACAGCGCGCACGCGACGTCCGCGATCCTCGCGACGCGGCGCGCGCGTTCCAGGCCGAGCGCCCCGAAAGCGGCCATGAACTGCGTTCCGTTGATCAGCGAGAGCCCCTCTTTCGCCTCGAGAGTCAACGGCTCCAGGCCGGCGCGTTTGAGCGCTTCTCCGCCTGGGAGCCGCTCACCCTCGACCCAGGCCTCGCCTTCTCCCACGAGCGGGAGTGCCAGATGGGCGAGTGGAGCGAGGTCACCGCTCGCACCGACCGAGCCGCGACTCGGAACGTACGGGAGCACCCCGCGGTTCAGGCACTCGATGAGGAGCTCGACAGTCTCTACGCGCGCTCCGGAGTGTCCCTCGGCCAGCGCGTTGGCGCGCAGGAGCATCGCCGCGCGGACGATCTCGTCGGGATAGGGCTCTCCCACCCCGCAGGCATGGCTGCGAAGCAGCCGCAGCTGCAGCTCTTTCGTCAGCTCCCGCGGGATCGGGACCGAGTGAAAGCGCCCGAACCCGGTGTTGATGCCGTAGGTGTGCTCCTCGAGCCCGTAGGCAGCGCGCTCCACCAGGTCGCGCGCGGCCTCCATCTTCTCCCGCGCCGGGTCGCCGAGCGCGACGGGCACTCTTTCGACGGCGACCCGCCAGACGTCCTCCACGACGAGGTCGTCGCCCGTGAGGACACGGGTCTCGATCATATGCCGAGTCTATCGCCGCATATCCGGAACACTGACGCGGTGGAGCCCGAAGGCGCGCTTCGGTTGCTGCGTAGACGCGACTTCCGCCGCGTGTACGCCGCCGTTGCGGCAAGCGAGCTCGGCGACGCGTTCCAGTACGTGGCCCTGATGTGGTTCGCGCTTGTCGCGGGAGGGCCGCTCGGCGTCATGGGCGTGCGCCTCGCCGACAGCATCCCCGCGCTGGGTTTCGGATTCCACGGAGGACTGGTCGCCGACAGGCTCGACCGGCGGCGGACGATGATCGCCGCCGATCTCTTTCGCGGCGCGCTCCTGATCCCGATTGCCGCGCTCGGGCTGAGCGGGGAGCTTCCGCTTTGGCTGCTCATCGTCGCTGCGTTCGCGCTCACTGCAGCCGCCAGCTACTTCGATCCCGCCTACGGCGCTCTTCTCCCTTCGCTCGTCGACCGCCCGAACGTACAGCGCGCCAACGGTCTCGTGCGGGCCACGGCCGACGCGCTCTCGGTCGGCGGTTGGGCCGCAGCGGCGGGTCTCCTTGCCTTCCTTCCGATCAGCGCCTTCTTCGCCGTCAACGCGGGCTCGTTCTTCGTCTCGGCGGCGCTCCTCGCAGGGGTGAGTGCGGGCCGGGGCCGCGCCGCCCACGAGGCCGCGCCACGGATCCGCGAAGGCTTCGCCGCTCTTCGTCCGCTGCCCATGCTGGCGGGCGCGGTCGTGGTCATTGCCGTCGGCGTCACCATCTCGTCGGGGACGTGGATGGTGGGGGTCCCGACATTCGTTCGGGACTCGCTGCACCGCGGGCCCGGCAGCTTCGCGCTCATGGCTGCCGCATACGCGGTCGGATCGGTGATCGCGGGGGTCTTCCTGACGCGGCGCGAGATCCAGCGCAAGGCGCTCGGGAGCCTGCTCGCCTGGTGCTTCTACCTCCCCGCCTATGGCTTGTTCGCTTTTGGGGGATCGCTGGGCGTTGCCCTCGCGGGAGCTGCTCTCTGCGGCGTTGGCCAGGGCTCGGCGTGGGTGCTGGTGAACTCTGCGGCGCAGGAGGAAGTGCCGGACCACCTTCTCGGCCGCGTCCTCGGCCTGATCTCGCTTACGCATCGCGGCGCGCACGCCACCGGCCTCCTGTTCGTCTCTCCCTTGTTCGCGATCCTCGCTCCCCGGACGATCTTCGCCGCAGCGGCGCTCGCGTTGCCTGTCGTCGGAATCGCGGGAGCCATCATCTCTCGAGGATTCGAAGCTCGAGGACTCTCGACGGATCGAAGCCCTCGATCTTGAGCGCTGCTCCGGCGGCTGCGGCGGCGGCCGAGGCGGGCATCAAGCCGACGAGCTCGGAGCCGATGACCTCCGCGCCGCGAGCGCTCGCTTCGGCCTCGACCTTCGCGACAATCTCGTGCAGCTCGGCCGCCTCCAGGTCTTCCACGTTCATGCTCACCTGGACGAGCCCCGCCCGCGGCAGGTCGAGGCCGAGTGCCCGCACCCCGGGAAAGCCGCCGTCGCGCTCCCGCACCGCGCTTGCGATCTCGCGCGCGGCGTCGATGCTTCCGCGCAGGTTCACGTTGAAGGCGACGAGCGGACGGCGGGCGCCGACGAGCACGCCTCCCCCGGAGGGATGGAGCCGGCCAGGCCCGAAATCCGGCGTGACCTCCCCTGCGTCGATTCGCCGCTGCAGTTCCTCCGGGCCGCCGCTCCGGAAGAACGCCGGCCCGCGACCGGGCCCAAGCTCCCCGTAGAGGAAGACAGGCAGCTCGAGCTCTGAGCCCACGCGCTCGGCGAGACGGAGGGCGGTCTCCTTGGCGTGCTCCATGTCCTCGGGGACGATGGGGACGAGCGGCACCACGTCGGCCGCGCCGATCCTCGGGTGCGCTCCCTCATGCTCCCCGAGATCTATGTGCTCCAGTGCACATGCGATCCCGGCGACGAGCGCGTCGACGAGTCCGTCGGCGTCGCCCACGATGGTGAAGACCGAGCGGTTGTGGTCCGGATCCGCGTGGACGTCCAGCAGGCGCGCGTGCGAGGACAGAGCGTCGGCGAGTGCGTCGATTGTCGCGCGATCTCGCCCCTCGGAGAAGTTCGGGACCGATTCGAGCACACGCATACTGTAGGAGGGTGAAGGCCTATTACCACGCGCGCGCCGGCGAGTACGACGACTGGTGGCTCGGGCAGGGCCCCTTCGCCGACCGCGACCGCCCAGGCTGGGACGAGGAGCGCGCGGAGCTGGAGAACGTCATCTCGGAGCTCCCTCCGGCGAGAACGCTCGACGTCGCCTGCGGGACGGGATTCCTCGCCCAGCACCTGCGCGGCGACATCGTCGGGCTCGACCAGAGCGACGCGATGCTCGAGCTCGCGCGGGCGAGGATGCCGAGCGCGACCTTCGTCCAGGGCGACGCCCTCGAGCTGCCGTTCGCCGACAGCGAGTTCGAACGCCTCTTCACGAGCTACTTCTACTGCCATCTCGAGGAGCCCGAGCGGCTCCGGTTTCTCGCCGAAACGCGCCGCGTCGCGCACGAGCTGGTCGTCGTCGCGACGCTGCGGAACGACGAGCGGCCCCCGGCCCAATACGAAGAGCGGGCACTGAGCGACGGCTCCCGTTGGCAGGTCTTCAAGCGCTACTTCCAGCCGGACGAGTTGCTGGCGGAGCTCGGCGGCGGCGAGATCCTGTACCAGGGCGAGCGGTACTTCCTCGTCGCCCGCTCCCCGTGACTCGGCGCCGGTCGAGCTACCGCTCGCTCCGGTCGCTCCAGCGCGACAACCGCATCTGCCGCGCCTGTAGCGAAGCCGGTTACCCGCTCGAGTCGCTGCCCGTGCTGGAGGGACAGGAGGCCCAGCGCGCCTACATGCTCGGCCAGGCGCCGGGGATTCTCGAAGGACAGGAGCAGCGGCCCTGGCGCGGCCGCGCGGGACAGACGCTGCGGCGCTGGCTCGAGCTGGACGAGGACGAGTTCTACGCCACGTTCTACTGCGCCTCGGTAACGCGCTGCTATCCGGGGCGAGCCCCGACGGGCCGCGGCGACCGCACGCCGGCTCCGCAGGAGCAGGAGCTGTGCGCCTTCTGGCGCGACTGGGAGCTGCGGCTCCTGCGCCCGAAGCTGATCATCACCGTGGGAGGGATGGCGGTACGCAGCCTGCTCGGGGAGCCGAGCCTCGCCTGTGTGGGCGCGCGCCTGGCTCATGAGGACGCGACGTGCGTTCCTCTCCCTCACCCCTCGGGCGCGAGCGGCTGGCTGAACGACCCCGGGAATCGCCAACGGCTGGAAGCCGCACTCGAGCTGGTCCGCTCAGAGCTCGCCCGGCTGGACGGCGAATAGCCGCCACTCGCCGAGGACGCCCTTCAACTCAGCGGTTCCGCGATCCTCGAACTCGAGCACCGAGCCGGCGACGAGGTCCTTGACCGTCTGCGAGACGAGCACTTCCCCAGGGCCGGCCTCCGCCGCCACGCGCGCGCCAATCGAGACTGCGATCCCGGTCACCTTCCCGTCGAGTAGCTCGCACTCGCCGCTGTGCAGGCCGGCTCGGATCTCAAGGCCCGAGGTCCTTCACCTGCTCGGAGATCGAGCGGGCGCAACGGATCGCGCGGGCCGGCCCGTCGAAGGAAGCAAAGAAGCCGTCACCCGCAGTGTCGATTTCCTGGCCGCGGAAACGCTGGAGCTGGCGGCGGGTGAGCTCGTGGTGCTCCGAGAGGAGCTCGCGCCAGGCGCGGTCGCCCAGCTCGGCCGTCCCTCCAGCGACGGCGCTCCGGTCACCGGGTCGGACATGCCTGTTCCGCGCTTGTCGAAGAGAATGAGCCTACAAAACGAGGCGAGCCGGCGGTTGAAGGCGGCGATCGTCGGGAC
>WNFU01024631.1_pt1 | contig 10653 bp, 11 predicted proteins | sample 5400121 | NCBI WGS metagenome assembly WNFU01 (sample SAMN13153360, study PRJNA577476) | soil metagenome | isolation source: 100 cm soil or saprolite under grassland replicate 1 | place: USA:California | collected 2016-06-15
AGACAATTCCTTCGCGCGACTGCGCCGAGCGGAGCATGTCCTGGATGCCGCTGAGCAGCAGCTCGTCCTTATCGTGGAAATGCGCATAGAAGGTTGACCGGCCGACGTCGGCACGAGCCAGAATCTCCTTGACCACGATGTCGTCGTAGGGTTTTTCGCGAATCAGCGCCCCGAGCGCCTCGCGCAGCAGCGCTTCGGTCTTCTGAGTGCGGCGGTCCTTCGTTCGTTTGTCGTGCATCGTGATTCGTTCCTCCGGTCGGCGATGTGGGACAGAACCATGGGTTTGTCCATTATCGCACACAGCGAGCTTGTTGTTCTTCACCCACCGCTGCCCACCCGCATACTACGGATACGCATTCATCGCGTTACCACGGAGATCTTCTGACAATGACGAATGATCACTATTCCGCACCCGGGACCAAGGGGCGAGTGCTCCACTCGCCGCGAAGCTACGACCTTCTGGCCTGGCTCCTGCTGCGTGGCAAGGAGCGCTCGTTTCGCGAGCGGCTGGTGGAGCTGGCGCGCCTCGAGCCTGGCCAGTCGGTGCTGGATATCGGCTGCGGCACCGGATCGCTGGCGATCACGGCGAAACGGCGGGTCGGACCTGCCGGGACGGTGCAGGGAATCGACGCGTCCTCAGAGATGATCGCCAGAGCGAGGAAGAAGGCAAGCAAGGCCGGTTTGGATGTCGCCTTTACCGATGGTGTCGTCGAAGCGCTGCCGTTTCCGGACCGACACTTCGACGCGGTATTAAGCACGCTAATGCTGCACCATTTGCCGCGCGAAGCGCGCCAGCAGTGTGCCCGCGAGATGCGCAGGGTAACGAAGCCCGGCGGCCGCGTGCTCGCGGTGGATTTCGGAAGGCCCGCGGGCGGTCGCAAGAGCTTCCTAGAACACTTCCACCGTCACGGAGGCGTTGACCTGGCGGACATCGTCAAGCTCCTGAGCGAGGCAGGACTAAAGATCGTCGAGAGTGGTGCGGTCGGCGTGCGCGACCTCAACTTCGTTCTCGCGACGGCGTGATGAGCTGGCGGTTCTGGGTTCTGCTGGCGCTCCTTGCGGGGCTCCTCGCTGGCCACGGCGCAATCCTGTACTACGTCTCGTCGCACCTGACCTTATCGGCTGCGGTACTGTCGGGCGCCATCATGCTGTTGGTAGTTAAGTACCTATGCGCACCTGGGCCCCGAGAGATCAGTCGTCAAGCGCCACCTTGACATCGACGACTGGCGTCCCGTCGATCGCCTCGATCGGCCCGACGTTGGCCTCCGGGAAGGAGGATGGGACGATATCGTACCCGGAAAACCTAGGGGTGGGAACCTCCGGTCGAGACCCACGACCCAACAAGGATCAAGCCCAAACCTACGACCGAAACGAGGCTGAGCCGCTCTCCCAGGGCCATGACTCCCACGACCACCGCGACCAGCGGATTCACATACGTGATCACACTGGCTCGACTCGGCCCGGCCTCGGCGATCAACCGAAAGAAGACGATCAATCCGGCTGCGGTGCAGATGATGCCGAGCACGGCGATCGCGATCAGGGCGGACACCGATGGGAGCTGGCCTGGAAATGTCGCGATCGCCGGCGGGAGCAACGCGACCGTGGCAATCAGCAGGCTCGCCGTCACGGGTCCCAGGGGATCGAGATCGGAAAGCCGGCGGCTGACGATGATCGGAGCGATGGCGTAGCCGAGCGTCGCCACGAGCACGAGCGCGGCGCCGAGCAGCTCGGTCGCACGGCCGGCGACGTCGAAACCGAGCAGGGCCACGACGCCGCCGAAGCCGATGAGCAGGCCGAGCAGACGCTTGCCGCTCAAGCGCTCGCCGGGAATCAGTCGCAGCGAGAGCAACGCTACCATCAGTGGCATCGTGGCGACCAGAATCGCAGTCAGTGACGACGTGATGTATTGCTCGCCGATCGAAATCAGGATGAACGGGACGGCGACTTCACACGCGGTGTAGCCGATGATCGCCGCCGTGCGGTCGCGCAATCCGCGCAGCACGTTCCGTCGAATGGCGAGCGGGAGTAACAGCGCCGCGGCCAGGGCGATACGCGACCACGCCACGAACGCCGGCGCGATGCCGGCATCGACCGCAATCTTGATGAAGAGATACGGGACGCCCCAGATCACGGAGCTGAGAATGAAGAGGAGCCAGGCTCGCCTTGTCACGCGCGCTAGTTCCCGCCGAAGAAGCTCTTGGGAGTCTCGCCCCTGAGGAACTGCTCGATGATCGAGTGCAGCAGCGCCACCTGAGTGATCACGGCGGTGTGCGAGGTCGCCGGCAAAACGGCGAGGCGCGAGGCCGCCAGCGGCTTGCCCATGTCGCCCATGGCGCCCCCGCCGAGCAGGCGGAACAGCGACACGTTGTGCTCGAGCGTCGAGACGTCGGCGTCACCGGCGATGATGAGTACAGGGGTCTTCATGGTCTTCACATCGGCCTCCCACGCCATCGGCTCGCTCTCGAGCGCGATCAGCTTGCGGGCCAGCTCGCGAAAACCGTTCGGGTTGACGGCGAGCTTCCGATATTCCTGCTCGAGCATCGGAGGGAACATTTCCACCTTCATCTGCGGGATCATCGCCTTGAACTCCGGCTGCCAGCCCTGCGCGTCGTACGCGGCGGACGCCGCGACCAGACGGTTGATCTTCTCCGGGTGCCGGATCGCGAACTGCAGCCCCGCCGCCGCGCCCATCGAGTAGCCAAACACGTCCGCCTTCTTGAGTCCCACCGCATCCATGAACGCCGCCACGTCGTCCGCCAGGTTGGGATAGGTGATGGGCCGATCGATATCGGTAGTCCGTCCGTGCCCCTGCAGCTCGAGCGCGTAGACCCGATGCGTCTTGGCGAGCGCCGGGATGATCCCGCCCATGGTCGGGATGTTCATGTAGGCGCCGTGCAGGACGACCAGCGGCTCACCAGCGCCGGACACTTCGTAATACATCCGCATGCCGTTGACCTGGACGCGGTGACCAGTCGCCTGGCCAGCCGCAACAGTGGCGGCGCCGAGCATGATGACCGCGGTGAGGGTGCTGCGAAACATCGGTTCCTCCTGGTTGATGTACCTCTGCGTCGAACGACGAGGCTTCAAATCGACAGTGGAAGAGCTAGCAGAAGGTGGGAGAGGCGCCGGTCGCTAGGGCCGCCGTGCCGAGAGCAGACATGAGGTCGTGCATGTGTGGCCCCCAGTGTGTGACAACAATGTCTCAGAGGGGTCTATTCGTCACCGTTCTTGATCGGCGTTAAGCCTCGTTCCCGCGCTTCTCGATCAAACCACTCGCGGTACTTGGGCAGGACGTTCACGGGCTCTTTCGTAGGGTCATTCTTAAGCTCCTTCCGCAGCGAAGGCATCACCCGCTCTTTCTGCCACATTGCTGTTCCCAACAGGTGGCGCGTCTGCCGCTTCATGTCTTCCATTCGATGAGCGACCTGCAAGCCCTCCTGATGAGCTAGATCCATTTCATCTGGGGTAACGATTGGGTTGCTACTCATCTGCAAGCGGATGAGTTCGCGGGCCGCGTCTCGGACCTTCCCGGCATCCTCGTCAATGCGTGCTTGCTGCGCTGCGGCTGCAGTGACGTCAGCGTAGTACATAGAGATTTCACCGACGAGCTTCTGCGGAAGCAAGTCGGGAATCTCGTCTAGATAGGCGTCGTACGCCGCTCGCGAGAAGCCGACAATCATGAAGTTGGGATCACCGTTGTCCTCGGGCGTAGCCTCGAAGATGTGGTGTCTGAAAATCTCGTAGTACAGAGCAATCTTGATCGCTTTGGCTCGCCGTCGTCTGCCGAAGAACCACCTCCCCACTTCGACAAGGATGCTGCTTAGGAGACCAGCCCCGGCTCCAGCGAGCGCCGCGATGACTTCGGGAGAAGCGGCCATTTGGTTCGTGATCTATCCCATCAGTTGATGTCGAGAGCAAACACCCCGTCAAGCTGACCCGAATGGAGATTGGGCTGCTCCCCGATCTTTGTGAAGTGCAGAGCTTGCACGAGGTGGAGACTCGGCTTGTGGCCCGGAGCTACGCGAGCGATGACTCGCCGGACCGCTGGACCGCCTCGCAGGGCATCAAGCACTGCTGAGCGAACATCACTCCCGATGCGCCTACCGCGCACATCCTTCCGGAGAGCAATTGTGATCTCGAAATCCCCTGGTTCCGCGCCGTTGCCGTCGTACCGTCGCAGGCTGAGAGCGCCGAGAACCGAGCCGGTAGGGGCAGCGATTGCGGCGGGCCGCATCGTGTCAACGTGGCCCCGTTGGAAGGCAGCGTCTGGACTTTCGCCGGGGCGCCGGGTGAATGCTGAGGATGTGCCAACATATTTTCGGACTTCCTCGTCCGCGTATAGCGCGTCGAGTGCTGCGCAGTCGGCGCCCGTAACCTCCCGCACCGTGAACTCCTTTGCTTCCACGGGGAGGGGCAGGAGCGTGATCATCAGAGGTAGTGGGGTAGCAGGGTAACGGGGTAACGCCCTACAGGGGAATGGTGCCGCACCCTAAGAGTCCGACCGTCCCATTCCTTGGTTCTAGCTCGGCTTGAAGGTAGAGTGCGATTGTCTTGCCGTCTCTCAGATCATCGCAGCGGAAGCGATAAAGCCAAAGGTCCTCCATGGGACCACCCCACTTCTTAGCGACATTCTCCAGATCGTTCGCCGCTGCGAGGAGGTGCTGCTCCACGCACTTGCGAACACCTGCAACGTCTTTCCGTCTCTTGAGAAGTTCAGCGAATTGTTCAATTGCCCCGTGCGTCCAAACTAGCTCACGCCGCGGCATGCGCTGGTTGGGGCGCTGGTTCCAGTATCTGCTCTAATGCGCTCATGGCCTCAGCGTGAGACAGGCACTGCCCCGCGCGGAGTTGGCGGCGTCGTTCCACAAGCTCCTCTAGCGAGATTGTCAGCTCATTGGCCTTTGCGTTGTTTACAATGTCCATCTCTAGCGGCTTCTCCTTCGCACCCTTCTTTTGTGCACGCACCATGGGCTCGGTCTGGTAAACGATGTCATCCAGTAGCTCCCGAAGATCAACGCGGGAGTATTCACGGCAGACGTATGAAAGAATCTCAACCTCGGCGGGGCTGAACGACGGCGGAGCTTCTTTTGCTCCCGCCGTGTACAGGAAGCCTTCCTTGCCCGAGGGGTACACCACGGCTTCCTCGACAACAACGCCACCATCCCGCAGCCGGGTGATCCATGTCGTGAGTTTCTTTTCGTACGGGCCGTAGAAATGCCAGATGTACTTGATACCGGAGATCGGGCGGCCAAGGAATCGGCGCGCCTCGTAATCGGCCAGGTACAAAAGCTTCATCAGGCGGGTACGGCCAAGGTTCCCATCGCGTCCGCAACGATTCACGAAGAACGCGACGAGCTCCTCCTCGCGGCTCAGCTTGATGTCCGCCATGGTACCCCTCCGCCGTAATTCGGGCTTCAAGTAACGTCGAGCCCTCATGACACAACCCTTTATGATATCAGCATATGGGTCCGCCGGTCAACGGTCGGACCTCGCGTAGATCTACTTGTGGTAACCATAGCAGGTTCCGTGCCCTCTGCTGGTTGTGCTTGGCGTCGCCCCAACATGCGCCGTCGTCGCGCACTCCGTTAGGGTGAAGATGCGGCATCGAGGGGTGTTTTTGCGGCATCCCAGATCACCATTCGCGAGATGCCTTCCCCTCCGTCCGCGTCGCATGGGACCAGCAAGAGTGTGAGCAGTTAGCCCAGCTGCGGCCTGGGGTCCGTAGGCAGTAGCCATCCCCCAGAATCCTCAATTCCTTTCGATCACTTGGTACAGTTAGGCCACTCACCTGGAGGTACCGACGCACGCAGGACCAAGAAGGCTCCCCAACCGTCGCGCTCGAAGTTCAGGGGCGGGAGGATCACGCGGCTCGTCAAGGACAGTCCACGCCTGAAGTGCACGCACGGCTTCCGCTCCTTCGCGCTGCTCGCGTCCGGTCATGACCTATGAGCAGTACCTCGCGGCGGCGACGCCAGGACCTCGCATGGGACCTGCGGCATCGGGTATGTGAAGGTGTCGTAGCGACGCGCGCGTGACCGGCGCCGGAGCTCGGGCGGCCCTGAAGCCCGCCCGTTTCACACCTATCAGCCCCGCCCCTCCCGCGGGGCTCGGTCCCGTCCCGGTCGAGGCTCCTACACGCTCCCCCGCCCCGCGGCGCGCCTATGCTATCATCGCCTCGTCAACGTCCGCTCAACCGTGCGTCGAGATAGCCGACACGCTCGGGGTCGGAAGCTCCGCAGTCCGGTGGCACTCTCGGTAACGCTTCGGCTCGCACCGACCTACTGACACTCGTTGTGCCCCACCTGTGCCCCAAGAGCTCAGTCGTCCAGCGCCACCTTGACATCGACGACTGGCGTCCCGTCGATTGCCTCGATCGCCGCGCAGCGCAGCCGCGAAGGCCGGACGCACTTCAAGCCAGGCGTCCGGCGCTCCCTCCGAGCCCTGCCGCGGCGCGTCCTGCAACGCCCGCAGCGTCGAGCGAATCTCTCCGATCGGCTGCAGGGCGTAGGCCTCAGGCATTGATGCTCACCGTCCAGCCGATGCCGAAGCGGTCCTTGAGCCAACCCACCGTGCCGCCCCAAGGTTGTTTGGACAGCGGCATTTGTGTTTTCCCGCCTTCCGCGAGCGCTTGAAAGACCTTCGTGAGCCGGCCGGCGTCCGTGCCTTGCAGGGACAGCGCCATGTTCTCGCCGACCGTGGCCGGATAGTCCGGATGGCCATCCGAGCCGATGAGCGTCACGCCGTCCACCTCGAGACGCGCCTGGCTTACGCGCTGCCCGGGCCCGGCCTGCAGGTCGAGCTTGCCGCCCAGGATCTGATGATAGAACTCCATCGCCTCGCGGGCTCGGCCCTGGAAGTTGATGTACGAGCTCAGCTGGATGCGGCTCATGGTCGCTGCTCCTGTCACGTTGGTGAAGTTCGCTTCGTCAAAACTTTGACGGATCACAATCGACCAATGTGACAGACCCTTGCAGGAGGAACGACGAGCCTATTCGCCCACGATCGCCACGTTGAGCTGGCGCAGCCGTTCGGGGTCCCCGACCAGCTCGATGGCAACGATTTTCCCGTCGGCGATGGTGAAGCGGAACACGACGCGCGGCCGTCCGCCCGGCGCCCATACCAGGCCCGGAACGCCGTTGACGAGCGCCGGCTGCGCCGCTCGAGCGCGTCCCTTGAACGTCTCGGCCACGGCCGCAGCACCGTGCACCTCGGACACCGCGCCCGCCTGGACCGCGGCACCATCGGCGCGCAGCACGACGTCGGGGTCGAGCACCGCGAGCAACGCGTCGAAGTTGCCGTCGCGTGAGGCGGCGAGAAACGCGTCGACCACGGCGCGCCGCCGCGCGAGATCTGCGGTGGCGGTCTTGCTGGCTCCCTGCACGCGGCGGCCGGCGAGCGCCCCACGATGGGCGCGATCTCTTCGAATGGCAGGTCGAACATGTCATGCAGCACGAACGCCACGCGCTCGGGCGGCGCCAGCGTCTCGAGCACTACGAGCAGCGCGAGCCCCACGGAGTCGGCGAGCAGCGTCTCTTGCTCGGGATGGCTACGGTCTTCCTGGCCCACGGCCGGCTCGAGAACGTGCGGACCCAGCGACTCCTCGGAGCGCGCCTTGCGCGAGCGCAGCATGTCGAGACACACGCGTGCCACCACTGTGGTCAGCCACCCGCCGAGGTTTGCCACGTCACTCGTGTCGGCGCGGCTGAGCCGGATCCAAGCTTCCTGGACGGCATCATCCGCCTCGCTCCGCGAGCCGAGCATGCGGTAAGCCGCCGCACGCAGGTGCGCGCGGTGCGCCTCGAATTGTTCGGCCAGCCAGTCGGGACTGTGCATCGCCGTCACAGCGCTCCGAGGATGCGGGTCTGCGACCGCAGCGCCCACGACGCAAGCGCCAGCGCAGCCAGCGATGCCGTTACGATCACGTGCCAAGTGGCATCGTGGGACACCGCGTGCGACACTGCCGCGCCCGACATATTGAAGAAGATGCCCGCATAGGCCCACTCCTTGAGCCGCGGCAGGCGCGGTGCCAGGATCGCGATGCCGCCGAGCACCTTCCAGAATCCGATGATCGTGGCCAGGTACGCGGGGTAGCCCAGCTTCACGAGCCCCTCGATGTTGTCGGGCCGGCGCGCCAGCTCCGCTGCGCCGCCCGAGACCACCGCGAATGCTACGAGAGCCGTGGTCGCCCAGTAACCGATCCCTTTGCTGTTCATGTCGCTCCTCCGGAAAACACGTCCGTCACGTCCGTCGCTTCCCGTGCTCCGTCATAGCTTTGACGAAGCGAACCCAGCTGATGTGACGAGGAGTGGCGATGCAGTCTACGATGCCTGCTGCCGAGCCTTGCATACGACCAGCCTCCTGAGGCTTAGCGGCCGCCTTCGCCGCCGCCTCACAAATACCGCGCGACCGCCATTGCGCCAAGCGTGAAGAGCAGCAGAATCGCGACAATCCGTCCTACCACTGCCCCTCGCCGCTGCAGGCGTTGAACCTCCGGCGCGGGGCCGCCGCTCTGCGCGAGCTGCTGCGCTTTTACCATCGCGGGTCGCATGACGATGATCCCGAGGAGAAACGCGATCAGGGAGCTCACGGCACCCAGGACGAAAGCCAGACCCATCGGTGTCCCAATGAGCGCCGCGGTGTTGCCGCCGGCAAGGCGATTGAACAGATACATCCCTGAGGTCAAGGTGATGAGCGCGAAGATCGGCGTGATCACCATGACGCGGCGGCGCTGCAGGCCGGCGCTGACTTTGGCTGCGTCTGGACCGGCCTCTGCCAGCGAGGGCATGACGAAGAAGGTCGTGAGAAACATCATTCCAACCCACAGCGCGCCGAAGAAGACGTGCGCAAAGCGCATCACGAGCACCAACACGGGTTAAGCCTCCTAATGAGTGAGAGGTGAAACCGCAGGCGCCAGCACCTTGTACAGCACCGGCGTTACGATCCGCGCGAGCAACGTGCTCGACACGAGGCCGCCGATGATCACCCAGGCGAGTGGCGCGTAGAATCCGCTTCCCTGCATCGCCAGCGGCAGCAGGCCGCCAACGGCGGTGAGGCTGGTCAGCACGATCGGCAGGAAACGAATCTCGCCCGCCTTGCGAATCGCCTGCTCCAACTCCATTCCCTCGGCGCGCAGCCGGTTGGTCAGATCCACGAGCAGAATAGAGGTCTTGATTTCGATCCCGATGAGCGCGACAAACCCGATGGTCGCGGTGAAGCTGAGCGTCTCGCCCGCCAGGAACAGCGCGGCAATGCCGCCCGCGATGCCCAACGGGATAACGCTCGCGACGATGAGCGTCGACCGGAACGTCCGGAACTCCAGCACGAGAATCGCCACGATCAGAAACACTGCCACGATCACCGCGCTCCCGACGCCGCCGAAGCTGTGCTCGCGAGCCTCGATCTCGCCGGCCGGCATGATGCGATAGCCCCCTTCAGCCGGTAGACGCAACTTGGCCTCGCCGCCGAGAATGGCCTTGGTCACGCGGTCGGTGTTGTAACCGGTGCGCACGTTGCTGCTCACCGTCACGGTGCGCTCGCGGTCGTAGCGCTGGATCTCGGACACCGCGCGCTCGAATCGGACCGTCGCCACCTGCGCGAGCGGTGTGAGCGTGCCGCCGAGTGATGCCACATACACGCGCTGCAGCTCGGCGGGACTCGGGCGCTGGCCTGTGGGACGCGCCAACCGCACCATCACCGGGCGCTCGTCCCCATCCGCTTCGCGCAGGGTCCCGGCCTCGAGCCCGGCGAGCCCCAGGCGAACGGTGCGGTCGATTTCCAATGTCGGGACGCCCAGTAAGCCGGCCCGCTCACGATCGATGGCCACGCGCAAATCGGTGCGCGCGAGCCGTACCGGGTTCGTCACATACTCCGTCCCGGGAGTGCTGTCGAACACCGCTTCCATCCGCGCGGCGATGGCGCGCAACGTATCGAGATCCGGCCCCATTATCCGCAGCGCGATGGGCGCGTCGACGGGCGGGCCGTTCTCGAACTCCCTGAGCGCGATCTCCGCGCCCTGATAGCGCGCCAGCTCGGCCCTGAGCGTGTCCAGCAACGCCGGCGTCTTGTGCTGGTCGTACTCGTCAAGCAACACGAACAACTGTCCCACCCGTGGGTTGTCCACGCGCGGGACGATGTTGTAGTAGATCATGGGGTTGTCATGCCCGACGGAGGTGTAGATCGCCCGCACCTCGGGGCGCCGGCCGAGTACCTGCTCCGCAAACCGAGCCGCTGCATCGCTGACGGCAATGGACGCCCCTTCGGGCGCTGTAATACTCACATAGACTTGGGGCGTCTCGGCCTTGGGGAAGAGTGAGAAGCCGATGACCGGGACGAGCGCGACGCTCAACACGGCGAACGCCGCCGCCACCGCGAGCGTGATGCGTGGCCGCCGCAGCGCCCAATCGAGCAGCGGCGCGTACGTGCGGTGAATCGTCCGGTCGAACGCCCGCAAGACGCGATTGCCGCGCGCGTCTTCATGCTCGGGAAGCAGCCGGCTCGCAAGCCACGGGATGATCGTGATCGACACGATGAACGACGACACGATCGTCGCGATCACGGTCGCGGGCATGACGCGGATGAATCGGCCGGGGCCGCCCGGCAACACGAGCAGCGGCACGAACGCGGCGATCAATGTCGCCGTCGCACCGAGCACCG
>WNFU01009914.1_pt1 | contig 10651 bp, 6 predicted proteins | sample 5400121 | NCBI WGS metagenome assembly WNFU01 (sample SAMN13153360, study PRJNA577476) | soil metagenome | isolation source: 100 cm soil or saprolite under grassland replicate 1 | place: USA:California | collected 2016-06-15
AGCAAGCACGGTCGGCTGCAGGACGGCGAGTTGATCCCGCTCAAGCAGACCGAGTCGGCACTGGACCTCACGGTGCTGTTCAACGGCTTCCGCCCGCTGTTCACCGCGCTCTCACCGGAGGACATCAACAAGTTCTCGTACGAGATCATCCAGGTGCTGCAGGGTGAGGCGGGCACGGTGGACAGCCTGCTGGCGCGTACCGCCTCGTTGTCGAACACGCTCGCCGACCGCGACGCGGTGATCGGCCGGGTGATCGACAACCTGAACAAGGTGCTCGCCACGCTCAACGCGCGGGACGAACAGCTCAGCGACACGATCGGCGCGTTGCAGGACTTCGTCTCCGGCCTGGCCAAGGACCGCAAGGTGATCGGTGCGTCGCTGGGCGACATCGCGTCGCTGACCAACGAGACGGCCGGCCTGCTCAAGGACGCGCGACCAGCGGTCAAGTCGGACATCGCGAAGCTGCGGAAGCTCTCGGAGACCCTCAACGCCAACGAAGACGTGTTGAACAAGACCTTCGAGCAGGTGCCGGTACGGCTGCAGACGCTCACCCGGGTCGGCTCGTACGGGTCCTGGTTCAACTTCTTCCTCTGCGACTTCGACGGCCGGGTCAAGCTGCCGGCCGGCGACTACGTCAACACCACCACGTTCAGCTCGGACAAGGCTCGCTGCCAGGCGGGGAGGCAGGGATGAAGCCTTTCCGGGACCGAAACCCGGTCACCATCGGGGCGATCTGCGTCGGAGTGATCGTGCTCGGCGTGGTGACCGCCTTCCAGCTGAACACCATCACGAGCTGGTTCGGTACGAAGTACCGCGCCGCCTTCGCCGACGCGAGCGGCCTGCGGGCGAACGACGAGGTACGCATCGCCGGTGTCAAGGTGGGCAAGGTGACCGGCGTCGACCTGGCGGGCTTCGAAGGCTCCGGCAAGCAGGACCCGTACGTCGAGGTCACGTTCCGGGTCAGCGGCGGCGTGAACCTGGGCAAGCAGACCCGGGCGCTGATCGCGATCAAGACGATCGTGGGGCAGAAGTATCTCGCCCTGGAGCCCGGCGGCCCCGGCGAGATGGGCTCCAACGAGCTGATTCCACGCTCCCGTACGGCCTCGCCGTTCGACGTGGTCGACGCGTTCAGCGGGCTGGCCGACACGGTGTCGAAGGTGGACGTCGAGCAGTTGGCGAAGGCGCTCGGCGTACTCTCGGACACTTTCGAGAAGACGCCGCCGCACGTGAAGTCGTCGCTGAAAGGGCTGTCCCGGCTCTCCCGTGCGGTGGCCGACCGTGACACCCAACTGCGGTTGTTGCTGAAACGCACCCGCGGCGTGACCAAAGTGCTGGCCGACCGTCGCGAGGAGTTCCGCAAGCTGGTCAAGGACGGCAACCTGCTGCTGGAAGAGGTCAGCAACCGGCGCGAGGCGATCCACAACCTGCTGATCGGCACCGACGACCTCGCGCAGCAGCTGTCGGGCCTGGCGACGGACAACCGGGAGCAGTTGAAGCCGGCGTTGCGCGAGCTGCGCGGCGTGGTCGAGATCCTCCGGAAGAACAAGTCCAATCTGGAGACGATTCTGAAGCGGATGTCGCCGTTCCTGCGGGCGTTCACCAACGTGGTCGGTAACGGCCGCTGGTTCGACAACTACATCGACGGATTCGTCCAGCCGTTCACCCCGGGTGCGCCCGGGCTGGGGGTGCAGGGTGGCGACCGGCCCAACTCCCTGTGGTCGACGGGGGGTTGACGATGGCGCAGACGGGTTCCTTCGCGCGCGGCCGGATCGGCTCCACGCTCGCCATCGCGGTGGCGCTGGTGCTCGCTGCCGTCGCGGCGATCGCGTTGTGGCGGATGCAGGACTCCGGCCGTACGGTGACGGCGCACTTCAGCCGAGCCGTCGGTGTCTATCCCGGCTCCGACGTACGGATCCTCGGGGTGAAGGTGGGCGAGGTCCTCGACGTGGTGCCCGAGGGCCGCACGGTGAAGGTCACCCTGGAGTACGGCTCGAAGTACCGGGTGCCGGCGAAGGCCAAGGCGATCGTGGTGCCGCCGAGCCTGGTGTCCGACCGGTATGTACAGCTGGCACCGGCGTACCGCAGCGGTGCGACGCTGCGCGACAACGCCGACCTGCCGGTGAGCCGTACGGTGGCTCCGCTGGAGTTGGACGACGTCTACAGCGCGTTGGACGACCTGGCCAAGGCGGTCGGTCCCAACGGCGCCAACTCGACCGGAGAGCTGTCGCGCCTACTCAAGGTGGGGCGCAAGAACCTGGAAGGCAACGGTGAGCAGCTCGGCCAGACGCTGAACGATCTGTCCGACGCACTGCAGACCTTGTCCGCCGGGCGGCACGACCTGTTCGGCACGATCGACAACCTGCAGGCGTTCACGGAGGTGCTCGCCGAGAGCGACAAGGACGTACGCCGGTTCAACGGTCAGCTCGCCGACGTGTCGGAGCAGCTGGCCGGCGAGGGGGACGAGCTGTCCGCCGCGCTGAAGAACCTGGGCAAGGCCCTGGTCGAGGTCACCCGGTTCGTCAAGGACAACCGGGAAGAGCTCGTCAAGAACATCAACGGACTCACCGACGTCACCGCCGCCCTGGTACGGCAACGCGAAGCCCTGATCGACATCACAGACATCGCGCCGGTCGGTCTGTCCAACCTGGCGCTGTCGTACAACGCCAAGTCGGGTACGACAGACAGCCGGTCCAACCTGATGGGCCCGTACGACGCGGCCGCGTACGTCTGCTCGCTGATGGTGCACGCGGTGCCGGTCAAGGAGATCCCGGAGCAGTGCTTCGACCTCGCGAAGCGGCTTCACGACGGCGGCCTGCCGCTGAACGCGGAGCTGAGCAAGCTGCTGGGCTTGTCCGTACCGAAGCCCGGCGCGGGCAGTTCCGGCGGCGGTGCGAAGCTGCCGAGCGGGGAGTCCAACTCCTCGGACCCGACGCTCGGCGGCATTCTGGGGGGTTCATAGTGCCCTCTGCCCTCACGCCTCCGTTCTTCGCCGTCCTGCGCGGCAGGTACGGCGTCGCGCTGGTGATCGGCGTGGCGCCGCTGGTCGCCGCCGTCACGGTGGTGGTCATCTGGCAGATGCGGGATGCGGGGCGCCGGGTCACGGCCCACTTCATCAGGACGGTCGGCATCTACCCCGGCTCTGACGTACGGATCCTCGGCGTGAAGGTCGGCGACGTCGTCGACGTGGTGCCCGAGGGCCGCACCGTCAAGGTCGTCATGGAGTACGACGCGGACTACCGGGTGCCGGGCAGTGCCAAGGCGGTGATCGTGCCGCCGAGCCTGGTCTCCGACCGGTACGTGCAGCTCTCGCCGGCGTACCGCAGCGGGGCCACTCTGCCGGCCAACACCGACCTGCCGCTCAGCCGTACGGTCGCCCCGCTGGAGCTGGACGAGACGGCGAAGGCGATCGACGAGATCGCCAGCACGTTGGGCCCCGGCGGCGCCAACTCGACCGGTGAGCTGTCGCGGCTGCTGAAGGTGGGGCGCAAGAACCTCGAGGGCAATGGCGAGCAGCTCGGTCAGACGCTGAACGACCTGGTGGCCGCGCTGCAGACGGTGTCCGCCGGTCGGCACGACCTGTTCGGCACGATCGACAACCTGCAGGCCTTCTCCGAGGTGCTCGCCGAGAGCGACAAGGAGGTACGCCGGTTCAACGGCCAACTCGCCGATGTGTCCGAACAGCTCGCCGACGAGCGGCAGGAGCTGTCGGCCGCGCTGAAGAACGTCGCATCCGCGCTGGGCCAGGTGACCAGGTTCGTCAAGGACAACCGGAAGGAGCTGCTCGACGACGTCGACGCCCTCACCGACGTGTCCGCTGCTCTGGTACGCCAGCGAAAGGCCCTGATCGACGTGGTCGACATCGCGCCAGTCGGTGCGCTCGACGCCTCCCTGGCGTACAACGCCAAGTCCGGCACCGTCGACAGCCGGCCGAACCTGATGAGCCCGTACGACGCGGCGGCGTACGTCTGCTCGCTGATGGTGCACGCGCTGCCGGTCAAGGAGATCCCGCAGCAGTGCTTCGACCTCGCGAAACGGCTCCACGACGCGGGTGCCACGCTGAATCCGGAGCTTGCGAAGTTGTTGGGGCTCTCCCTGCCGGCGCCCGGCGGGGACAGCGGATCGAACAACGACAAGGGTGCGCCGCAACCGCCGAGCGGCGAGATCGACGGGATGGATCCGTCGTTCGGTGGCATTTTGGGAGGCTCATGATGATGTCGCGAGTCGCTGGTTGGCTGCGGCGTTCGATCCCGGTGAGGGCCGCCGTGGCGGGCAGGTCGAACACGCGTACCGGTGTTCGCGCGGCCGCCGCGGCCGTGGTGGTCGTGTTCGCGTTGGCCGGCTGCGGCGAAGAGGGCACGTCTCCGATCCCACTCCCCGGCGGTGCTCCGCGAGGCGATTACTACACGATCACGGTGGAGTTCGCCGACGTACTGGACCTGGTCCCCGAAGCATCGGTCAAGGTCAACGACGTGTCGATCGGCAGCGTGGAGCGGATCTGGCTGGACGGTTGGACCGCCCGGGTGAAGCTGCGCGTCGAGAAGCGGGTGAAGCTGCCGGACAACGCGTTCGCCGCGTTGCGCCAGACCAGCCTGCTGGGCGAGAAGTTCGTAGCCCTCGAGCCGCCGCAGCAGGAGAAGCCGCAGGGCAAGCTCGGCGACGGCGACATCATCCCGATCTCGCGTACCCAACGAAGTGTCGAGATCGAGGAAGTGCTGGCTTCCATGTCGTTGCTGCTCAACGGCGGCGGTCTGGCCAACCTGAAGACCATCAGCAAGGAGGTCGGCAACGCGCTGAAGGGTCGCGAGTCCGGGATCAAGAACACGCTGCACCAGCTGGACTCGTTCGTCGGTGGCCTGGACGACCAGAAGGAGGACATCGTCAAGGCGATCGACGCCCTGGATCGGCTCTCGGCACGACTGGCCAAGGAACGGGGCACGGTCGCGAAGGCCCTCGATGCCATGAGTCCGGGTCTGAAGGTGCTCTCCGACCAACGCGACGAGTTGGTCGACATGCTCGGCGCGTTGCAGAAGCTGGGCAAGGTCGGCACCCGGGTGATCAAAGCCAGCCGGGACGACACGGTCGCCGTACTCCGGGATCTGCAGCCGATTCTCACGCAGTTGGTGAAGTCGGGCGACGCGCTTCCGAAGTCGCTGAACTACCTGCTGACGTACCCGTTGCCCCAGGCGGCCGCGGACGCGACCCATGACGGGTTCCTCAATCTTCACGTCAGGCTCGACCTGAACGCGGTCGAGATCTTGAAGAACCTGACCAGCAACCCCGATCCGGCCGACCCGAACGACTCCGCCAACGGCCCCGACGGGCTGCCCAGTGTGCCGGGTGTGCCGCCGGGAGATTCGGGCTCGCAGCAGGGCGGCCTGACGGATCTCCTGACGGGCGGCCTGACGCGCTGATGTCCGATCGGGGCATGACGAGCGGTGACAGACGGTATCGGCCCACCGGCCGTGGCTGGCGGTACGGTGCGGCGTAGCCTGCCGGCATTGGCGCCGGTGGTGGCTGACGTGATTCCTTTGATGACTGAAAGTAACGAGATGACGAGGTGTACGCCCTGATGGCGACTCGTACGACTCGCTCAGGCGGCTCCGGCCGGCCGGTGCGTGCTCGAAGCTCTGCAGGATCCGTCCGGTCGGCAGCCGGCCGGGCGACCACACTCCGCCGTGGCGGCCTGCCTAAGGGGGGCGACCGGGAGCGGACGCTGTGGTTGGGCATCAACGCCGCCCTGGCGCTCGCGCTAGCCGCGATCGTGGTCTGCACGGTGATCTTCTGGGCGTACCCGGCCTGGAGCGACTACCGGGTACGGGAGAGCCACAAGGCCGCGGCGGCCTCCGCCCGGCAGCTGGTCGTGAACTTCCTGACCATCAGCGCCTCGAGCGTCACGAAGGACATCGACGAGGTGCTGGACGGCTCCACCGGCGACTTCCGTAAGCAGTACCAGGCCGGCATGTCGGACGTACGCGCCGCCGTGGTCGAGAACAAGGTCTCCTCCACCGGCAAGGTGCTGCGTTCGGGTGTGGTCAGCGGCGACGCGGACTCGGCCGTCGTACTCGTCGCGGTGGACGCGACGATCAAGAACGTACACACGCCGAAGGGTCGCAAGGCGCATTACCGGGTCCAGGTGGACATGGTCTATGACGACAAGAAGGACCGCTGGTTGGTCTCGCGTCTCGATTTCGTCGGTTGAGTCAGGAGTTTCCCGAGCTATGTCACGCTTCGTACCTCGCACTCTGCGCGGACAGGCCGACTCCGACGCGTCGGAGCGCCCCGAGGCCGGCGACCGATCGTCGAAGCCTGAGACCCGCCGTGACGGCCGCGAGGAGTCCGAGATGACCGAGCACCCGCAAGGAGCCGAGCGCACCAAGCGCCCGAAGGCCGGTGAAGCGCCCGCAGCGTCCGACGAGGCCGCCGTCCGCGACGCCGACGAGACCGCCGAACCGCGTACGACCAGCCCCGCCCGCAACGCGACGAAGCGCCCGCCTGCCCGTCGCAGGCCTTCACCCGCCGCCAACGGGAGCAGCGTGAAGACCGAGAAGCCGGCCGAGGACGTACCGGCGACCCCGGACGCGAGTCCTACGACGACGGAGGACACTCCGGACGACGTTCCGGACGCCACGGACAATGCGGCGCCGGAGTCCGCCGCCGCCGACGAGACCGACAGCGGTACGAAGCCCCGTACCCCTGCCAAGGCCAGGTCGGGCCGCCCCGGCGACGAACGCTCTGGCGCTGCCCGTCCGAAGCAGTCCGGGGCCGGCTCGACTCGCAAGGACAGCCGGGGCAAGCCGGGCCGCAAGGTCGTCGCGGCGCCGCGGATGGGCTCCAACCGGCGCGCCCGGGCGCAACAGGCGGCGATCAGCCGGCTGAAGCGGATCGCCCTCAACCTCGCGGTCTGGACCGTGGTGGCCGCGCTCCTCGCCGGCGCGGCCTGGTACTTCAAGCACAACGGCGACGAGATCGACGCCGCGAGCCGGGACGCCACGTCCGCCGCCACCTCCGCGGCGCAGGCGATCTTCTCGTACGACTACCGCGCGTTCGACGAGAGCGTCTCCAACGGCGGTGACTTCGTGACCGGCAAGTTCAGCTCCGAGTACGCCAAGACGACCTCCGGCATCAAGGCGACGGTCAAGAAGGAGAAGGCGATCGTCCGCGCCAGGGTCTCGATGGCGAGTGTGACCGAGGCGTCGTCGACCAGGGTGGAGGTGCTGCTGTTCGTCAACCAGTACCGCCGCAACGTGAACATCACCGGCGAGAAGGTGGATCAGAACCGGGTACTGCTCACGATGGTGAAGGTGAAGGGCGCCTGGCTCGTCTCGGACGCCGCGGCGATCTGATCCATACAGGTTGAAGGCACCCCAAAACGGATAGCATTCCGAGCGGTCTGTGAGCGTGCCGACCCTTGACGTGGACGGCGGACTCCAGGCAGGCTGGTTCCAGTCGCTCCGATGCGACGGCCAACTATGAAACAGGGCAATGCCCCATAAAGCGTGGAATACAGAGCGGGTATGGCCGTGGCCTCGACAGCGGTGGGCCATTCGGCTACACTGCTAGTTTGCGCTGCCTTCCGAGTTGATACCTGTCCGGATCGTCTTATCGTGACCATCCGAGCCAGGACAATCGGGGTGCGCGCATAACGGCCGTTGCAGCAACAGGTCCTCGGAAGGACGCATCTTGGCAGCTTCCCGCCCTGCGAAGACCAGTAATACGACCAGTGCATACGCTCCCCGCCGAATTTCTTTCGGCAGGATCACCGAACACCTTGAGGTTCCCAACCTTCTCGCCATCCAGACCGAGTCGTTCGACTGGCTGGTGGGCAACGAGGCTTGGCGTGACCGGGTCGCCGGCGCCCCGGACCCACGTAGTGGGCTCGAGGAGATCCTCCACGAGATCAGTCCGATCGAGGACTTCTCGGGGACTATGTCGCTGTCCTTCTCCGCACCGCGCTTCGAAGAGGTGAAGAACCCCATCGAAGAGTGCAAGGAGAAGGATCTTACCTACTGTGCTCCGCTATACGTAACCGCTGAATTCACCAACAACGAGACTGGCGAGATCAAGAGCCAGACCGTGTTCCTCGGTGACTTCCCGATGATGACCAGCAAGGGCACCTTCATCATCAACGGCACCGAGCGGGTCGTGGTGAGCCAGTTGGTCCGCTCGCCCGGCGTCTACTTCGACAAGCAGCCCGACAAGACCAGTGACCGGGACGTCTCCAGCGTGAAGGTGATCCCGAGTCGTGGTGCCTGGCTGGAGTTCGACGTCGACAAGCGCGACACGCTCGGCGTACGGATCGACCGGAAGCGTCGCCAGGCGGTCACCGTACTGCTCAAGGCGATCGGTTGGACCGCGGAGCAGATCCGGGAACGGTTCGGCTGGTCCGAGCTGATGATGACCACGCTGGAGAAGGACCACCTCGCCAGCCAGGACGAGGCGCTGCTTGACATCTACCGCAAGCTGCGTCCCGGCGAGCCGCCGACGAAGGAGAACGCCCAGAACCTGTTGGACAACCTCTTCTTCAACCCGAAGCGGTACGACCTGGCGAAGGTCGGCCGTTACAAGGTCAACAAGAAGCTCGAGGTGGACGCGCCGATCACCACCGGCACGCTCACCAACGACGACATCGCCGCGACCATCGAGTACCTCTCCCGGCTGCACGCCGGCGAGGAGGGCTACGAGCCGGACGACATCGACCACTTCGGCAACCGGCGGTTGCGTACCGTCGGCGAGCTGATCCAGAACCAGGTACGGGTCGGTCTCTCCCGGATGGAGCGGGTGGTCCGCGAGCGGATGACCACGCAGGACGTCGAGGCGATCACGCCGCAGACCCTGATCAACATCCGCCCCGTGGTGGCTGCGATCAAGGAGTTCTTCGGTACGTCGCAGCTGTCGCAGTTCATGGACCAGACCAACCCGTTGGCGGGTCTGACCCATCGGCGGCGGCTGTCCGCGCTCGGCCCGGGCGGTCTGTCCCGGGAGCGGGCCGGCTTCGAGGTGCGCGACGTGCACCCGTCGCACTACGGCCGGATGTGCCCGATCGAGACCCCCGAGGGTCCGAACATCGGTCTGATCGGCGCGTTGTCGACCTTCGCCCGGGTGAACCCGTTCGGGTTCATCGAGACTCCGTACCGCAAGGTTGAGGCCGGGCGGGTCACCGACGAGGTGCACTACCTGACCGCGGACGAGGAGGACCGGCACGTCATCGCGCAGGCCAACACGGCGCTGCAGTCCGACGGACGGTTCGCCGAGGCCCGGATCCTCGTACGGCGGAAGGGCGGCGAGGTCGACTACGTCGCACCGGAGCGGGTCGACTACATGGACGTCTCGCCGCGGCAGATGGTGTCTGTCGCGACCGCGATGATCCCGTTCCTCGAGCACGACGACGCCAACCGGGCACTGATGGGCGCGAACATGCAGCGCCAGGCGGTGCCGCTGCTCAAGAGCGAGTCGCCGCTGGTCGGCACCGGTATGGAGTACCGGGCCGCCACCGACGCCGGTGACGTGGTGGTGGCCGAGGTGGCCGGCGTGGTCGAAGACATGTGTGCCGACTACGTGACGGTGCACCAGGACGACGGCGCCCGCCGTACGTACCTGTTGCACAAGTTCCGCCGCTCCAACGCCGGCAGCTGCGTCAACCAGAAGCCGGTGGTCAACGAGGGCGACCGGGTGGAAGCCGGCCAGGTGATCGCCGACGGGCCGTGCACCGACAACGGTGAGATGGCGCTCGGCAAGAACCTGCTGGTCGCGTTCATGTCCTGGGAAGGCCACAACTACGAGGACGCCATCATCCTGTCCCAGCGACTGGTGCAGGAGGACGTACTCACCTCGATCCACATCGAGGAGCACGAGGTCGACGCCCGGGACACGAAGCTCGGCCCGGAGGAGATCACGCGCGAGATCCCGAACGTCTCCGAGGAGATGCTCGCGGACCTCGACGAGCGCGGGATCATCCGGATCGGCGCCGAGGTGGTGCCGGGCGACATCCTGGTCGGCAAGGTCACGCCCAAGGGCGAGACCGAGCTGACGCCGGAGGAGCGCCTGTTGCGCGCCATCTTCGGTGAAAAGGCCCGGGAGGTACGCGACACCAGCCTCAAGGTGCCGCACGGCGAAACCGGCACGGTGATCGGCGTACGGACCTTCAGCCGGGACGACGGCGACGAGCTGTCCCCCGGGGTCAACGAGCTGGTACGGGTGTACGTCGCCCAGAAGCGGAAGATCCAGGACGGCGACAAGCTCGCCGGCCGGCACGGCAACAAGGGTGTCATCGCCAAGATCCTGCCGGTCGAGGACATGCCGTTCCTGTCCGATGGCACGCCGGTCGACATCGTGCTCAACCCGCTCGGTGTGCCGAGCCGGATGAACGTCGGCCAGGTCCTGGAGACGCACCTGGGCTGGGTCGCGAAGACCGGCTGGGACGTACAGGGCGCCGACGCGGAGTGGAAGAAGTCGCTGAAGGCGATCGACGTCGCCAAGGGCGAGCCGGACTCCAACCTCGCGACGCCGGTGTTCGACGGTGCCAAGGAGGACGAGATCGCCGGGCTGCTCGCCTCGACGCTGACCGACCGCGACGGTCGCCAGCTGATCGGTGGCAACGGCAAGGCGAAGCTGTACGACGGACGTAGTGGCGAGCCGTTCCCCGAGGCGATCT
>WNFU01010588.1_pt1 | contig 10649 bp, 10 predicted proteins | sample 5400121 | NCBI WGS metagenome assembly WNFU01 (sample SAMN13153360, study PRJNA577476) | soil metagenome | isolation source: 100 cm soil or saprolite under grassland replicate 1 | place: USA:California | collected 2016-06-15
AGCCCGTTAGATTGGCTATGAGGTCGCCGATGCCGGGAATGAGACTAACAATCGGATCCAGTCCAATCCGAATTGACGTTCCAGGAATCGTAAAACGTTGATCCAGTAGATCGGCGAGAAACCTGGCAAACCGCAGGAGATCCGCGGCGTGAAATGCGTGCGTGCTGATTGGGCGTTCCATCCTACCTCAGATCTTGTTGTTCCGGCCAATCTATTTCTTATGTGTAATAGCGGCCTTCAAAATTCGTGGCGCGAAAGCTCTGCCTGTGGATTCGACTTGGTCCATTGAGCACGCCTTCGGCGGCTTGTCAGGGCGCCGACGTAAAAATTTAGTGCCGTGTCTGAAGCGATTTCCCGTGAAATGAAGGCGAGGCAACGAAACCCATCCCATTTCGGTTCATAGCGCCAGGATCTTACCGAAGGAATATTTTCGACGGACAGGGCTTCCGTAGGAGGATAGGGCGGCTTAATCAGTAGCGCCATAGAATGATGCTAATTTTGCTCGGCCTTTTCGTGCCAGCAAAGGCGCCCAGAGATCGCCGAGCTTCTTGATGCGCCGGCGAACATTGTCCATCCGGAAGTCTTCGATCCGAACTCCTTGTTTCTTCGATCCGAACTCCTTGTTCCAGTTCTTTCCAGGTGATCGGCGTAGAAACCGTGGCTTTGGGTTGAGGCCTGACCGAGTAGATAGACGCGAGAGTCCGGCCCCAAGCGTTTTGATTATAATCCACCAGTACGCGCTGGCGCGGTCGCTTGGCAATTCGATATTCGGCCGTCATCAAATCCGGGCGCAGCGCCGCTAAGCTCGTGGCCAGCTGTTTAGCAAACGTCCAGACCTCTTTTTGCGTCGGCCCGCGAACGATCGGGACATAAATATGAAACCCCCTGGAGCCTGTGGTCTTGATGAACGTCGGCAGTTTGAGCTGGGTCAACGCTTCGTGCACGACGGTAGCGGTTTCCAACATCTGTGGCCAACTCGCTCCCTTCACCGGATCGAGATCGAAGTGCAGGTAGTCGGGCCGATCGACATCGTCGCAGCGCGCATACCAGGGATTGAGATCGATGCAGCCTAGATTGACCACCCAAAGCAGTGAACCTAAATCGCCGATCACGGGAAAGTCGATGACGCTGCCTGAACCATGCTCGATGGGGCAGGTCTCGATCCATCCGGGCCGCGGCGTTGGAGCGCGCTTCATGAAAAAGAAATCGCCGCCGATGCCGTTGGGATAGCGCTTCATCACCATGGCGCGGTCGGCGAGATGCGGCAGCAGAACAGGGGCGACGTCAATATAGAATTGGAGCAGATCGGCCTTGGTCATTCCGAGATCCGGCCAGAAGACTTTGCGCAGATTGGTTAAGCGCACGGTTTTGCCGCCGGCGTCGAAGTCGACGGCATCCTGATCTTGGGAAATGCCGGCGCTTTCTTTGACTACGTATTGGCCAACCGTCCTTCGTCTGGAACTCATTTACCGAGATAGAGCTTGCGAGCGGTGCGTAGATGGGTGAAGGCTTCTTTCTTTTCGCCTAAAGAATCGAGCACGAGACCGAGGTTGTAATGAGCATCCGCGAAGGCAGGGTCTCGCTCGAGCGCTTCCTTGTAGCAGTGCGCGGCTTCCCGTGGTCGCTTCAAATCTTCGAGCAACACACCTAGATTAAAACATGGCGCGGGATCGCGAGGAGCATATTCCACCGCCGCGCGATAGTGTGTCTCACTTTCTTTGAGCATGCCGGTATCGTGATAGAGCTTGCCTAGATTGAGGTGGGCGTCGGCCAGCTTGGGGTCGAGTTCCAGTGCTCTAACGTAGGCTCGCTTAGCTTCCTCGGTCGAGGTGGCTTCTAACTCGGTGCCAAGGTTAAACCAGTGTTGCGCCGTCAAATTTGTTTTAACCGGCTTCGGCGCGGGCAACTTCACCGTACGCATGACACTGCGAGCGTCGAAATTGAATAAAAACTGGCCCGAGTCGGGCTGCCAGCGAGCCTTGCCGTCCCAAACCACGACCCGGCGACCGTCGGCATAAATCTTTAGACTGGAAAGATGTTGCTCATCCGGAAGTTGTCGCTTCAAGGAAGACAGTATGCGAAGAATTCTTTTTACCGGCACGCGCGATGCGAGTAGGCTCTTGGCGGTTTTCAAAAACAGCAGATCTTGAAAAGTAAACTGAAGGGTTTTTGTTTTGTTTCGCGCCGGGGCGAGAAATCCGGCGCGCACAAAAGAGCGGATCCGGCTATCCGGCAGATTTAAAATATTCGCCACCTCTGTCGTGGAGAAAAGTTTCATTTCTTCGATGAGGAGGCTCGCTTTCGTACTTTTTCAGCTTCGATCGGCTTCGCATGGACCGCCGGCTTTTTCTGTCGTGGTGCATTCTTGCCAAGACTCTCCTTCAGCGCTGCCATCAAATCGATCACCTGACCGCGCCGTGCTACCGGCTGGGTGAGGGTGATTTCTTTGCCTTCGGCTTTTTTATTGACCAGGTTCATGACGCGTTGCGAGTATTCGTCTTCGTACTTGTCCGGTTCGAATTCATCGTTCGACAATTCCTCGATCAGACGAATGGCCAGGCTCGTCTCGGCGTCGGTAATTTTCGCAGATTCCCCTTTGGAAATCTCATCGAAATTGCGCACCTCGCCGGCGAAATACATCGTGTGCATCATCAGGCCATTTCGCGCTGAGCGAACAATGACTAGGTTCTCTTTACCGCGCATAACAAATTTCGCTAACGCGACTTTGCCGACTTGGGTCATGGTATCGGCCAGGAGACGATAGGCCTTTTCACCGCCCTTATCCGGGCCGAGGTAGTAGCTTCGCTCGAAATAGATCGGATCCACTTTTGCAAGCGGAACGAACTCGGAGATCTCGATGGCCTCCGAAGCTTCACCCTCGAGCGCTTTGAGTTCCTCGTCGGTAACTTTAACGTACTGATCCTTGACGAATTCGTACCCCTTGATCAAGTCCTCGCGTTCGACGACCTTATTACATGCCGGACAAAAGCGCTGTTGCCGGATTCGATTGCCGCAGGCCGCATGGAGGAGATTGAAGCTGGGCGCTTCAGACGAAGTCGCCACATAAAGCTTTACCGGGATTGAAACCAAACCAAAGGAAATAGCGCCGGAGCCGATCGAACGTGGGGGCATCAGACCATCCTCCTTGTGTTAGAACGCATTAGAGCGTAGCAAATGGAAGCCTGCCAATCTATAAGTTTATTTAGATCAATTTTAAATCACCCGGATTGTCGGTTAACAATTCCCTTTAATCGTCACGGTGATACGCGACAGTAGCAAATGATGAATTTTTGATCAATCATCGGCACTCCCATTATAGATATCTAATATATATCTGTAATCCGGCCGATGATAAACAACAGGTATTTGCATCTGCACCCCTCGACGGGCCGTGATCCGATCGCCGTTGTCGTCCCAGCGCACGATCGGGCGATGGTACATCGCGATCGGCCTTGAGGTGTGGATTTGGCATGTGGCATAAGGATCTTATAATCTTTTAATCTTGGATCGGAAATTCGCGGCTAGCCCAGTCTGCCCCTCTTGTTCCTACTTTAACTTCTTCGCCCGCGTGTAAGGTCCGGCGTCGAATGCGCTGTCGGGCGCGTCCTTGGTGGCGCCGCCCGCGGCTTTGACGATATCGTACATTCTTTTCAGCGAAGCGATGTCAGCCGGTTCGAAGCTTGCGATGTACGCGCCGTCCCACTGGCTCGCGTAGGCGCGCGCATCTGTGGCGTTCATGTTGGCGGCTTTCTGCAGTATCTCGGCGACCCGCTGCTTGTTTTTGGAACCGTATTCGAGCGCGTTACGCGCGGCGGCAATAAATTTCGCCACCGGCTCCGGGTTCTTAGCGAGATAGTCGCCATACACGATGGTCACTGCGAGGATGGGCGGCGCATTTCCCTTGGTGAGTTTTTTCCACTCGTTGACCACGCTTGCCAACCGCCGGAGTTTGACCTCTTCCATCTGAGCCAGGGTCACGGAGCGGAGCACGCCGGCGTCGATTTCCTTCTGACTCAGAAATTGCGCCAGCTGCGTCTCGTTTCCCGGAGCGATGCTGTATTCATTGGGCTTCAGACCGAAGTTGTGGTCCAGGATGGCAGTGGCGATGGCATGGGTCGCGCTTCCCGCAGGCGACATGCCGATCTTTTTGCCCTTGAGATCACTGACGGCTTTGACCGGCGATCCGTCAAGCACGACGATTTGCGCTTCGGCGATCTGGGTTGCCAGCACGATCTTTACCGGCACGCCGTCGGCGGCGATGCCGATCGAGTTGGTCGACGGCGCGGCAAAGGCGATATCGATGGCGTTGGAGACGATCGCCCGCGTCGGTCCGTTGACCTCGGCAAATTTCACCCATTCAACATTTAGGCCCTGGCTTTCGGCAAACTTCATCTGTTCCATCACTGACCCGAACCCCAAGCTAAAACCGCTGGTCCAGTAGCCGACCTTCATTTTTTGCGCGAACAGTTGGCCGGGAATGAACACCGTCATAGCTAAAACAAATGCCACAACGATCGATTTTGTTGTTTTCATCTTTGCCTCCTGAAGTTAAATGAATGAATTATTCACTGCAGAGACGCAGAGTTCCCAGAGGGTTTGTTCAGGATTCAAATTAGCGCGCGAAGTCGTTGCATGTAGCTTGCCACTGCCGGCTGAGTAATATCCCGCGGCCGTGCCGGTGCGATGTTCACGACTTCTCGGATCGTTCCCGGCCGTGGCGACAGCACCGCTACCTGATCGGCCAGCAGCACCGCTTCCGCGACGTCGTGGGTCACGAAGACCACGGTCATGCGCTTGAGCTTGTATACACGAAGCAGCTCTTCATGCATGAGAGCGCGCGTTTGCGCATCGAGACGGGAGAACGGTTCGTCCATCAGTAGGATGCGCGGCTCGGTCACCAAGCTTCGAGCGAGCGCGACACGACTCCGCATGCCGCCGGAAAGCTGATACGGAAACGCCTCTTCAAAGCCTTCCAACTCGACCAACTGCAGCGCCTGGAGCGCGCGCTGCGCGCGATCCTTTTTGGCGATGGAGCCGGGTTCCAGGGCGAACTCGACGTTGCGAATGGCGCTGCGCCAAGGCAATAGACGATCGTCTTGGAACATGTAGCTGACGGAGCCCCAGTCGTTGAATTCTTCGCTGGCCGCACCGCAGATACAGACCTGGCCGCGGTCGGGCTTCAGAATCCCGGAAATAATGTTGAGCAGCGTGCTCTTGCCTGAGCCGGATGCGCCGATCAACCCGACGATCGCCTGCGGCGCGACCGTGAGATTTACGTTGTTTAGCACCTCGATCGTCTGGTTGCCATTGGCGAAGCTTTTGTCGACGCCGCTCAGCCGGATCGCCGGCGGCGTTTGTTCAGCGTCATTACAAGTTTGCTCGGTGAGTTCAATATGAGTCATCGCAGACCTTCCGAGTTGACTCTGAAGGAGTCATACGGTCGGAAGCCCCGTTGTCATAACTAATGAGTTGTTTTGCGATGCTGGCGCGCGATCATTGCGTTGCCGCATCCTTTTTCCATCGGAACAGATAATTTTCCAGCGGCTTCATCATGCCCATTTCGATGGTTGCCATCATGATCACCAAAGTCAAAGTCCAGGCGAATACCTGGTCGGTTCTGATCAAGTCTGCCGCTTGCCGAAGGCGATATCCGACGCCGCTGGAAGAACCGATCGTTTCGGCGACCAAGGACACGCGCCAGCCAAAACCGAACGCAAGCCTGGCGCCTGAGAAGAAGTAGGGGAGAATGGTCGGCAGGTAAATTTTTGTCATGACCTTCCAGTGCGGCATGCGCAACACCTGAGCGAGCTCGATAAAATCGGCGTTCACCGTGCGCGTCCCTTGCCAGACATTGGTGATGATCAAAGGCATGGCGGTCATGAAGACCACGAATATGGTGGTCGCGTTGGAAATACCGAACCAGATGATGGCGAAGATCGCCCAGATCGCCGACGAGACCGTATTCAGGACTGGAATCACGGGTTCGAAAAACTCGCCGGCGCGCTTGTTCGCTCCAAGCACGATGCCAAACGGCAGGCCGACCAGCGCGGCGACGACGAAACCGACGGCAACCCGCCACAGTGTGATGCCGAGATTGTTCCACAGGTCGCCGTTGCCAGCGATGAGATGAAGAGCGTCCCAGACGCGCCTGGGACCGGGCAATATGTAATGCGGCACCGATAGTGACGACAACCACCAGATAGCGATGACCACGACTACTAAAGCAAGTCGTTGGCCGATCAGATCCAGCCGCAGCCTGCGGGAAAAGTGCTGCGTCACTGACTTATTATCTATCACTTCACTCGAATTTTTCGCCACACAACGACGATACGACTGAAGTTGTAAAGGTTTGATTCATACACTAATTTCGCGGCGATGTCGCCAGTCCCGCTTTGATGTCGAAGTAGTAGCGTAATCTGGCACGATGTTCCTCTCGCTCCGCGGTCGACCAACACAAGAAAGAACGGATCAGTCAAGGAGGAATAATATTTGGTGAGATGGATAAGGAGCCGGTGGCGCACTTCCAGGCGGCTATGGCGGTGAAAACCGTTTCCGACCTCTATCAAAAGTTTTTGAAATTGTTGGATGAGTTAGCTTTCCTGCTTTGCGTATTCGCAGCGCGGGCAGACTTGGGGCGAAGTTCCGGCTAAGACCGGCCAGCCACATTCGGCACAGTTGACAACGGGTTCGCCCAACATGCCTCGGACCATCGTGCCGCAACGCCTGCCACCGCACGGGCCCGTGCCGACTCCGGTTCGTTTGCTTACCTGCTCGAAATTTTTCGCGCCAGCCTGAATGGCTTTGAGCACGGTGCCTTTGCGAATCTTGTTGCACAAGCAAGCGGGTTTGAGATTTTCGATGACCGCCTGCTCTCTGGCTTTTTGCTCTAGCTCGTCGATGGTAAAAAATACCTTCCTTTGCGGCGAATTCCCGTCTAGTGTAGCACAAATTTTCCCGAAGCTAATTACTTGGTGCCGATTACCAGCGAAGAGGTGAACGGAAATGGTAGCTCGATTTGCTCGACCTTTGACAGGCCGGCGCCTTCCATCCAAGCTCGAAGTTCATTGAAGCTGTAACAGCGCCCGCCGTCGGTTGTGAGCAGCATGAGCAGGCTAAAGATTGCCCCCACGGCTGGGTTGGCACGGCCGTCGTCGAGGATGTGATCTTTGATAATCATTCGTCCCGATGACTTGAGATTATTGGCCAGCTTCCGGATGAGCGACCGATTATTGTCGTAATCTTCGCCGTGAATAATGTTCGACAGGAAAATGAGATCATAGTCTCCTGGGACGGCGTCTTTCCGATAGTCGCCGGCGATCAAGCGGATTCGGTCATCCATCCCGGCTTCGCGAACAAAGCGTTGGGTGATGTTTAGCGTTGCGGGTAAATCGATAATCGCGGCGCGAAGGTTGGGAAATCTTCTGCACAGCGCGATGGGGTAGGTGGCTGGTCCAGACCCGACGTCGAGCAGTTCGCTGACTGTTTCCCAATTAAGCGTGTTGGCCATCAGGTCCGCGTCACCGCGGGCGTTGACGAGTGAATCCATCGCCTTGATGAAGATCTCGGTTTCGTTGGCATCGTCCTGATACATATTGGGGGACCGCACCGGTTTGCCAGAGCGAATCGCGTCAGGAAGTTTCTCCCAGCAATTCCACAGCGAAGAGTCGAAACGGATCATGCCGCCAACGTAATTGGGCGAGCTAACAAGCAAATAGCGCTTGGAGATATCTGGCAATGAAAAAATGTCCGATTGTTTGTTGAGCAGCTGCAGAGACGTCAGAGCATTGAGCAGCAACTCAGCGGCTTGCGAATTCAGCTTCCGCGATGTGGCGATTGCCTCGGCGCCCAAGGGTGAAGCTTCAAGCGTATCGAAGATGCCCAGTTCGACGGCCGTTTGCACGATCCGGGCTTCGACATGGCCGCTAGCCAGGCTCATGAGATCAGAAAAATTCATGTGAATCCTACGTCTGGTCTTAGGAGTTCGATGAATCGGCTGCCGCTAACGAGACATCGCCTTACCAATAGAAAGATTTCTCGCTCCGCTCGAAAGGATTTCTCCCTTTGGTCGAAATGACACTTTTAACTCGATGGTCTCAAGTGTCATCGCCCAAGAGCAGAGCGACCGAGGAATCAACTTCTTGGGCGGGCGGATTTAGGAACGTCCGCGCTAGAGTTTTTCGATGATGCGGTAACTGCGACTCTTGGGCTTGAGCGGCGCGACGATGCCGTTCTTGACCATCGAGCGAATTTCTCTGTAAGCCGTATCGCGGTCGACTTCGGCGAATTTTTCGTATTCTGCCGTCGAAAATGTCTTGCCGTGACAGTAAGCGTACGCCAGCAGCCGTCGTTGGCGCACGTTGATCTGCGACGTGCCGAATTGGTTCAGCCACCTGAGCGTTGCATCGTCGTAAATCGGCGAATTGCGCAGCGTGACGGAGAAAATAAAACCGTCGGCGGCCAGCTCGGGCGGATGAAGACCGTGGTTTTCCATCTCCTGAAACATGCGCGGTATGCCTTCGCCGATTTCGCGCAGGTAACCGAGATCGGCCAGCACTCGGACAATGAGCGGATTGCGCGAAAAATGAATAGTTTTTTGTTGTCTCAATTGTTCGAGCGTTACCGGCGCGGGCGGTAGACCGGGACTGCGCACGGTGATGTGATCATCGAACATCCACACCTCGATGGAGGTACCGGTCAAGCTATAATCCCGGTGCGCTACCGCGTTGACAAGCGCCTCCTGCCAAGCGAAGGTTGGGTACTCGAGCCGTTCGCGAAAGAAAAGATCGTGCAGTATCGTACGCTCGCGAATATGCTCTTTGATCCGGCCGACCGCTTCGTCAATCAGGCGTACCAGAGGCGCTTCGAAACGAATCCGCTTGACCACGTTGAGCGAGCTGCCGTGCTGCCGTTCCGTGCCTTCGTATTTGACGAAGTCGATGCCGGCGCGCGGGTGCCAGCGCGGCGGGTCTTTGGCGAATAAAAGTAACGCCGCCATATTGGGGCACGGGATCGCGCGGGAGTGATCGAGCAAATGATACGTCTGACTCAACACCGCCTGAGGCTCATGTCCCTGTTGCGCTTTGTCGACAAAACTCTGCATTAGATCGGTGTCGAGATCGAACCAGGTCGCGTTGAGCGCCTGTTGGCGTTCGTAGAAAACATTCTTCTTAGCCTCTTTGAGCGAGTGAATCTGCTCCCCTGCTAATGATGCGGTTTCTGCGGCGATCCGATAAAAGGATCGGCCACCGGCGATTCGATAAATCTCCAATCCGGATGCGACTTCGAACTTGAGGAGCTGCAAATTACCGAGCCGAACTTTTTCGCAAGACGCGCTAAGCTCGGGCCGAATCAGATGCTGCGGCGCTTGGATAAGAGTCTGAAGCTCGTCGTGATTATAGGGTATCCCGGTGACGCTTTTGTCTGGCTCGACGCCAACTAGAACGGTTCCGCCGTCGGCATTGGCCATTCCGGACAGTACCCGCACGATCTCGCGGGCAAGATCTTCTTCATGCTTCTTTTGCCCTAGCCCGCGGCGGTACTCATGCGCGCTGACAAAATCGAGAAATTGGCCGCGCTCCTGTTTGAGGAGCAGTCCGATTTCCTCTGCCTGCATAGCTTCAACTTACGGTCGAGAATTGTAATCTTGCGAAATACTGGCTTCTAGGTTCGGGTATTTTCAACATTACGTTTGCACGTTAGGGGTAAAGAGTAAGGGGTCAGCGGTTTCGGATTGGAAAACGCCTTGCTCCTTACGATATTCCCCCGCCGGCATTAAGCTTGACAATCTCGAGCACCATTTGCGCCGATTGATTAAGGTCTCTCAGATCGAGCCACTCGTTGACCGTATGAATATCGCGCATGCCGGTGGAAAGATTGGCTACCACCAGACCCTTCTGATTGAGCACATTGGCGTCGCAGCCGCCGCCCGTGGCGAGCGTTTTCACTTCCAGTTTCAGACTTCTCGCCGCGGCGTGCACGAGTTTCACAATGGGCGCGCTCTCCGGCACGTCCATGCGGTCATAGTCGCGTTCAATTTTCGCTTCGACCTTAGCACTGTGCCGCTTGCCGTCCAATTCCAGCACATGGCGCGCCGCAGCCTCTTCAAGACAGTGCTGCATATGCTCGGTCTGCCGATTAAGCTTCTCTTCGCTGTGGCTACGTGCTTCGCCTCGCAGAATCACGTGATTGGGTACGATATTCACTGCCATGCCGCCTTCGACGACGCCGATGTTGGCTGTAGTTTCATGATCGATGCGGCCGAGGCGCATCGGCACAATGCCTTCCGCAGCAACTTTGATCGCGTTGATGCCTTTTTCTGGACAGACGCCGGCATGGGCTTCAAGACCATGGACGCGAAATTCCATGCGATTGGCCGCCGGCGCTTTGGTGAATAGAAAACCGACGGAATCACTGTCGAGCACTAGACCCGTACGCGCGCGCAGTTTGCCGACGTCTAGACACTTGGCGCCGATCAGTCCTGCTTCCTCGCAGATCGTGAAAACCACGTCGATGTCACTGCACGGCAGCCGGTTCTCTTTCATCACCCGCATCACCTCGCAGATAATCGCCACGCCGCTCTTGTCATCGCCGCCGAGGACCGTGCGGCCGTTCGTACGCAGAATATCGCCGTCCAGTATCGGCACGATACC
>WNFU01009916.1_pt1 | contig 10648 bp, 12 predicted proteins | sample 5400121 | NCBI WGS metagenome assembly WNFU01 (sample SAMN13153360, study PRJNA577476) | soil metagenome | isolation source: 100 cm soil or saprolite under grassland replicate 1 | place: USA:California | collected 2016-06-15
TCCAGGGGGCGGCGGTCACGGGGCGGGTGCGGTTCACGGGGGCGAAGCCCACCAACCCGCTGCTCCCCGCCATGGACGACGCCGTGTGCAAGGCGAAATACACGACGCCGCCGCGCGAGGAGACCGTGATCGTGAACCCGAACGGGACGCTCGCCAACGTGTTCGTCTACGTGAAGGCGGGGCTCCCGGCAGGCGCGAGCTACCCGGCGCCGGCGTCGCCGGTGCTGATCGACCAGGATGGCTGCCGCTACCATCCGCACGTGTTTGGGATTCAGGTGGGTCAGATCCTCAAGATCAAGAACTCTGACGGCATCCCGCACAACATCAAGGCGATCGCCAAGAATAACCAACGGTTCAACGTCAGCGAGCCTACGACGATGACGATGGACGCCCCCCGCCCGTTCAGGGCACCCGAGATCATGGTCACCCTCGAGTGCAACTTCCACGGCTGGATGAAGGCGTACCTCGGCGTCGTCGCGCATCCTTTCTACGCGGTCACCGGCAGCGACGGCAGCTTCAGCATCAAGGGCCTGCCGCCCGGCACGTACACCATCGAGGCTTGGCACGAGAAGTACGGCACGCAGACGGCGACCGTCACGGTGGCGGCGACGGGGACGAAGACGGCCGACTTCACCTTCGCCGCGCGGTAGCGCGAGGAGAACGGGTACCCATGCACTGGTGGCTTCCCCCGGCGGCCTCGACCTTTGCGGGACCGATCGACGGGCTGTTCCTGGCGATCCTGATCATCACCGGGATCGCGCTCGTGATCGTCGAGGTCGGGCTGGTTTGGTTCGTCGTGAAGTACCGCGGGCGGCCGGGCCGCAAGGCGTTCTACACGCACGGCTCGACGCGCGCCGAAGTGATCTGGAGCGCGATCCCAGCCGTTACGGTCGTGGCGCTGGGCATCGCGAGCAATCACTACTGGGTGGAGATCAAGGGGCGCGGCAGCGTGCCCGCGAACGCCTACGCGGTGGGCGTGCACGCCAAGCAGTTCGAATGGCAGGTGACCTACGCCGGCCCCGACGGGCAGCTCGGCACGGCCGACGACTTCACCGTGCGCAACCAGCTGCATATCCCAGTCAATCAACCGATCCTGGTCCACCTCTCCTCGGAGGACGTGATCCATTCGTTCTTCGTCCCCGAGTTCCGGGTGAAGCAGGACGCGGTGCCCGGGATGAACATCGCGGTGTGGTTCCAGGCGACCAAGCCGGGGGAATACGAAATCGGGTGCGCCGAGCTGTGCGGGATGGGGCACTACAAGATGCGGGCCCGGGTGTTCGTGCACACGCCTGAGGAGTTCAACGCTTGGCTGGCCGCGCAGGCCGCCGGAGGAAGCGCCGAATGACGAGCGTCGCGCACGCCGCGCCAGCCCATGGCGCCCCCCATGCGCCCATGAGCTTCTGGCGCAAGTACATCTTCTCAACCGACCACAAGATCATCGGCATCCAGTTCCTGTTCGTCAGCTTGTTCTTCCTGCTGGTGGGCGGGCTCCTGGCGATGCAGATCCGCTGGCAGCTCGGCTTCCCCGGCAAGCCCCTCCCCGGAGGCGGCATCCTGCCGGCGTCGATGGTGACCCCCGAGGGCGTCATCCTCCCCGAGTACTACATCCAGCTGGTGACGATGCACGGCACGTTCATGGTGTTTTTCGCCATCATGCCGCTGCTCGTGGGCGTGTACGCCAACTTCCTGATCCCGTTGAAGCTGGGAGCGCACGACATGGCGTTCCCCCGCATCAACATGGCCTCGTTCTGGTTGGCGCTCGTGGCGGGGCTGATCATGTTCGCCGGGTTCTTCGTCCCGTCCGGTCCCTCGTGGGCCGGCTGGACGATGTACGCGCCGCTCTCGGCTCGACCCGACCTGTACCAGTCGGGCGTCACCACTGGGCAGATCCTGTGGTGTATCTCGATCGTAGTCCTCGGGCTCTCGTCCGTGCTGGGCTCCCTCAACTACATCACCACGATCATCAACCACCGGGCGCCGGGCATGACCTGGTTCCGGATGCCCCTGTCGATCTGGGCGCTGTTCATCACGGCCATCTTGAGCGTGCTGGCGCTCCCCGTTCTGCAGGGCGCCGCGATCATGCTCATGTTCGACCAGACGATCGGTACGCACTTCTTCGATCCGCTCGCGGGGGGCCAGGCCCTGCTCTGGCAGCACCTGTTCTGGTTCTTCGGGCACCCCGAGGTCTACATCCTGATCCTGCCCGCGATGGGGATGGTGTCCGACATCGTCGCGAACGGCAGCCGCAAACCCATCTTCGGCTACCACTCGATGGTGTTCGCCATCGTGGCGATCGGGTTCCTCGGCTGGATCGTCTGGGGCCACCACATGTTCATGAGCGGCATGAACCCGACCCTCGGGTCCTCGTTCATGATCTCGACCCTCGTGATCGCGGTACCCTCGGCGGTGAAGGTGTTCAACTGGATGGGCACGATGTGGCGCGGGAACCTCGTCTTCCACGTGCCGATGCTCAATGCCGTCGCCTTCGTGGCGATGTTCACGATCGGCGGCCTCTCAGGCGTCTTCATGGCGGCGACACCCGTGGACATGTTCATCCACGATACGTATTTCATCGTCGCCCACCTGCACTACGTGCTGTTCGGCGGCAGCCTGTTCGCTCTGTTCGCCGCGATCACGTTTTGGTATCCGAAGATGTTCGGCCGCATGATGAGCGAGCCGCTGGGCAAGGTCCACTTCTGGCTCACCTTCGTGACCTACAACATGGTGTTCTTCCCGATGCACATCCTCGGGATGGGCGGCCAGATGCGGCGGCTGTACGATCCGACGCAGTACGACTTCCTGAAGCCGCAGCAGCCGTTGAACGAGTTCATCAGCATCAGCGCGTTCGTCCTGTTCGCCGTGCAGCTGCTGTTCGCGTTCAATTTCCTCTGGAGCCTGAAGCGCGGCCGGAAGGCGGAGCAGAACCCGTGGCACGACAACGGGCTCGAGTGGTCGCTGCCGAACCCGGCGCCCCACGGCAACTGGGAGCGGGTGCCGACCGTGTACCGGGGGCCGTACGAGTACAGCGCCCCCGAAGCGGGGAACGCGGACTTTCTGCCACAGCACGTCAAGCTGCCCACCGACCGTGAGCCGGCGTCCGCGACGTCGCCGGCGCCGGGCCACTGACCGGGAAAGGGGGGATCGAGTCGATGACTCACGCGACCGCGACCGTCGACCAGATGCGCCCCCCGTTCCCGGCCGAGCCGGGGGCGGGGGTCTACAGCAACAAGCTGGGCATGTGGGTCTTCCTGGCGAGCGACGTGATGTTTTTTACGGCGCTCATCGGGTCGTACGTCATCCTGCGCTTCGGCGTGACCGAGCCGTGGGCGAAGCCGAACGCGGTCCTCAACGTACCGCTCACTGCCTTCAACACGTTCCTGCTGATCTGCTCCTCGGTGTCGATGGTGAAGGCGTTCGCCGCGATCTCCCGCGGCGACCAGCGGGGCTTGCGGTTGTGGCTGCTGCTCACGATCCTGGCCGGCGCCTCCTTCGTCGGCGTGCAGGTCGTCGAGTACATCAAGCTCGTGGGGCACGGCTTCACGCCGATAGGCTATCGCGAGGGGTCGCTCCTCGCCGAGCACGCGGCGAGCGACCCGGTGAAGTACGGCGCCGGGGTGGCCGGGCTGTACGGATCCACGTTCTTCACGATGACGGGATTTCACGGCTTCCACGTGACCTGCGGCGTGGTCTCGATGACCTACCTCTACCTCACCAAGGTCCTCCCGGGGAAGTATTCGGCCCAGGACTACCGGGGCATCGAGACCATCGGGCTGTACTGGCACTTCGTCGACCTGGTCTGGATCATCCTGTTCACGATCGTCTACCTGATCTGAGGCGACCCCATGGAGGCGACCCAGCACAAGTTGCCGAACTACATGCTGATCTGGCTGTATCTGTTCATCCTGACGGCGGCCGAGGTGTTGTTCGCGTTCGAGATGCCCATTTCCCAGCTGACGAAGATTCTGTGCCTCCTCGTGCTGGCACTGGTGAAAGCGCTGCTCGTCGCCCTGTTCTTCATGCACCTGAAGTTCGAGCGCTGGCGGCTGCGGGTGGTGTTCATGATTCCGCTGCCGCTCGCGGCGATCCTCGTGCTGGCGGTGATTACGGAGAAGATCTGGTAGCCTTCCTCGAGCTGACCAAACCGCGCATCACGCAGCTGGTGCTGCTCACCGCCGCCGCGGGCTTCTACCTCGGCGCGCGGGGCGGGATGTCGCTCGCGCTGCTGGCGCACACCCTGCTCGGGACCGCGCTGGTCGCGGGCGGCACCAACGCCTTCAACCAGGTGCGCGAGCGCGACGTCGACGCCCGCATGGAGCGGACGCGCCGGCGGCCGCTCCCGTCGGGGCGGCTGTCGCCGCGCGCGGCCGGCGCCTTCGCCGGCTTCATTTCCGTCGCTGGCGTCGGGTACCTCGCGTGGCAGGTGAACCTCCTCACCGCTGCCCTCGCCGCGTTCACCCTGGTCAGTTATGTCGGGTTGTACACGCCCCTCAAGCGGCGCACGTCGCTCAATACGCTGGTCGGCGCGGTGCCGGGCGCGCTCCCCATCGTGGGGGGTTGGACTGCGGCGGGCGGGCGGCTCGACGCCGCCGTCTTCGCCCTGTTCTGGATCCTGTTCCTGTGGCAGCTCCCCCATTTCCTGGCGCTGGCGTGGATCTACCGTGAGGACTACCGGCGTGGGGGACTGGCCATGCTGAGCGTCGACGACCCCGACGGGCGCCGCACCGCCCGCATGATCCTGCTCTACGCGACAGCGCTCCTCCCGGTGAGCCTGCTGCCTTCGGTACTCGGCCTTACGGGCGCTCTGTACTTCTACGGCGCGCTGGCGCTGAGTCTCACGTACGTCGCCGCGGGCGCGCCCCTCCTGGCGCGCGCCACGCCGCGCGGCGCCTGGCGGGTCTTCGCCGCATCGATCGTGTACCTGCCCGCGCTCCTCACCCTCGCCGTCCTGGATAAGATCGCTCTGTGATCCCCTTCCATCGGGTGCTGATCGCGACGGCGATCGTCTTCTGTGCCTTCATGGCGGCGTGGGCAGGGTGGCGCGGCACGCTGGCCCTGGCGGCGGCCTTCGCGGTCGCCACCCTGGCGCTCGCCTATTACCTGCGCCACTTGACCCGGTTTTTGGGGGGGGGTCGATGATCCTCGCCGCGTTGCTCCTGCTCCACGGCGACGATCATATGGATCTCGTCTATTTCTGGAGCTCGATTCTCATCGTCGTGCTGCCGGTGGCCGTGTTCGTCACGATCGGCTACTGGCTCGCCCGCATGTACTGGCGGGAACGCAAACAGCAGTGAAGTCGGAACGCGGAAGTCGGAACGCGGAACGGACGTGGGAGCTCCTGTTCCGCGTTCCGCGTTCCACGTTCCGCGTTTAGATTGCGTCCCATGAGCACCGCTGCTTCGGAACGCCGCCAGGTCGTCCGCTACGCTTTCTACAAGCTGGACCCAGCGTGGCGTCGCCTCTCGACCGAGCGCCAGGCCTCCGCCAAGATCGAGTTCGGCGAGACGATCGAGCGCTACCGCGGGCGGCTGCTGCTGCGACCGTATGGGCTGGTGGGCATCCGCGGAGACTGCGACTTCCTGCTGTGGCAGGTGGCCGAGGATCTCGACGCCCTCGTGGAGCTGCAGACCGCGCTCAACCGCACGGACCTCGGCGCGTATCTCTCCGTGCCGTACAGCTACCTCGCGATGACGCGGCGGTCCATTTACGAGTTCCCGGCCGATCCCCAGCACGACCAGCGGCTCGTCATCCAGCCCAGCGCGGCCAAGTATCTCTTCGTCTACCCGTTCACCAAGACGCGCGCCTGGTATTCGCTGCCCAAACCCGAGCGCCAGCGGATGATGGACGAACACGTGCAGGTGGGACGGAAATACCCCACCATCCGTCTCAACACCACGTACTCCTACGGCCTGGACGACCAGGAGTTCGTCGTCGCATTCGAAGGCGATAATCCGGCCGAGTTCCTGGATCTGGTGATGGAGCTGCGCGAGAGCGAGGCGTCGTCTTACACACTCCGCGATACGCCCACGCTCACGTGCGTCCAGATGTCGCTGTGGGACATGCTCGACACCCTCGGCGGGGCAGGGTCGGCGCAGGCCGTGGCCCGCCGCCCGGCGCGGGCCGACGGCTTCACCCCCGTCGCCACGCTGGCCGACCTGCCCCCCGGCGCCGCCACGCGCGTGTATGCGGACAACGAGGCCGTCGCCCTGTTCAACGTGAACGGCACGGTGTACGCGATTGCCAACCGGTGCACGCACGCCCGCGCCAGCCTGTCGGAGGGCACGGTCGACCCTGCGCGCTGCACCGTGACGTGCCCGTGGCACGAGGGCGTATTCTCGCTCGAGTCGGGGCGCGTGCTGGGCGGTCCCCCGGTGCACCCCGTGGCGAGCTACCAGGTGAAACTCGAAGGGGACACCATCCTCATCGCCCCTTGCCAGCAGGTACCGTCGCCCGCTTCCTGAAGGCGTGCCGTCGGGAGCCCACCGACGTCACACCTGTTTGGTTCATGCGGCAGGCAGGGCGTTACATGCCGGAATACCGGAAGCTCCGGGAGCGCCATTCCCTCCTCGACTTGTGTCACACGCCGGAGCTCGCGGCGCAGGTCACTCTCCAGCCCGTCGACCGGCTCGGCGTGGACGCCGCAATTCTCTTCGCCGACATCCTGCTGCCGTTCGAGCCGCTGGGGCTGGGCCTACGCTTCGCCGCCGGCGAGGGCCCCAAGATCGTCCACCCCATCCGCCGTCCCGCCGACGTCGAGCGCCTGCGGCCCGTCGAGCCGGAGGCCGACCTCGGCTACGTGCTCGACGCGGTGCGGCTCGCCCGGCAGGTGCTCCCGCCCGACATCCCGCTCATCGGGTTCGCGGGTGCGCCGTTCACGCTCGCGAGCTACGCGATCGAAGGCGGGGGGGACGCGACCAAGGCCTTCGAGCGCACCAAGGCCCTGATGCATCAGTCGCCTGACACCTGGCACCGGTTGATGGGCACCCTGGCAGATCTCGTGGGCCGATTCCTGGCGGCGCAGATGCGGGCCGGGGCGCAGGCGGTGCAGCTCTTCGACAGCTGGGTCGGGTGCCTCACACCGGACGACTACCGGACCTACGTGGCTCCCCACACCCGGCGCGCACTGACCCTCGCGGGGCAAGGGGGGGGGGCACCGGTAATTCACTTCGGCACCGGCACAGCCGCGTTTCTGGAGCACTTCGCCGGAACAGGGGGCGACGTGATCGGCGTGGATTGGCGCATCCCGCTGGACGAGGCGTGGCGACGCGTGGGATACGACCACGCGATCCAGGGCAACCTCGATCCCGCCGCGCTGCTCGCGCCAGCGCCAGAACGGGACCGCGAGGTGCGGGACGTGCTGGCCCGCGCCGGCGGCCGGCCGGGCCACATCTTCAATCTCGGCCACGGCGTGCTCCCCGAGACGGACGTGGCGGCGGTCCGCGCCGTAGTGGAGCTGGTCCATGGCGGGTGACCGCGTGGCCGTTCTGATGATGGCGTACGGGGGCCCCGCGAGCCTGGATGACGTCGAGCCGTATTTGCAGGACGTGCGCGGCGGCCGGCCCACGAGCCCGCAGCTCGTGCAGGAGATCCGCCAGCGGTACGCCAAGATCGGCGGACGCTCACCGATCCTGGAACTGACTCGCGCGCAGGCGGCCGCCGTGGAGCGGGCCTTGGGCGACGGATTCAGCGCGTACGTGGGCATGCGTCATTGGCATCCCTACATCCGCGAGACCGTGGACGACATCGTCCGCGCCGGCCACCGCCGCCTGGTCGGTATCGTCATGGCGCCCCATTACTCCAGCATGTCGGTCGGAGCGTACGAAAAACGGATGCTCGAGGCCGTCCAGGGACGGCTCGAAACGGCGCTGGTGCGCAGCTGGGCCGATCATCCGAGGTTCTTGGACGCCGTAGCGGAGCGAGTCGCGAAGGGGCTGAAGCGATTCCCAGACCCCGCAGTGGTTCAGGTGGTTTTCACCGCGCACAGCCTTCCCCAGCGCATCCTCGCGCACGGCGACTCCTATCCCGATGAGGTGCGGGCGAGCGCAGCGGCGGTGGCCGGGCGTCGGGGTCTTGCGTCCTGGCATGTGGCGTACCAGAGCGCCGGCGCGACCGCGGAGCCGTGGCTCGGGCCGGACGCCGGAGAGTTGATCAGCGATCTCGCCGCGCGAGGGCGCGATGCCTTCCTGCTCGTGCCGATCGGCTTCGTGTGCGACCACGTGGAAATCCTGTACGACATCGACGTCAAGTACCGCGCCCTCGCCGACGCTCTGGGCGCGCGCCTCGAGCGGACCGCGTCGCTGAACGACGATCCGGACCTGGCGGCGGCGCTGGCCGATGTGGCGCGCGCGGCTGCCCGGCAGCGTGGCTGGCGGTGAGCAGGGTCGCAGTGGTGGGCGCCGGCATAACCGGGCTGGTGGCGGCTTGGGAGCTGGCGCAGTCGGGTTGCGATGTCACCGTGCTCGAGAGCGAGCGCCGGCCGGGCGGCGTGATCATATCCGAGCGCCGGGAGGGCTTCGTGATCGAAGGCGGGCCGGACGGGTTTCTGGCCGCCGAGCCGGAGATCCCTGAGCTGGCGCGCGAGGTTGGCCTCGCCAAGCAGCTCGTGGGCCAGAGTGCGCGGGGCACCTTCCTCTGGAACGGCGCGGCGCTCGAGCCCCTCGCGGAGGGTCGGGCCGCGGCGCTGCTTGGGATCGACGCGGGCGCGGCGGATGTCGCGGCGGGGTTTCGGAGCTTTGCGAATGGAATGGGAGAGCTGGTCACGACGCTTGCCGAACGTCTCGCGGGCAAGCTGCAGTTCACGCAGGGGGTGACGGGGCTCGCACCGACCCCCGTGGGTTGGCGGGTCGCGCTCACCGGCGGTTCAGCGCACGACTCGGAGGGCGTGGTGCTGGCGCTGCCCGCGTACGCGGGCGGCCGGCTCCTCGAGGCGGTGGGTGTGTCCGGTGCACGCGCTCTGGGCGACGTGGTTTACGCGCCGGGCGTGACCGTCTCGCTGGCGTACCGGGCGGACCAGGTGACGCGCCCCCTCGATGGGACGGGGTTCGTGTCCGCACCGGGCGTCGGTGTCGTCCGTGCCTGCACCTACGCGTCGTCGAAATTCCCAGGCCGCGCCCCCGACGGGTACGTCCTGCTGCGGGCCTTCCTCGAGCCCGCCGACGGCGACTCTCGGATGCTCGCCCATGGCGAGCTGGCCGCGATTCTGGGGATCCGCAGCGCGCCGCTCTGGTCCCGCGCGTTTCATTGGACCCGCGGCTTGCCGCGCTATCCAGCGCACCACGCCGGACGTGTGGCGGCCGTGCGCGCTCGGCTCCGCCGGCTCGCGCCGCTGGCGATTGCCGGGGCGGGATTTGACGGCACCGGAGTCTCAGCCTGCGTGCGCTCGGGTCGGGAGGCGGCCCGCGTGGTGCTCGGCCGCCTCGGGGGCTGACGGTTCGACCAGCGGCAAGACTTCCTCGGCGAGGCGTTCCATCTCCTCGAGTTGCGGAATCAGCGGACCTCCCGCTCGAGGAAGTCCGCCAGCCGCGCGAACGGATCGAACCCGATCACGCGCGGCGCGTCGGCGACGAAGTTCGACAGCGCGTTGATGTCGTAGTAGTACAGCCGCTCGTCGCGCGCGTCGATCACGTACTCGATCCCCCCGACCTCGATGCCGCACGCCGCCGCGATCCGCTCGACCTCGCCGATGACCTCGGGCGGAGGCGTGTAGCCCTCCACCCGTAGCCCGTTCCGGGGCGCGTCCACCGGGCACGCCGCCCGCGTCAGCTCGGCGCCGTCGGTGGTATGACACACGTCGGCGGGGCAGAGGTTGAACGTGTCGCCCGGGGAGTAGACGCGGATCGCGTAGAGGTACCGGCCGCCCAGGACTTCGACGCGCGTGATCCGGCCTTCCTCGGCTGGGATGAACTCCTGAACCAGGGCCGTATGGTCCGGGCCGAGCTCGAGCCCACCGCCCGCGGCGGCCGCCGCCAGCGCTTCCGGGGTCTCGAACCGGCGCACGCCGGCGCCGCTGCCGCCGATGTTCGGCTTGACGACCACGGGGAACCGCAACCCCGCCGCGGCCGCGGGGGCCTCCTCGCCGGCGTTGATCGCGCGTGCCCGGGGGTACGGAAGTCCGAGGCAGTCGAGGATCGAGAGCTGCCGCGCCTTGGAGATCTCGGCGAGGAAGGCGCGGTGCCCGTTCACGACCCGTACGTCGTGGCGCTCCAGGTGCGCCAGGTACTGGAGCGTATAGAACACGGCCTGGCTGTGCCCCCGCTGCCACGCCGAGGGACTCATCCGGTTGAACACCAGGGAGTACGGCGGCCGCTCCGCCGGGTCGAACCGGTGCCGCGCGGCGTGCAGGCGCTCGTGGGGTATGCCGCGCCGCTCCAACTCCGCGAACAGCGGGACGAACCAGTGCGGGTGCTCGTAATAGATCGCGATCGGTCGGCTCATCGGTCTGCCATCCCGTGCAAACGAATCGGCCGCGACTCGAGGAACCGGAGTCGCGGCCGATCATCAGGCGTCAGTGTAGGGCGGTTGCCCCTACGTGGTGTTCATCCCGCATGCCGACGCGCCGCGATCGTCCGCTCCCCCATACACATGGGGCAGTGACAACAGCAACACGTCGCCATCCGGAAGGTGATCATCGTGCCCAAAACCTATCGGGGTC
>WNFU01009919.1_pt1 | contig 10647 bp, 8 predicted proteins | sample 5400121 | NCBI WGS metagenome assembly WNFU01 (sample SAMN13153360, study PRJNA577476) | soil metagenome | isolation source: 100 cm soil or saprolite under grassland replicate 1 | place: USA:California | collected 2016-06-15
AGCTCCGTGTCCGTGATGAGCGACTTGCCGAGCCGGCTCATCCGATTCGAGGTCGACTCCATCGAGAGCATGATCCGACCCTTCAGGTTCTCCTTCGCGCGCGTGAGCTCATCCGGCCGGAGGTTGCCCGCCGCGATGTCGAGGAGCTGCTCGCCGGTGATCTCCAGACAGGGCGCGAGGTTCTCCTCACGCGTGCCGATGTAGACCCCGACCAGGCCGGTGTCCGTGTACTGCGAGGCGAAGGAGTAGACGGAATACGCCATGCCCCGCTTCTCGCGGATCTCCTGGAAGAGGCGCGACGAGGCCGAGCCGCCGAGGATGGAGTCGAGCAGCGAGGCGGCGAAGCGCCGCCGGTCGGAGCGCGCGATCCCGGGAGCGCCCACGCAGACGTGGTACTGCTCGGTGTCCTTCTTCGCGAAGCGAAACCCCGGCGGCGGGGTCTTCACCAGCGGTCGCCTCACACGCGCCCCGCCCGCGGGCGGGCGCTGCTGGCTCTGCGCGCGCTGCAGCATCCGCACGAGCCGGTTGTGCTCGACGTTCCCCGCCGCGGCGATGACGACATTCCCGCCCGCGTACATCTGCCGGTGGTACGTGGAGAGCACCCGCTTCGTCACCGACGAGATCACCTCCGCGGTGCCGATCACCGGCCGTCCGAGGGCGTGGCGTCCGAAGACCGCCTCCGAGAACAGATCGTGGACGAGCTCCTGCGGTGTGTCCTCGTACATGGCGATCTCCTCGAGTACGACCTCGCGCTCCGCATCGAGCTCGGAGAAAGCGGGCGCGAACACCATGTCGGTCATCACGTTGAGCGCCGTCTGGACATGCGAATCGGCCACGCGCGCGTAGACCATCGTGTGCTCGCGCGACGTCGCCGCATTCAGCTCGCCGCCGAGGCCATCGAAGATCTCCGCGATCTGCTGCGCCGTGTAGGCGCGCGAGCCCTTGAAGAGCAGGTGCTCGATGAAATGTGAGACGCCGGCCTTGGCGTCCGTCTCGTCGCGCGAGCCGGCGCCGATCCAGAACCCGAGTGCCACGGAGCGGACGCTCGGCACACGCTCGGAGATAACTCGCTCGCCAGAGTCCAGCTCGGACAGGACGTACTTCTGCACCCCGGCATTATCCTGGCCCGGCGGGATGGCCGCCTACCGGTTCCTGACCACATGGCTCTTGGCGCGGTAATCGCAGCCGCAAAAGGCAAGTAACATTGTGTTACTTGGCCGAGAGCGGTGGGACGAGGTCACCGTGGGCCTCGAGCAGAAGATCGACGAGCTCGTAGATCTCGGCGAGCGAGAGCTCGGCGCCCGTGTGCGGATCGAGCATCGCCGTGCCCGTCGTTCATGACGTTAGCGTTGAACGTGAACGGCTCGCCCGTCTCGAGCGCACGCACGATCCGGCTGGCGTACTCGTCACTGCGGATCACGGAGACACCGGCGCCGTTCTCGAGCGACGCGCGCAGTCCCTCCCACTCCGCGATCTGCGCCTCGCAGCGGCGCGGATATTCGTCGAGCGGCACGCTGAACTCCTCCACGAGCTCCGGTCGCGCCCGCTTGATGAACCACGGGACGTATTCCGCGAGGTGCTCCGACGACTCCGTACAGAAGTAACCGAAGTGCCGTAGCACCTCGTAGCGGACGCGATTCCAGTCCGGAATGTCGTCCTTCTCCCGAAGCTCGGGATAGAGATCGTCGCCGCGGTGGCGCAGCTCGAGGTAGAACGCGAGGTGGTTGATGCCGGCGCAGCTGTACTCGAGCTCGTCTGCCGGAACGCCCACGTCGAGGGCAAGCTCGCGAGCCGTCCCCTGCACGGAGTGGCAAAGGCCGACGGTGCGGATCGGGCTCGCACGCGCGACCGCCCAGCAGAGCATGGCCATCGGGTTTACGTACTGGAGGAGGAGCGCGTCCCGACAGAGCTCCTCCATATCGCGGCAGACGTCGAGCAGGACGGGAATGGTTCGCAGCCCGCGCATGATCCCGTCGATTCCCACGGTGTGCCCGATCGTCTGACCGAGGCCAAACCGCTTCGGCAGCTCGAAGTCCGTCACCGTCGCTGGTCGGTAGCCCCCGACCTGCATCATCGTGATCACGTAGTCGGCGCCGTCGAGGGCCGCGCGGCGGTCGAGCGTCGCCTCGACGCGCCGCGGACGGGGGCGGTGAGACGCGCGGCTGGGGACGGTACGTCGCCGCGGTCGCGCAAGAGCTCGGCGCGGCCGGCCGGCCCGCGGTCGGGATCGAGGGTGTCGTCGAGGCGAACCTGCCGCGTGGCGCCGGGCTCGGCTCGTCGGGTGCGCTGGAGGTGGTCGTGGCGCTCGCGCTCTGCGCCGCGGCAGACTTCGAGCCCGATCCGCTCGAGCTCGCGCTTGCCTGCCAGCGCGCAGAGCGGCGCGCGGTTGGCGTTCCCTCCGGGATCCTCGACCAGGCGGCTTCGCTCCTCGGCCGAGAGGGCTGCGCACTCCTGCTCGACTGCGGGACGCTCGAGCACCGCCGGGTGGAGCTGCCCGAGGAGCTTGCGATCCTGGTCGTCGATTCCGGCGAGCGGCACACCCACGAAGGGTCCGGCTACGCGGATCGCCGCGCCGAGCTAGAGTCCGGCCACCCCGCCCGGGTGCGCCACGTGCGCACCGAGAACGACCGCGTCCGGGCCACCGTGGACGCGCTCGAGCGTGCCGACGTCGCCGCACTCGGCCCGCTCTTCGCCGCGAGCCACGCGAGTCTCCGCGACGACTACGAGGTCTCCACGCCGACGCTCGACCGACTGGTCCGAGCCGCACTCGACGCCGGCGCCCTCGGCGCGCGTCTCACCGGCGGGGGTTTCGGCGGTTCGGTCGTCGCGCTCGCGGAGCGTGACCGCGCCGAGACCGTCCTCCGCGACACGCTCGAGCGCGCAGGCGCTCAGGGATGGATCGTGCGCTCCGCGGCTGGAGCTACTCGATGCAGAAGGGATTGCGCTCTGGGTCGCGCATGACCGTCCACGTCACGTCGCCGGCAGTCTTCGTCTCCGTGACTGTTGCGCCCAAGCCGCTGAGGCGCCCGATCTCCGCCTCACGGTCGTCCGTCCTGAAGTCGAGGTGGATCGGATACGACTCCGGCCGCGACTTCTCGCGCCGCTGGAACAGGAACCGCGGCCGGCCGCCGCCGGGCGGACGCGTCACGTAGAACCCGCTGAGCTCTCGTTCATCGACGCCGGCATCCCGGAGCTGCTGGAGGAAGCTCTCGTCGATCTCCTCGTCCGGCCAACCCAGAGCCTTCGCCCAGAAGCGACCGAGGGGAATGGGCTGTGCACACGAGAACGTGACGTTGCCGACGATGCGATTCGGGAGCGCGTTGGGCGGGCTTTGGATACAGAAGCCGTTCCCTTCGGGGTCTCGCATCACGGTCCAGGTCTCGGACAGGTCGGCGATGGAATGCGATTTCGTCTCGACGAGCCGTGCTCCGAGCCCCAGCAAGCGCTGCAACTCCGCCTCACGGTCGGGCACGTTGACATCAAGGTGGATTGGAAGCTCGATCGTCGGGCTCTTCGGCATGTGCTTGAAGAAGAGCTCCGGACCGTCGCCTCGCGCAAACCAGTCTTTGCCGCTCGGCTCCGCGGAGTAGCCGTCGAGAAGCTGGGCCCAGAATGGCGCTAGACGCTCTGGATCCTCCGCCGCGAACGTGATGTGGTTGAGGCGCAGCACGTCGCCGATCCTACGTACGACGAGGGCGGCCGGAGCCGCCCTCGTCGCGTCTGCTTGTCCTCTTCAGCCTACCCGCGTTCGCGGTCGCGCCCGCGCCCGCCGCGGCCTCCGCGACGCTCGCGGTCACCGCGTGGCGGCCGGTCCTCAGTCCGCTCGCGCGGCGGCGCGTTCTTCGCCCGCTCGATCAGCTCCTCCGGGCTGACGGTGCCACCGTTCTCGTGCTTCTGGATCAGCTTCAGGCCGATGCGGCCTCGCGCCTTGTCCACCTCCTGGACGAGCACGTCGAGGATGTCACCGCGATTGATCACGTCCTCGATGTGGCCGACTCGGCCGGGGCCGACGTTCGAGACGTGCAGCAGACCGTCGGTCCCCTTCTTGAGCTCGACGAACGCGCCGAACTGTGTCGTCTTCACGACCTTGGCGTTCCTGAACTCGTCGCCGACCTCCGGCTCCTTCGTCAGCGACTCGATTGCCGCGATCGCGGAACTCGCCTTCGTCCCGTCGGTCGCGTAGATGAGGATCGTGCCGTCCTCCTCGATGTCGATCTGCACCTCGTTCTCGGCCTCGAGCGCGCGAATCGTCTCACCGCCCTTGCCGATCACCATCCCGATCTTCTCGGGGTCGATCTTCACGGTCGAGATGCGCGGTGCGTTTTCGCTCAGCTCCGCGCGGACTTCCGGAATCGCCTCGAGCATCTTGTCGAGGATGAAGGCGCGCGCCTGCTTCGCCTGCTCGAGAGCGCTTCGCATGATCTCCTGCGTGACGCCTGTGATCTTGATGTCCATCTGGAGCGCCGTGATCCCTTCGCGCGTCCCGGCCACCTTGAAGTCCATGTCTCCGAGGTGGTCCTCGGCCCCCTGGATGTCGGTCAGGATGACGTGGTCATCGCCCTCCTTCACGAGACCCATCGCGATGCCGGAGACCGGCGACTTGATCGGCACCCCGGCGTCCATCAGCGCGAGCGTCGAACCGCATACCGAGCCCATCGACGAAGAGCCGTTCGACTCGAGCGTCTCGGACACGATGCGGATCGTGTAGGGGAACTGGTCAGCCGGCGGAATCATCGCCTCGAGCGCGCGCTGCGCGAGCGCACCGTGGCCGATGTCGCGCCGTTTGGGACCGCGCATCATGCCCGTCTCCCCGACCGAGTAGGGCGGGAAGTTGTAGTGGTGCATGTAGCGACGGTCCGTCTCGAGCGACAGGTCGTCGATGCGCTGGCCTTCCTTCGCGGTGCCCAGCGTCAGCAGCGACATGATCTGCGTCTGCCCGCGCGTGAAGAGGCCCGAGCCGTGGGTGCGCGGCGAGACGCCGACCTCGCACTCGATCGGCCGGATTTCCTCGGGGCTGCGGCCGTCGGGCCGGTTCTTCTCCACCGCGATCTTGCGGCGGACGAGCTCTTTGTAGATCGCCTCCGCCGCTCGCTTGACGTAGTTCTTCGTCATGGTGTCCTTCGTCGTCGCGGCCTCTCCCTCGCCGACCGCAGGGCCGACGGGAAACGGCAGCTCGACGGTCTCGACGATGCGGTCGAAGAGGAGTTGGCGCTTCGCCGACTTGAGCTCCTTCGAGTCCTGCTCGGCGTCGGTCAGTGCCCGCAGCTCGGCCTCGAACTGCTCCCGCACGGGATTCAGCACCGTTTCCAGCCGGATCCGCTCGAGCACCGTGGCCAGGCTCATCTTCCGCTGGGTCTGCCGGAGAACGTCGTCCTCGGTCGAGTCCATGCTCAGCTCGGGCAGCGCTTCCTCGATGATCGCGCCGGCGGCTCGGAGCCCTTCGGCGTCGATACGCTCGCGGATCGTCTCCCCGTGCTCGCGCTCGATGTCGTCCGTGACGCTCTCGTCTAGCCACTTCGACTTGCCCGCCCGACGCTGGAGGTCGAGCTGAGCCTCACACAGCTTGCTGATCTCCGACTGCGCGAGCTCGAGCGCCTCGAGGAGCTTGTCCTCGGGCACCTCGTTCGCGCCGGCCTCGACCATCGTCAGTCCTTCGAGCGTGCCGACGACGATCAGGTCGAGCTCCGTCTGCTCCTCCACCTCGGGCAGCGTCGGGTTGAGGACGAGCTCGCCGTCGAGCAGACCGATCCGCACGGCCCCGACCGGGCCGAGGAACGGCAGAGGCGAAATCATCAGCGCCGCCGAGGCACCGTTGATGCAGAGGATGTCGTGCGCGGTGATCAGATCGGCGCTGAGCACCGTGCAGATCACCTGCGTCTCGTTCTTGTAGCCCTTCGGCCACAGCGGCCGGATCGGACGGTCGATCATTCGCGCGGTCAGGATCGCCCGCTCCGTGGGTCGTCCCTCACGCTTGAAGAAGCCGCCCGGGATCTTCCCGGCGGCGTACATGCGCTCTTCGACGTCGACGGTGAGCGGGAAGAAGTCCGCGCCCTCGCGCGGCTCCATCCGGCCCTGCGCCGTCGCCAGCACCATCGTGTCTCCCGAACGGACGACGACGGCGCCGTCGGCCTGCTTCGCGAGCTTTCCGGTCTCGAATGAGATGTCGCGCCCGCCGACCGTCACGCTGACGTCGGCTTGGCGCTCGGTGGCAATCGCCATATGTTTATTCCTCCACTCCTGAGAGTGGGGATTTGAGTCAACCCCGTCTGCGTAATCGCGTCGGAGGCTCGCTCAAATCTCCACTCTCATTGATTAGTCCCGTGCCAGACTTCAGTCTGCCTTGGGCGAACATTTCCTACGGGGTTATCGCCTCAGCCCCAGCTCCTTGATGAGGGCGCGGTAGCCCTCGAGATCGCGTTTCTGGAGATACGTCAGGAAGCGGCGGCGGCGGCCGACGAGCTTGAGCAGGCCGCGGCGGGAATAGTGGTCCTTCGGGTGCGTGCGCAGATGCTCGGTCAGGTCGTTGATGCGCTGCGTCAAGAGTGCGACCTGCACCTTCGTCGATCCCGTATCGGCCGTATCCGCCCCGTGCTTGCGGACGATCTCCAGCTTGGCTTCCTTCGTCAGTCCCATGTCACCTCCGTGTCGTCAGTCCCAGCCATCGCCGGAAGCAGGCGAAAAGCCGCGGCTGCGGTCGCGGGACAGGGTAGCAGCCCTTACTTGAGCAGCAGCTTGCCGACCCGGCGCTGCGCGATCGCCAGCCCAATCAGGCCGAGCACGACGAGGTAACCGACGTTGACGAGCTGAGTCCAGCCCGGTTCTCCGAGGTTGAGTGCCCGCAAGAGGGAGATCGCGTGGTAGAGCGGCGAGCAGCGCACGACCCACTGGATCGCGTCCGGATAGGTGGAGATCGGAAAGAACGTGGCCGAGAACAGGAACATCGGCAACTGGACGAGTGCGACGAACTCGAAGTCTTGCCACGTCCGCATGTAGGTCACGGCGGCGACGCCCGCACCCGCAAATGAAAACGCGATCAGGACTGCGCCCGGCAGGGCGAGCAACCCCCACACCGAGTCGATCAAGCCGAGCGAGCCCGCGACGACCATGAAGGCGACCGCGTAGAGGAAACCGCGGAAGAGAGCCCACGCGGTCTCGCCCATGGCACATCCGCCGGCCCGATCGGCGTTGCCAGAATCGCGTCGTAGGTCTTCATGTACTTCATCTTCCAGAAGACGTTCGTCGCGTCATAGACAGCGCCGTTCATCGCCGCGGACGCAAGCAGCGCCGGCGCGACGAAGCTGGCGTAATCGACGAGACGCCCGCCCGAGACCGGAACCTTCCCGACGAAGTGCCCCAGCCCGATGCCCATCGAGAAGAGGTAGAAGAGCGGCTCGAAGAGGCCGGAGAAGATGACCATCCACGTGCGCCGGTGGGCCATCAGATTCCGCTCGAAGAGCAGCCGTCCCCTGCTCCCGGCGAAGGCGTATGCGCTCAGTTGAACAACCTTTGCTTGTAGGTCCGCTCTCCCCACACCAGTCCGGCGATCACGAAGAGCAGCAGATACCCGACGTGTCCGAGCTCCCGGAGCAGATGCACGTTTCCGAGCGTGAGCTCGCGGCAGAGATCGACGCCGTGCCAGAGCGGTGTCGCGTACGCGAGCCACTCGAGCGGCAAGGGCAGGCGCGAGACGGGGAAGAACGTTCCGGAGAACAGGAACATCGGGACGATGATGAATCGGTTGTACGGGACGAACGCGCTGTCGGACTCCACCGTCGCAGCGTAGGCGGCGGTCGGCGTGGTGAAGGCCAGCCCCAGCAGGACGGCTGCTGGAAGCGTCAGGATCCCGAGGTACGAGTTGATCCCGCCGAACGCTGCGATCACCGCGAGGTACACGGCGGTCGTCGAAGCGATACGCGTCGCCATCCAGAGCTGGTGGCCTGCGATGATGTCGCGGACACCGAGCGGCGTCGCCAGCATCGCGAAGTACTGACGCGTCCACTTGAACGATGCCACGACCGGCCACGTCGACTCCCCGGATGCGATCTGCATCGCGGTGGCCGCCAGCATTCCGGGCGCGACGAAGTCGAGGTACGAGACACCAAGCGGTTGAGCGCCCGAACGGTTGACCAGCGTGCCAAGCCCGACGCCGAGCGCGCTGAGGTAAAAAACCGGGTTGATCACGCTCGTTATCACGGTGCCCCGCCAGACCCGCCTGTATTGGAGGAGCCAGAACTCGTAGACACGCAGCGAGAGAGCAGCCGCGCTCATTCGTCCACCAACGTGCGTCCCGTGAGGTGCAGGAAGACGTCCTCCAGGGTTGAGCGCCTCACGAGCACGCTGTCAGGTTGCAATCCGAGATCGTGAACGCCGGTGGCGGTCGCGTCTCCGTCGTCCGTATAGAGGAGCAGACGATCCGGCAGTGCCTCGAGACGCCGAGCCAGCCCGTCCACGCGCGTTGCCATGTCCTCCGGCCGCTGGTCGGGCCCGAAACGCAGTTCGACCACCTCGCGTGTCGAGAAACGGCGGATCAGCTCGGGCGGGGATCCCTCCGCCACGATCTTCCCTTTGTCCATCACGACGAGGCGATCGCAGAGCTGCTCGGCCTCGTCCATGTAGTGCGTCGTCAGGATGAGCGTGACGCCGCGCTGCTTGAGGCGGAAGAGCCGGTCCCAAACGGTGTGGCGAGCCTGCGGGTCGAGGCCGGTCGTCGGCTCGTCCAGCAGGAGTACGTCCGGATTGTTGATGAGCGAGCGCGCGATCGTCAGCCTGCGCTTCATACCGCCGGAGAGGGGCTCCACCCTGTCGTTCGCGCGTTCCATGAGCTGGACGAACTCGAGCAACTCGTCCGCACGCTTCCGCAACTCACTGCGCGCTAGGCCGAAGTACCGGCCGTAGATGATCATGTTCTCCCGGACCGTGAGCTCGAGGTCGAGCGTGTCCTGCTGCGGGGCGACACCGAGATGGGCACGTATCTCCGCTCCGTTCGCGACAGGGTCGAGTCCGAGGATGCTCAACGTCCCGCCCGACGGGGGTGAGACGCAACCGATCATGCGCATCGTCGACGTCTTTCCCGCGCCGTTCGGTCCGAGGAAGCCGAAGGCCTCGCCGCGCTGGACGTCGAAGTCGATTTCGTCCACGGCGACGAGCGCGCCGAAGCGCTTCACGAGCCCGCGGGCATGCACCAGCGGCAGCTGCTCGGCTGCACCCGCCACTCCTGCAACCTAGCGGGTGTGCGGGGTCATAAAAAAGAGCGCTAGCTTCTCGTCGATGCAGGCGGCTGTGGCGGCGGGCCATCCCGCGACGACGGCGGCGGGAGTCGAGATCCTCAAGGAGGGCGGCACTGCCGCGGACGCGGCCGTCGCCGCCGTCCTCGCTTCGTGTGTCGCCGAAACCGTGATGACGGGTCTGCTCGGCGGCGGCCACGCGATCTATTTCGATGCGACGACGGGCCGGGCGCGCAACCTCGACTGCTTCGTGGCCGTACCTGGCCTCGGAGCAGAGCCGCGCGAGGCGGAGCTCATCCATCTCGATGTGCCATTCGGCGCCGAGCTCGTGCATTACGCCGTGGGTCCCGCATCCTGTGCGGTCCCGGGTCTACCCGCGGGGCTCGACGCCCTTTGGCGGGAGTACGGCCGCCTACCGTTCCCGGTCCTCGCGGGGCCTGCTATCGACCTCGCGCGTGACGGCGTCGAGCTTCCGCCCGCGCATGCGTCCTGCCTCGCCATGCTCGCATCCGTAATGACCATGAATGAGGGCGCGAACATCTACGCGCCCCGCGGAAAGCTGCTGCAGGCGGGCGACCGGCTGCAGCAGCCGGGACTCGTCGACGCGCTCGTATCGATCGTAGAAGAACATTCGTCCGTATACACCGGCTCCATCGCGGAAGAGCTGCTCGCACTTTGCGAGGCACGCGGCGGCGTCCTGACGCAAGCGGACCTCGAGGCCTACGAAGCGAGGTGGAGCCGGCCAGTCGAGAGCCCGTACCTCGGCTTCCGTCTCCTGACGCGTGGGGACCTGTCAGGCGTTCCGGAAACCGTCGCGCGCCTTCCGCCACTTCGCGGGCTGGACGCGACCGACCGTGTGCTTGCACTCGTCGAGGCGCTCGAGGCGCGGAGTGCGGGCGGCGACGACACCACGAACGTCACGGTCGTCGACCGCGACGGCAACGCCTGCGTGTTCACCACGAGCCTGGGCCTCGGCTCGGGAGACTTCCTTCCGGGCCTCGATCTCCACCTCAACAGCATGCTGGGCGAGGTCGATCTGCTCCGCGGCCGGATCGAGCCCGGCAACCGGATGCAGAGCATGATGGCGCCCACGATCGCCGTCGATCGTGAGGGCCTGTCCCTGGCCGCGGGAGCCGCCGGCGGAACACGACTCAAGACGGCGCTGCTCACCGTCGTGGCCGGGATCCTCGACGAGCTGCTCGCGGCGGAGACTGCCGTGGCGCGCCCCCGGTTTCACCCCGCTCCTGACGTCGTCAACGTCGAGCCCGGCGTCGACGAGGTCGCCCTCGAGACGCTCGAGGCGCTCGGCCGCAAGGTCCGGCGCTGGCCCGAGCGACACCACTACTTCGGAGGCGTGAGCGTCGTCAGCCGGACCGGTGCGGCAGGCGACCCGCGCCGGAACGGCGCGGCAGCCACGATTCGT
>WNFU01009920.1_pt1 | contig 10647 bp, 8 predicted proteins | sample 5400121 | NCBI WGS metagenome assembly WNFU01 (sample SAMN13153360, study PRJNA577476) | soil metagenome | isolation source: 100 cm soil or saprolite under grassland replicate 1 | place: USA:California | collected 2016-06-15
GGGACGCTGCACGTGCTCCACGCCGCGGCCCGCCAGAAGAAGAAGCCGCGGGTCGTCTACGCCTCGTCCTCGTCCGTGTACGGCGAGCGGGCCGATCTGCCCAAGCGCGAGGACCAGCCGACGGCGCCCATCTCGCCCTACGCCGCCACCAAGGTGGCCGGCGAGCTCTACGCCGCGGTGTGGAGCCGGCTCTTCGGCGTCGAGACCGTGGGGCTGCGCTACTTCAATGTCTTCGGGCCGCGCCAGGATCCCAAGAGCGAGTACGCGGCGGTGATCCCGCGGTTCATCCTCTGGGCGCAGCAGCGCCGGCCGCTCCAGATCCACGGCGACGGCACCCAGTCCCGCGACTTCACCTATATCGACAACGTGGTCTCGGCGAATCTGCGTGCCGCGCGCGCGGCCGGCGCCGCGGTCTCCGGCAAGACGTATAACGTCGGCTGTGGCAGCCGCATCAGCCTCCTCGAGATCATCACGGAGCTCGAAGCCATGTTCGGCCGGTCGCTCGAGCGCAGGCACGGGCCGCGCCGGGTAGGCGATGTGGCGCACACGCTGGCCGACATCAGCGCCGCCAAGCGCGACTTCGGGTACGAGCCCGTCGTGGATTTCCACGATGGGCTGAGCCGGACGGTCGAATTCTTCACCGGGAGGAAGCCATGAAGCGTTTTGCGGTCGTTGGACTCGCTCTCGCGCTGGTCACCGCGGCCGCGCCGCCGGCGCCCGGCCAGCAGGGTGGCAGCCTCGTCGTGCAGGTCGCCACGGAGCCGCCGGGCCTCGACCTGACGACCAACCCCTCTTCAACCATCGCCGCCGTCGTCTTCTACAATGTCCAGGAGGCGCTGGTGAAAGTGGACAGCCGTGGCCGGCTGGTGCCCTGGCTGGCCGAGCGCTGGTACACCACCGACAGCAAGAACTACACGTTCTTCCTCCGACGGGGAGTCCGCTTCCACAACGGCCGGGAGCTCAAGGCCGCCGACGTCAAGTTCGCTCTGGACCGCGCGATCAATCCCGAGACCAAGCACCCCTACCGCGTCCAGTACGAGAACATCCAGGACGTCATCGTCAAGGACGACGAGACGATCAGCGTGACGCTGAAGCGGCCGGAGGCGAACTTCCTCTGGACCCTGGCCCGCCAGGGCTCGGTGATCTACCCCCGCGAAGCCGTGGAGACCCTCAAGACCCAGCCGCTCGGTACCGGCCCGTTCCTGATCTCCGAGTGGGTGCGGGGCGACCGCATCGTCCTCGCGCGCAACAAGGACTACTGGCAGAAGGGCCTGCCGCGTCTGGACCGGGTCACCTTCCGCTTCATCGCGGATCCCAACTCGGCCCTGGCCGCGCTCAAGTCCGGCGACATCGACGTCTCGGGCTTCGGCCTCGGCCCCGAGAGCGTGGACGAGCTGAAGAAGGACGGGCGCTACCAGGTCATCGTCGGCGACACGACCAATGACGTGACGCTCAGCATGAACAACTCCAAGAAGCCTTACTCCGACAAGCGCGTGAGGCTGGCCATCACCCACGCCATCAACAAGGAGGAGGTGGTCAAGGGAGCCATGTTCGGCTACGGGAAGATCCTGGGCTCCAACGTGGACCCGCTCAACCCGTACTACGTGGATGTCTCCAAGCGCGTGCCGTACGATCCGGCCAAGGTCAAGAAGCTCCTGGCTGAGGCCGGCTACCCCAACGGGTTCGAGGCCACCTTCAAGGTGGCGCCGCAGTACTACTACACGGTCCGCAGCGCCGAGGTCATCGTGAGCCAGCTCGCCAAGGTGGGCATCCGCGCCAAGATCCAGCAAGTCGAGTGGGGGCAGTGGCTGTCGCAGGTCTTCTGCCTCAAGCCCTGCGAGAACCCCGACTACGACATGTCCATCATCGGCCATGCCGAGGCATGGGATATCGGCAACTTCGCCAATCCCAAGTACTACTTCCGCTGGGACAATGCCGAATTCCAGAAGCTGTTCAAGGACTCCGAGAGCGCGGTGGACGACAAGAAGCGGCGGGAGCTCTACGTGAAGATGCAGAACATGCTGGCCGACGAGGCGCCGGCGGTGTGGCTGTTCATGCACCCGCGGCTCGTGGTAACCAAGAAGGGCGTCACGGGGATCTGGAAGGATCTGCCGATCCCGTCCTTCGACCTGAGCGAGGTGGCCTGGCAGAAGTGAGCCCCCTCGGCTTCATCCCCCTCGGCTTCATCCCCTCACCCTTCCCTCTCCCCAGAGGGGAGAGGGTGTTCAACCGGGGAGAGGGTGCTCAACGGCTCCCTCGCCCCCGAAGGGGGAGAGGGTCGGGGTGAGGGGGGAGTGCGCCGCTACATCCTGAGGAGGGTGGCCGCGATGGCGGCCACCCTCGTTTTCGTTTCGGTCCTGGTCTTCGTCGTCATTCGCGTCCTGCCCGGCGACCCCGCGCTGATCATCCTGGGGATCGAGGCGAATCCGGACACCGTCGCGCGGCTCCGCCACTCCCTCGGTCTCGACCAGCCTATGCCGCTCCAGTACCTGCGCTGGGTGGGCCGCGCGCTCACGGGTGACCTCGGCCGCTCGATCCAGTACGACGTCTCCGTCTCGAGTCTCATCCTCTCCCGGCTGCACGTCACGCTGCCGCTGACCATCCTGGCGGCCGGCTTCATGGCCCTCGCCGCCGTCCCGCTGGGCGTCTTCGCGGCGACGCGCCACCGCCGCTGGGGCGACTATCTGACCATGATCCTGTCCCAGCTCGGCATCGCCGTGCCGGGCTTCTGGGCCGGCCTGCTGCTGATCCTGCTGTTCTCGGTCAAGCTCGGCTGGGTTCAGGCTGGCGGCTTCGACGGCTGGGGTCAGGGCGTATGGCCGGCGGTGCGCTCGCTCCTGCTGCCGGCGATCGCTCTCGGCCTGTTCCAGTTCGCGGTGCTCGCCCGCACCACGCGCTCGGCGGTGCTGGAGGTGCTGAGGGAAGAGTATGTCAAGACGGCGCGGGCCAAGGGCGTGGCAGAGGGCAGCGTGCTGTTCCGACACGCGCTCAGCAATGCGATGATCCCGGTGCTGACGGTAGCCGGGATCCAGCTCGGCCAGCTCATCGCCGGCAGCATCATTCTCGAGTCGGTCTTCTACCTGCCCGGCCTAGGCCGCCTGGCGCTCGGCGCCATCAATGCGCGCGACCTGCCCGTGGTGCAGGGTGTCGTGCTCTTTGTGGCCTCGCTCATCGTGATGATCAATGTCGCGGTGGATATCCTGTACGGCTTCCTCGATCCGCGGATCCGGTATGAGTGATACCCCTCACCCTGACCCTCTCCCCGAAGGGGAGAGGGAAGCAAATACCCCTCACCCTGACCCTCTCCCCACAGGGGAGAGGGAACTGAGCTTACTCCCTCTCCCTTCCAGGGAGAGGGCCGGGGTGAGGGTAGGTCGCCGTGTCGCGCGCCCATTCCGCCACGTGACGTTCAGCATCGGGCTCGCGCTCACGCTGGCGCTGCTGATCACGGCGGCGTTGAGCCTGGTCTACACGCCTCATGACCCCTTGGAGATGTCCATCACGGGCCGCCTGCAGGGACCGACGGGGGCGCATCCGCTCGGCACCGACCAATTCGGCCGCGACCTCCTCTCGCGGATCATGACGGGCGCGGTGACGTCCATCCTGGTCGGCATGATCGCCGTCGGGATCGGCATGGGCATCGGCGTGCTCTTCGGCATGCTTTCCGGCTACTTCGGCGGCTGGCTCGACGAAGGCTTCATGCGGCTGATGGACGCGGTCCAGGGCTTTCCGGCCATCCTTTCGGCCCTGCTGCTCACGGCCGTGTTTCGCCCGAGCGTCACCATCAGCATGGTGGCCATCGGCATCGCCTTCCTTCCGATCTTCGCCCGGCTCACCCGCGCGACTTTCCTCGAGTTCCGTGACCGCGAGTTCGTCGAGGCGGCGCGCGCCCTCGGAGCGGGGGATGCGGCGCTGATTCGCCGACATATCCTGCCCAATACCGTGCCGCCGCTGATCGTCCAGGCCACCATCAGCTTCCCCGTGGCCATTCTGGCCGAGGCGGCGCTGTCTTACCTCGGACTCGGCACCCAGCCGCCGTACCCTTCGTGGGGGCTCATGCTCAAGGAGTCCCAGGCCTTCCTCGGGACCGACCCCTGGTTCGCCATCTTTCCGGGGAGCGCAATCGCGCTAACTGTGCTAGGGTTGAACCTGCTCGGCGATGGGCTCCGGGATCTCCTCGATCCGAAGATGTCGGGCTGACGCCGGTTCCAACACCACCCTGAAACGGACGGAGAACAAGGAGATCCAGTTGTGTTGAGACCACTGATTGCCGCCCTCGCGACTATCCTGGTGACCCAGGCCGCGGTCATCGCCACCTCGGTGTACCTGCACCGCGGCCTGGCGCATCGCGCCCTCAAGCTTCATCCGATTGCCGACTGGTTCTTCCGCTTCATCCTCTGGTTCAGCACCGGCCAGAACCGTCGCGAATGGGTGGCCGTCCATCGCAAGCACCACGCCTTCACCGACACCGAGAAGGACCCGCACAGCCCTCTCGTCCACGGTTTCTGGCGCATCCAGCTCTGGAACGTCTACTACTATGTCCGCGAGGCGCGCAATCCGGAAACCATCGCGCGCTGGGCTAAGGACATCCGGGAAGACCTCTGGGATCGGCTGGTCTTCAACAAGGGCACCCTGGGCGGCGCGGTGGGCGTTGCGGTGGCCATGCTGGTGCTGGGACCCATGTGGGGCCTGCTCGTCGCGATGACCCACTTCATCCTCTACGTCTTCGTGCTCGCGCCCTCGATCAATGGCCTGGGCCACTGGTGGGGGCGGAAGAACTTCTTCAACAACTCCGCCACGAATCTCCGGACCCTGGCCTGGGTGACCGGCGGCGAGAGCCTGCACAATAATCACCACGCCTATCCGTCGAGCCCCAAGTTCAGCATGGGGCGCTTCGAGTTCGACCCGTCGTGGGTGGTGATCCGGGTGCTCAGCGCACTGCGGCTGGTCTCATTGGTGGGCGAGCGGGTGAAGCTGGTGGGCGAGCGGGTGAAGTTGACGTAACACCGCTCCTCTCGTCTAATAGGTAGGCCATGTGCGGTATTGCCGGCCAAGCGCTGGCCCACCGTGAGCAGCGTCCGGATCCTCGCTCCATTCGCGCCGCCGTCGCCCTCCTGAAGCATCGGGGGCCCGACGACGACGGGGTCTTCGAAGCCCCGGGTATCTTCCTCGGCCACACCCGCCTCTCCATCACCGGCATTCTCCGGGGCCACCAACCCGTCGCGAACGAGACGGGCAGCGTCCAGGTGGTGTTCAACGGCGAGATCTACAATCACGCCGAGCTGCGCCGTCAGCTGGCTGCCCGCGGTCATCACCTCGACGGCGAATCGGACTCCGCCGTGCTGCCCCATGCCTACGAGGAATGGGGCGCTTCCTTCGTCGAGCGGCTCGAAGGCATCTTTGCCATCGCGGTTTGGGACGCCGTCGAGCGTCGGCTGCTCCTCTGCCGCGATCGCTTCGGCGTCAAGCCTCTCTACTACGCCCACGATCCCGACGGGCTGGTCTTCGGCTCAGAGTTGAAGGCCGTGGCCGTGGCGCGTCCGGCGCCCCCCGAGATCGACCCCGCCGCGGTCGGCGATTATCTGGCGTTCGGATACGTGCCGGGTCCGCGCACCATGCTTCACGGCATCGTCGCCCTTCCGCCGGCGACGGTGATGGTCTGGCGCGACGGGCGCGTGAGCAGCCGGCTGTACTGGACACCCAACTTCAGCGTCCAGAGCGGCCGCGGAGACGAGTCGGCCGCGTTGGCGCGCATCGAAGCCGCCCTCTCGGCCGCTGTCGGCCGCGAGTGCGTGAGTGAGACGCCGGTCGGCGCCTTTCTCAGCGGCGGCCTCGACTCCAGCGCCATCGCGGCGCTGATGACCGAGCGCCTGCGCCGCCCGTTCCCCACGTTCCACGTCGGCTTCCGTGAGGCCAGCTTCGGCGAGCAGGAGTTCGCGCGCGCCGTGAGCGCCCATCTCGGCACCATCCACCGCGAGGTGATCTGCTCGGCGGAGGACGTCCCGCGCCTGCTGCCGGCCCTGGCCTGGCACCTCGACAACCCGACGGCGGACGTGTCCGCGCTGGCCGAATTCATGGTCGCGGACCTCGCGCGGGCCTCGGTCAAGGTCGTCCTGTCGGGCGACGGCGGCGACGAGGTGCTGGCCGGCTATCCAACCTACAAGGCCGACCGGATCGCCGACCTGCTGATCGCGGCCAAGCTGCGGCGTCCGGCCGCATGGGCCCTGGGGGCGCTCGAGCCATTGGTGCCGCCGGGCCGGCGCAAGCTCGGCGCCGGGGAGAAGATCCGCCGCTTCAGGCGCGGGCTCGCCGCGGCCACCGGCCACCCTCACGTGCGCTGGCGGACGGTGTTTTCGGAAGCGGAGCGTCGTGCGCTCGTTGTCCCTGACGCCGGGGGATTCCTCGAGGACACCTGGGGGCGCGCCCTCGGCTGGCTGGGGGGCACCGAGCGCTGGCCCGCATTGACGCGCTACCAGTGGCTCGACATGCGTGTCTGGCTCGACGGCTGCGTGCTCAGGAAGGTAGACGCCCTGGCGATGGCGCATGCCATCGAGGTGCGCGTGCCATTCCTCGACCATCGCGTCGTCGAAGCGGCGCTGGCGACGCCGACCTCGCTCCGGCTCCGAGGCTGGACCGACAAGTACGCGCTCCGCCGGATCATGTCGGGACGACTGCCCGAGAACATCCGGCGGCGCCCGAAGGCCCCGTTCCAGATGCCGCTCGATAGCTGGTTTCGCGGGCCGCTCCTCGGATATGCCCGAGAGCAGTTCGCGGCTGGCGGGCTCACGGCGCTCCCCATGCTCTCGTCGCAGACGACAGCCGGAGTCCTCGAGGCCCATGCCGCGGGCCGTGAGTCGGCCGGCGTCCAGCTCTGGGCGCTGCTGATGCTCGGTGGCTGGGCCGAGCACTTCTACGGCCGGCTGCCCGTGCTCCGCGCGCGCGCCTCCGGTCCCTCGAGTCTCCTGGTGGCGCCGTGACGGCCGCCTCGGATCGCGGCGTCACCTTCGTGATCCCGGCCTACAACGAGGAGATCGCCGTTCCCCTGGTGCTGGAAGCCGCCCGCAATGTCGCCAAGGAGGAGGCGCTCCAGGCCGAGTTCATCGTGGTGGACGATGGCAGCACGGACCAGACCGCGGCCGTCGCCGCCTCCCACGGCGCGCGAGTAATCTCGATCGCCATGAATGTGGGCTACGGCGCCGCGCTCAAGCGCGGGATCGAGGCCGCGTCGCACCCGAGCGTCATCATCTGCGACGGCGACGCGTCCTACCCGCTCGAATATTCGGGAGAGCTGCTCCGGCGGCTCGAGCGGTTCGACCTCGTGATCGGGCGGCGGACTGGCACCACCTACTATCGTTCGCTGGTCACCTATCCATTTCGGCTCGTGTACCTGCTGCTGGTGTGGTTCGTGGTCGGACGCCGCGTGCCCGACCCGAACTCCGGGTTCCGGGCGTTCCGGCGGGAGGCCGTCGCCGAGTTCCTGCCCGTGATGTGCGGGGGCTTCTCGTTCAGCACCAGCATGACGACGCTCTTCCTGCTCTCAGGCCGCACCGTGGACTACGTCCCGATCCCGTACCACCGGCGGGTTGGCAAATCCAAGATCCGGTTCGTGCGCGACATGCTTCGCACGGGCCAGATCCTCTGCTCCGTGATCCTGCTCTACAACCCGATCAAGCTCTTCGTCCTCCTTGCGGGCGGGACGTTTCTCATCGGCGCAGGGCTCGTCCTCGCCTCGCTGGCCGCCGGCGGCCGGATGGGACTCTGGCTGCCCGGCGTCCTGTTCGTTCTCTTCAGCGGGGTGTTCTTCTGCTTCGGCCTGCTGGCCGACCTGATGGCGAACTCCCGCCGGCGCGCGTGAGCGATTCCGCGCTGACCCCAGCCTCGCCGTCCCCGACGGGCATGGAGACCATGTCCTCCGCGATGCTCGAGATCCCGCAGTACTACGGGTGGATGGTCGGGCAGTTCGTGGAGCATCTGGGCAGCACCGTGCTGGATGTCGGCACCGGGCCCGGCATCCACCTGGCGTTCTTCGAGGGCCGGCGGGTGATCGCCACGGATCTCTCGGCGACGTGCTTGACCGACCTCCGGCGCCGGTTCCCTCGCATCGAGACCATCCAGGGCGATGTGAGCGATCCTTCCCTCGCGGCCCGCGTCGCGGCCCTCGGCATCGACACCATCACCTGCCTCAACGTGCTCGAGCACATCCCCGACGACGGCCGGGCGCTGGACGTCTTCCGCGCGATCCTGGTCCCGCGCCGCGGCCGGCTCGTGCTGGTGGTGCCGGCTCACCAGGCGCTGTACGGCAGCATGGACCGTCTCGCGGCCCACCTGCGGCGCTACTCGCGGCGAGCTCTCGTGGCCCTGCTCCAGGCCCGCGGCTTCGAGGTGCTGAGCGCGCGGCACTTCAACGTGGTCGGTGGGCTCGCGTGGTGGCTGAACGCCAAGCTTCTCCCCGTGCGGGACCTCTCGGCGCCGGCGGTGAATCGGCAGATCCGTTTTTTCGGCAGGGTTGTCCTTCCCGCCGCACGCCTCACCGACCGGGTGCTCATCAGCGGCCTGCGCCTCCCCTTTGGCCAGTCGCTCGTTGCCGTGGCGACCCCCCGCGGCTAGGGAAGGGGCTGGTGAAGCCCGCCCTGCTCGAGTTTCTCGCTTGCCCGAGCTGCCGAGGCGCCCTTCGGTGCGAGGCCCTGAGGACGGAGCGCGACGAAGTGATCGAGGGCGCCCTCCGCTGCGCCGCCTGCGGGTCCGACTTCCCGATCCGCGGCGGCGTGCCACGCCTGATCCCCGAAGCCCTCTCCAGGGCCGAGCGGGCCACCGCCCGCGCCTTCGGCCAGCAGTGGAAGATGCTAGGGGAGCTGTCGGACGTCTTCCGCGCCGAGTTCCAAAGCTATCTGGATCCGCTGCCCGTCTCCGAGCTTCGTGGGCTGACGGTGCTCGACGCGGGCTGCGGGATGGGGAAGTTCTCCTTCGCCGCGGCCGAGGCGGGGGCACGCGCGGTGGTCGCCGTCGATCTCTCGGAGGCCGTGGACGTGGCCTATGAGCATCTGCGGCCGCTCTCCAATGTCCATGTGGTGCAGGCGAGCATCGAGCAGCTCCCCCTCCGGGCGGGCGCCTTCGACTTCGCATTCTCCATCGGCGTGCTCCACCACACGCCGGATCCCGGGAAGTCATTCCAGCAGCTCGTGCCGCTCGTGCGCTCGGAGGGGCGGCTCTTCGTCTGGCTCTATGCCCTCGAGGGCAACGAGCTCTTCGTGCGCTGGCTCGACCCGCTCCGCGCGGCGGTGTTCTCGCGCCTGCCGTCTTGGCTCAATCGAGTGACCGCCACCGCCCTCGCGCTCCCCCTCTGGGTGCTGATCCGGCTGGTGTACGCGCCGCTCGGCCGTCGGGCGATCACCCTCCGGCTTCCCTACGCCGAATACTTTCTCTACTTCTCACGGCTTGGCCTCCGCACCTTCTGGGGCACGGTGTACGACAAGCTCGTCCCGCCGGTCTCCTTCTACTTGACGCGTGAGGAGATCCGTCGCTGGCTGGCGGATGCCGGCCTCCGGGAGCTCTCGCTCCGGCATCGCAACGGCAATAGCTGGAGCGTACTCGGGTGGAGGGAACCGGCGGCGTGAGCGTCCGGCCCGCCCTGCGGGTGCTGGCGGCCTGCGCGCTCGTCGGCGCGCTGCTCTGCGCCCTGTCGCCCGTGTATCGCGACCTCGTCACCGACGCGCGCGGCCGTTATCGGGGCACGAGCGTCGCCGACTTCCTCGGGCCCATGGAGTATGACCGCCGGGTGCTGCGCGATTTCTCCTGGGGCGCCTGGTTCTGGAACCCCGACAAGGCGTTCGGTATCCCGCGGGTGCAGGACCTCGGCAGCCGCCCCATGTACCCGGTGAACTGGGCTTTGCTGGCCGCGCTCCCGACCGAGCAGGCCTGGCGCTGGTACTTCCTCCTGCACACCGCGCTCAAGCTGGTCGGCCTGGTCCTGCTTTGCTCCGCGCTGGGCTGGCCCTTGTGGATCGTCGTTGTCGGCTCGACCGCGGCCATGCTCGCTGAAGGCTCCCTGGTCCACCTGGGCGACATCACCTACCTGAGCTCGGCGGCCTGGCTGCCGCTGCTCCTCTGGCTCACCCTGAAGGCGGCCGGGCGCGCGCGCCTGAGCGCCTGGGACGCCGCCTGGTCGCTGGGCGCGGCGCTCTGGGCGCTCTCCTTCCATCCCCAGTACGGTGCCTACTATGGCGTCCTGATCCTGGTCTTCACGCTCTGGGTCGAGCGGGCCGCGCTCCGCAGTCGGCTGCCCGCGCTGGCGCTGCGCCACGCCGCAGCCGGTCTGCTCATCGCGCCCTATCTGCTCCCCGCCGCGGCCCACTATCTCGAATCGGGTCGCCGTCACGTCATGGAGTTCGACGATTGGCATCTGCGCCGGGCCTATACCTGGTGGAAATACCGGATGGGCTGGTCCGAGTTCTGGCAGGCGTCCTTCTTTCCCTGGGGCGCCTGGGTTGCGATAGGCCTCGGGGCCCTCGTCGGCAGGATCCGAGGCAGTCTTCTCTGGCCGGTGTTCGCGGTGTATTTCGTCTTCGGCCTCTTCCATGCCGTGCCATGGCTGGCCGTGCCGATGTGGGCCACGGGCATCGCGGTCTTCCCGTTCCGGATTCCCGAGCG
>WNFU01020063.1_pt1 | contig 10647 bp, 10 predicted proteins | sample 5400121 | NCBI WGS metagenome assembly WNFU01 (sample SAMN13153360, study PRJNA577476) | soil metagenome | isolation source: 100 cm soil or saprolite under grassland replicate 1 | place: USA:California | collected 2016-06-15
CCCCTACCAGACGCTCGGCCTCGTCACCGCCTACACCGACACATCGGTCAGCAACGGCACGACCTACTACTACCAGGTCAGCGCCGTCAACGCGGTCGGCGAGGGCAGCCGCTCGGCCGAGCGCTCGGCGACCCCTGTGGCGCCGGCCAGCCTGCCGTCGGCTCCATTGGGCCTCTCGGCATCGCAGAGCTTCCCGAAGGGGATCGACCTCGCCTGGACCGCCCCCGCCTCAAACGGCGGCAGCGCCATCACCGACTATCGCATCTACCGATCCACTACGACAGGAACTGAGACCCTCCTGGTCACAGTAACGGGCGGTACAACCAGCTATCGGGACACGTCCACAAAGAAGGGCACGCTCTACTTCTACGTCGTGCGGGCCGTGAATGCGGTCGGTGAGGGGCCCAGCTCAGGGGAGGCCAGCGCGGTCGCGAGGTAACGGCCATCCGGCCCGAGTTCGGTTCGGAACGGGCGGCCGCTCGCCAGAGGCCGGGGGACTTGACAAGATTCGGCTGTCAATACCCCCCAGGGGTATGGAAATCGCCGATTCGGGTGTAGAATGGCGTCCTCTGCGGCCTGTCAAGACTTGACAGGCCCCTAGTCATGTCTGGGAGGACGCCCGTTGGCCGCGCATCGCCACGACATGACCGATGCGATCGCCACGAACGCCATCCGCGGAACTGACGTCACCGGAGGTGCGGCACGGCAGCAGGAGTAGCCGCCGAGGTCAAGAGCCGGCTCCAGATCGCCGACGTCGTCGGCGAGACGGTACAGCTCAAGAAGGCCGGCACGACCCTCAAGGGGTTGTGCCCGTTCCACGGCGAGAAGACGCCGTCATTCGTGGTCACGCCGGCACGCGACAGCTGGAAGTGCTTCGGTTGCGGGCTGGGCGGCGACGTCTTCAGCTTCGTCATGCAGCGCGACGGGGTCAGCTTTCCGGAGGCGCTCAAGACGCTCGCCGCCAGGGCAGGCGTGGAGCTCGACGAGAAGACCAGCCGGGACGACGCCCGCAAGGCTCGCCTTCGCGACGTCCTCGAGACGGCCATCGCGTTCTACCACGTGGTCCTCACGAAATCGAGGGCCGGCCAGCCGGCGCTGGACTACGTGCGCGGTCGAGGGTTCACGGACGAGACCATCGAGCGCTTCCAGCTGGGCTGGGCGCCCGGCGGCTGGGACACGATGAGCCGCCAGCTGGAATCGCGGCGGCAGATCCGGCCCCAGGAGCTGGCCGAGGTTGGCCTCACGACCCCGCGCGCCGGAGGTCGGGGCGCCTACGATCGCTTCCGGGAACGCATCATCTTTCCGATCCGCGACCAGAACGGCAGCGCGGTGGGGTTGGGCGGCCGCTATCTCGTCGCCGACGGGGACACCCAGGATCATGGTCCCAAATACCTCAACTCGCCAGCGACCGCGCTGTTCGACAAGAGCCGCACGCTGTACCTCATCGACCGCGCCAAGGGGCCTATCCGCAAGGGCGGCCAGGCGGTGATCGTCGAGGGCTACACGGACGCCCTCATGGCCCACCAGGCCGGCTTCGACAACGTCGTGGCCAGCCTGGGCACGGCCCTCACGCCCCAGCAGATCGGCCTCCTGACGAGATACGCCAAGCGGGTCGCACTCGCCTACGACGTCGACCCGGCGGGCGAGAAGGCCGGCGCCTTCGGGGTGAGCGCCCTCGAGGGGATCGTGCCGCTCCTCGCCCGGCAGGATAGTGGGGTGGAGCTGGACCAGGTCCGCGTCGTCCGGCTGCCGGACGGCAAGGATCCGGATGAGGTGCTTCTGTCCTCACCGGACGAGTGGCGCGAAGACATTCGCACCGCGCAGCCGATCGTCGACTACCTCATCGACTACCACGCCCGAAGCGCGGACCTGCGCACGCCGCCCGGCCGAGCCCGGTTCGTCGACGCGATCGCGCCCGTCCTTCGCTCGCTGCCGCCGGTCATGCGGGACGGCTACCTCCAGGAGGTTCATCGCGTGAGCGGAGTGGAGGAGCGGACGCTCTTGGAGGTGCTCTTCCGGCGCCCGGCGCCGGCGGTCGCGGTGGAGGGCCGCTTCAGCGCCGACGCCGTGATCACCTCGCCCGACGCACTGCCGATCAAGGAGATTCTCCGTTCGATCACCGCGGTGGAGGCCGAGCTGCTCCAGATCATGCTGCTCGTGCCCGACCATCAGCCGCGAGTGGCGGTCGCGCTTCGCGAATCCAGCCTGGACCTGCCGTCCACGGTTGCCCGCGAGCTGTACCGGGCCATCCTCGTTCAGCGGGGCCTGGACGGCGAGGCCGGGGTCTACGCGGAACCGGCTCCCTTCGAGCGCGGCCGGTTGCTGGAGGCGCTGGACCCTGAGACGCGCGCCCTGGCGATCGCCCTCTACGCCCGATCCGGCCCGGATCCGGCGCAACTGCCGCCCGAGCGGATCGCCTACGCCATCGACAAGTGCCTCCTCACCATGGAGGCAGATCAGCTCGAGCAACGTATTGCCTACACCCAGGCGGAACAGGCCGACGCGGAGCTGCGCGGCGACGAGGAGGCGATGGACCGCTTGCTCCAACAGGAACGCCAGTACCACGAGGCGCGCCGTTCGCTGGACCGTCGGTCCGAGCAGACGCGGCTCCTCGCACGCACGATTGGAGGCTGATCGTGACCGTCGACCCCACCGATAAGCTGCTCGTCGAAGCCGTCCTGAGCCGCCCGCGGCGGGCCAAGGACGATATGGAGGCCGCGCGCCTCGCCAGCATGCGCTCGCTCAAAGCGCCGGCCGCGGTCGAGGACGAGGACGAGGACGAGGCGGAGGACGAGGAGCTGGTGCTCGCGCCGCCGGACCCGTTCGCCGACACGGCCGAGCTGGGCGTGGAAGTCGGCGTGGAGCCCGACGTCGACCTGAAGGTGCCGCTCGATGCGCCGGCCAAGCTCGACGCCAAGGAGCTCGAGGAGCCGACGCCGGAGGAGCTCGAGGCCCTCTCCGCCGACATGATCGGGATCGACGACCCGGTCCGGATGTACCTCAAGGAGATCGGCAAGGTCGCCTTGCTGACCGCCGAGGAGGAGGTCGTCCTGGCCAAGGCGATCGAGCTCGGCGAGTTCCTGGTCGAGGCTCCGTGGAAGGGGATCGTCTCGCTCCACGAGTGGACCCTCCACGACACCGAGCGCAAGACCAGGACGGCCAAGACGCAGCACCGGCTGCCCCTCGGGCCCGAGGCCACCAAGATGGTCCGCGACGCGATCGGCGACCCGGGCGCCGCGGACCTCCTCGTCCAGTCACCCGACTTCCACCTCATCAAGGCCGCCAAGGACGTCCAGTCGGAGGGGACGAAGACGCTCCTGAAGGAAGGCCGCCACCTCGTCGCCCAGTACAACGAGAAGCTCGACGCCGAGGCGTTCGTCCGGCTCCTGGACTGGGGATACTTCGCGGTCCACAACGGCGATCTCGACTCGCGCGACAACATCGGCCTGCGGGCGATCTACGACTGGACGCGCGACGAGGTCGCCTTCCCGGCCCTCCAGCGCTGGATCGAGGCGGGCTGTGACGCCGACCTGCTCAAGCGGATGGGCTTCGACCCGGAGGTGCCGCTCAACACCAAGCTTGCCCATCGCAAGGGCGAGCTCGTGCGGATCGGGCGGGATGCCCGTGAGCAGCTGACGTCGGCAAACCTGCGGCTCGTCGTATCGATCGCCAAGAAGTACATCGGCCGGGGCATGAGCTTCCTGGACCTCATCCAGGAGGGCAACATCGGCCTCATCCGGGCGGTCGAGAAGTTCGACTACGAGAAGGGCTATAAGTTCTCGACCTATGCCACCTGGTGGATCCGGCAGGCGATCACCCGAGCCATCGCCGACCAGGCCCGGACCATCCGGATCCCGGTCCACATGGTGGAGACGATCAACCGCCTCATCCGCGTCTCCCGGCAGCTGCTCCAGGAGCTCGGCCGCGAGCCGACGGTCGAAGAGATCGCCGAGGCCATGTCGCGCGGCCAGGAGGTCGTCGTCACCCCGGAGAAGGTTCGCGAGATCATCAAGGTCTCGCAGGAGCCTGTCTCGCTCGAGACGCCCATCGGCGAAGAGGAAGACTCCCACCTGGGCGACTTCATCGAGGACCGCGGCGCCCTGGCTCCTGCGGAGGCGGCCTCGCACCAGCTGCTCAAGGAGCAGGTGGAGGCCGTGCTCGATTCGCTCACCGGCCGTGAACGGCGCGTCCTGCAGCTTCGATTCGGCCTTGAGGATGGCCGCGCCCGCACCCTGGAAGAAGTGGGCAAGGAGTTCAACGTCACCCGGGAGCGGATCCGCCAGATCGAGGCCAAGGCGCTCCGCAAGCTTCGCCACCCGTCGCGCTCGCGCAAGCTCAAGGACTACCTGGAGTAGGCCACAGAGCGCCGACCTGTCGGCTGAGCGATAACGGTCCCTCCCCGTCCGGCGCTAGATTGCCGGCCTCTGGCAGCACTCCGATGCGATGGAAATCCTCTGGTCGGGGTCAAACGGACGTACGGGAGATGGATCGATGACCGAGCAGAACGACGAAACGGGTCCCGCAGCGCAGATCGGCGAGGAGGCTTCTGTGGTCGACGCGCCTTCGAGCATCTCGGACATGGCCTCCTCGGCGTGGGATGCGGTGAAGGACATGTTCGACGGCGGAGCCGGCACATCGGGCGCGGCTGACGGGGCCAATGGGACGCCCGGGGGCGAGTGGGAGCTGGGCGGCGGCGGCCTCGGGATCCAGCCGCCGGTTGACTGGGATGCCCACAACGAGGAGATGGCTCGCAAGCGGGACGAGGCGATCAAGGGCGGGATGGACGAGTGGGAGGCCACGATCACGTACAAGTTCGTCGACCCGCAGAACCCCGACGCCATCAACTGACGCAAGGCACCTCTTCGCACCTTCCTCGCGGGTTCGCAGCGCACGGTTGCCCTTCGCACCCACGACCGACCGTGCTCCCTTCTTGCATCGCACGCAATAACAGCGGGCGGTTTGCGGCCCGTGGCAACAACGAGGCGTTTCCGTTGCGCTGACGCCGATTAGTTGCGTCGCACACAAGCTTCCGGGCCACTTGGGTCGTGGCCCGCGGAGATCTTGCGCCCGGCGCAAGAAATGGACCGGACTACATTCGTCGAGGGGTGCTATCTGACCGTTGTTGCCATCGGGTGCAAGGCAGGCCGGAATACGGAACCCCGGGGCGGCAGTTCAGATGACGACGATCGCGCTGCCGCCGGGCGACACGCCCGCGCCGAGCAACTCGAGCGCCCGGACCCCATTGACCGGGTGGGCGCTCGCCAGCAAAACGCCCGTCTCCTGGAGGAAGTGTCGGGTGCGGCGCGTGTTCGGCAGGACGAGGATCACGCCGTCGACGTCGCCATCGCGCCGTTTGAGCTCGAGTCGCCGAGCGAGCCCCTGCGCGTCTCGTGGGGCCGACTCGGCCTCGATCCCGAAGCGCCAACCCGAGCCGCTCACCAGCCCGTCCCACGCCCGCTGATCGCCCTGCCGCGGTAGCGGCACTTCGGCTGCCCAACGGATCGAGTGGTGGAGGCGAGCTCGAAACCGCATCAGGAGTGCGACCTGAGCCGCATCCCGGATTGGCTGGCCGCCCGGATAGGTGCGCACCGACAAATCGAGACCAACGACGGCGCAAAGGTGGCTGAGCTTGAGCAGGCTCACGGCGGGCGCCTGCCCGCGCTCGAGCCGACTGACCGCCGATGCCGATGATCTCGTTGCGCGCCCGACCTCCTCGAGGGTTAGGCCGCGATCCAGCCTCGCGTCGCGAACCTCCCGGCCGACGTCCACGACGGACCGGCGCCCACGGGCAGTTCCCCGGTCGATCGGGCGCTCTCGCGTGCTCACGAATGCATCATGGCGGAGTTGGCTCACCTGGCCGTTTGTCGAAAGCACGTTGCGAACCTGGACGGGCGAGATACCCTCCAGTACGACACAGGGAGGGTCGGGGCTGAGTCGTCAGAGGCCGCTCGTCAGGCGGCGGTTCGGGGTGCGGGCCACGGAGCCCGCGGCGATGGCGCGCCAGTTCGCGCTCCTGCGGGGCTTCCAGCGATTGGAGTCGCGACGAACGACCGTGGCCGCGATGGTGGCGGTCGCCGTCGTGGCGGTCATGGGCGGGACGATCACGCTGGCCCGGCCGGGCTGGGCGGTGACGCTCGTGGCGCTGACGCTGGCCATCGTCCTCTTTGCCGCACTGACGTTTGGCCTGTCTGCGCTGGCCCGGCCCCGTGCGGTCGCCCGGGCTCTGGAGGCATATCGCTGGGTCGCCCGACGCGCCTGGCTTCGCTGGCGCGAGATCACCGGAGACGACGTGCCGGGGACGCCCTCCCGCGCCAGGGCATGGCTGGAGGCACATCCAGCAAGGTTGCCGTCCGGAACCCCATGGGAGCGGTTCGAGCGAGCGCTCGAGAGCGCCTTCGTGGACTTCGTGGCCACCGCCGACGGCGACCTGGGCCCAGTAGCCCGAGCCGCGGATGATCTTCCGGCCTCCGAACGCCGGATCGGCCAGGCCATGCTCGCGGTCGAGGAGGCCCGGCAGCTGGCGGCTGCGAATCGTCCATTCCTCGAGCCGCTCATCGCCGCCCGGGAACGGCTGGGTGCCGAGGTCGACGGCTTCCTGCTGCCGGACCTGGCGCGCTGGATCGGCAGCCGGTTGCTGGTTCTGGCCAGTCTCAGCACGCTGATCTGCTTCGTCGTGGCTGGAGCGATCCCGCCGCGCTGACCGAGGCCTGCCTCAGCGGTCCGGCGGCTGACCCGGCTCCGGTCCGGTTGCGATCGGGTATCCGGCGGTGCTCCAGTCGCTGTACGACCCGTCGTACAGGATTGCGTCCGGCAGGCCGGCGATGCGCAGCGCCAGCGCGTTGTGGCAGGCCGCCACGCCGCTGCCGCACGACGTGACGACCGTCCGGCGATCCGCCCCCAGCGACCGGAATCGCTCGGCGAGGTCGGGCGGAGGAAGAAAGCGGCCGTCTGTTCCCAGGTTGCCGGCGGTCGGTGCGCTCAGGGCGGTCGGGATGTGCCCGGGGACCGGATCGATCGGCTCCGTCTCGCCGCGGTAGCGCTCGCCGGCGCGGGCGTCGAGCAGGGCGACGCGCCCGAGGCGAGCTCGAAGTGCGTCTCGATCGATCACCCGCTGCCATCGGTCGGCCAGGTGAAGCTTGCCGGCAGACAGCCGAGGCTCGTCGGTGGAGAGCGGGAGGTGGGCGGCGATCCAGGCCCCGATGCCGCCGTCGAGCACTGCCGACGCCCGATGCCCCAGGTCGTCGAGCATCCACCACAGTCGTGCGGCGACCCAGCCACCCACGTCGTCGTACGCAACCACGAGGTCGGCGTCGCCGATGCCGGCCCGGGCCAGCCGATCGGCAAAATCCGCCGGCGATGGCAACGGATGCCGGCCGCGCCCAGTGGGCGCCACCAGGTCCGTGTCGACGTCCAGGAAGATCGCGCCCAGAATGTGACCCACGTCATAGGCGCGCCGGCCGTCGCCCGGTCGGCCTAGGTACCACCGCACGTCGACCACGCGGACGAGTGCTGCTCCGAACTCGCGGTCGCCGAACGCGATCGGGATCCCATTGAGGAGGCAGCCGCCGAGCGCCTCCGCGGAGATGAGCGCCATGGCGCGAGTATGGCGGGGCCGGGCCGCACAGGCGCCGAACGGGAGCAATCACCAAGGTCAGGAGGGGGCCGGGGCCTCATGTTATTCTTCGCCACCGTGGCCAACGGTCACGTCGACCGCCCAGGCGGTCCTCGCTCCGGCGTAGCTCAGTGGTAGAGCGGGCGGCTGTTAACCGCTTGGTCGTAGGTTCGAGTCCTACCGCCGGAGCCACTCACCCACGTCGTTCGATCCCCTGACTCCGATCGACTCCACTGACTATTTGGTCGATCGAGCACGCTTGCTCGGTCGTCCGTTCGTATCCCGTGCAGGGCTGAGCGCCCGAACCTGATCGACGAGCTGCTGGGCGACCAGGTCGAAGGGCTCCAGGCTCTGCTCAGCCCGCGCGAGGACGACCGCCCCCTCACTCGATGCGACCAGCACCGCGGCGAAAAGCGCCGCGTCCTCGGCCCGTAGCCCGCCCTGCTCGAGGAGCTCGGCCAGCCGTCGTCGCCACGTTCGAAAGACGCGGGCGGTCTGATCGAGGAGCTCGGGCGAGTCGGCGGCGACGGCCACCGCGAGCACGGCGCAGCCGGCCTCGAACTTTCCGCGGATGAGCACCTCGCGCCAGATGTGCAGAAACCATGCCGCGATCTCCTCGGCCGGCGCGCCCGCCGTGCGGTCGAGCAGCTCGATCGCCCGATCACCGGCCGCGTCGAGCGCCGAACCGATCAGCTGGTTCTTGCCCCCTGGAAAATGGTGATAGACCGAGCCGCGCGGCGCACCGGAATGCTCGAGGACCTCCGAGAATGAGGTCGCCTGGAGGCCACGCCGGGCGAGCAGATTCACCGCGCTCGCCACCATCCGCTCGCGCACGCCTCGGGCCATCGCACCTTCCTCTTGACTATGACGACTGTCATACTCTAGTGTCTATGTCGACCATCATAGTTCAGCGACCAGGAGAACGGCCATGCCGATGATCGACGTCTACGTCGCGTCCGACCTCTTTCCCGAAGGCTCCGACTGGGCCCTGGCGGCCGAGCTGACCGCCGCCTTGTTGCGCGCCGAGGGCGTCGCGACGCCAAAGGCCGCCCATCTCGACAACACCGGCGCCTACATCCACCGAATGCCCGCGTCGTCGGTCCATACCGCCGGCACCGACGCCGCGCGGACCGTCCGCGTCCAGGTCGTGACGCCGCCCGCCGCCCTGACCCGCGAGGGCCAGCGGCAACTCGTCGCCGAGGCGACCGAGATCGTCGCCAGGATCGCCGGCGACCCCAGCCAGGCCGCGCGAACATGGGTCCTCCTCACCGAGGCCGCCGAGGGCGGCTGGGGGATCGCCGGGACAGCATTCGGTCGCGAGGAGTTCGCCGCGCTGCTCCGCTGATGGCGCAGATCGTTTGACCCGACGTTCGGGCGGCAAGACCGCGTTCAATCGCCCAGAAGACCTTCCGGCCTAGCGCGGTTCGGCCTCCATGAGGTCCCTGAGCCGTCGCGTGTTGGCGTCCCAGTTACGGCGCATGATCGGAGCCACGATCGGCCAGATCGGCTTGAGCGCGAGCCGGAGCTCGAATTCGGTGACCGCTCGGAACTCCGTGCCACCCTGGGTCGGAACGAGTGTCACCCGCCGGAAGGCCGATCGGAACGGCCGGCCCTTGATCGTATAGCCGAGGGCCCGCGCCGGTTGCCACTCCGTCACGTGGCATTCGAGCCGCGTCTCGAGGCCGAGCACGATCATCCGGGCCTGAAACGTCGCGTCGGGTCCCGGCGGTGCACCGGACATCCACCGGGCGCCGAGCATGCCGCGGAACCAGCGAGGCGAGTTGAAACCGTTGAGCGTGAACGCCCAGATCTCGTCTGGCGTTCGTGCGAGCACCACGCGCTGCTCGATATGAGGCATATGCGGCAACTAGTCCCCGGGTCGTTGCGCCTCGGCGACGGATCCGACTGTCCCGTCCGCCTCGACGAGCTGCTTGAGGTTGCGCGTGGCTCTGTCCCAGCGGCGCCGGACGAGGGGACCGAGGATTGGCCAGACGAGCCGAAATCGGCGCTTGAGATCGAGCTCGATCAGGCGTACGACCTTCGTGGCGCTCCCCATGGGTTCGAGCGCCTGGCGGACGATGCCTGTGCCGGCTCCCATTGTCACCGAAAAGGCCATGGCGCGAGGCGCATCCCATTCCGTCAAGACCCCGTGTATCCGTGTCTCGAAGCCGAAGATCGACATGCGTGCCTGGAGCGTCGAGCCGACTCCCACCGGTCCTGCTGACGTCATGCGGATCGCGAGCGTCTGCCCGCGAAGGCGGGGTACGTTGAAGACGTCGGCCATGAACGCCCAGACCTCCTCGATCGGGCGATCGATCACGACGATCATCTCGTGGCGCACGTTGTTGACGCTCGCTCTCATCTGTCGCCCTGGGCCGGCGCGTCGGCTTCGAGAACACGCTTGAATTGCTGGTCATAGGCGGCCGAGCGTCGCCGGATCAATGGTCCGGCGATCCAGAAGAGCGGCTTCAGCAGTGGTCGCGGCTCGATGTCGGTTCCTCTAACCAGCCTCGTCCCAGCCTCGGTTGCCTCCAATCTCGCGCGAAGCGAACCGGAACCGATTGCACCCCGCACGGAAAACGAGCCACCACGAGGCGGATCCCAATCGACGATCTCGGCGTTGAGCCGGAGTTCGAAACCGAAGAGCCTCATCCGGGCCTGAAATGTCGAGCCGAGCCCGAGCGGAGTAGGCGACGCCGGACGAATTCCCAGCCAGCTGGGGTTCCAACGCGGAATGTTGAATGGGTTTACCAGGGACGCCCAGACGTCCTCGATCGGACGGCTGATCATCACGCTCGTTTCATATCGCATCGAACGATCGGTCGCCCCTAGCCGCCAACGGCGGGGGCGCCGAGGAGACTCGGGAGGACGCTGCCGAAGAAGTAGCCGACGATGCCGGCCAGGGCGCCGATGACGAGGATCTCGATGCCCGACCACATTGGGTTGGCCTGAGTCCAGCGCGTCTTGACGACGCCGATCCCGAACAGGACCGCGCCGGTGGCGAACATCGATACGTAGACTGCGATCCCGACCGG
>WNFU01021935.1_pt1 | contig 10647 bp, 9 predicted proteins | sample 5400121 | NCBI WGS metagenome assembly WNFU01 (sample SAMN13153360, study PRJNA577476) | soil metagenome | isolation source: 100 cm soil or saprolite under grassland replicate 1 | place: USA:California | collected 2016-06-15
AACAAGGGCCGCGTCCACTTCGTGGTCGTGTTCAACCTGACGCGCTTCGCGCGGGACAAGTACGACCACTTCGCGCTGCGTTCTCACCTGCAATCGCTCGGCATCTCGCTGCGATCGGCAACGGAGCCCATCGACGACACGTCCACCGGCAAGTTGATGGAAGGCGTACTCGCGGCGTTCGCACAGTTCGACAATGACGTGCGCTCGGATCGAACGCGGGCGGGCATGAAGGCGGCGCTCGAGCTCGGACGCTGGGTGTTCCTGGCGCCGATCGGCTACTTGAACGCGCCGCGGTCGATGGGCAAGAGCTTGATGCACGATCCGGAGCGCGCGGCGCTCGTTCGGCGCGCATTCGACGAGTACGCGACAGGCCAGTTCACGAAGGAACACCTGCTGAAACGGGCCAGGGACTGGGGCCTTACGAATCGGCGCGGCAAGCCGCTTACGTCGCAAGCCATCGGAATGCTGCTGCGCAACCAGCTATACGCCGGCATCGTGGACGTGCCGGAGTACGGCGTGCGCGCCAAGCGCGCCGACTTCGAGCCGCTCATCTCCGAGGAACTGTTCTATCGCGTCCAGGCAATTCTGTCGGGCCGTGCGCCGAAAGCGGCCCCGCGTAAGCGTGCGCATCCTGACTTTCCGCTGCGCGGCTTCGTCCGCTGCGAATCCTGCGGACGCGGTCTGACGGGTAGTTGGTCCAAGGGGCGCAGTGAGTACTACGCCTACTACCACTGCCGCCCTGGCTGCCGTGGAGTGAACGTCACCAAAGCCACGCTCGAAGGTCTGTTCGCAGACGAACTGGCGCTGCTGCAGCCGTCGCCAGGCTACATGCGGCTGCTAAAGGAATCCGTGCTGCAGATCTGGAAGGCGAGGAAGGCTGCGGTCAGCGAGGAGATTGCGAGCGCCGAGCGCGCAGCCAAGGCGATCCAGGAAAAGCTGAACCGTCTGGACGAAGCGTTCCTCTTCGAGCGCTCGATCGACATCGACACGTACGACCGCCACGCCGAGAAACTGCGCGAGGAGCTGACGCTCGCGCGGATCGACCGTCACTCAGGCCAGCTCGAAGAACTCGACGTGGAAGGCATCCTGGCGTTTGCAGAACGCATCCTGCCACGTGCCGCCGACCTCTGGGTGCAGGCTTCCCTCGACCAGCGACAGCGGTTCCAACAACTGTTCTTTCCCGACGGAATCGCATTCGACGGAAATCGCTTTGTTGGAACCGGCGCAACCGCACCGGCCTTCAGCTACTTGCGGGAAATCGAGACCGGGAATGAAGGTTTGGTGGACCTGACCGGGATCGAACCGGTGACCTCCTGAATGCCATTCAGGCGCGCTCCCAACTGCGCTACAGGCCCACTCTGGCGGGAAGTACTCATGCTACCGCCCGCTTCTGGATGCGTCAAACATCCGCGCGCGCGGACGCGCTACTTCGGGCGGCCTTTGAACCCCTCCGCAAGCATCGAGATCTTGTAAATCGTCTTCGCCGGACTACCCGGATGCTGTTTGCCCTCGGCGTCGATTGCGCCGTTGCCCACGCCGAACATCCATTTCTTGTCCGGCCCCGCAAAGCAGACGCTGTTGAACGGGCGCGGCGACGGAATCGCTCCGAGGAATTCGCCTTTCGTGCCGAACACCTGCACGCCGGGCGCGGCCGCCACATACAGGCGGCCCGCAGCGTCGATAGCGAGCCCGTCGGGTACAGCGCCGCCATCGAGCTTGGCGAACTCGCGCTGATTGGACGGCATGGCATCCGCCTGCACGTCAAACGCCGCGATCGTTTCGCGGTTGGTCAGATAGAGTAGTTTCTCGTCGCCGCTGAGCGTGATCCCGTTCGCGCGTACGCCATCGGCAACCTTCGTCAGCTTGCCGTCGGAGCTGTAGTAATAGATGCCTGGGAACGGCTGCCTGCCACTTTCCACGAGATAGACGCCGCCCTTTTTGTCCACGACGAGATCGCCTGCACCTTTGAACTTGTCGCCCTGATAGTCGTCCACGAGCACCTTTGTTTCCGGATGCACCAGACCAAACCCCGGAAACGGCGCCGCGCCTCCATTCGACGTTGAATCGCGCATCATTCCAAAGACCCGTCCGTCGGCGGCAAATCCAATGGCGCCGGCGCCGTTCGTCTTCTCGAAGAACACCTTCGGATGGCCGTCCTTATCCAAGCCGCTGACGCGGCTGGTCGGCGGCGACGCCCACATGACACTGCTCCCGTCGGGACCGCCGGTGATGCCGTCGGCGTTCTCAAACGTGACCGCCGCGATCTCCCACTTCGCGTTCGCCGCGATCACACCCAAGATTGCGGTCACCGTCGCGGGCCGCTCCTGAGCCGCCGTCCAGCTCATGCCGACCGCCGAAGCAAGGCCACACGATGCAATGGTCACGATGATTCTCGATCTCATAGAACCCTCAGGATCGGCATGAACGGCCCAGCGAACCGCACGCCGGCCTACAGTGTAGAGCATGAGTTCGCAACAGGATTGGTCACGCGCAACAGCAACCTGCGGCGACGGTCTTGCACGCCGCGCGCGGGGAGGTGGGAATGGACTACGTTCTGGACAAAATGGATCGCCGTCAGGCCCTCGGCTTGTTGTCCGCGGGTGCGGGCGCCGCGGTCACTGTCCTGGGCACCCGGGCTGGTACAACGGTCGAACTGTGCATATCCACGTGATGGCGCGGACGTTCTCTGCGGCCGGCAACCAGACGTTCCGCTGGCAGACGCAGTTGTTCTTCAACGACGCCACTTCGCTTGCGGTGATCGCACGACCACCATATAACGCGCGCGGTCCGAGGCCGGACACGCTCAACGGAAACGATCGCGTCTATATGCAGGGCGGCGGCACCACGCTCCTCGCGACGCTCAATGTCAGCGGCACACTGGCAGGAACCCTCTCCACGCCTGGTCCGTCGCTGAGTGGAACGGTGCCGCCAGGTGTGTATGTGCGCAGCGTTGTTGCAAGGAACCAGTGCGGGGCCAGCGCGACCACTCAGGCGATCACAGTAACGGTGCCTTGAGACGACGACATCGCGGGCCGAGATGCGTAGGTGTCTCAATTGATCTATCAATAAAGACAGCCGATGGAAGCTACTGGGTTTTTTGCGGAAATCAGGCGGTGTGTTCTGTAACTGTCGTGACGCGTCGCGCTACTTGAACGTCGGAGGCTGCTTCTTTCTCCACTCGTCGTACCGCATCCGCAGCGTCTTCACCGGATTGAGAGTCTCCCCGGTCTTGATCTGATTCGGACCGTTCTTGCCTCCAGGCTGCGACACGGTGATGTACATCGCGTAGCGGCCGTTGTTGTGCGAATCGCCGTTCGCATCGGTCTTCTCTGCCATGAGAATGAACGCGACGTTCGCGGTTCGCGCATCGCACGGAATCGGCGGTTTCGATCCGTCGGCCGGCCACGGCGGACAGGTGCAGCGGCTGTCGCCGCCGGATCCGTCGCCCGCCTCCATCGCCGCCATCACGCGATCCGTGATCGCACCACTGGCGTAGATGAATGCCTGTACCGCGTTCGGCACGACAGAACCCGGCCGCATGATGTTCGCCTGAATCGAATAGAAGATCTCGGTGCCTGGGACCTGACCGGAGAGGTGCTGCGCGACGTAGCCATTGGCGAGTCCCGAGTGTCCGGCCGCTCGGCCCTGTAGATCGAGGATGCCGAACTGGCGGCTCTGGAAGTTTGGATCGGCACTCAGCAGCTCGATGATTGCTTTTGGGTCCGCGCCTTTCTGCAGCTGCTCGAAGACCAGCATCTGATTGCGATGCGTGTTGTCCGCCGCTGCCTGACAGGCGGCGATACCCTTGCCGGGAACGACCACCGCAATCGCCGTTTTCATCGCTTCGTCGTCCGTATTCACGCACGAGGCCGCGGCCATCACGACCCGCTGGGTGCTCCTGTCGATGGCGAGCACGGACCACGTCGCGAAGACCCGGTGAGGAAGCGCCAGAAGCAGGAGCAGGAGTACTAATCGTCGATGCATCACCGCGACGCATTGTAGTTGTGTGGGCGAAGCCACGGAACCACGAAAGCACGGAGGCAAGCCAGTGAAGCACGGAAGCACGAAACACATTTGAACGCCGTGGTTCCGCGATTCCGTGGCGGTTCACGGGAGCTTGACAAAAATACCAACTAGTCGGTATCGTAACTGCCGTGCCTCAATTCCGAGCCGCCGAGACGCGCCAGAAGCTCATGGCCGTCGCAACCGAGCTGATTCGCCGGCACGGCTACATGGCCACCACTGTCGACGACATCTGCGCGCGCGCCGGCGTTACCAAAGGCGGCTTCTTTTATCACTTCAAAACAAAAGACCAACTCGCCGAAGCATGTCTCGCCCAGTGGGACGCGGGCGCCGCGGCCATGGAATCGCGTGCGCCCTTTCAAGCGGCGGCGCAACCGTACGACCGCGCGCTCGGCTACATGGACTTCTACATTTCGCTCTTCGACAATCCTGCTCTTTTGACATCGTGTCTCGCGGGGACGACCGTGCAGGAAGTCGCGGACACGCACCCGTCCCTGCGAGATGCCGCCAACGTGTGCTTCGTCAACGCGTCCGGCCGCTTTCGCGCGCTGCTCGACCAGGCGTCCGCGCGTCGCCAGCCGCGCGTCGATACCGCATCGCTTGCATCGCTCTGGATGGCGACGGTTCAAGGCTCCCTGATTCTCGCGAAAGCTTCCCAGAATCCCAGCGTGATACGCCGCAATCTCGAGCATGTGCGCTCGTACATCGCGAGTCAGCTTCCACGCGGAACTCCTGAAAAAATTCTCGGTGTCTCTGAGTCTCTGCGGCCAGCACGCGCTGGTGGCTCCGAAGGACAAAGAACGCGCAACACCAAGCCTCGAGACCCAAGACCCAAGCTCACGACTGACTGACCGACGACTGAAATGACTGACCGTTTCGCAGAAAGGACCGGACGCTCATGGCACTTAGCGATACCTTCATCGACGAACTGACCCGTGAAGCCGCAACGACACGCCGCGTGTTGGAGCGCGTTCCCGAAGACAAGCTCACCTGGCGGCCGCACGCCAAATCGATGTCGCTCGGACAGCTGGCGCTGCACATCGCGCAGACGCCCGGCGGCGTGGCTGAGCTCATCAGCGAAACGCCGCGTGAGGCGCCACGGTTTGTTCAAGCCGAGGCCACCTCACGAGACGAGGTGCTCAGCGCGCTCGACAACAGCATTGCAGCGGCCAAGTCGAAGCTGAGTGGCTGGGACGATGCGGATCTGATGAACGACTGGGCCCTGATGCGCGACGGCAAGAAGCTGATGGCGGTGCCGCGCATCGGCATGGTGCGATCGATCATGCTGAACCACTGGTATCACCATCGGGGGCAGTTGCTCGTGTACCTGCGGCTGCTGGATCTGCCGGTGCCGTCGGTGTATGGACCGAGCGCGGACGAGAATCCGTTCAACTAGGGATAAAACAAAAGGGCGGGAGTGACTCCCGCCCTTCTCGATCGCGGAATGCAAAAGTTCCGCGCGACACGTTCGGCGGGGCTGAGGCCCGCCACTACACCCTGCTACCGTGCGGCGCGATCGGTCGTTGTCGACATGCCCTGCGGCAACGCGAAGGAGATGTACTCGCCGGTGTATCCGGCGCCGCTGACCGCGACGATGATGTACTGACGCCCATCGACCAAGTACGTCATCGGCGATCCGCTGATCGGCGCGGGCATGCGGATCTCGCCCACCTGCGCGCCGGTTTTCTTGTCGTACGCACGCAGGCTCGCGCCGCGCGTGCCTCCCGGCGGCGTCGTGAACTGCGGATCGCCGGCAATCACCACGCTCTTTGTGACGAGCACGCCCACGCTGCCGGTCTGGCCCGTCTTCGGAATGGTCAACCCCTTCAGCAGCTCGCTGTTGCGGACGGTGTCGGGCGTATCGCCGTGCGCCACTTGCCAGAGCAGATCGCCCTTGTTCACGTCGATCGCCGCCATCACGCCGTACGGTGGCTTCACGATCGACAGCCCTCCAAGGCCACGGCCAAGCGCGGCGCGACTGCCGCCTCCGAGCTGCGCCGCCGCCGCTGCTGGCGCGGCTCCGCCACGACCGCCGCCCGCGCCTCCGCGTCCCGCGCCCGCCGCGCCACGGCCGGCGCCTGCTGGTGCCGCACCTTCCGCAGCGCCCGCTGCGCCGCCGCGCGGCAGCCCGTAATTCGGCTCGGCTTCCCAGCGCGGAATGTGGTTCTTGTTATTCGGATTCTCCGGGCTCACAAACGAGAATTCCTCTTCGTCGAACTTGCCGACGCTCACGCTGGAGTTGCTCGCCTGCGTGTAGAAGATGCCGGTTTCGGGATCGAAGCCGGAGCCAGGCCAGTTCACGCCGCCGCTCGTGTTGGCGATGTTGATTGCGCCGAGCAGTTCGGATTTCGGGCCCACAGGCGGCACAAACGGCGTCTGTTCCCAACGGAACAACTTGAGATTGTCGAGCGCCTGCTTGCGAAGGGCGGGCGTGAAGTCGATGAGATCGTTCTCTGTGATGTGCGTGCGTGAATAGGGCGCCGGCTTGCTCGGAAACGGCTGCGTCGGCGCGGTCTTCTCGAACGGCATATCCTCGCGCGTCTGCGGCACCGCCTTCTCGGGCATCGGCCAGACGGGTTCGCCCGTCGCGCGATCGAATACATAAAGCCAGCCTTGCTTTGTCGGCTGGGCGACGACCTTACGCGGCTTGCCGTCGATGGTGACGTCCATCAGCAGCGGCGCAGCAGAGATGTCGTGATCCCAGAGCGGATGATGGACCAACTGGTAGTGCCACTTCTTCTTACCGGTCTTCAGATCGACGGCAACGAGGCTCTCCGCATAGAGATTGTTGCCAGGCCGGTTGCCGCCGTATTCGTCGATGGTCGGAGTCTCTACCGGCAGATAGACGAGACCGAGCTCGGGATCGACGGTGATTTGTGTCCACACGCCGACATTGCCGGTCCATTCCCAGGAGCCCTTCTCCCACGTCTCGTTGCCCGGCTCGCCGGGTTTTGGAATGGTGTCGAAGCGCCAAATCAATTTGCCGGTCCGCACATCGAACGCACGCGCCAATCCTTTTGCGTTTGTCGCGTAACGATAGCCAAGGCCTTCGAACATCGACGATCCGACGACGATCGTGTCGTTGACGACGGTCGGCGTCGAGTGGAGACCGATTTCACCCTTTTCGAGATCGATCTGCTTGTCCTTGCCGATGATCACGCCGACTTTCAGATCGACGGCTCCATTCGTGCCGAACGACGCGACAGGCTGCCCCGTTTTTGCATTGAGCGACACGAGGCGGTAACCCGTCGTGACGTAAATGACGCGGTCGTCGCCCTTGCCGTCGGTCCAGTACGACAGGCCGCGGCCCGAGAGCTGTCGCGGCGCCCATCTCGTCGCGCGCTCACCCTCGTCCATGCCGTACATCCACTTCAGCTCGCCGGTTTTCGCGTCGAGCGCGACGACGGAGCGTCGGGTGCCAGCCGTCGCGTACACCATCCCCTTGACCATGAGCGGCGTACCTTCGAGCTTGGTCTCAGGGCGCGGGCCGAGATTGTCGGTCTTGAATCGCCACGCAACTTCGAGCTTGCTGAAATTACTTGCATTGACTTGTTCGAGTGGCGAGTACTTGCTGCCCCGAAGATCGGCGGTGTACATCGGCCACTCGCCGTTCTTCGTGCTTGGCATCGGGCTGCCTTGTCCCGAAAGCCGTGGCGTGAACCATGCGACTCCCGCGACGAGCAATGCAACGGCCGGCACGACACGAAATGCGATGCGCTTCATTCGTTTGACTCCTGGCACACAAGGGCGGACAGCCCGAAGGTCGAATCTTGCCAGATCCGGTCCGTGAATCATAACAAGGAGCTGGCACGGCAGAGGTAATCGTTTGTGAATTTACGGGGAACGCGCGATATACTCCCATCGACTAACGATGGGAGTGTATGGGTGAGGCGCCGGACCTGCTGCCTGGCACGCTCGATCTGCTGATTTTGAAAACGCTGCTCCGTGGCGCCGCGCATGGCTATGCCATAGCTCATCATCTCCGTGCCGCGTCGGAGGACGTCCTCGTTGTCGGCGAAAGCTCACTCTATCCGGCGCTGCAAAGGCTCCTGCTCCGGGGGTGGGTCAAGGCCGACTGGGGAGTGTCGGAAAATAACCGCCGCGCGCGCTACTACACGCTGACCCCGGCCGGACGGAAGCAATTGGGCGTCGAGCGCGAGGAATTCGATCGCCTCATTGTCGCCATCCAGAAGGTCCTCGCCTCCTCGTAAAGCCTTGAATCAGTATTCGCTGAAGATGCGCTGTATTTCGTCGCGCTTGTTCGTTTTCGTCAAGGCGAGCATCAGCAGGATGCGGGCTTTCACCGGCATATGATCTTCGGCCGCAATCGTGAAGGCTCGGCGGCGAGCCTGCTCTTCAGAAGCCGTGACCGCCGGCCCACCCCCGCGCGCTGGCGCGGGTGGCGGAATGCGCCCTGAACCGGTGCGTGTGCTGGCGACGATGAAGACGCCCTTCTGCGCGGCGTAATTGAGGCCTTCGTTCTGCGTGCCGCTGATCGCCCCGCGCCTGCCGTCGCCATGACGATGCCTTTGGCGCCCGCGTCCACAGCCGCTTTGATGAGATCTCCCGGCGCGCTTTGATACACCATGATGACGTCGACACGCGGCAGTTCCGTGATTTGGGAGATGTCGAACTCGCTCTTCGCGGTATGGCGCTGGACGATCTGACGGTAGAAGACGACGCGGTCGCTGTCGACGATGCCCAGAACCCCCACCGGCCGGCTTTGAAAGGTCTGCAAGCGGTGAGCATCGGTTTTAGTGACTTCTCGCGCCGAATTGATTTCGTCGTTGAGAACGACGAGTACGCCTTTGTCGCGCGCGGCAGGATCGGCGGCCACGCGGACGCCTTCGAGCAGATTGGCGGGGCCCTCGTAGCCGATGGTGCTCGCGTTGCGCATGGCGCCGACGAGCACGACGGGGCGAGCGTCACGCACCGTCAAGTGCAGGAAAAATGCGGTTTCCTCGAGAGTGTCCGTACCGCTCGTGACGACAATTCCCGCAAGCTGCTTGTCGCCGGCAAACGTGTCGTTGATTCGCCGCGAGAGCTGGAGCCATTGATCGACCGTGAGCTCGCTGCTGGCGAGGTTGGAAAATTGTTCGTAAGTGACACGGGCGTAGCGGTCGACCGCCGGCATCTTCGCAACCAGGTCCTCGGCCGTCAGCCGTCCGCCTTCGCGGTTGGAAATGGTGCCGCCGGTCGCGATGAAGTGGACGTGGGGCGTGGGTGGCGCCGGCTGCGCGAGCGCCACGGCCGTCCAACAGAGAAACAGCGCCAGCAGTCGCGCGCCTGAACCGCTGTGCCGCCACGAGCCGGATCGCGACCACACGTACAGAAGTTTCATGTATGGGCTGTATAGCGGCCGACCACCTTATTGCCTGGAATTGCCGTTATACACGAGTGTCAGCCAGCGGCTCAGCTCCTTTGCGGCGTCCTCAGGCGTGGCGCCGTAAAAAGGCATCAGGGCCGTCGGCATACCCGGCAACCGCGCGATCTGGGCGCGCCAGCGGGCGTCGGAGATCGGCCGGACCTCGATCAAGTAGGTCCGCCCTGCAATTTTCTCTTCGTAGCGATGCACGTCCACGGGGGTTTGTTGGTTTCCGAGCTGCGGTCTGTCGGTCCTTCGCATCGTCGGGACTCCGACAACGAGCGGGGAGACTTTGGCACGGAGGGTAACAAAGTCGCAAGCGAAACACCGGACGAAAACACACCTCGTGACCGCTTGGTCAACGAGTTTTGGCCGAGTGAGTCGCGAATTTTTTTTTTGCCGCGTCACCAATCCACAGCGTTTCCACTTTTTGTCCACAGCTTTTCCACATGCACGTGTTTGAGGACCCTACAGAACCTCGTGGTAACCTCACTACGCACATGAAAAGTGTGTTTGTCGCCCTGATTTCGCTCACATTGGGCGTCGTGGCAGCGCAGGCCCAGACCGCTGCGACTCCACTTTACCGGGTGTTTCTGGCCGATGGATCGGCACTCGCCAGCTACGGCGAGTGGGCACGCGTCGCCGATCGGCTTGTGTTCTCGATGCCTCTTACGGCCGACGCGGAGCCGAGTCAACTCCACCTTGTCTCGATCGCGGCCGATCGGGTGGATTGGCGCCGCACCGACCAATACGCCGACGCCGTGCGCGCGGACCATTACGCGCGCACCCATGGCGAAGAAGACTTTGCGCGGCTGAGCGCGGACGTCGCACGCGTTCTCAACGAAGTCGCCCTCGTCGGCGATCCAACGGAGCGACTCATCAGAGCTCAGTACGCGCGGCGATCGCTCGCCGACTGGCCGACGGCGCACTACGGCTACCGGTCGCAGGAAGTGCATGAAATTCTCGGCGTCCTCGATGAAGTCATTGGCGGACTGCGCGCGTCGGCCGGGCTCGGTCAGTACGAGCTCGCGCTGATGGCCACGACGGCGCCCGCGCCTGCCGAACCGCTCCTGCCGGCGCCGGATCAAAGGCAGATCGTCGAACAGCTGGTGGTTGCTTCGACGCTCGCGGAAACGCCGGCGGAGCGCATGTCGCTGCTGCGCACGGTCGTCGGCATTGTCGACCGAGCGGTTGATCTATTGCCGAAAGCCTGGGCGGCAAGAGTTCGCGCGACTGCGCTCGGCGCGATGGCGGTAGAG
>WNFU01009923.1_pt1 | contig 10645 bp, 9 predicted proteins | sample 5400121 | NCBI WGS metagenome assembly WNFU01 (sample SAMN13153360, study PRJNA577476) | soil metagenome | isolation source: 100 cm soil or saprolite under grassland replicate 1 | place: USA:California | collected 2016-06-15
ACGGCCTCGTCCATGCGACCTACACCTGGAAACGCAAGCGCATCAAACACGTCGTCATCGATCCGGCGAAGCTCGTCCTGCGGGAAATGCCGAATGGCAGGTGGCCGGAGGAGAACTGACGAAGGACCAATGTCGAATGTCGAATGTCGAATGACGAAAGAATGACGAAACCCGAAGCGCGAAAAGCACGGCAGCCACGGGCCGCATCATTCTTCGTCATTCCGGTTTCTTGCGTCATTTGACATTCGGATTTCGTCATTCCCTGGGCTGGTGACCAATGCCCGAACCGCGCGTCAACCGGAAACCGACGTTCTTTTGGCAAGGTGTTCTCATTTTGCTGCCGGCCTGCCTGCTGGCCGCGCTCGGCTTGTATTCGCTCCGAAAAGATCGCCTGCTGGTGGAAAGCGAAGCGCAGACCCGCGCCCAACAATTGGCGGACGATCTTGCCGATGCGGTGTGGAATGACTGGAATCGCGTCGAACAAGCTTCGACCAACCGCTCGGCGGTCACCTGGAATCCTTACTTCTCCTGGTTTCGCAACGGGTCCTATTTCGAGATCGATCCGTCCGGCCGATTGATCTTCCCGCCGCCGTATTCCGCGGTGCCGGTGCCGCAGCCGCTCGACGAGAACGTTCTCGACGCGCACCAACGCGAGCTCTGGCGGGCGGTGTCCGAGGCGCTGTTCAAAGGCGACTCGGCGACCGGGCCGCGGAAGCGATTTCTGCAAAGTGAACCTCCATCGCGATTTGCCGCCAACGCCACGTTCCTGCTCGGCGCGTTGCTCCTGAAATCCGGCGATGGCGAGGGCGCGCGGTTTTTGAACGAGGTTTGCTACCGGTCCGCGAATGAGACGTCCGAAGCGGGCCTGCCGCTGGCGCACCTCGCGGAGTCGCTGCTTCTGAATCTGGCCACGCCGGCGCGATCACGGCGCAGGAGCGGCGTCGGGCGTGGGCCGCGTTCGCGTGGAATGTGGATAACGAATTCATCATGCTGGCGCCGCTGAATGAGGCCGCCTTCAAACGGGCCAACCACATCCTTGATCATTGCCATCCAACGGTGGGCTTGCGCTCCCTGGATGCCCTCCACCTGGCTACTTGCGATCAACTGCAGGATTGGCCGCTCTGCACGACGGATGTCCGCATGCGCCAGGCGGCTGAACTCCTCCGTTTCCCACTCACGCCGCTGTCCTCGTAACTGGTTTGCGCGCGCCCATGGGCGTGATAGTGGCACGGGCGTCCCGCCCGTGTGTCCCTACTTCCCTTGCGTCCGCCGATAGACTTTGTGAATGGCCGCCTGGTCGGTGCATTTGATGATCATTTCATCAATGCAAACGTGCGGCGGGCGGCTCGCGGCCCAGACCAAGGCCTCCGCAATATCTTCCGCGGTAAGCGGGTTGATGCCTTCGTAAACCTTTTTCGCGCGCTCCGCGTCGCCTTTGAAACGGACGATGGAGAATTCCGTTTCCGCCAGCCCGGGATCGATGGTGCCGACGCGCACGCCGGTGCCGGAAAGTTCCAGTCGTAGTGCCTGGGTGATTTTCAATTCGGCCGCCTTGGCGGCGCAATAGGCCGCGCCGCCTTCGTAAGCGACATGGCCGGCGATGGAGCCGATATTCAGGATACTGCTGCCGGGGTTGTTCGTCATCAGCGGCAAACAGGCGCGCGTCATGCGCAGCACACCGAGCACGTTGGTTTGCATCATGAATTCCCAGTCTTCATCTTTTGCCTCGGCAACGGGGTCGAGCCCTTTTGCGCCGCCGGCATTGTTGATGAGCACGTCAAGCTTGTCGGTGTGCGCGCGCGTCCACGAGACGAAATCATCCACGCTTTTCGTTTGCGCCACGTCGAGCGCATGGACGTGAGCGTCGCGCGCCCCGGCTTTCTTCGTCTCCGCGGCGACGGCTTCGAGGCAGTCCACGCGACGCGCGCCGAGCAGCAGTTTTGAGCCCTGGCGTCCGAAGGCGCGGGCCGCCGCCGCGCCGAAACCGCTGGAGGCGCCGGTGATGAGGACCCATTTGTCGGCCAGATTCGTTGGCATGAGCGCCTTTTACCGGAGCAGCGGCGTGAAAGCAAAGGGAGAGTTGGAGATGGTGCGCGATAGAGGGTTCGAACCTCTGACCCCTTCCGTGTCAAGGAAGTGCTCTACCACTGAGCTAACCGCGCGACGCAGGCCGAAAGACCTCTGAGAACCGTTGGTTTTCATGGTCTTTTCGCGACTTATAGCGCGTCGGAAAATGCTCCATTCCCTGCCCGCTTTCAAGCGCAAATCACGCGCAGTTGGAAGAATTATCAGAAGGGACCTTGTTGGACCTCAATCAAACTTGTGTCGTCTGCGGACTCCATCGAAAACCGTGCTGTCACTGTAACCGAGGTGGCCATGTATGGTGCAGCGTAGGAAGACTGTGTTGGTGTCGTCAACTTGCATCCCCGGCGCGAGAATCTCGTAGGTGCAATTCTGTGGTGTGAAAGCTGACCAATCGGAAGTGCGCGCACGCCGAGAGGCTACGCAGGACAAAATCTTGGGTGTCGCCACCTCATTGCTCATGCAAGTGAAATTCGCAGGCATGACTCCACCGTGGTCCTCTGCCCACAGCCGAGCTGCAAGGCAAATGGAAATGACTGAACTGGCACAGCCGCGTGACTCCGCCCGCTTCTTCGCTGCGGAGGCCGTGACACTGAAAGCGAGCGCCGCCAAAACAATGAGTGCAACGGCTGAAACAAGAATGATGCGTCGTTTGCCCATGGCGTCGCCGCGGGCTTGCCCGCGATTCGTTCAAGCGCATGTTTCGGCTTCCTAATCACCAATCCTTCAACTGCTCAATACTTGTCAGATTCTGTACTCTCTTTGTAATCTTCCCGTCCTCGACCAGCGCAATCGTCGGAAGAAAGGTGATGCCGAAGCGTCGCACCTCGTCTCGATCAACTGTCGCATCCAGAATGCAGAGGTCGAACTTTTGGGTATCGAGCTTCCTCAGCTCTGGCGCGGAGACCGCCCAGACACCCGCCCATGATGCGGTGAAGGCAACGACAAGCTTTTTGCCCCCTCTGTAGTCTCCGACAGCGCCAGTGTAGGTCGCGAACGACTTGTCCACGGGCTTGGGTTTGCGGAGCACCAAGAACAGAACCATGCTCACAACGCAAAGAACCGCGATGGCCAAAATGATCTTCATGGTTGCTCCGCCGAACATCCAAGGTGAGCGACCGTCACCGAACGGCCCACACGCGGCAATCGGGGGCATTTATGAACGGCCTGTTAAGCATCGGGTCGCGGAATTGCCGCTCACCGCTCCCGCGGCAGAAGCCTCAAGGCGTTCTCGCGATACATCTTTTTCAAGACTTTCTCCGGCAGCGCCCAGGCGTGCATGGGCCAATGGTACTTTGAAAAATAGGCGGGATAGAAATGTTCGTCGGCCGTTTCGAGCAGGCGGAACGTGACTCGATACATTTCCGGCTGAGGATTCATGTCGGTGCCGTAAAGCAGCCGGTTCTGATAACGCTGGAAGAATTGCGACACCGCCCGCGGGATCGGCGAAAGCTCGGCGTAACGCGCCCCGATGTCGGCGTAGAGATTTGAATGCTGGTCCGGCATCGCACCGAGGCGGTTGAGGTCCGAACAGCAGTTCGCCAGATGACACGCGATGAAGATCGTGAGCGGATGCTTTTTCACCGCGCGCTCGAGCGTATCGACGACTTCGTCGTGCGACAGGACGCCCGGTCCGCTCGCCACCCACCATTTCCACGCGTTCATCAAACCGTCGTTGGTCTGGTCCATCGGCTCGTACATCCATTTGTCTTCGCCCACATGGATGTTGACGGCCAGGTGGAGTTCGGCGCATTTGGCGAGAATCGGGTCCATGCGCGAGTCGTCGATGTGCATGCCCAGGGCATTCGTCGTCGCACCGAGACCGCGGCCCTTGTCACTGAGTTCGCCCACGCCCGTGGCGCCGGCCTGGCAACACCGCTCGAGCTCAGCCACGGCGGCCGGGCCAAAGCCGGGACGATCGAATCCGGTGTAATCGATGCCGCACCAGACGAGGAAACGCTTCGGATACTTGCGGTATTTGGCCAGAACGGCGTCAAACCTGGCGCCGGTGCTGCCGGAGAGAATGACGGTTTTTTCGAGACCGACTGCGTCCATGGTCTGAACCCAGCGATCGACATCGGCGCCCGTGGGAGCGTAGTCGTGTGAATGCATGTCGATCACCGGATACCGCGCTGTTTCCACGCGCGTTTCGGGTATTTTGAAGATGGAGCGCGGTTTGTAATCCTGGAGCAGGATTTCCTCGGGAGGCGTTTGGGCCGCGGCAATGAGCGCGAGGCTGCCGGCGGCCAGAACGGCACTGCGGCCGAAGGATTGGCGGAGGGATAAACAAGTCATTGCGTGATCGTAGTGTCGGCGACCGCGCGCCGGAAATCGAACGACCGACGAATGGTGTCTGTGTTCCCGGCCCTTCGCCGTATATCAGCGGCTTTGCGCGGACGAAGATTTCATCGCGCGGACACGGACTTGCAAGCCCGAATTTGTCCGAAGTCAGCCGTCACAGGGGAGCGTGAAATAAAAGGTGGCTCCCTCATTGAGCTTGCCCTCGGCCCATGTCCGGCCGCCGTGACGATGCACAATCCGGCGCACGTTTGCCAGACCGATGCCGGTGCCTTCGAATTCGTCAGCCACGTGGAGCCGCTGGAAGACTCCGAAAAGTTTGTTGGCATATTTCATGTCAAAGCCCGCGCCGTTGTCCTGCACGGAGAATTGCCACTCTTGGGCAAGGCTCTTTGGGCAGCGAATTCGGATGCTGGCTCGCTCCTTCGGACGCGTGTATTTGACCGCGTTCGAAATCAGGTTGACCCAGACCTGCCTGAGCATCGAACGGTCCCCGGAGACCGTTGGCAACGGGTCAATTTCCCATTCGATCTCCCGGCCTTCCGTCTCGCGCCGGACTTCCTTGACGACTTCTTTGATCAGCTCGTCCATGTTGACCTGTGTTTTCTTCATGGCCATGCGCCCCATCCGGGAAAAGTCCAGCAGATTATCAATCAGCCTGCCCATTTGCCTCGCCGATTCGGCGATGACTTCCAGGTGTTGCCGGCCCTTGCCGTTCAAGGCAGGCAGAGCCTCGTCGCGCAATATTTCAACAAAACCGCCGATGTGACGCAACGGCGCGCGCAAATCGTGGGATACCGAATAGGAAAAGGCCTCCAACTCTTTGTTCGCCGCTTCCAGTTGAGCCGTCCGCTCGGTGACGCGTTGTTCCAGCTCTTCGTTCAGCTTTTTGATTTCCTGTTCCGCCTGTTTGTATCCGGCCAAAACCTGGGTGAGTTCGGCCGTGCGTTGTTTCACTCGCAGTTCCAATTGTTCGTTTGCTTTCTGGAGGGCGCCTTCCGCCCCGCGACGGCGCGTGTTCTCGCGCAGCAGAAGCGCGAAGACCCATACCAGGGTGGCGAATCCGGCCACCGAACCCACCACGGCAACCTGTTTGGTCTCCCGAAGATTGGCCTCCGCGGCGGCCTGCCGCGTTCTCAGAAGCTCGCGCTCGACCGCGTCCATTTGCGCAATCGAGGTCCGAATATTCTCCATGACATGCTGGCCTTCTTCGGTCAGTTTGAGCTGCGCTTCCGGATCCATTCCTTTTCTCAATTGGAACTCGATGCTTTGGGCATAGATGGCAAAACGATGCTGGATCAGCGGCCGCAGAGCGTCGCACGTCTGTTGCTGTTGTCGATTGTCTGCGGTCAGACCGCGGAGATTACTGAATGCCAGGCTTACCTTGTCCACCGCGTTGCTGTAATGCGCAAGGTAACGTTCGCGACCGGTCATAATAAAACCCCGCCGCGCTGTCTCGGAATCGGTCAAACGCAAGATCAATTCGTTGATGTCGGCCAGCACCGCGTGGGTGTGCGCCACCCGCAGCGTCGTTTCGGCCTGATTCGCCGTGCTGCGATAGAACAACGCTCCAATCGCGAACAAAAGCGCCAACGCCAAAGCGAATGCGACGATGATTTTTCGGTCGAATGAGCTGTTCACGCTTAATCCTCCGCGGCCGGTGACCAAAGCGGAATTGTCAAAATCAGGTGTGATCCATCACAAACATCGGACACATATTAAGCGAAGCGTTTGAGGCCGTCAAAAAAAAGCGCCGGCCCGGCCCGGCCCGTATCCCGCGGCGGGTTGTCCGGATCGATCTCCCGAACCGCCCGCCCTGTTGGGGGCACGCCCATCGACGTCAAGCGCGGTTGCCGATTCAGTGTTCGCCAAACCAGACCCAAAGGATTAAGGTCGCTGGCCGACCGCATCCCATTTGCCAGAGCCCATGACATCCGCCGGCCACGAAAATTTCCAGGACTCGGTCAACGCTCTGCTGGCGAGTTTTCTTGGCTGGGCCCTCGACGCGTTCGACTTCTTCGTTCTTGTCTTTGTGATCCCGACCGTGGCGGAAGAGTTCCACGTTGGTGTGCCTGAAATTGCGGAGTGCATCACGGTGACACTCGCCTTCCGACCGGTGGGCGCCTTCATATTCGGCCTGCTGGCGGATCGTTATGGCCGGCGACTGCCGCTGATGATCAATCTGGTGTTTTACTCGCTGATCGAAGTCCTGTCCGGCCTGGCGCCGGATTACACGACGTTCCTTGTTTTGCGCGCGCTATTCGGCATCGGCATGGGCGGAGAGTGGGGCGTCGGCGCATCGCTGGCGATGGAAAAAGTACCCCCAAAATGGCGGGGCGTCCTCTCCGGCATCCTGCAGGAAGGTTACGCGGTCGGCTACCTTCTGGCGGCCTGCTGTTACTTTTTTGTTTTTCCCAAGTGGGGATGGAGGCCGATGTTTTACCTGGGTGGCGTACCCGCGCTGCTGGCGCTCTTTGTTCGATACAAAGTCAAAGAGTCCGCGGTCTGGCAGAAGACGCGATCGGCGGGTTGGAAGGACCTCGGGCGGGCGATTCTCTCCAACTGGAAGCTCTTCATATACCTGACGGCCTTGATGATGATGATGAACTTCGCTTCCCATGGAACCCAGGACATGTATCCGACGTTTCTCAAGCTTGAGCGCGGGTTTTCTCCCCGGCAGGTCGCTGTGATCGCTGTGATCTACAACATTGGCGCGCTGGGCGGCGGCATTGTGTTTGGACTGTTTTCGGACCGTTTCGGCCGGCGCCGGGGCATGGTAACGGCCTTTGTGCTGGCGATCCTGATGATTCCGCTTTGGGCCTTTGCGCCGAACACGCCGTTGCTGATCCTCGGCGCGTTTCTCATGCAATTCATGGTGCAAGGCGCGTGGGGCGTTATCCCCGCGCATATCACTGAACTGTCACCCGATTCGGTGCGCGGTTTTTTGCCCGGGTTCGCCTATCAATGCGGCGTTTTGCTTGCCGGTCGCGTCGCTTATCTGGAAGCCGTCTTCTCCAGAACGTTGAACTATTCCAGCGCCATGGCCCTGACCGCTTTGACGGTTTTCATCCTCGGCATTGCCGCGGTCGCGCTTGGGCGGGAGAAGAAAGGGGCGCAATTCGGCGGCCAAACAACCGGCGCTACGGCCCCAACCGACCATCAACCGCCTTGACCGCGCGCTGATGATTCGCCGTCCGCGGGCGCAACCGGGTCGCCGGCGAAGCGGGCAATGTCTCCATGAAATCGAGCTGCGGCTGTTTGATCTGTGCCAGGCATTTGTTGCAAATCCCATGGCTTAGCAGCGTCCCTTTGCCGCCAATCTTTTTGTTGCACCAGGCGCAGACGATTTTCATCTTGTGCTGTTGAGATCCTTCTTTCCGCTCCAGTAAACCTTCCTGACCGATGGAATCAGGTTCCCCGATTTGGCCAGCAAAGCCCGTACCGCGGCTCCGCAACCATCGCTCACCTCCGGTTGGTCTTGTCCGCTGCCAGCGCCTCCCGTTTGCATCGCCTCGATTCAGCGGACACTCCGAGGCCCTGCAAACCCGAGCAAACAATAACTTCCGGTTTCGTGTCGTTCCGACTTTTTGGGTCCCCTTCTCGACTCCGCTCAGCTCATCCAACGGCCAGTCACCAATCCAGCATTTGGACAGCGCGGTTTAAAACAGGACATCTCACCCATTGGCGGATCAACGCTTTTGTAACGCCTGCCTGATCACCTGGTTGACGTTGACGAAGCCCTTTTCAATTCGTTTGGCTTGGATGTAATGGATGTAACCGCCTATCTTTTTCAGGGTTGCCTGAAACGACTTGCACCGCCTACGATTGATTGAATATGGACGCACCACCGATCAAGGTGTTGCTGGTCGAGGATGATCCGGACCATGCCGATTCGTTGCGGGAGCTCGTGCGCGAAACGCCTCATTTTCAGTTGACGCGCGCCGGGCGGATCGAGGAGGCGCTGCGACAGCTCGAGAGCGGCGGCTTCGACGTGGCAGTGCTCGACCTGACGTTGCCGGGCCGGAAGGGTCTGGCCGGCTATCACAAGCTCCGCATGGCAGTTCCCGCTATTCCCGTCGTCGTGCTGATCGGTCCTGACGATGAAGCGCTCGCCTTTCAGGCGGTGCGGGAAGGCGCGCAGGAGTACCTGGTCAAGAGCGAATTTGACGACAGGACGCTCTGGCGCGTCCTCCGTTACGCGATCGAGCGGAAGCGGGCCGAGGAGGAGTTGCGGCAGAGCGCGGAGTTTTTCAGGCTCATTTCGGCAGGCGTCACGGACCTGATCGCGGTGATCGATCGAGATGGCAAACGCCTCTACAACAGTCCTTCCTACCAGAACAGCATTGGCAGCGCGGCGAATTTGCAGGGAACAAATTCGTTTCAGGAGATCCACCCCGAGGACAAGGAGAAAATCAAACAGCTCTTCCAGCGAACCATCGCGACCGGAGTCGGCCAACGGTCCGAGTATCGCATGCTGCTTGCGGACGGAAGCATACGTCACATCGAATCGCAGGGTAGCGTGATCAAAGACGCCAGCGGCCGGACGAGCCGGGTGGTAGTGGTCTCGCGGGACATCACCGAACGGAAACAACAAATGGAAACGCTGGAGAAGGCGCTTTGCGATCTTCACCGGGCACACCAGGAATTGAAAGCGACGCAGACGCGACTGGTCGAGTCGGAAAGGCTCGAAGCGGTCAGCACCTTTGCGGGCGGCATCGCCCACGAAGTAAAAAACCCGCTGCAAACGATCCTCCTGGGTGTGGACTTTTTGAAGAACAGCCTGACCAACGCCGGCGAAGACGCGCGGATGGTCCTCGACGAGATGGACAACGCCGCCCGCCGGGCCGACGCCGTCGTCCGCGGTCTGGTCGAGTTCACCGCCCAACGCAAGCGCCACATGAAAGCGCAGGATTTGAGCGTGATCGTCGAACAGGTGTTGCGCTCGGTCGAAAGCGAACTGGCCGGCAAATCCATCACGCTGGTCAAGGAACTGGCCACGGACCTGCCGCCCGTCCGACTGGACTTGAAAACGATGAAGCACGTTTTCCTCAACCTGTTGACCAGCGCGATTGTAGCGATGCCCGACGGCGGCCATCTTTCTGTCAGAACGTATTTCCGACGACTGACGGACGGCCAGCAGGGGAGCCGCCGTACGCGGGGCCAGTTGAAGGCGGGCGACACGTTCGTCACGGTCGAAATTGAGGACGACGGCGCGGGGGTTATCGAGAGCAAGCTGGCCGGCAAGCCGAACCGCACCTTCGGGACGGAAATGATTCGCAAGGGCGCGGTGGATTTGATGGTGCTGAAAAAAGTGGTCGAATTATATGGCGGGACCATTCACATAACCAACCGCATGACTGGGGGAGTCAAGGTGCTCATCATGTTCAAGGCGGTAAGCAAGGAATGATTATGATCAAAAGACGGATTCTTCTCATCGATGACGAGCCGGGCATCACGCGGCTGTTGAAACTGAACCTCGAACAGACCGGGCGCTACGAAGTGCGCGAGGAAAATTCCGGCAAGCGCGGACTGGAGGCCGCGCGGGAGTTCAAGCCAGACCTGATTCTGCTTGATGTCATGATGCCCGGAATGGGCGGCGGCGAAATCGCGGCCGGCATCAAGCGAGACCCTGACTTGAAGGATATACCGATCATTTTTTTGACCGCCGCGGTGAAGAAGGAGGAACTCGGCGCGTCGGTCGGCAAGATCGGCGGCCGCATTTATGTTGCCAAGCCGCTGGACGTGAGGGGCGTGTTGCACCTCATTGAGAGGACACTCGGAAAGAAAGGCGGGACTACCGCATAAGCAGCTCCGCCCGACGCGCTTTTTCTCCGTAATGTCCGGGTCGATCACCGGGATGGACTAACGCTGTTGTCTTCGCGGCATGAAAGTCAACGCGGCCATGTCCAGGCAGTGGGGAGGAGCAGTGCGCCGTCACCGAATTGCAGGTCCAGCACGCTTGACTTCTCGAAGTGGATTCATTGTAGCGTGGCATTTGGATAAATGAGCGGTGGCCCTGATGTTGAAAACGTAATGGCCAACTCGCACATCTTCTGGCCCACTTCTTTTGCGCTACGACGAAGCAAATCGCAAAGATGCTTCTCCGGCGCTCCCTGACCGATGGGTCCCCGTGGAAGAAAGGTGAATCCGCTTCTGATCTCCGCGACAAAAGAATGATCCGACCGGATCATTCTTTTGTCGCGTGGTTTGGGCTCACCGATTTTCCAGGCGAGCGGGTTCCGCCTTCGGCAGGGGCGGCAAAAGC
>WNFU01009927.1_pt1 | contig 10644 bp, 10 predicted proteins | sample 5400121 | NCBI WGS metagenome assembly WNFU01 (sample SAMN13153360, study PRJNA577476) | soil metagenome | isolation source: 100 cm soil or saprolite under grassland replicate 1 | place: USA:California | collected 2016-06-15
AGGCGTGCCAGACCTCGAAGTGCCCGGTCAAGAAGAGTAGGCCCCAGGCCGCCGAAACGAGGATGAACAGGCCCTGGCCGGCCTGGACGATGCGGCGGCAGTCGCCGCGGTCGGCCAGGGCGCCGATGGAGACCGAAAGGAACAGTGCTGGCAGCCAGTGGCTGATGACCGCGAAGCCGCCCAGGGCGGCCGAATGGAAGGCCTCGAAGATCAGCCAGTAGCTCAAGACGTGCTCGATGTTGTCGCCCATCATCGCCAGCATCGTGACCGCGAAGTAAACCCGATAGTCGCGGTGGTGGAGAGCTGCGAAGGCGACGCCGCGAGTCGGCCCGCCCGTCGTGGACAGGGCGTCAACCCTTGCTGGGGTCTGCAATGCGTCTCGCACGTTGCTGCGCAGTGGCCTGCGCGCGGAGCCTCAGCCCAGCTTGACCGCGGTCATCGCGATTGGGGCGCGGGAGATGGCTGGGGTTCCCGAGCTGCCGGACATCGGCCTCTTCATCGAAGGGCTCGCGCGGCGCTGAACGGCGCCTCGGGATTATCCGGATCGGCCGGCCAGAGGGCCGGGTTGTCGACGATATATTCGCGTATCCGATACAGATCGTCCTCGTCTCGGATGATGTGGTCGTAGTAATTCCGCTGCTGCAACTTCTTCGGAAAGGGCGGCCACCCAAGTGATCTGACTCCGGCCATGTAATCGTTGGTTGTCATGGTCTTGAACCATTGCATGATGGTTCCCAGCGAGGCGGCGCGTCGGGGCGCACCCGCGTGTGCGCCCGAGGTCGTCTCACTGTAATTGGGTATGCCCGTTGTCGCGCTCGGCGCGTTCGTAGAGCACGCATTCGCAACGGGGCGGACACGCGGGTCCGCCCCTACGATCCCGACGATCCCGTGAATGTGATTTGGCATCAGGACGAATGCGTCCGTGCGGCATGCTGCAAACGCGCTCGAGCTCAATAGTCAGATCTCGAACCAGTTGTCCACGTCTCGCTGGACCTGCGCTTCGGGCTGAGCATCGACCCTCAGCATGATCCGCTCGACGTCGTCGGGCGTGGAAGTGAGCTCGCTCGCGACCCTGCCCATCTCATAGGGCGAGTCCCGAACGGGCAGCACGCTCGTGATCGGCAGAGTCGCGGCGCGGCGGTGGCGCAAGAGCCGCCTGTAGACGGATACGTAGACGTCGGGCTCGTAACCGTCGCCTGGGCCTGAGCGGGCCAGGCCGAGCTGTCGAGCCACCCGATCGAGCTCCTCCCAGTAGGCCTGAACCAGACTGGGCGGCGCGTTCGCGACCTCCCGCTTGTGCCGTGGGCTGGCCATCTCGCGCGCCCGTGACGCCTCGATGGCCTGCCGCACCGCGCGGGAGGGGGCCGGGATGAGGAAGAGGCTCTGGCTACCGGCCAGCAGCGGCTCCACGTCGTCATCGCTCGGCTGCGCCAGCTCGATCAGTCGGTTTCCGATCAGGGGCGTTTCACCAATCAACATATCGCGGGTCCCGTCGTGCGCCTGGTCCCACCGCCGCACACCGTCGCGTGCCCAGAGCCCGACGGCTTTGCGGATCGCCGCGTGAGTTATGCCGTTCACCTCCGGATAGCGCTTGAGGATGTCGGGGGTCTCGAAAGCGCCGCGCACGACGTCCCACTGAAGCAGGTGCACCGCCCGCCCGACCTCGTCCGCGATCAGTGCCAGCTGCTGGAGCATGAGGCTCTTCCCGACGCCGGGCAGCCCGGCCAGAAAGACGCAGCGTCGCTCGAGCGCGGCCTGGCGCAACAGCTGGTAAAGGTCCGATTCGCGGGGCAGAACGATTCCTGCCGTCATATAATCAAGCCCTCAGTCATCGGTAGGCCGAAACTGACTAACACGTAGCATATCCCCTACGACGAGCGCGGCCAAAAGGCCGCCCTTCCAGACGGCGTACATCGCCGCAGAGGCGTGTGAACTTGCCCGAGGCTTGGTTGGCCCACAAACAGCCATGCTAGGATGGGGTGTTCTTGGTACCTGGAGTCGCTCGAGGGGGCCGCGTGGCGGAGTCGCGCTTTGAAGCGGGGAAGAGGGTTCGCACCGAGGTGCTCGGCGCGGACCACGTCGCGCGGGCCGAGGCGCGCCAGACGGATCTCGACGCGGACTTCCAGCGGTTCATCACCGAGCTGGCGTGGGGATCGGTGTGGGCCCGGCCGGACCTGGACCGCCGCACGCGTAGCCTCATCACGATCGCCATCCTGGCCGCGCTGGGCCGCCGTGAAGAGCTCGCCTTGCACCTTCGCGCGAGTCGAAACATCGGCGTTGAGCCGCGCGAGATTGGTGAGGTGCTTCTCCACGTGGCCGTCTACGCGGGCGTTCCCGCCGCGAACGCTGCCTTCGCCCTAGCCAAAGCAGAGCTCGAGCATTCACCAGCCGGGAAGCCGCCAGGCGATCCGGCCTGACCCGCGGAGGAAGTGACCATGACGACGATGACGACGACGATCGGTGCGATCGTTCGTGGGGACACCGAGGTCTTCCCGCCCTACCTGTACGAGGCGTACCAGTCGACGCGTCGGCGCGCGCCGACTCTGCCGCTCGTCGACGTCCCGCTCACGCTGTCGGAGCTCACCGGTCCCGGCCCGGCCATCAGCGCGGTCACCGCTGAAGACGCCGACCTCACCCGCAACGCGGGAACCGGGGGCGAGGCGATCGGCCAACGGATCATCGTCACCGGCCGGGTACTCGACGAGCACGGCGGCGCGGTCCCGAACACACTCGTGGAAGTCTGGCAGGCCAACGCCGCCGGGCGCTACGTCCACCGGGTCGACCAGTGGCCCGGCCCACTGGACCCGAACTTCCTCGGGATCGGGCGTTGCCTGACGAACGAGGAGGGGGTGTACCGTTTCCTCACCGTCAGGCCAGGCGCCTACCCGTGGCGGAACCACGAGAACGCCTGGCGGCCGGCGCACATCCACTTCGCACTGTTCGGACCATCGTCGGTCTCCCGCCTGATAACGCAGATGTACTTTCCGGACGATCCGCTCTTCGCTCTCGACCCCATCTTCCACTCGATCCCGACCGAGGCGGCGCGGGCACGCCTGGTAGCCGCCTACGCGCACGACGTGACTCAGCCCGAGTGGGCGCTCGGGTGGCGCTGGGACATCGTCCTGCGCGGGCCGCAGGCTACGCCGTTCGAGGCGCCCGCGGAGGCGGGGTCCTGATGGCGCCCGGCCTGACCGCCTCCCAGACGATCGGCCCGTTCTTCCACGATGCCCTGCTCAGAGAGGACGCATGGCGGAACGTGCTCGTCGGGCCTGAGACCGCGGGCGAGCGCATCAGGATCGCCGGCCACGTCTACGACGGGGGCGGCGATCCGGTCCCCGATGCCATGGTCGAGATCTGGCAGGCCAACGCGCAGGGCCTCTACAACCACCCCGCGGACCGCCGGCCGCTGCCGTTGGATCCCGCGTTCAGCGGATTCGGACGGTCAGGCACAGACGAGCAGGGCTACTTCTGGTTCGAGACTGTCAAGCCCGGCCCGGTTCCCTTCGACGCGCAGAGCATGCAAGCGCCGCACGTCGTCGTCACCGTGTTCGCGCGCGGGCTGCTCAACCACGTCGTGACCCGCCTGTACTTCGAGGACGAGGCGACCAACGAGACTGACCCGATACTTCGCCGAGTCCCCAAGGAGCGACGGGACACGCTGCTTGCGAAACGTTGGCCCAGCGACAGGAAGGTCGCCTACCAGTTTGACATCGTGCTCCAGGGCAAGCGCGAGACCGTATTCTTCGACCTCTGACGAGCGCGCTGCGTCACTCAGGCTTCCACACTCGAGGGTTCCGCTAGAAGGGCGCCACCGCGAGCTCGCGCAGCCAGCATATCGCCGCGGCTAGCGCGCTTCGGCGGGGAGCTTCTGCACACGGCAGAGCGTCGAGCGGTGGGGCGTGCCCCCGCTCACCGGGTCGCGGCGGTCGTTGTGGACGAGCAGGTTCACGTTGGCGCCGTCGGCCGAGTACGGGTCGAGCGGAGGCAGGCCCAGCGCCTCACAACCTTGCCACCAGCCGTGGCTGGTGCAGACCACTCCTGGCAGGATCGCCTCGGTGAGTCGCGCCTGGACACGCACGCTGCCGCCTGGCGTCTCCAACGCCACCCACTCGCCGTCGGCAATGGCGCAGGATGCGGCTGTCTCGGGGTGCAGCTCGGCAGTCGGGTGGGGCGCCGACTTGCGCAGGCGGGGGAGGCCGCGGTGCTGGCTGTGCAGGTATTGCGGGCGCTTGGCGTTGGTCAGCACGAGCGGGAACTGTTCGGCCAGCCCCGGCTGGCTGACTGGGCTGAGGGCCGGCTCGACGTAGGTCGGGAGCGGCGGCTGGCCATACTGCGCGAACGGCACGGCGTACAGCTCCACCTTGCGGGTGGAGGTGGCGAAGCCCGTCGGGTCGCCGCTGTGCTCGTCCGGCTCGGCGTAGCTCTGGTAGTGAAGCGGCCGCCGCGGCACGGTGGCGCCATGGGGCCGCTCAGCCAGCGCCTCCCAGGTTAGGCCGCTTGGGGCGAGCACGTAGTCGTAGGCGGCGACGACGTCCCCGTTCCAGAAATGCTTGCCAAGGCCAAGCCGGCAGGCGAGCGCGAAGATGATGTCAACGTCGGAGCGTCGCTCGCCGCGCGGCGCCACGGCCGCCGGCCGCCGCTGGACGTGCGCCATCGCCTCGATCGGGTAGCGGAAACCCAGGTGCAGCGCCTCGAACTCCAGGAAGCTCGCCGCCGGCAGGAGCACGTCGGCGTAGCGGCTGGTCGGCGTATGCGTTAGCTCGACCTGGGCAAAGAACTCCAGCCGCCGCAACGCCTCGCGGCCGCCCAGCGTGTCGCCGTTGGCCAGCAGCATGTTGCCGCCGAAGGCAACCAGCGCTCGGACTGGGTAAGGGTCCTCCTCGAGCACGGCCTGGTAGAGGTCGTAGGCGGCGGCGTTGCCGGGTCGCGCCGGCGGGCCGATCGGACGCTCGGCGCGGCCCAGTCGCTGGAGGGCCATCTCGTCGGGCAGCACGCCCCTCTCGACGATCGGGTTGATGAGAGGTCCGGGCCCGAGCACGTTCCCGCCCTGGCGGTCCCAGTCGCCCAGGAGCGCGTAGAGCACGGCGATCGCCCGGCAGGCCTGGGTCGCGTTAGTGTGCTGGACCAGCCCGTTATGGAAGTAGTGTCCGACGGGCCGATTCTCGGCCAACAGGTGGGCCGCTGTGAAGATCTGCTCCGCTGCCACCCCCGTGATCGCGGCCGCGGCCGCCGGTGTGTACTGCACGGCCTCGCCCGCGAGCCGCTCGAAGACGGGCTGGCAGTCCACGGTCCGGCCGTCGACCAGCCGCACGGGCCAGCTGCCGCGCAACACGAGCCCCGCTGTCCCGCCCTCGTACACGCCCCGCCCCGCGTCGTAGACGACCAGTGCGCTCCTGGCGGCGCGCACAGCCACGTAGCGCGTCCCCGACGGCCCGCCGTCGGGAGCGGCGCGCCCTAGCGTCTGGGGCGCCACGTCGGCGGCAAGGAGTAGCTCGCCGCTGTCGCCGCGCACGAGCAGCGGGGCGTTGGTCCACTCGCGCACAAACGGCTCGTCGTAGCGCCCCTCCGCGATCAGGACGTGGATCAGGCTGAGCGCCAGCGCGCCGTCGGTGCCAGGCCGGGGCTGCAGGAATACGTCGGCGCGGGTGGCCTGGCCGACGCGGCGCGGATCGACCACCAGCAGCTTGGCGCCCCGCGCCTTAGCCGCCACCACGTCCTGGGCCAGGCTCAAGAAATTGCCGTTAGGGTTCGAGCCCCAGAGCACGATGCAGCTGCTGTGGGCGAGGTCGGGCATCGGCAGCCGGTCAGCGCCGAAGGTGTAGGACGCCGCGGCGGTATCCCGTGGCCACTGGCAGAGGTGGGTAGTGCTGACCAGGTTGGGCGTGCCGAAGTGGGCGGCCAGCCGAATCAGCCAGGGCTCGGCCTCGTTGAGGCCGGTGCCGCCGGTGGTGCCCTTGCTGAAGACCACGGCCTGCGGCCCGTCGGTGGCGCGGACTTGCAGCAGCTTTTGGGCGATGAGGTCGAGCGCCTCGTCCCACGAGATGCGCTCCCAGCCCGGATCGGGATCAGTCTTCGGGCGCGTGCGGCGGACTGGGTAGTTCACGCGGTCGGGGTGGTCGAGGAACTCGGGCGCGGCCCGCCCCTTAGCGCAGATCGCGCCGCCGTAAGGATGCGCGGGGTCTGGCTCGATCGCCAGCACGCGCTCGCTGGCGACCGTCGTGACGGTCGGGCAGTGCACCGCGCAAAACCCGCAGTAGCCCTGCACATTCCGAGGTTCCGCGCCGCCCATCGCCATCGCCGGCTCTCACGCTTCACTCGTACGCCGCACAGGCGTGCGCCGCACCGGAGCGACAGCGCACCGGTCGGCTTGCCCTAAGCTTAGCCCGGGCAGCCTCCGGCGGCAACGTGGGACGCGGAAACGCCCTCACTCCCGCTTCGCTGCGATCGGCACTCCTCGCCAATTCTGGGAGAGTGATAAGCGCTGCGTCAGTCGGGCTTCCAGATGAGCGCTGCCCCCGTTACAGCGACGCGGACGCGGCCTAACTTTGGCGATTCGGGGAGCGCTGTGCTATGCTGGTCTCGCCCGAAGGGGAGTATCTTGTAACGGGCGTCGCCGTCAGCACGGCCGTTTGGCCCGGTGGCGCCGACCTGCTAGGTCGAGAGAGACCTTCGGCTGATGCCTATTTGGCTAGGCCGGAGGTCGTTGTTTTGTCCCTCGAAGCGAGCGGCCCGCCGCTGGGGCGCAACGTGGCCGCCCCGCCCGCCTTAACGGACGTAGTTGTGATCGGCGGCGGCCTGGCTGGACTGGCGGCCGCGGTCACGCTGGTGCGGGCCGGCTTGGACGTGCGCCTCCTCGAGGCCCGCGAACGGATCGGTGGCCGCGTGCTGACCCTCCGAGCACCGTTCAGCGATGGGCTGCATGCAGAGGCCGGCGGCGAATTCGTCGACGCGGCTCACGTGGTCGTTCGTCGCTTCCTGCGCTCGTACGGCATTCGCCTGCGCCAGATGCCCGCCAAGCGCGGGGTCTTTCACCTTCGCGGCGCCACTCGCCTCGGCAGGTCGTTGGTCGCGTACGGCAGACGTGTGAAGGACGACGCCAATCGAATTGCTCGGCGCAGCTGGAGGCTCGCGCGCCACGTATCCGACCCGCAGCGGCCCTGGGAGACACCGGCCGCGGCCGAGCTCGATACGCAGTCCGTTGGCGATTGGCTGGACCGGCTACGTCCCCTGCCCATCGTGCGTGCCTGCTACGGCGCGACGACGACGATCGACTACGGGGTGGAACCGGAGGCGCTGTCCTTGCTGCAGTACGCCCGCGACCAACGGCTCGAAGAGCATCAGTCCGATCAGGACGTGGAGTCGCTCCGAGCTTGCGGCGAGCTGGATCGCCTGCCTCGAGCGATGGGCGCTGAGCTCAGCCGGCGCATCCACCTGGAGACGCCTGCAACCGCGCTAAGCCAGGACTCGCGCTCGGTGAGGGTGGAGTACAGCCGAGCGGGCACCACTGGCGAGATCGAGGCCGAATCTGTCGTGGTGGCCTTGCCAGCCACCGCGCTCCGTGCTCTGGAGATCACTCCTCGATTGGACGCAAGGCGCCAGCAGGCGCTGGAGGGCCTGCGCTACTGCCAGGCTGTCAAGATGCTGCTCCAGTACCGGAGGCGCTTTTGGGAGCGGCAGGGTCTCAGCGGAGAGGTCGTGGCAGACCTGCCCTTCCAGTGCGCCTGGGATGCGACCGAGGGGCAAGCCGCAGACCGAGGCATCCTGACGCTCTGCTCCGCTGGCCCCGCGGCAGCCGAGCTTGCCGCGCTCTCCGATGAGCAGCGGTTGGCTCGGTGCCTGGACCAGCTCGAGCTGATCTACCCGGGCTCGGCTGCTGACCTCGAGGTCAGCGTGTGCGTTGTCTGGGACCTCAGTGCAGGTCGTCAGGGCGCCTACTCGTACTTTGGGCCGGGCGAGCTTACCAGCTACGGGCCACTGCTCGCTTGCCCAGAGGGCCGAATCTTCTTTGCTGGCGAGCACACCGATCCCTGGCAAGCGACGATGAACGGAGCCCTGGCAAGCGGGATCCGGGCGTCACGGGAGGTGCTGGCGTGCCTGAGCCCCAGATGAGAGCCAGGTGCTCTGGGCGTGAGCCGACAGGTCGTGTCCGAATGAAGGATGGGACTGCGGCTGTAGCGGGCGGGCGGCGTAGTCCAGAGAGAGAGCGGGGTCTCAGGTTTCGCCGCCTGGACGAGGGACCTGCATGAACAATGGGGAGCTCGCCGCCATGGAGCTCATCCCCGCCGTGCTCAGCATCGTTCTCATCGACATCGTGCTAAGCGGCGACAATGCGCTGATCATTGGGCTCGCCGCCCATCGTCTTCCGCCCGCCCAGCGTCGCCTCGCCATCGTGATGGGTGGCGGCGCCGCCATTGTGCTGCGGGTCGTTCTCACCGCGGTAGCCGCGTTACTCCTTGCGCTTCCCGCCTTGAAGGCGATCGGAGGGCTACTGCTGCTCTGGATCGCGTTCAAACTGCTCAAGCAGGGACAAGCAAGCGTCGACGGGGTAAAGGCTGGCGGCGCGATGCGCGACGCGATTCTGACCATCCTGCTCGCCGACGTCATCATGAGCCTGGACAACGTGCTCGGCGTCGCGGCTGCCTCAGAGGGCAATCTCGGCCTGCTGGTCTTTGGCCTCGCGCTGAGCATGGCCATCCTGCTGGCCGGCGGAAGCCTCGTCGCCCACCTGGTCCACAGACTCCCGTGGCTGACCTATCTCGGAACGGCCGCCATTGCGTGGATCGGAGCAGGCCTGATTCTCGAGGACGACTTTCTTGCCGGTGTGATCTCCGTGCCACCTGCAGCCAACCCGTTCATCTCCGCGCTGCTGACCGTCTGCGTGCTGGCGTTGGGCCACTACAAATACCGCCGCATTTCAGCGGCCCGGCCGGCGACCAAGAGCATGGTGGCGAGCGGCACGGAAGTGATGGAACAGGCTGACCTCAAAGGATCCGCGGGTTCCCCGGCACGCGCGGTCTTTGGGCGCCTGCGTCGCTGGCTGCACGGCTTCGCCTAACCCCAGACCTTGCGGGCGGTCTCGACCACCAGCTCGAGCTTTCGGCGCTGCTCATCCCAGGTCAAGAGGTTTCCTAGCACAGTCGAGGCAAAACCACATTGCGGCGACACGGCCAGGTTCTCGATCGGCACGCACTTCGCCGCCTCGTCGATCCGACGGCGCAGGAGGTCCACCGACTCCAGGGCCGGCTCCTTTGAGCTGATCAACCCCAGCACGACCATTTTGTTGGGCATGAAACGCAGCGGCTCGAAACCGCCTGCACGCTGCGTGTCATACTCGAGCAGGAAGCGGTCGACGTTGAGCAGATTGAACGCCTTGTCGGCGATGGCTTCGTAGCTTCCTTCCGCGTGCCAGGCGCTGCGGTTGTTGCCGCGGCACATGTGCAGCCCCACCGTCACGCCCTCGCGTCTTGCGCCCTCGAGGGCGGCGTTGTCCGCGGCGATGAGCACGTCAAGATACTCGTCGGGCTCTTCGCCGTCCTCGATCATTTGCGACCGGATCGTCGTGTCTGCTACCCGCTCGACGTAGTGAAGCGAGTCCAGCTGGATGTAGGACACCCCTTCGTCGATCAGGGCTCGGATTTCCCGCTGCAGCATGCCCACGATGTCGTCCGCGAGCTCGCGGCGGGTCGGGTAGAAGGCATCGGTCAGGCCGGGTTTGAACAACTGGCCTGCGGCCGACATCGGGCCGGGCATCGTAATCTTCCATGCTCCCGGCGCGTGCTGGCGCAGAAACGCCGACTCGTCGCCGGCGAGACGGCGGACCTGGCGAAGCTTGCCGCCGGCCACCAGGGCTGCGCCGGTCGTGAAGGCGTTCGCGAGATCGCTGCTCGGTCCTTGCCAGCGTCCGAGGAAGGGACGAGTCGGAGGACCAGAGTCGGGCACCAAACCCTCCACGGACTCCCGGATCGCGGCGCTCCACGACGGCCGCCGGTATTCGCCTTCCGTGAAGACATCGACCCCGACTTCGCGCTGCAGGTCCAGGGCCTTGACCACCGCGGCATCCTCGGCCTCGTGGAGCTGGGCCGCTGTGATTCGGTTCGCACTGTAGTCTGTGCGCGCCTGCAGGAGCTCTGTCGGACGCAGAAGGCTACCAACGTGGTCGGCCCGATACGGTGACGCCATTGCTTGTGCCTCCCTCGATATCCTCGACGGCCCGCAGGAGCCCCTGCAGGTAGCCGGTCTGGTAGCCCCGGGCACGAAAGGACCAGCCCTCGTCGCCGATCATGCGGGGCGCGTGGTCGTCGATGATCGGGCCGGAGAAGCCGACCTCCTTGAGCGCCCGCATCACCGCCGTCGCGTCGAGGTCCCCTTCGCCGATGAAGCACTCGGCGAATTTGTCGGCCCGGCCCTTGACGTCGCGGAAGTGGACATAGGCGATCCGCCCCTGGGGGCCGAAGTGGCGGATTCCGCGCAGGACGTTGGAGGACCCGCCCATCTCGGTCCAGCAGCCGACGCAGAACAGCAGGCCCAGGCGGGACTGTCGATCATGCGGGCGGCGCGCTCGAACCCCTCGAAGTTCGAGAAGATGCGCGCCACGCCGCCGATCGGCCCGTCGTTCGGATCGTCAGGGTGCAGAGCCAGGCGGAC
>WNFU01009931.1_pt1 | contig 10642 bp, 8 predicted proteins | sample 5400121 | NCBI WGS metagenome assembly WNFU01 (sample SAMN13153360, study PRJNA577476) | soil metagenome | isolation source: 100 cm soil or saprolite under grassland replicate 1 | place: USA:California | collected 2016-06-15
TGGTCGGCTTGGTCCCCTGGGCCAGCGCGGCCGTCGCGGAAAGGGTGCAGACGGCAGCGGTGAGCAGCCAACGATTCGCGTTGCGCGATCCGAACCTCATCGGTGTGCCTCCTTCGGCCTGGGCGCGAAGCTCCAGGTTCGCATGCGTGCGACCGGTCGCGAACGTGCGAATGCGCTGGTCGGTCGTCAACTGCACCGACAGTTCAGGGGCCTCCGCTCGAGGACGACCGCCAGGTGCAGCGGGCGTGGGCCTGGACGAGGGGAGCAACGCGGACCGAGCTCGGCCCGGGAAGTGCGACCCAGGCGTCGGCGAGGAAGGCGGCGGCTGAGCCGGTCAGCGTCTCGAAGACGTCTTCCGGCGAGGAGAGGGGCGGGAGCGCTCGTCGTCGAAAGGCGTGGCGAGCTCGCGCTCGACGTCGTTGATGAGGTCGAACAGCTCGCGGGCTTCCCAGGCGCGGTTCCGCTTCGCGAGCGTCGGCTGCCAGGACGAGGCTCACGGGCGGGACGTAGCGGGGCGCGAGCCCGCGGCGGCGTAGGACGACGTGGATGAGGGCGCGGCCGACGGTCGTTCATGAGGCCCTTCACCTGCTCGGGCGGCGGTGGCACGAAGTCCGCGCGGCCGGGGTTGTAGGCGTTCCCGCCGATCCAGTTCTGGCGCTCGCGGAGCTCGCCGGCGATCTGCGGCGTCGTCGTGGCGAGCATGAGGCGGCGGTGGACCTCGAGGACGTCCTTCAGCCGGAGCGGCTTCGCACCGGCGCCGATGGCGATTCGAGTAGTCAAGTTTCGAATAGAACCTTGACTACGACGGGCGCCGACGCGGGGTCCGGGCGCGCGCGCGTTCCACTCGCGAGCGGCGACAGAGCACGAGCGACGTCAGAGACGCGCAGTAAAGTGGGCCCCATGCCGCAGCCAAGCTGCCGGTGTTGTGGTGTCGAACTCCCGCCGCGAGTCCGTCGGGGCGGTAGGAAGCGGGTCTTCTGTTCGGACCGGTGCTACCAGCGGCACTATTTCCGCAACAACCGCGCAGTGCTCATCGACAAACGGCGAACGCTACGCCGCGCGCGGAGGGATGCGATCCTGGCCGCTCAGAGTGGCCGCTGCGCGATCTGTCGCACGGACCGACCCGGAAGTGGCGGGTGGCACCTCGATCACGACCACAGATTCGCGAGGCACGATCCACAAGGCTGGAGGGGCGTTCTGTGTGGGGTTTGTAATCTCGATCTCACCGAGCACGTCCAGATGCACCTGGCCGCCATCGTCGAGTATCTCGGTAGGTACGACCAGCTTGACGAGTGGTCCGGGGATCGATCGCTGAAACGCACGATGTCGCGTGGCCGTCGCATCGAGAGGAGCCTTCCACATCGTGCCGAGCCGCGGCAAGGAGTGATTCCGGCGCCTGGAAGAGGTCGCGCCCAAGCTTCGGCCGCCGTAGCCGTAGGCGAGGTGCCGGGCCGTCATGGGTCCGCAGGGCGCGCGACGGGCGTCGACGCCCGCTCCGACGGGAGGACGTCGCTCCGGACGAACAGGAATCCGCCGGGCACCGCGGAGAAGCCGGACCGCCAAGGATCGGCGATGAACGCGAGGAACGCGGTGTCCCTGGCGGACGCGTACCAGCTCACCATGCGGTCCGTGAGCACCAGCGCGTCGAATCTTCGGTCGGAGAGGCACCGCTCGAAGGGCGCGCACGCGTTCACGTCCAGGTTGGCGTAGTCCCACCCCCCGTACACCGGAAACCCCTCCCAGGTCTCGAGCACGACCACGTGGCCGCGGGGCCGGTGGTCGGCGAACACCGTAGCTGCCTGCACGCCCGGCAGGGGGGTGGGACGCTCGGGTCGGACGAGACTCGCGTACCACGGAGCCGCCCCCATCCGCCCGGGGAGCGCGACTGCGACCGCGGCCGCGACGGCCCACGCCCATCGCGGGCGGACGCGCCAACGAGCGATGCGCTTCCCCACGGCCCTGTACCCGCAGAGAGAGACCGCGAGCACGCCGAGCGCCGGAGTCCTGAAGTGGTAGGACCGCGGGAAGGCGAGCGCCATCGACGCGAAGGAGGCGGCGAGCACGCACGACGCGACGATCGAGACCGACAGGAGCTCGCGGTCGTCGTCGGAAACCGGGCGAGCGAGAGGATCGGCATCGTGCTCTTTCGCTCCCCTCAGCCGTCCGGTGGCCGCGACCCGGATCGCGGCGCACGCGAGGCCTGCGAGAACGAGCGCGGCCAGGGCGTACGCGGCGATCTCCCGGACCCAGGGCCCGACCGGGAGCAGGGCGTGCAGCACGTGGAGAGCCTGCGCGGGGATCGCGCTCGTGCTCGTCCAGGCGTGCCACGCGAATGCCCTGGGGTTGCTCTTCAGCGCCTCGCCGACGGACTGGACCGGCCCGAAGTCGCGCGAGACGATCTTGCCGCACTCCGTCCACGGATTGAACCCGCCCTCGCCGCTGTTGGCGACGTTCAGCGCGTAGTGCTGCGAGAAGGCGAGGAAGGATCGGCTGCGGGAGAGCGGCACTCCGAACGGCAGGGCGAGGGCGGCGAAGGTGGCGCATGGCAGGAGCACGCGCGCGAGGAGCGCACGCGCCGGCGCTCTCTCACGAAAGGCCGCGATCATCGAGGCGCCGGCCGAGAGCAGGAAGGCGAACGTGAGCTCGGGGCGGACGAACGCCCCGACCGCGAGCACGGCGGCGGCTCCCGAGGTCCCCCTCGACACCGTCCTCGCGCGAGCCGCCACGACACTCGCGACCCCGACGAGGACGCCGGCGAGCATCGTCACGTGCACCTGTTCGCCTTCGAACAGGCTCAGCACCGAGAGGCACGTCACGACCACCACGCGCGCGAGCGGTCCGAACCCGACCGAGCGCGCGACGAGCGACGCGGTGAGCAGGCTGGCGAGCAGCAGCAACGACCAGTTCACGTACGGGAGCGCGATCCGGTCGCGGACGACGAGGGATTGCACCCAGTACCAGATCGAGTAGTCGGCACAGTGGGTCAGCCAGCAGATGCGGGAGGCGTTCCCGTACGACAGCGCGTCGCGGTACCTGGTCTACGACCGCGACGCGACCTTCTCCGCGGAGGTAGCCAAGGTGGTGCGGTCCATGAACATCGAACCGACCCGCACCAGCTACCGCAGTCCTTGGCAGAACGGAGTGGCGGAGCGCTTTGTCGGCACGCTACGGCGTGAGCTGCTCGACCACATGATCGTGATCGACGATCGGCACCTCCGTCGCCTGCTCGGCGAGTACATCGCGTACTACCTCAAGGACCGCACGCATCTCGGGCTCGACAAAGATGCGCCGTGCGCTCGCCCCGTCGAGCCGCGCCCAGCGACGGCAGCATCTGTGCAAGTCCGACCGCGGGTCGGTGGGCTGCACCATCGCTACTGCTGGCGCGCGGCCGCATAGGCGAGCCCGACGGACTGCCAGACTCCTGCGGCCCGGCGACCTCGGGGCCCGCGCGTCCGCTCTGGCCAGTTCGCCCTGAACTTGTGGTTCCCTCACGTCGCCCGATCCTCGCTCACGATGTCGGATCGAATTGTGGCGACCGACAGGTGGCTGCCGCGCTCGAATGGTTGGCGCAGCGGGTCGCCTCTCCGTAGGCCGCGACCCGCGCTGCTCCCAACGTCCACAAGCGTCGCGCGGCAGGCGTTGCCGCAACGCGCATGTTTGCGACGATGAGGTCACGGAACCCCGAGCCTCCGGCTGCAGACGCCGGAGGCCAGGGGTTCGCCGCGACCGTCGGCGATGACGGGGCCTGATCTCCCCCTGAATCTCTTGAGCCTTTTCCGGTGCGGCCGTCGTCGTGCTGGCTCGGATTTCGCCCGAGGAGCCCGCGCGCGGCTACACCCGAGTTACAGTCAGTTCACTGTTGGGAAATGAGTTGCCCCGGACCCCCTCGGTTTCCTGAGGGAGCCCGGGGCCTTACTGGCGGGGTGTAGGGGACTCGAACCCCTGTCCTCCGGCGTGACAGGCCGGCGTTATAACCGACTTAACTAACACCCCAAGTGCTGGTGGGCGGACCAGGTTTCGAACCTGGGACCCTCGCCTTGTAAGGGCGACGCTCTACCCCTGAGCTATCCGCCCAAGGCGCGAAAGCCCCGGGTTTCTAGCTTGGCCTGCCGCCCCTGTCAACGCCGAGGCGCCCGGGCGCGCGGTGTCGCAAGCGCCCGTCGTCTCGCGAGAATGGTTCGGCTGGACCGGGCCCCGCGGCGATGGTAAGTGCGCGCGGATGGCCTGGAAGCCGGGGATGAAGGTCGTGCATCGCGCCCAGCGGGGCTGGGGAGTGGGCGTCGTCGTCCAGGTGGGCGACGAGGGCCGGCGCCTCGCGGTCCGCTTCGCCGGACGGGAGGGGCTCACCGTCGTGTCCGGACGCGATCCCGCCCTCGCGGAGGTCCCGCACGACACGCCGCTCGAGCGCTCGGCGGGCGGACCGCTCGACGCGCTCGCCGCGGGCGACGTCGGCCCCGCGGCCGCCTTCGCGCTCCGCAGCCGCGTCGTCCGGCTCGAGGCGCTCCGCCGCGCCGACTCGCTCGGAGCGCTCCTCTCGTCGCGCGTCCACGTCCTGCCGCACCAGGTCGGCGCCGCGGGCCGGATCCTCACCGACCGGATGCCGCGCTTCGTCCTCGCCGACGAGGTCGGCCTCGGCAAGACCGTCGAGGCGGGGCTCGTCTTCGCCGGCCTGCGCCAGCTCGGCATCGCGGAGCGCGTGCTCGTCGTCGTGCCCGAGCACCTCGCCTTCCAGTGGCTCGCCGAGCTGTTCCACAAGTTCAACGCGCTCTTCACGCTGCTCACCCCGGAGCGGGTCGCGGCGCTCGGCGGCGCCGAGGCCGCCCTCGCGCGCTCGCCCCACGCGATCGTCTCGTTCGAGCTGCTGCGCGCGGACGAGGACCTCGCCGGCGCCGCTGCCGACGCGCCGCTCGACCTCGTCGTCGTGGACGAGGCGCACCACCTCGCCGAGGACGCGCTCCACGCCGCGGTCGGCCCCATCTGCCGCGCCTCGTTCGGCGTCCTCCTCCTCACCGCCACGCCGGTGCGGCTCGACCCGCGCGAGTACTTCCGCCTGCTCGCCCTCGTCGAGCCGGTCCCGTCCACCTCCGAGAAGGAGTTCCTCGCGCGGCTCGATCAGCACGAGGCCTACGCCGACGTCGCGCGCGCCCTCCTCGCCGACGCCTCGGTCGCGGGCGCGCTCGAGAAGCTGCGCGCCCTCGCGCCGGGAGACGACTTCTTCTCCCGGGCCGAGCCGCTCCCGCACCGCCTCGCGCTCCTCGGCCACCTCGCCGACCGCTACAGCCTCTCCGCGCGCCTCGTCCGGAACCGCCGCGTCAAGGTGGGCGCCTTCACCGACCGAGCGCTGCGGCGAAGCGACGTCGCGCCGGGCGCGAAGCGGCAGGCGATCGTCGATCTCTGCGTCCGCCTCGCGGCGCAGGGGGAGAAGGTGCTCGTCTTCGGGCACGACGTCCCCGCGCTGCGCGAGCTGCAGGCGGGGATCGCCGCCGCCGGGCGCGAGGCGCTCCTCTACGACGACGCCCCCTCGATCGAGGCGCGCGACCGGCTCGTGGCGCGCTTCCGCGATCCCGAGGGGCCGATGCTGCTCCTCTCCGGCGAGTCGGGCGGCGAGGGCCGGAACTTCCAGTTCGCCCACCACCTCGTCTGCGCCGATCTCCCCGAGTCGCCGCTCGTGCTCGAGCAGCGCATCGGCCGGCTCGATCGGCTCGGGCAGACGCGGCCGGTCGAGATCCACCTCGTGGTCGAGGAGGGGGACGAGGCGTTCCTCGCCGATCTGTACGAGAAGGAGATCGGGATCTTCGACGAGCCGGTCGGCGGCCTCGACGCGGTGCTCGCCTCGCTTCCCGAGGAGCTGGAGGCGCTCCGCCGCAAGCGCTCTGCCCGGACGCGCGACGCGTTTCGCAAGGGGCTCGCCGGGCGCGTCGCCGCCGCCCGCAAGGCGCAGCACGAGGGCGATCCGCTCCTCGACATCCGCTCCGCGTCGCTCCCCGAGCTGGGGCGGCTCGTGCGCGCCGCGTTCGATCGCCTCGGCGAGGAGCCGCCGGACGGCATCGACGCGGCGGGCCCCGAGGCGGCGTCCGAAGCGATCTCCGAGGCGCTCGTGACGCTGTCGCGCTGGCTCGAGGAGGAGCTGGAGGACGTCCTGGTCGAGATCGGGCGGCGCGTCGGGATGGAGGTGGACACGGATCAGAACGTCCATCCGTTCGAGGTCTCCTTCACCCTCGGCGCCGGCCTGAAGATCGAGGCGCTCCCCGGGATGGAGCTGCCCGAGGAGCCGGTCACGTTCCTCGGGAGCTTCTGGCGCGAGACGGCGGTGGCCCGCGACGAGCTGCAGTGGTTCGCGACCGGCCACAAGCTCGTCGAGGCGCTCATCGGGATCGTCCGGGACGGCGAGGTGGGGAACGCCGCCTCGGTCCGGCGCGAGTGGGCGCCGAGCCGCGGCGCGCTCTACGTCCGCTTCCTTCCCGCGCTCGCGACGGCGGCGGACGTCGCGCCGGGGGCGCGGGTCGCGTCCCGCCAGGCCTCGCGCTATCTCGACCTCGCGCCGATCTCGGTGCTGGTCGATCTCGACGCGGGTCACCGCGTCATCGCGGGTGGGGCCGCGCGGCTCGAGGGGGAGGTCGACGAGGCCGAGGGGGCGCGCATCGGCGGCGCGCCGCCCGCGCTGCTCGAGGCGGCGCGCAAGGCGGCCGCGAACGAGGCGGCCGCGATCCTGGCGCGGCGGGTCGAGGAGGCGAAGGGGATCCTCGGCACGCACGTGGATCGCGAGGAGGAGCGGCTCATCGAGGTCGGGTTCGTCGGCGGCACGCCGCGCGCGCGGGTGGACGGCGCGCTCGGCCTCCTCCGGCAGCACCGCGAGGGCGTGGAGAAGGCGATCGGGCGGGTGAGGCTCGAGCTCGACGCCGTCGCGCTGGTCGTGCCGTAGCCGAGCCGGGCCCGTGGCTCTCCCGCTTGACCTGCTCGGGCGCGTGGGGCACGGTCCGACGACCGTGCGACGCCGCCTCGCCGCTCTCGCCGTCGCCTGTGTCGCCGGGCGCGCCGCCGCCCACGACTTCCGTCTCGAGCGCACGCAAGACGGGTTCGTGGCGCGGATCGCCCATGACGGCGAGGCGGCGCGGCTCGACGCGACGAAGGTGAAGGCGATCCGGTGCCTCGCCGGCGGCGCCGTCCGCGAGCTGCGCGGCGACGCGGCGGCCTCGGGGCGCGAGGTCCGGATCTCCGGACACTGCGAGGTGGTGTCGGCCCGGGTCGAGAACGGGTACTTCGTCCTCACCCCCGACGGCGAGAAGAACCTGCCGCGCACCCAGGCGCCCGACGCGGTGAAGGCCTGGCGCTCGATCCAGTGGGCGAAGTGGGTCGACGCGCGCTCCCGCGCGGCCGCCACCCTGCTCGGCGACGCGCTCGAGATCGTCCCCGCGACGGACGTCGCCCGAGCTCGAGAGGGCGAGAAGGTCACGATCCGGGTGCTGCTCGACGGGAAGCCCGCCGCGGGCGCGATCGTCGCCATCGGGCACGAGCGCTCGCCGAGACGGGGTCGAGCGGGGAGGCGCGCGTGAAGGTGCGCCACGCCGTGGAGACGATCTCGGCGACGGTGCGGCGGCGGCTCGGCACGCCCGAGGCCGACATGGACGTGCTCGAGGCGACCCTGACCTTCGAGGTTCCGCGGTGACCCGGCGCGCGCTCGCAGCGTTCGCCGCCCTCGCGATAGGCGCGCCCACCGCCGGTCACGAGCTGCGCCACGAGGTCGTGCGGGGGCGCGCCGTCGCGCTCCGCGCGTTCTATGCGGACGGTGAGCCGCTCGCCTACGCCGAGTACCAGGTGTTCGCACCGTCCGACCCGCGCATCGCGCATCAGAAGGGGCGCACCGATCGCGCGGGCTGGCTCGCCTTCGTCCCCGTCGAGCCGGGAGGATGGCGCGTCAAGGTGTGGGACACCTCGGGCCACGGCTTCGAGGTGGAGGTCCCCGCCGACATCGGCCCGGGCGCGGCCGAGGGCGGCGCGGGGATCGGCGCGAAGCTCCCGGCCGTGCTCCGCCCGCTCCTCGGGGTGGTCCTCGTCGGCGCGGTGTTCGCCGCGCTGATCCTCCTTCATCGGGCGGTGAGGCCCTGATGCACGTCCCGGACGGCTTCCTCGCGCCGCAGATCACCGTCCCCGCGTACCTGGCGGCGGCGCCGCTGTGGGCGTGGGCGGCGCGCCGCCACTTCGGCTCCCGCGCCGTGGACGCGCTCCCGGTGATGGGATCGCTCACCGCGCTCGCCTTCGTCCTCCAGACGCTCCGCGTCCCGGTGCCCGGCGGAACCTCGATCCACCTCGTCGGCGCGACGCTCCTCGCGCTGCTCTACGGTCCGCTCGCCGCGTTCGTATGCGAGAGCGTCGTCCTCGCGGTGCAGGCGCTCTTCTTCGGCACCGGCGGGGTGACGACGCTCGCGGTGAATGCGCTCGCCATGGGGCTCCTCGGCCCGGGCGCGGGCTGGCTCGCGTTCCGCGCGGCGCGCCGCCTCGGGGAGGGTCCCGCCGCGTTCCTCGCCGCCTGGACCGGCACGCAGGCGGCGTCGCTCGCGGTCGCGCTCGTGCTCGCGCTCCAGCACACCCTCGACCCGGGGATCTTCCCGGTGGCGCCGGAGGTGGTCCTCGCGGCGACGATGCTGCCGAGCCTCGCCGTGACCGGCCTCGTCGAGGGCGCGTACACGCTCGGGGCGCTCGGGCTGCTGCGGAGGGCGAAGCTTCATGCGGGTGCGTGATCCCGGTCGCGCGAGGGCGCTGCTCGCCGCCTGGCTCGCGGCGTCGTTCCTCCTGTCCGCCGTGACGGACTGGCGCGTGCTCGCCCTCGCGCTCGGCGTCGCGCTCGCCGTCTTCCACGCAGGCGCCGCAGCGCGGGTCCGCAAGGTGCTCCGCCTCGCGCTCCCGCTCTCGCTGGGCGCCTCGGCCGCGAGCTGGGGCTTCGAGCGGCTCGCCGGCCGCCCCGGGCCGGGGCTCGCGCCGATGCTGGCGCTGAACCTCCGCACCGTGCTCCTCGCCTTCCTCGCGCTCTCCGTCCTCGCCCGCGTGGACCCGCTCCGCGCCGTCGAGCGCTGGCCGTGGGCGAGCCGCCTCCTCATCGTGGCGCTCGCCCAGATCCACGCGCTCCGGCTCCTCGCGACCGAGTCCCGGCTCGGGCTGAGGAGCCGCCTCCCGCGCCGGCCGCGCACGCGCGAGGTGATCCGCGGCGCCGGGGCGATCACCGGGACGCTCCTCGTCCTCTCCGGCCGGAACGCGCGGGACGTCGCGGACGCGCTCCGCGCGCGGGGGTTCTGAGCATGGCGGCGACCGGCGGCACGGTGGTCTTCGCGGTGGAGCGGGTCGCGGCCGCAGTGTCGGGCCGGGCGATCCTCGACGGCCTCGGCTTCGAGGTGCGAGCGGGCGAGCGGGTGGTCGTCGTCGGCGTGAACGGCTGCGGGAAGACCACCCTGCTCCGGCTCCTCGACGGGCTCGCCTTCCCTGACGCGGGCGAGATCCGCTATGCGGGGCGCCGGCTCGACCTGGCCGCGGTCGAGGAGCCGGCGTTCCGGCGCCGGTTCCGCTCCGAGGTCGCCCTTCTGTTCCAGAACGTGGACGCGATGCTGTTCAATCCGACGGTGCGGGACGAGATCGCCTTCGGCCCGCGCCAGCTCGGGCAGGACGACGTCGACGGCCGGGTGGCGCGCTGGGCGGAGACCTTCGATGTCGCGTCGCTCCTCGAACGTGCCCCCTTCGAGCTCTCCGGCGGCGAGAAGAAGCGGGTCGCCCTCGCGGCGCTGCTCGCGGTCGAGCCGCGGGTGCTCCTCCTCGACGAGGCGACGGCCAACCTCGACCCGGCCTCGGTCGGGAAGCTCGTGGACGTGCTCGCGAGCATCCCCGGCCTGACGGTCGTCGCCTCCACCCACAACCTCTCCATGGCGACGGAGCTGGGGGACCGCGCCGTCCTGCTCGCGCCCGGCCGGAGCGGCGCCCTCTACGACGGCGACGCCCACGCCCTTCTCCATGACGAGCGCCTCCTCGTCGAGAGCGGGCTCGCGCACCGCCACGCGCACCGGCACGGCGGTCAGGTGCACGCGCACTACCACGTGCACGACGCGGAGTGAGGTCCCCTCACTCCGACCCCTCCCCCGGCTCACGCGCTCATGAATCATCACTTCGTGCGGCGCGTGTCCGCCTCCGGGCGCTGGCCGGGAAGGCCCCTCGGCCGTGCTCGGCGACGGACAAATGCGCGACCGGCGGCGGACTGTCGATCGGGCCCTGAAGCGCAGGGGCCGGGCACTTCCGCGCGTGCCAACGTCGCGCGCGGAGAAGGACCTGTGCTGAGGTCATGGGATCCGGCGCGCGCCGTTGTCACGCGAAGTGCACGGCCGGCTAAAGTACTTACGACCGTGTCCGTCCGCAGCGCACGGATCATCGGGCGGTGCCGACGCCTCCGCGCGACCGAGGGCCCTCCCCTGCGCGCGCGCCGGGACGGACGTGACTGCGTGTTCCGGCGGACGGGCCCCGGTGCAGCGCGAGCAGCTGCAAGGCTCACGACGGAACTTGAAGCGGTGGACGTTCGATCCCCGAGACGGCCTCACCTCGGCGGCCCCCGACGACGCGGCCCCGCCCGCCGGGGCGCGCGGACGGGAGGGCCTCACCCGCGCGG
>WNFU01011358.1_pt1 | contig 10642 bp, 13 predicted proteins | sample 5400121 | NCBI WGS metagenome assembly WNFU01 (sample SAMN13153360, study PRJNA577476) | soil metagenome | isolation source: 100 cm soil or saprolite under grassland replicate 1 | place: USA:California | collected 2016-06-15
CCGTCTCAGACACCCCGTCACCTCAAAGTGGTTAAATAGTGAACTACTTGTCGAGTTTATCTGTATGCAGATAAAAGTCAAGAGGCAATGCGCGTCTGTCTGAAATTGATCGGCATGGAGGGATGGCACGATGAGGACACTCAGGATTCCGGTCGCCGGTCACGGCACCGTCGAGATCACCGTCACCGAACAAGGGCAAGGTCATCCGGTCCTCGTCCTGCATGGCGGCGGCGGACCGCAGACGGTCAGCGGGTTTGCGGAGCTGCTGGCCACGCAACGGCCGGCCCGCGTCATCACCCCCACCCATCCCGGGTTCGGCGGCACGCCGCGGGTCGGCTCGCTGGCCGGCGTTCCGGATCTCGCTGCGCTGTACGTCGCGCTACTGGCTGACCTTCGCCTGCAGGACGTGACCGTGATCGGCAACTCGATCGGAGGCTGGATCGCGGCTGAGATGGCGCTGGCCGACACCCGACGAATCAGCAGCTTCGTGCTGGTCGACGCGGTGGGAATCGTGGTGCCTGGACACCCGATTGCCGATTTCTTCTCCCTGAGCCCAAAGCAGGTCGCTGAGCTGAGCTACCACGACCCGGAGCGGTTCGGCATCGATCCTTCGAAGCTTCCGCCCGAAGCGCTGCAGGTGATGGCCGGCAACCGCGCCACGCTCAGCGTCTATGCCGGGGCAGCGATGGGCGACGCCGGCCTGACGGCACGGCTGGCGGGTGTCAGGACACCCACACTCGTGGTCTGGGGTGACAGCGACCAGATCGTCGACCCCGACTACGGCCGTGAATTCGCTGACGCGATACCCGGTGCGGAGTTCCAGCTCCTGCCGGACACCGGTCATCTGCCGCAGATCGAGACCCCTGGAGCATTGCTCGATGCGGTCTGGGCATTTGCGCAGCGCCATGCGCTCATCCGCCCGACCGGCTGATCGCCGTCCTCGGGAGCCAGTCTGACTAAGCCGAGGAAATTGTGACCCGGCTGTGACGCGGCGACTTCCGTGAAAGTCGAGGATCATGGATTCGTATTCAAGAACTGGTCGGGGGCCCGGGATTTGAACCCGGGGCCTCACGGTCCCGAACCGGCGCGGTGACGAGTCCTTCAGTATCCCCGCGGGTCCTCAAGTGTCCTCCTGTACTTGATTGGGGCCTTGGTCGTGACCTTGTTGGGTGGTCAGAGCGATGACGCTCAGCGCTTCCATGCCGAGGCTGTAAACCACCGTGGTCGGGCGCAGCCCAAATGACGTGGTGGCGAATCCAGCGGCCAACAGTCGGGAGGCTGCAATCGACGTCGAGGAGTTGAGCGCTAACGCGACTCTGTCAGCCGGGTGCGCACGGCGCGACCTACCTAGGAGCTGATGCGGCCAATTGAGCCAGGAGTGACAGCGCTGGCGCGAAGTAGTACGAGCCGGAGACAGGGCGGCTGAAGTCGGTAAGACGATCGTGAAGTCCCTCGCCATCAGCGCCGAACATGCGCGCAAGCATCCTGTCGAAGCGCGTGACATCGGCGCTGAAGGCGACGAAGTAGAGGCCATGAACATCCGTTGAGCCGTAGGGGACACTCCGCCTGTAGATGGGCAATTCCTCCTCACTGTCGCCACGCAGCTCGACGCGCGAAATGTGGGCTGTTTGGGGCTTGTGCGCGGTGTCCAACTCTACGCTGTCCGGTTTTGTCCGCCCGATGACCGCCTCCTGCTCGGGGACGGTGAGCGCCTCGAACTGGTCGAGATTGTGCACCCAGCGCATCGCGAGGACGTGGCTGCCGCCCTCCCCCACCTCTCCCGGTGGCACCAGCGCTGCCGCGCCCGCGTCGAGGATCGGCGGGTTCGCCGTTCCGTCGATGAAGCCCGTCAGATCACGGCTGTCCCGCTGCGCGAAGCAGGCCTGTTCGGCGGCGACGAGCGCAACGCCTCGCAGATGCTCTGTTGCCGCGCGTGCGTGCTCGAAGACGACGTCGTCGCCCGTTCCGCTCACCCACAGCCATGCGTCGTACTGGGTCGCTGGAGCCTTCCGACCGTCGACTCCGATTACGTCTCGAAACGCGTGCAGTGAGGCAGGGCCGTGACTCGGCTCCAACTTCCGCCATAACTCCGGAGCGAACCCGATCACGAGGTTGACGCCACCCGCCGTCACGGCCGGCTCGCGCAGGCTTGCAAACGCCGAGGCGACCCGATTCAATCCGATCGTCGAGTCGACCTTGAACTCGAGGAATCGATGGGCCGCTGTGCCCTGGGCGAAAATGCCGAACTGAGGCAGGAGCACAGGTCCGCTAGCCCGGCGCCTTGGTGGGACCAGGGCCGCCAGTCCTCCACAGACTGGCGGCTGTTGCCGAGACGACGGTCAGCGGCAACAACCACCAGGCGACGATGCCCCTTTGATTCAACTCGCCCGTGATCAAGAGCGCAAGGCCGATCGCGGCTGCGACGGTCCAGTCGTCGCCGACGATGAATCCGTACCAGAACCCGAAGAACGAGCGTATTGCTTTGATCATCGGTGCAGCACGCTCACAACCAGAGCGACAGCGGCTGCGGACATCGCTGCGCAAGTCATCCACAAGAGTGACGACGAGAGCCAACCGCTTCGGTATTTGCCCATCACGCCCTGATCGCGGGCGATCAACGCCAGGACGGCGATCAGTGGCGGCGCCACGACGCCGTTGACGACGGCGGCGACGATGAGCGCCCTCACCGGATTGAGCCCGACGAAGTTCATGACCAGCCCGATGAGGGTGCCAACAGCGATCATTCCGTAGAACCCATGCGCTTGCCTGAGCTTGAGGTTCAATCCCTCCGGCCAGCCGGCGACTTCGCTCACGGCGTAGCCAGACGAAGCGGCCAGCACGGGAACCGCGAGTAGACCGAGGGCCACGATGCCAACCGCAAAGAGCACCTCGGCCAGAAGGCCGGCGTGCGGAAACGTGTGCACCAGCGGCAGAAGCGCCTTTGCGGCGTCGGCGGCGCTGTTCACTGATGTCGCCCCACTCGCGTTTAGAACACCGGCGCCGACGACGATGATGCACCACGACACGGCTTGAGAAGCCAGCATGCCGCCGATGTTGTCGAGACGAAGATCACGGACGTAGTCCGTTGCGACGCGCGGGGCCAACTTGAGGCTCACGACTCCCCGCTGGTGGAGGTCTTCGACCTCTTGCGAGGCCTCCCAGAAGAACATGTAAGGGGTGATCGTCGTACCGAGGACACCCGTCATGATGAACAGAAACGCCGGTGTAAACTGCAGCTGGGGGACGAACGTCGCGCGCAGAATCTGCGACCACGGTTCGTGGACCACGAAGACCGTGATCGGATAGGCGAGCAACGCGATCGTCAGCCACTTGAGGATTCGCGCGTACGCCCGATACGACGTGAATGTTTCGACAACCACAATTCCGAATGCGAACGCGACGGCGAGTACGACGACGGGCAGCGGCATCAGAAGCTGGGCCGCGGCGGCCATCGCCCCGATGTCGGCTCCGAGATTGATCGTGTTTGCGAGCACCAGCAAAAGGACCATCGCGTATACCGGTTTCACGCCGTAGCGCTCCCGGACGACAAGCGCGAGTCCCTTGCCCGTCACTGCACCGATCCTTGCGCTTGCCTCCTGAACCGCGGTCAGCAGCGGCAGGGCAAAGAGCGCGGTCCAGAGCTGGGCATAGCCGAACTGGGCGCCGGTCTGCACGTAGGTTGCGATGCCCGAGGGGTCGTCGTCGGCGGCGCCGGTGACGAGACCGGGCCCGATCGCGCCGATGACTCGACGCACGAGGCTCGACGTCCGTGCGATTGACCGGTCTAGTGTGGCGTCCACATCAGGCCTCGCTCGTGGCGCTCAGCGCGAGAATGCGCCTCCGCTCGATGCCGATGTAGGTCACAGCCATGACCGCGTAGAAGGCGAGAAGAGGCAGGATGGAGAGATCGCCTGCCGGCCAAGCGACTCCGAGGCCCTCAAGGGACCAGAAGGTGCCGAATGTCGTAAGCATGATCCCGACGATCAACTGCAGGGCGCTTCGCGGTATGCGGTTGACAACGGCGCCAGCCGCCCCTCCTGCGGTCGCTGTCAAGACCAGCGCCGATCCGCCACCCACGACGGCGGCGCTCATCTCGTGGGCCCCGAGGCCGACCGACACGACGATGAAGGCGATCTCAAGACCTTCGAGAAGAACCCCTTTCAGCGCCAGCACGAATGCCGTCCAGTCGACGCCTGGACCATCCCATCGCTCTGACTCAGTCGTTTGGGGAATCTGCATCCCGGTCAAGCGATGGGCAGACACCCGCCTGATGCCTTTTCGCAGCCATTGCAGACCGAAGACCAGAAGGAGGATGCCGATGATGAGACGGAGTGGACCGATCGGCACTGCGCTGAGCGCGAGGCCGAACACGCCGACGATCACAACCAGCACACCGAGCCCGGCCGCCACCCCGAACCATGTCGAGCGCCAACCGCGTGTGGCGCCGACTCCAACGACGATAGCGACCATCTCGATCGCCTCGACCGTCGAGGCAAGAAAGGTGGTGACGAATACAGTCGCGGTTGCGCCCGTCATGTCTGGTGATAGACGCGAAGCTGGCTAACCCGACTCGACTGCGCGAAAAGGTGGACCAGAAGCAGACCTGTTACGAAGCCGCCGACATGGGCCGAGTAAGCGACCCCACCCGAGGTTGCGTCACTTAGCGACGCGAGACCGTCGAACAGCTGTAGCAAGAACCACAGGCCGATGAAGATCCAGGCCGGCACCCGAGCCGCCCAGTAAAAGAAGCCAAGCGGGATCAGCGTCCGCACATGGCTCGACGGATAGAGCAACAGGTATCCCGCCAGCACTCCGGAGATGGCCCCACTGGCGCCTAGACCGGGCAGGCTCGACCCGAGCGAAGTCAGGATCTCGAGGGCGTTCGCGCCGAGGCCACATATAAGGTAGAAGGCGAGATAGCGAGCACTCCCCATCGAGCGCTCGACGTGAATCCCGAAGACGAACAGGAACAGCATGTTGCCCAGGATGTGCGCCCACCCCGCGTGCAGGAACATCGAGCTGAACAAGGTGAGCCAGAACGGCTCGGGGGTGCCAGCGTAGACGGCACACTGGTGCGTGTACTCGCACGGAACAAGCGAGTAGGCGTTGATGAAGGAGTTGAGCTGCGACCCCTGCCCTCCGAGTGCCAACTCATAGAAGAACACGATGAAGTTGACGACGATCAGGCCAACCGTCACGACCGGGAAACCCTGAGTCGGATCGACAACGTCGTCTGCGCGGTAGGGAATCATCTTGTCGCCTCAATAATCCAGTGGCGACTGAAGCTCAATGACGGAATCGGCAGGCTCGTGGTGCTTCATGCCGTCGAGGTCTGCCATTGACACGGCGAGCGTCGCCTCGGCAGCCTCCCGATCTACGTCAGCGAGCAGCGCCATGGGCACCAGAACCGAGTGTTTGATCGATAAGTGGCCCTTCTCGACCACGATGTAGCGACTTTCCTTGTCGAAATTCTTGATGGCGCCGACCGCAACGTCGTCTGAAGTCCAGACCTGCTGGCCTACGGCGAGGAGCCGCTTGATGTGGTCGAGGTCGACCTCGGAAGTCACGACAGGCTGACCGTCGTATCCGCTTGGCTCGGTGGTCGTGGCGACCGTCCTTCCTTCGGCCTTGGTGACTTTGGTACTGCGAGCGGGCGGGTGATTGAAGTCGGCCTCCAGCCATCCGTTGAGCGCCGTGAGGAAGATCTCACGCGCGTCTACGCTCTTGACGAATCGGTAGGGGATCCAGAGCTTGTTCTGGTCAACCGCGCCGGCCCTGACGAGCATCCATCCGTGATGCTTGTCGACCTGGTCGACGTAGCCGACCTTGGAACCATCCCCGTCGTAAACCGTGAGACCAACTTTGACCGCGTTCCCAACATCCTCAGTGATCGTCTTGTCCATTTGGTTGTTACTCCTGGCGTGATTCGCGCCTTCGCGCTTGAGTTTCGTAGCGGCGAACGGCGGCGTCGATTCGATCCATGAGCCGCCACGTCTTTTCCGATGCCCAGACCGTCTCGATCAGCTCAGCAAGCTGGGCGTCGAGAGGCTTGCGCGGGTCATTCCAACGCTTCAACCTGATCACGAGTCCAAGGTATGTGCGTCGCCACACTCTTCGCATCCGGCAAATCCATAGTTCCTTTTGCCTGTCGGTAAGCCATCCACTCCCCCACGACGACCCGGATGATGTTGACGGCCGGAATTGCAATCAACGCGCCGAGGATGCCGAAGAGAAGACTTCCTGCCAGGAAGGCAAGAAACACCACTAGTCCTGGCAGCTGATCGCTGCGCCCGTAGACCAGCGGGTTGAGCACGTTGCTCTCGATTTGCGAGTAGATGATGATGTAGGCGAGGATGATCAGAGCCTTGACCGGCGAGATCGTCAGAGCTGCGAGGACAACTGGGACGGCGCCGAGTTGCGCGCCAACCATGGGGATCAAGTCGACGATCGCCAGGAGAATCGCGAGCGGCAGTGCGTACGGGATCCCGAGGATCCGCATGCCGACGTAGACGCTGACGCCGGCGATTACGCTGATCGCCAGATTGCCGCGGATGTAGCCGTCGATCGCCCGGGCCGAATGCTCGAGCACCCGGCGGGCAACTGGTTGATGCCGTAGGGGAATGAGCTCGGTGGCGCGGCGGACCATATCCCGGCCGTCGTGAAGAAAGAAGAAGCCCATGACGGCAACGCTGAGTGCCCCGGTGATCGTGCCGATCGTGGCGACTGTCACCGAGGTCACAGGGCCAAGCGAGCCCGCCAGCTCTCCTGGAATCGCGTCGAGCTGCGGGCGAACGCTCGCGACAAGGCCGCTCAGGCCGAACGGCCCGGCGATCCTGTCGAAGGCCTCGCTGACGCCGCCCGGCTGCTGCAGCACCCGGAGCAACTGGGCAACCTGCTGGGCCAGCGCCGGCTCGACCACCACACCGATGGCGGTGAGGCCGACGATTAGCACTAGGTACATCGTCAGGATGGCGAGCGCTCGCGGGACGCGGCGGCGGTGCAGCCAGTCCACGGAAGGGCTCAACCCGATCGCCAGAAAGAGCGCAAGGATGGACCAGACGACGATGGTCTGCAGCTGGTAGATCAGCCACAGGCCGGTCGCAAATAGCAGCGTCGTCACGAGCGCCACGAGGACCAGCCTCCAGAGCCGGGAGGCGCTCATCATGTCTCAGCTCGCCGCGAGGCCTCGATCGCCGCCCTCAGTTCACCCACTGCGAACCAGATCGCGACGAAGACAGTCGCGATTCCGGAGGTCTTCAGCCGCTTCAGGTTTGAATTCATTCTCATCGGAAGAAGGTGGGACGCGCCCGCCGGGGTATAAGACGGGCGCGTCAATTGGGGGGAGTGGTCTGTTCCGTTTACGACTGGGTCTGCATGGAGGCGGCGACGCGCTTGACGTCCTTCTCTGCGCCGCGGATGCGGTAGGCGGCGTAGAGCCGAGTACCGCCGGCGATGATGGCGTAGATCCCGATCAACCAGAGAATCGCCAGCGCCCCCGACCCGGGCCGCGCAGCCACGACTACACCGAACGCGACTGACAACAGGCCGCTTGCAGTAAGCCAGCCCGCGCCCTTGACGAGGTCGCGTGCCTCGATGGACGCAATGACTTCGAAAACGCCCACCAGGATGGCCCAAGCCGCGATGAAGTACACGAGCGTCAGGGCAGTGAGACCTGGCGAGAAGAAAGTCACCGCACCGATCAGGACGCCGGCCAGCCCACCGAGAACGTACGGAACCCACTCGGTGCTGCGGTGCGCAACCAGGTTGAGTCCGGACCCCAGCGCAAGTGCTCCATAAATGAAGGCGAACGCGCCAAACAACACAGTCAGCGCGACGAGCGAGATCCCCGGCCAGAACAGGGTCACCGCCCCGAAGACGATCGACGCCACTCCACCGATTGCAAGGTAGGTGGCACTGCGCGACATTGCTCTTTCCACCACGGACAAACCTCCTTGACCACTTTGCTGGTAGTGGTCGACCATGATTCGCGGTCGACTTTGACGACCTGCTCCACACGTTAGGAGTGGACCTAGAGGGGTCGAATCCGAGAAAGCCCTAGTTGTTTAGGGGGGCCGTTCGCGGCGGCACGGGCAGGTGAAGAACCCGCGCCCAATCGATCCGAGAGAACAGCCAGATGCCCGCGATCGACAGCAGCTCGAGAGCGAGCCACTGGCGCGTGAGGATTCCACCCAGCTGGTCGTTGGCGCCTTTGGCCGTCAGAGCCAACAACGGATAGCTGACCATCCGCCCGGGCAGGAATCCCAACGCTACCGGCCACAGCGTTGCGCGGCTCAAGCCAGCGGCAATGAATAGATCGTTGGAAGGAATCGGCCCCAGCGAGTAGATCAGGAGGTCGACGACGCCACGCCAGCCCGGACGTTGATTCAGCCAGTTGCCAAGCGCGGCGACATTTCGCTGCTTTTGATCGGAAAGAAGCTGGCGTCCCAACCTCGCGCTCAAGTAATAGAGCCCGCACCGTCCCGCCGTCGAGGCGAACGCGCAGCCGATAGCCAGGGGCCATACCGGCAGGGAAAATGCGATCAAGAAGAACGTCACTACCGCCCACGTCGGCGGCATGAAGTACGGCACGAGGTTCATCAGGAAGACAACGGCCCATGGGGCATGGAGCCACTCGAAGGTGCTCACCGGCATTCAATCTATTCACGGTCTTGAGCGTTCGAATCCCGGGAATCCCGAGTCTGCAGGAACTAGGGGATTACGGGATTCGAACCAGCCTCAACATCTTTAGAGTCGGCACATGAGCACAGTCAAGACGGTCTGGAAGGCGCAACCCCAGGAGCACGACTATCCGGCCGCGTCCGCATACCTATCTCTCATAGCGCCGAAGCATCATGTCGACTTTCTGGTCGAGCAGCTCCGGACGGCTCAGAGTGGGCGGGGCAAGGCCAAAGACCTGCTGCGAGCGAGCGGTCTGCCCCTGCTGGGCCCCGACAATCCCCACGTCGCCCGCGACCTGGAGAAGATCCACCAGGGGGTCGGGCTCTCGCCGCTGCTTGCGATCCGCGGCGACCTGGCGCTGGCAGTTCCACTTATCATCGCGGACGGCTACCACCGGCTCTGCGCCAGCTACTTGTACGACGAGAACGTCGAGGTCGAGTACAGAATCGTAGACCGAATCGCCGGCTAGCTGCCGGTTTTGAGCGCCAGCTCGTAGTTCTCCAGCGGTGAATCGACCAGTAGCATCCACCTGACGAGCTTGGCCCTCGAGTCGATGCCCAGCTTCCGGTAGACCTTCGACAGGTGATACTCGACGGTTGCGGGGCTGATGAACATGCGGCGAGCGATCTCGGCGTTACGCGCGCCCTGCGCCGCCAGGCGCGCAACCTGGGCTTCCTGGGGGGTCAGGTCGTCCTGCGTTTCGTACGTCCGCTTCCGGGCGTGCTCGCCACTTGCGGCAATCTCGACTCTGGCCCGTTCCGCCAGATCGTCCATGCCGAGCGCGTCGAGCTCCTCGTATGCAGCCTGCAGCTGGCGGCGGGCTTCGATTCGCCGACCCTGGCGGCGCAGCCATTCGCCGAACAGAAGCTGCGTTTTCGCGAGCTCGAATTTCATTTTCGGGTTGCCCAGCAGCTCGATCGCCCGACGGAAGCCGGCCTCCGCCTTCGGGCCGGCCGAGGCCAGTGCCTTGGATCGGACGAGGAGCGCGACGGCGAGCGGCGTCTTGATGACTTTCACGTGCTCCGCCAGCTTTCCCAACGCCGCATCCAGCATGGTGCGGTCTCCGCGCCTGACGTCGGCTTCGATCAGGTCGGGCAAGACCGTTGTCATCAGGATTTCATCGAGGCGGACGCTGAGCTGCTCGCGGCCCGCTTGCTTGACCTCGATCGCCATGGCGACAAATTAGGTCCGAGCGAGAGCATCTGGCTTCTGCTGTCCGACTGTTTCTTGGCATGCGGTCGAACCGCGATGACTCAAAAATGACCTAACGCGGGAAAGACCTGACTTAAGCGTCGCCGTTCCGGGAGATCAAGTCTGCGATCAGCCCGGTCCAACCGGTCTGGTGCGACGCACCCAGTCCCGCGGCGTTGTCGGCGTGGAAATACTCGTTGAACATGAGGTTGTCCTTCCAGGCTGGGTCGCGCTGCAGCCGGTCGACCCATCCAAAGCACGGCCGGCGGCCGTCCCGACCAGTCAGGAAGATCGAGGTCAGGCGGCGGCTCAAATCGCGAGCGACTGCGTCCAGAGGCAGCATTCGCCCGGATCCGGTGGGGTACTCGACGACGAAGTCGTCGCCAAAGAACTGGTGGTAGCGCTCGAGCGAGCGGACGACAAGCCAGTTGAGCGGAAACCAGATCGGACCGCGCCAGTTGGAGTTTCCGCCGAACATCCCAGTGGTCGATTCGGCCGGCTCATAGTCGATACTCGCTCGGACGCCTTCGACCTCGAGCTCGTACGGATGCTCGCGGTGGTATGCGGAGAGCGAGCGCAGGCCGTACGCCGACAAGAACTCGCCTTCATCGAACAGGCGGGTGAAGATTCGTTTGAGCCGGTCTGTCCCGACCACGCCGACCAGCAAGCGTCGGTGTCCCGGCTCGCCGCGATAGACGCCGTGAGCCGCGAGAGCGTCGGGATCGTAGATGCCGGCCCGTTGCAGGAACCACGCGATCTGTTTGCCCAGTGT
>WNFU01010355.1_pt1 | contig 10633 bp, 17 predicted proteins | sample 5400121 | NCBI WGS metagenome assembly WNFU01 (sample SAMN13153360, study PRJNA577476) | soil metagenome | isolation source: 100 cm soil or saprolite under grassland replicate 1 | place: USA:California | collected 2016-06-15
CCACACGTCTTTGCGGGTCAGGTTCCGCTGATCCGACCCATCGGCCTTCATCACGAAGATCCGGGACGTCCCGTTGTGTGGCCAGTGTCGGTACGCGATCCGGGAGCCATCCGGCGACCATGTTGGGTCGAACTCCATGGCGGGCGACGACGTCAGCCGCCGAACGTGGGTCGCGTCCGCCCTCATCGACCAGATGTCGTTCGTCTCGTCGGAGAGCACGATCCGTCCCTCCAGGGATCCGATGTCGATCCGTGGTCCCGAGGCTGACGGGGAAGTGACCGGCTGCGTGGCCCTCGGGGAGGCCGCGGGCGAACGAGACCCGTTCGCATCCCCAGCGGGCCGCGGGCTCGAGCACGCCGCCAGGATGACCAGTGCCAAGGCCGGGACGATCCTGCGCATGCCCCTCCTACGCTCCTTGAGTCCGGGAGGTTCCGGGGGGTGTGTATCCGCCGACGCCTACCGCTCGTCGACCTATGATTCGCACGATGAGGGTGCAGGCCGCTGTCGTCCAGGCCGCTCCGATCGGGTTCGACCGCGAGCAGACGATAGACAAGCTCGAGCGGTTGATCGCGGAAGCGGCACAAGGCGGGGCGCAGCTCGCCGTCTTCCCGGAAGCGTTCGTTCCCGCCTACCCGAGGGGCATCGACTTCGGAACAGTCGTCGGGCAGCGGACGCCGGAGGGTCGCGATCAGTTCAGGCGCTACTTCGATGGGGCGATCATAGTGCCCGGACCTGACGTCGACCGGATCGCCACGGCCGCGCGCGAGCATGGGATCCACCTCGTCGTGGGGGTCATCGAACGCGATGGCGGAACTCTCTATGACACCGCGCTCTTCTTCAGTCCGGAGGGCTACCTGGGCGAACACCGAAAGCTGATGCCCACGGGAGCGGAGCGGCTGATCTGGGGGTTCGGCGACGGCTCGACCCTGCCGGTCTTCGACACGTCGCTCGGACGGCTTGGCGCCGTCATCTGCTGGGAGAACTACATGCCGATGCTGCGGATGATCATGTACGCCAAGGGCATCCAGATCTACTGCGTGCCGACCTCCGACAGCCGGGAGACGTGGTTGCCCACCATGCGCCACATCGCGCTCGAGGGGCGTTGCTTCGTGCTCACCGCTTGTCAGTTCCTACGTCGATCGGACCTCCCCACGGACATCCCGAATCAGATCTCGGATCAGCCAGACGCGATCCTCTTGCGGGGAGGCGCTGCCATCATCGGTCCGCTCGGTGCGGTGCTGGCCGGGCCGTGTTTCGACGAGGAGAAGATCCTGTACGCGGAGCTCGACCTCGACGACATCACGCGGGGCAAGTACGACTTCGACGTTGCCGGCCACTACGCCCGCCCCGACGTGTTCCACCTGAGCGTGAACGAGAATCCCCAGCGGCCCGTCGCCTAGGACCAACCCTCGGCCCGCGATTGACCGCTAGCCCGGGGTGAGAAGCCGCTCCCTGTAGGCGGGACGCCCTCCTCCTAATGCGTTCCGCGAGCCAGTTAGTTCAAACTCTTCAGCCGTAGCCGAAGCGCAGCCGGAATTGAACTGCACGCGGATCGTCGAGTCTCCCAGCCTCGTCCACGGTTCGAGGCTCGCTTCAGCGTTGACCGGCAACTCTGCGCGGAGAGAGAATCCGCGCGGCGTGGCCGGGACGATCGGTGACCCAGTATCCGAGCTCGATCGCAGGTGGGACCGCGTTGGACGCAACGCCGCCTACATGGCCGGTGCGTCCTTCTTGATCGGGACCGTCCTCTTCCTGCTCGACGCGGCCGATCTGCTGGGGAAGGGCCCCGAGTACCACGCGACCGCGGCCGGTCAGCTCCAAGACGAGGCCAACTTCTGGGCGGCCTACTTCAACCATCAGCACAGGATCTTGTGGACATCGTGGGCCGCGATCTGATCTTGCCGCTGGGATTCGTCGGCCTGATCGTGGTGGGGCTGGCGATCCGCCACCTCGTGGGGAGCGACCGGCCGGAGGGCCAGCTGATGGTGGCGTTCCTGGTCGTCGGCGGCGTACTCTCCTCCGTCGGCGACCTGCTCTTCCTAAGCGACGTCACGTACTGGCGCTCCGGTGGGTGGAGCGGGCATCCGCCAGAGATCATGGAGTCGATCGGGCGGGCGGCGTCAGCGATCGAAACCCTGAACGTGTGGCCCGAGGTCGCCGGCTTCCCGATCCTCGCGGCGGGTCTCCTGTACGTTGGTCGTCTGTGCAGGACGCGGCCGGAGCTGCCGACGCAGCTTGGGATCGTCGCCTACGTCGAGGCGGCGCTCCTGCTTGTCATCGCGATTGCCGAGGCGGTCGGAAACGATACGGCGAACCAGGTGCTCAGCCTGATCACGGGTGTCCTCGTCGCTCCGGTCCTCGGGGTGTGGCTGGGCAGGCACTTCGGTCGACTGGCCAAGCGCTGAAGCGAATGACCGCGCCCTAGTCGGCAAATAGACGGCCACACTCCCACCAAGGGACAACTGGCCCGGGCGGTGTCCACGGGTTGCGGCGTTTCTCGCTCGCTATCTGATCTCCCATCACGTGCAGGACGGCCTCCTCCCCCTCAAACAGACCGTCCGTCACCTTCTCGTGCCGCGGAAAAGGTTCCTAATCCGTAGACGGAATCGGCCGCGCCTTACTCGGCCGCTCGCCCCTGCCGATGGTTACCAGGTGAACGGGCGATTCGGCGTTCTGGCTCTCCTGGCGGCCGTCGCGCTCGCCTCATCGCTGTGGCTGGCGTTCACTCTCCCTGATGGCTGCCCCGACGGCTTCCACGTCAGGGGCGTGATCTGTCTATCGGACGGAACGCATCTTGCACCGTCGTCCGGCGTGAGGATTCCGGATGCTCAGACGGGACTCGACAATCGATGGACGCTCCGGGCTGAAGTGCTCCTCGTGGGCGCGTTCATCGCTGCCGGGCTCGCGTTCGCTGCCTCTCGATCCGTTGGTCCGCGATCCGTCTCAGCACGAGACGAGTCACCATCACGATCGGCGGACAACGTTCCATAGACGTACACGCCGTCGAAGATCGACGAGCACGCGTGCACCGAGCGTTCGCTTGGCTGGTCCTATCTCCTTATCCCTGGCGGGCGAGATACCCTCTCAGCCATGCCCAGCTTGATCGAGGTGCATCGGCCGCAAGGCGTTGGGTTGCACCAAGACTTCTTTCGCCGATACCGAATCTTGGTGGATGATGTCGAAGTGGCGTCCCTGAAGGAGGGGGAAACGGCAAGAGTGGACGTCGCACCTGGCAGCCACGCGGTGCAAGCTCGAATAGATTGGGTCAGGACGCCTGCGCTTCACGTCACGGTGCGCCGGGACGAAGCCGTGCACCTAGTCGTGAGACCGAGTGGGTTCCTCAGCGGTCTTTGGCAGGGCGTCCTGAAACCTTCGGCATACCTAGTTCTCGAACGGGCGTAGCCGCAATCTCGGCCGGGCACCTTCTCGATCCGCGGAAAAGTCTCCTAAACCGTAGACAGGTGAGACCCCCCGTGAGCCAACTGGCGAGCCCCTGATGCGGGGCTCGGCGACTGTCGAACTCAGTATCCCGACCAGGCGATGCGGCTCCCCTCGTGTGCAGCACACCACCGCGCCATCTCTCGAAGGGGCAATAGACCTCGCCGGGCCGCACCAGAACGGACTTCCAACCGTTGCGGCTGCTCGGATTCACGCTCCAAGAGGTACGCGATCTCCGGATCCATCGCAGCCGCCTGCTCGCTGGTGAACTCGACTTCGTTGTGTGGGTCTACTTGGCCAAGGATCGGCAACTCGAGGCCATGACGCCACAGAAGTCCATCGAAGTCCCCGCTGCGTCGGCGATGCCTCCTGATGGATCGGGAACCGTCACCCGCCGCCCTTCCGCCGAATAGAGAGTGAAGTCCCCCACTTCCAAATGCTATCCCGGCTCGCAAGAACTGCTGCCACGTCGGCTCGTCGAGGAGCAGGACCCCGTGGTGCCACAGGGTTCGAGAATGTCACCTGAGCGAAGCGGATCGGCCTCCGCTCAAGCTCGGACGCTCGGTTCAGGCGCGTGATTCGAAGACGACGCGAAGCTCGACGATGTGTCCGGTTTTGGGATCGCGCCGAACGAACACGGGGTACACGCCATCTCCGCGACCAGCTTCAACCACAACCCCGATGTCGCCCCACTCGGGCTTGGTCCATCGCGCCACCCGATCTCGCTTCCGCTCAAAGACGCGCGCCACGAAGTCCTGCCAGTTCTCGGCGATCGCGAACGGTGTGTCGGGCGTCATCGTGTAGCAGGGGTCGCCGACCCATACCATCCCCGCGTCAACACCGATTTCGGCAACCTGCTCCCATTCCGCATCCGACATGGGTCGAGGCTAGCCGACCAGGAAGCCGGGCGGAAGGGTTGAACCCGGAACGGAGACGCCGTGGTGAGCGAGTGTTCGCGAATGTCCCTCGGACTGCAGGACGTTGCCGACTACTCCGCTCGCAGTACGAATGGTGTGTAGCCCAGGTCCAGCTGAGAGACCTCGAGGTTAGCGACGACGAGCGTGATGACGTGGGCGTTCGCCTTGATCCGGATCTCGTGGAAATCGATGCCAATCGTCTTGGCGTATTCGCGAGCACGCTCAGAACCTTCGATGACCTTCCCGCCAGGATACAGCTCTTGCCATCGGACACCCCAGACGAAGCCCTGCTCTCGTCTCATCTGGTGATCGATCAGGCGGTCGTCCAGGGACGCTCTCCACGTTCGGGCAGAGAGGGCTGACCGGATGTCGGCTTCCACGCAGTTGCGGAAGAGATACCGCAGGTAGGCAGGTGGAATCCCAGTCCGCTGATCCGAGACGGCGTGTACGACAAGCTCATAGTCGCGCATGTAGTCCGTATAGCCGTGGTACAGCAGCGCCTGGTCGAAGACATTGTCCAGAGCGGTCTGAATCTCTGCGGCGTTCATGGAGCTGTTTTACACGACGCAGCACCACAATGGGCGTCGCGGCGAGAGCGTCCTCGGGACATGTGCACTCGGATGCCCCAGTGTCGGGGAATGTCACCTAGCGTCGGTCGCGAAAGATAGTGGCGAGCAGTCAAGCGTCGATGGTTCCAACGGCCCGGCGACGAGAACCTCGATCTAGCCTCGGCTCTTCGTCGGCCCTGGAGCCGGTAATCTGACCGGGTGCTGTGGTGGGACATCTGCATCTTCGCCTTCAGCGCCATCGTGTCGGTGGTCGGACTCGTCACCGGGCCAGCCAGCGTGAGCGCGGCCTTCACCCTCGGCGTGAGCCTCCTGATCCTGGCGACCGTATGGGCCGAACGCAGGCGACGCGTTCCTCGCCGCGGATCTCGACGGACTCCTCGCCCTGCTGACCGACGACGCGCTGCTCACCATGCCGCCCGCGCCGCACGAGTACCGGGGCCTGGTGGCGATCGGAGCGTTCCAGCGAGCGAGCTTCGCCTGGCGAGGAGGTCGGCGTGTTCACCTGCTGCCGACCCGCGCCAACACCCAGCCGGCCTTCGGGGCCTACCTCCAGGACACGGAGGCGAACGTCGCCCGGGCCGCGGGTCTGATCGTGCTCACGCTGCGAGGCGACCGGATCGCGGGCATCACCCGCTTCCACTACGACCAGTTGCTCCCGCTATTCGGACTCCCTGCCGAGCTCCCAGGCGAATGACCCGCTGGGCGCGGGGCAAGCGCGGATGGGCCGACCGGCCGGACCCCGCAGCGGACGCGAAATCAGCTAGCCCAGTCGAGTCGGTTGCAGGCCGGAATCACATGGCCGTAACCTACGAGCATTGACGGCCGAGGAGGTGGTGGCCGAGTTAGACAAGTCTTCAGAAGGCGCTCGACAAGTCTTCGAGCCCGATTCGAGTTCACAAGTCTTCGACGGTTCGAGGACGGCGTCTGAAGACAAAACCGCTGGTCACAGGCTTGCCGAACGCCTGAAGGCTGGACATGCCATCAAAACCGGTGCAGCGGCTGATCCCGCTGGGCGGGTTCGATCCCGTCCGCCTCCGCTACCAGCGGTCGTGTCCCTTGGTCTTCGTCGGGACACGACGACGCGACAATGGTCTCATGCCGATGAGTCCGAAACGTTTGAGCAGCCGAGAAGGCTACGATTGGCTTGCGTGGATGGATACTCGCGCCAGGAGGTGGCCGGGAGGGCCGGAGTCGACGTCGGGTACGTCGACCGGTTGGTCGAGCTGGGGATCCTGAATGCCGGCGCAGAAGATGCCTTCTCCCAGGGTGATGTACGGAGGGCGCGATGGGTGCACAGCCTGGAGGCGGCGGGCGTCCCGCTCGATGGAATGGCCGCCGCCGTCCGTGACGGGACGATCTCGTTCTCATTCCTGGATGCGAGCGCGTTCGACCGGTTCGCGGAGCTCAGCGGCACCACGTTCCAGGAGCTGAGCGACAGAACCGGCATCCCCATGGACCTTCTGAAGGTGGTCCGCGAGGCGGTCGGCTTTGCCGAGCCGCAGCCGGAGGACCACGTCCGTGAGGACGAGCTTGCGGTCGTGCCGGCCATCGAGCTCCAGCTCTCGATCGGGTTGCGGCCCATCATGATCGGCCGGTGGCTCCGGGTCTGCGCGGACAGCCTACGCAGGATCACGGAGACGGAGACGGCAGAGTACCGGACCGGCGTCATGGCACATTTCATCGAGCAAGGGATGTCGGAGCGCGAGATGCTGGGGGCCCAGGCCGAGTTCGGGTCCCGGCTGACCCCCCTCATGGAACAGGCGCTCCTCGCCGCCTACCGCGGACAGCAGGAACACGCCTGGAAGAGTGCCCTCGAGGAGTTCGTCGAGGGTGCGCTGGAACGGACCGGCCGGCTCAGCCGGTTGCATCGTCCCCCGGCGGTGTGCTTCCTCGACATCACCGGGTACACCCGGCTGACCGAGGAACGGGGAGACGAGGCTGCGGCTGAGGTGGCGGAGCGATTGGCGGCTCTCGTCCGGCGATCCTCCCAGGAACATAAAGGGGAACCGGTGAAGTGGCTGGGCGACGGCGTGATGTTCTACTTCCCGGACCCTGGGCAAGGCGTGCTGGCCGCGCTCCAGATGGTGGAGGGGATGGCGATGGAAGGACTTCCACCTGCCCACGTGGGGATGCATGCCGGACCGGTGGTGTTCCAGGAGGGGGACTACTTCGGCCGGACAGTGAACATCGCGGCCAGGATCGCCGAGTCCGCCAGGCCCGGCGAGGTCCTGGTGAGCCAGGAGGTCGTGGACGCGGCCCAGGGAACGCCGGTGATGTTCGCGGAGATCGGGCCCGTCGAGCTGAAGGGGGTATCGGGCACCCTCACCCTCCACACGGCTTCGCGGGCGGGATAGGTTGTTGGACGCGCGTTTGACCGCCTCGCCGAGAAGCTGCCTTTACCGCCCGATGAGCAAGTAGGGGGTTGCCGATAGCCGCCGTGCCGAGCATTGCCTGCTCGTCTCGGCGACTCGGCCCACGCACGCCGTGATCGATCTCCGCACGACCCGGATGGGTCGTCGTATTCTCCTGCCTGGAGCGCGCCGCGCTCGCGGGAGCCCTGGTCGCGCTTTCGACGTTCACCCGGGAAGGGGGAAGCCGCCGATGTCGCCGCCAGACTGGCCGGAAGCATTAAGGCGTACCAGGAGACGCTGCATGCCGTTGTGCGAGGAGACCCGGAGCCGCAGAAGTGGCTGTGGTCCCGGCGCGATGTCGTCACTCTCGCCAATCCACTCGGCCCCCCGGCGCGCGGATGGAGCCAAGTAGAGCAGGCCCTGGACCGTGCCGTGTCGAGACGGCGAACCCGTCGAGTTTGAGCGGATCTCTGAGTACGCGACGGAGGACCTCGGTTTCGTGCTGTGGATCGAGCACACGCGTCTCAAGCTCAGTGGCTCGGAGGAGCTCACGCCAACCTCCCTTCGGGTGACGACGGTCTTCCGACGGGAGGATGACGGCTGGCGGATCCTGCATCGGCACGCGGATCCGATTACGACGTCCAGACCAATCGAGTCGATCGCGCAGCGATAGGCAAGACCAGAAGGCAGGGGTGATGCAGTGCCGGCGCACGCCAACACGCCCTTCTGCTTCCCGCCTGGGGGGTGTCGACCCGATTCGCCCCCAGGGGACCGATCGAGCGGGTCGCCCATCACGTTTCCATCAGGCGTGATGGAAACGTGATGGATGCAACCCACGAGCCCTCATCGCCGACAGCTTCCCTTCACGCAACGCGCCCCACGAGCGGGTGCCCACCCAGAGTTGCGGACCCGGCGCTCCAGTGTTCGTACGCTGTAACCTTCGCCTCCGCGACCGGGAATCGAATCTTGGGTCAGGAGCGATGTCCAACGGGTTCCACGTGCTGCCACACTGGATCCGCGCGTCAGAGTCGGCGCTCCAATCGCATTCGCAGACGTTGGCGAAGCCGCACCAAGCGTCGGAGGTCTGGTCCGACTCCCCCCGGGGGCACTACCCAAAATCCCAGCTCAACGTCACTTTTCGGCTGGGTTGAGTTTCCGTTCAGGGTGAACGCGGTAGGCATCGGTCGATCGAGCGCGGGTCGCGTACCAGGCACTCGGTGATGGACCGCTAGACCTCGTCATCACCGCCGGCACCTTCGGCAGCGTTGACCTCGGTTGGGACCCGATGAAGCGGTAAGTCCACTCCTCCGCGAAGCGCCGCGAGTCCCACGAACACAATGCGAACCTCGCGGTAGCGCCCACCGAGCCGATGGTCGCGTCATGAAGAGCCGGGCGACTGATCCGCTGAGGTGGTCCGTCGATCATCACGAGTGAGGGGCCGGGCGTCAGAGGCCGGGATCAGCGGCGAGAGGATCGAGGTCCGCTAGCCGATTCGGTGGATGAGGCCTATGGTGGAAGTGTTGACTCGGGTCCGCCAGCGAAGGGGATGTCATGTTGAACCTAAACACGGTCATGATCTGTTCGGAGGACCCGCAGGCGTTGAGCGCCTTCTACACAAGGGTGCTGGGAGAGCCGGAATGGCAGGACAGCGGGTACGTCGGCTGGCAGGCCGGGAGCGCCACGCTGATGATCGGGCCGCACTCGGAGGTAAAGGGCCGCAACGAGATGCCGGGGCGGATCATCGTGAACTTCGAGACCTCGGACGTGCAGGGCGAGTTCGAACGGATCAAGGGCCTGGGTGCCGGGGTGGAGCACGAGCCCTACCAACCGGGCGACGGGGCGGAGATGTGGCTGGCGACGTTCGAGGACCCGGACGGAAACTTCTTCCAGCTCGCGTCGCCGATGCCGGCCCCGTAGACCCGGAAGAACCCCAGCGGCAGCATCCGATCGGCCGCCCGACGCTCGATCGTGATGAACACGGTCAGGGCGACTGCGCCGCGGCCGTTCCCGCGAGCGGAACGATCGAGAGCCAGTTCCCGAGCCCCACGATCAGTCCCCACGCTGAAGGATCCCAGGGTGGCGCACGCGGCGATGGCCCGAGGATGTCGGGGCGGCGTCGGGCCTTCGGCCCCTAGGGCACGAACGCGCGCATGACGATCGTCGCCGCGAGCGGCTGCGCCAGCCAATCCGGGGGTGAGAGCTCTATGGCCAACCGGCGTGCGGCACGTCGACACGGGCAGTCAAGACCTGACCCGTCTTCGCCTGCAGCAACTCGTCGATCCTGTCCGGACCGAACCACTTCGCCACCACCATGAAGAGCGTCCTGCCGTCCTCGCCGCCCAGCATGCACGCGTAGCAGGGGCGATCGAGCTCGATCCGATCGAGCACCTCACCACCCTCGCGAACGCGTAGACAAACACCTCCTTCGTCCGGTCCGACGTCGCTGCACCACACGGCGCCTTCGGCGTCGATGCAGATCCCGTCGCCCGTGACGTCGGCCCACAGGCGCCGGTTCAACAGGCTGCCGTCGGCGGCGAGGTCGAAGGCGGTGAGCCGGCGAGCGAACGATTCGGCGACGATCAGCGTGGCGTTGTCAGGCGTCACAACCATGCCGTTCGGGAAGGCCAGATCATCGGCGACTTCGCGGGCCTCGCCGTCGGGCGTGACGAGCGCGATCTTCCCCGGCGCCTTCCCGCTCCCCAGGATGTCGTTGAAGTCCGCGAAGTCGAAGTTGATCGTATTGATGTAGATGTTGCCGCGTCCGTCGACGGTGATCTCGCTCCACCCGTACCGCGAGATGTGGCTCAGGTCGGCGTGCCGGACGCGAGAGCCGTCGGGCTCCACGCGGATCAGCTCGTTGCCAGTGATCAGCGTGCGTCCGTCCAGGAGCCAGTTAGCGGCCCAGCCGCTGCCCCCACCGCCGCGTCCCATGACTTCGCTGTTCCCGTTGAGGTCGACCGCCACGATCTCGTTGGTGCCCCAGTTGGAGAACCAGAGGCGGCCGTCGTGCCATCGAGGTGACTCGCCCATCCCAAGACCGCTCAACAGGAGCCGGAACTCATCGCTCGCCTCTTGGCGGGCCCGAAGGCGACGTAACCCAGGTCGGGCGTACTCCTGTCAGCTCGAGGTGCGGGGCTCCCTTTCCTGGTTCCGTTCATGGATTCCTCCTCCTCGTCCACCATTGGCCGTCGCAGATCTCCTTGAGCCCCGAGCGTGTACGCCGATCAGGGCGGCCAGGACGCGGCCCCATTCCTCGCGGAAGATGCGATCGAGCGTCGCTACCAATACACCTCGGAGGGTCGAATCTCGACGGCGCCACCATAGCGCGCCGCCGGGACGCGGGCGGCCACCTCGATGG
>WNFU01009944.1_pt1 | contig 10632 bp, 8 predicted proteins | sample 5400121 | NCBI WGS metagenome assembly WNFU01 (sample SAMN13153360, study PRJNA577476) | soil metagenome | isolation source: 100 cm soil or saprolite under grassland replicate 1 | place: USA:California | collected 2016-06-15
TCGGCTCCGGGGTTATGAAACGTCTGCTTGAAAAGAAGCTGAACGATCTGAAAAAGAAGCTGTCTGAGTGAGATGTAGGACACATCGTATGAATGGGGTAACTTATGATGCAACCGAAAATATCAGCCTCATTAAAAGAGCCGGCGTTGGCGGAAGCCTATAGCGCCATTGCCTACATCGGCTATCCGTTCGCGCAAACTCACCCGGACCGGCTGGCGACATTAGGCGCCTTGTTCGGACTGCAGCCCGCTCCGGTTGGCAAGTGTCGCGTGTTGGAGTTGGGGTGTGGCGACGGGGGCAATCTTATTCCAATGGCTTTCACTTTGCCGGACAGCGACTTCGTTGGAATTGATCTGGCTTCCGCGCCGGTTGAGCGCGGAAAGGAGATGATTGCGGAGTTACGCTTATCCAATATCGAACTGCGCTGTGAAGATATCATGAGATTTCATGGCGACCAGCAGAGCTTCGATTACATCATCGCGCACGGCGTCTTTTCGTGGGTTCCCCAGGCCGTGCGCTTGCAGATGCTGGAACTTTGCCGCAAGCTGCTGGCGCCGCATGGCGTAGCTTATATCAGTTACAACTGTTATCCGGGCTATCACCTGCGTAACTTGACGCGGGAGATGATGATTTTTCACACGCGGGCGATGACCGATCCGAAAGAGCAGGTGCAACAGGGCTTGTCCCTGTTGCAGTGGTTGTTACGCAAGTTCCCGGATGAAGTGACGGCGCGAAATGATCTGTACGGCGCGTTGCTGACCGAACAACTCGACTTGCTAATGGGGCACCGCCACCGCGAGCAGATTTATCACGACGATCTGGCGGCGGAGAACACTCCTTTTTATTTCTACCAGTTCAACGCGCTGGCCGAGCAACACGGGTTGCAGTACCTGGGCGAGGCCGATTACTTCGAGATGCAGGATTTCATCTACCCTGAGCCGATTCGCGAAGTCCTCGGCCAGTTCGGCGACGAGAGGGTCGTGATCAAAGAGCAGTACCTGGATTTTTTGAAGTGCCGTACGTTTCGTCAGACGCTGTTATGCCACGAGGATGCGCCGGTTCGGCGGAGGATAGATCCGGCGCTGATGACGAAGTTCTACTTTGAATCGCAGGCGCGACCCGTCTCGGCGCAGCCTGACCTGCGGGCCGGCGTGGTTGAAGAATTTCACGGGCCGCGCGGGGCGAAGCTGCAAACAGATTTTCCGCCAGCGAAAGCGGCGTTGCTGGCGCTGGGGGATGAATGGCCGCGCTATTTGAGCTGGGGTGAGATGCGGCAAGCGGCGTCCGCGCGATTGGGCATTGACGGAACATTGGAAGTCGCAAGCCAACTCGACGATGAGTCGAGGACGCTGTCTGAAATCCTGCTTGCGGCTTGTGGCTCCGACCTGATTCGCCTCCACGCGCGGCCGCCGCAATTCGTCACCAAAGTCAGCGAGCGCCCTGTCGCAAGCCCCCTTGCGCGAGCGCAGGCGAACCACGGCGGCGTGGTGACAAGCATGTCGCATAAAAGCGTGGATATTGAAGACTCTCTCAGCGTCAAGCTATTGCAGTTGCTGGATGGCGCGCGCGACCACGCGGCGCTTTGTGACGAGATGATGAATTTTATTGCGCGAGGCGCGGCGTTTACACGGCCCGACGGAACGCCGATTAACGATCAGCAGGAAGCCCGTAGCGTTGTTACTACGGCGATTGAAGCCAATCTGCGAAAGCTTGCCCAGATGGCCTTGCTGGTTGCAAATGGAAAGGAGCCTTCATGACGCGTTGCGGCGCCCGGAAATAATGAAAATCGCGGCGCCCAATGTCCGGCAAGCTGCCAGCTTGTCGAGGCTTCAGGCCTTGGGCGACTTAGGAAGACATCGACAAGCTGGCAGCTTGTCGGACATTTTTCGAGGAGGAAATCATGGGTTTTCCACTGGAAGCTGTCCCAACCCTGAGCTATAGCACGGGAGGACGTCGTTATGGGGCCCCACGCGCAGGCGGACGCCGTCATGCCGCGTGTGATTTGATTGCCCCATTAAACACGCCGATTCTGGCGGTGGAAGATGGGGTGGTGATTCGAGGTCCCTATCCCTTTTATCATGGCACTGATGCGATTGAGATCAGACATACTCATTTCATCGTGCGCTATTGTGAAATTCGAGGGGCGGCGGAGGGAATAGGCGTGGGGTCGCAAATTAGAGAAGGGCAGGTAATAGCTTATGTAGGAAGGATGTATCACGACTCAATGCTGCACTTCGAAATGTATTCAGGGGTAGATGGCGATGGAAATCCGCTTGCCGGACAGCTCACTCAGCGCAACAATCCCCCTTATCAACGACGCATCGATCTGATTGATCCCACGCCCTATCTAGACGCTTGGGCGCAACTCTTGTGACAGGGAGAATAACGATGACTAAGTGGTCGACGAGAAAAAGGCTTGGGCATGGTTGGTTGTTGGCGGTATTGAGCTTGGCGCCGCCGGTCTATTTTGGGGCGCCATCCAATGCGGGGTTCCTGGTCGCTGGTTTTGAGCGGCAAGCCGCGCCGCCATTGACGCAGCAAGAGGTCGCTCAACAACTGGCGGACCTTGCCGCCTCGCAACAAGTATTCAAGCTCACGCTGGACACCGCGCGGGAAAAACTGAACGGACTGGCAAAGCTTGAGGATGGTTTGCAGACCAACGAGTTACGGCAACTAATTGGCGCTAACGTCGCCTCCGGAATTCAGTGGATTGATGTGCAGTTTCAACCGGTTGATACCGGCGGCGGCAAAACTTCCTGGCGGTTTTTGCAAGCGCAATTTGGATTTGCGCGAACAGATGGAAACTCCGATCAGTTATACCAGTCCTTCAAAGCGATCTTAACAAAACGGTTAGCAAAGCTTGGCAGACAGGAAAAAGAAACGCCCGACAAAGGTGTCGCCTGGCGATTGAAGCCTTTCAACGAAGTGCGTTTACTCAAAGGGGATTTTCTCAACCCGCTGACGAAACGGAAACAGCAAGTGGTTTTGCTCAAGATGGCTGTTTTGCAGGGCGAAGCGGAAAAATAGCAGGGATGGTGATTTGAGGACCCCGGAGTATGCGTCTCTTCAATCTTTAACTCGAAGTCAGCAGAATGCTGGTCAACATATGCGGGACGAATTACTGGGCTATTACGAACGTGAATTGATCTTCTTGCGCCAGATGGGCGCGGAGTTCGCCGAGAAGTATCCGAAGATCGCCGGGCGATTGTTGCTCGAACCGGACAAGTGCGAAGACCCGCACGTCGAGCGTATGATCGAGGCCTTCGCGTTTCTGGGCGGGCGCATCCATCTGAAACTGGATGATGAGCTGCCGGAGATCACCGAAGCTTTTCTGAACGTGCTCTATCCGCACTACCTGGCGCCGATACCTTCGATGTCAATCGCCAAATTCTCGCTCGACCCGGCGCAGGGGAAGATGACTACAGCCTATGGGATCGAGCGGGGAACGATTCTTTACTCGCGTCCGATTCAAGGGATGCCGTGCCGGTTTCGCACGGCCTATCCTGTCACTTTGTGGCCGGTCGAAGTCGTCTCCGGCGCGTATGAATCGCTCGATCCGATGAGCAGCCAGGGCAGGTGGGAGACGGCGGAGATCAGGATAGGATTGCGATGCGTCAATGGTACCAGGCTTTCGCAATTGAGCGCCGGGCAGGGGGGAAATGCGCCGGCGATCGACAGCTTGCGGTTTTACCTCAGCGGCGAGTCTCAGCTTGTTTATCCGGTCTACGAGGCCATTTTCAATAACGCCGTGAAGGTGGAATTGCGACCCAGAGTTTCGGAAAAGGGGGAACGGAAAATACCTTCGCCGATCATGCTCCCGGCTTCCAGTTTGAAGCCTGTCGGGTTTGAGGACGACGAAGGTATGCTCGGTTATACCGCCCGCTCATTTCCGGGCTACCGGCTGTTGAGCGAGTATTTTGCTTTCCCGGACAAGTTCCTGTTCTTCGACGTGACGGGATTGGGCGAGGCTGCGCGAGCCGGCTTCGGAGAGTTATTTGACGTTGTTATTCATGTGCGGAACGCCACTCCTCCGAGAACCCCGGTGAAGACCGATACTTTTCAACTCGGCTGCGCGCCGATCGTCAATCTGTTTCATAAGATCGCCGAGCCGATTGATCTGACGCATCAGCAGGGCGAATATCGCGTCATTCCTGACATTCATCAACAAATGGGCGCCGAAATCTATTCGATAGAGTCGGTCTATTCAATCGCGCCAAACACCGAAACGGCGCAAGAGTTTCAGCCATTTTATTCATTCGGTCATTCATACGAGCGCGAGCAGGCGAGCCGTTTCTGGTACGCGACGCGCCGGCCGTCGCAGCGCAAAGAAGACCCTGGCGCCGATGTGTACATTTCCTTTGTCGATCTGAATTTCAATCCGCGCCTTCCCGGCGTGGAAACGGTCACGGTTCGTACAGACTGCACTAATCGTGATTTGCCGAGCCGGCTGCCTTTCGGCTCCAGGGACGGGGATTTTGAAGTGGAGAACGCCGGGCCGTTATCGCGAGTCAGATGTTTGCGAAAACCGACCGATACTTTCCGCCCCCCTATGCGGCGCGGCGCGCATTGGCGGTTGATTTCGCATCTGACCATCAATCGCCTTTCATTGGTCGAAGGCGAAAGGGACGGCTCGCCCGAAGCCTTGCGCGAAATCTTACTGCTCTATGACTTCATGGATTCGGCCGCGACTCGCAAACACATCCGGGGCATAGATCGCGTCACCAGCCGCCGGGTCGTGCGGCAGACGGGCTCGCGCATCGGAACCGGGTTTGTGCGCGGCGTCGAAACGACTATCGAATTTGACGAGGATCAATACGTCGGCGGCGGCGTATTTCTATTCGCATCGGTGCTTGAAAGGTTCCTGGGGCTTTACACCTCAATCAATTCTTTCAACCAACTGGTCGCCAGGACAAAACAGCGCGAAGGAGAGTTGAAGCGATGGACTCCGAGGGCGGGAAATCAGATATTGCTTTGAAGCAGGCGCCAACGCCATCAACGCCGGCTGAAAAGAAACTCGAAGAACAGCTTTTCACTGAGCCGTACCGCTTCGATTTTTTCCAGGCGGTCAGGCTGCTGGAAAGGCTAACGCCGGATCGGCTGCCCGTCGGTCGTGTGAATGAGGAGGGGCAGGCGCCTCTGCCGGGGCGCGAAATAGCTCGTTTCCGCACCAGCGTCTCGTTGCGGTTTCCGCCGAGTCAGGTTCATAACCTGGAGCAGGTCCAGGAAGAGGAAAGCGATCGCCCACCGAAAATGGAAGTGGCGTTCATGGGGTTGACCGGCCCGCTGGGGGTGTTGCCGAATCATTACACCGAATTACTGATCGAGCGGCTGCGCGCCGGTGACCGCGCGCTGTATGATTTTCTCGACCTGTTCAATCACCGGCTGATCTCGTACTTTTACCGCGCATGGGAGAAGTATCGCTTCCCCGTAGCTTACGAACGCCGCCCGGGCGACGATCAATTTACCCTGTGGTTATTTGCCCTCGTCGGATTGGCTACTCGCGGACTGCGCGGGCAAATGACCCTGCGAGATGAGAGCCTGCTCTGTTACGGCGGATTGATCGCGCAGCGCCCGCATTCAGCCAGCGCGTTTGCGGCGATTGTCAGCAATTATTTTGGCGTTCCGGTCGCCGTAATTCAATTCTCCGGGCAATGGCTGGAGCTGGACGCCGAGAGCGTCAGTAAGCTGGGGCGGGCCAACAACGCTTTGGGCGTCAGCGCCGTCGCCGGCGCGCGAGTCTGGGACAGTCAATCGAAGTTTCGTCTGAAGATCGGGCCGATTGGTTACAAACAGTTCGCCGCTTTTCTGCCCGTCGGTTCGGCGTACAAACCGATGATGGATCTCGTGAAATTTCTGGCCGGGCCGGAATTCGATTTCGACGCGCAGCTCGTTCTGAAAAAGGAAGAAATCCTGGGAACGGTGTTGACGACGCGCGCGCGGCGGCGGCCGATGCTGAGATGGAATACCTGGTTGAAGACGAAGCCATTCGTGAATGACGATGAGCAGGTTGTGCTTATCGCAACGAGCGACGCCCGGAAACAATGAAATTCAACTTTTGACATTCGTTGTAAAAAGGCGGGGAAAATGACTCCGACTTGTGAAAATTTTATTCGCGCCGTTCTGGCGCAAAACTGGCGCAATGCTTTCTTGAATCTGAATGGGCTGAATATGCCCGAATTGCTGCGCGGGCTGGCGGCTTTGGATCGTTTGGATTTGAATGATTTGTGGGCGCAGCGCGGAAACTTTGCAGGTTCGGTCGACATGCCGCGCATCGAATACGCTCACGATGTTGTCGTCAATGGGCGGCTTCCAGCAATCGCGCCTGGCGACCTTCAGGTAACCGGACAAGTAGCCGCAGCCCTTACTTTCAACACGCAACGCTCGCCATTAACCTTCGAGCATGATTTAACCGGACTTTTGCCCGCTACAAACGCAAATCCGCCGGCGCTTCAGGAAAACGATTTTGTTATTGCGGCGGCAAATCTCGGAGTGGAAGTGGCGGCGATTATGGCGGTGGCGCAAGTCGAAGCCGGTGGCCGGCTCGGCTTTGCGGCTGACGGAAGACCGATTGTTCGCTACGAGCTGCATGTTTTCCAGAGACGAACCAACGGAATTTATCATCAAACGCATCCGCATCTTTCACAGCCGACTTTGGCAGCCGGTAATCAATATCATCGCGGCGGTCAACCAAACGAATGGAGCTTAATTCATGGCGCAATGATTTTGCGCGACGGAAACCGCGTTAGAAGGTCTTCCGACGCTTGGCAGTCAACCTCTTGGGGAATGTTTCAAGTGATGGGATTTAATCACGCCGCTGTCGGCTGGGCGAACATCAACGATTTCGTTACCGATATGTTTCGCTCCGAAGCGGAGCATTTGCGGGCTTTTATCGGTTATTGCCGGAATAATCATTTAATTGGACACATTCAAAATCACAGGTGGGCGGATTTTGCTCGCGGTTACAACGGACCGAATTACGCGGCAAACAATTATGATATTAATATAGCTAACGCATACGCCCGGATAAGCGCCCAGCGCCAAGCTCAGGGTCTTACGCCGTAATAAAATTTGAGGAGTTACCGTAGATGCATAGTCAATTCAGGACATATTTAAACCTTTTCGTGTTATTTATCACGTTTTCTGCGCTGAATTCTCAGGCTTCGGCGCAGGAAAAGTCTCTCGGGTATTCTGGAGTTTTTGATGGTTTGACGGTCGGTGTTGACGGCAGGAATAAAACAATTTCAGGGTATTTTTTCGACCAAACCGGCTGGGATGAAAAAACCCGATCCGCGACTTTTACCTGCGCGTTTTATCTTAAAGGAACCTTTCAAGACAATAAATACAGTATTACAACCCGGTATCCGGGCGAAAGCGAATCTATTAAGGGACAATTGAAATTTGTTACTGATGGCGGACAAACGAAAGTCGAGATAAAACTCGAACGAGAACACGGTGGATGTGGAAACGTGCATCCTTTCGCGGCGGAAGACGGCGGTGGAATGCTGATGGAAACAAGTCACGGCCATTGGTTTGCGGTGCGAGTTGTTTCTGCAAAGAAAGCGTATTTTTACAGCCGTCCGAATTTGAGCGCGAGGAAAAAGCAATATGTTGTGAGTTATAATCCGATTCGTATTTTTCAAGTTAAAAATAGTTGGGTTGAAGCTGAATTCGAAGCGGAAAAGACCACTCGCGGCTGGATAAAAATGTCTGATTTGTTTCCTCTCGAAGCAAAGAAACCTAATAAATAACTGAGGCCTGATCGTAATCGTCATCAAATGATCCGGAGGAAACTGTGAGGGGAAAGCGATGAACGTCAATCTTAAATCACTCATCGGCAGGCTCAACGACACCTGCCGGAGCGCGCTGGAAGGGGCGGCGGGGCTGTGTCTTTCTCGGACCAACTACGACGTCGAGATCGAGCATTACCTTATCAAGCTGCTCGAAGCGCATGACGCCGATCTGCCGCGCATCCTGAATCATTTTGAGGTTGGGATGGCGCGGTTGAACAGGGACCTGACGAGGGCGCTCGATCGGCTGAAGACGGGCAATGCGCGCACGCCGGCCCTGTCGCCCCGGCTGCCGGTACTGGTTCAGGAAGCCTGGCTGTTGGCTTCGGTCGAATTCGGCGCGGCGAAGGTTCGTTCGGGACATCTGCTGATGGCGTTACTCGGCAATGACGATCTGGGGCGCCTGGCCGTCGACATTTCTCACGAATTCGCACGCGTCTCGCCGGAGTCACTCAGGAGCAAATTTGCCGACATCACCGCCGGGTCGGCTGAAGAGAGGGGCGCCACCAGTTTGGCGGATCAGCCTACGGGAGGCGGCGCGGGCGACGGGCCTGCGGTCGGCGTGCCGGGCAAGACGCAATCGCTCAATCAATTCACGATCGACCTGACAGCCAGGGCGCGCGAGGGAAAGATCGATCCTGTGCTGGGGCGCGATTTCGAGGTTCGCCAGATCGTGGACATCCTGACCCGCCGCCGCCAGAACAATCCGATCCTGACCGGCGAAGCGGGCGTCGGCAAAACCGCCGTCGTCGAAGGCTTCGCGCTGCGCGTCGCCCTAGGGGACGTGCCCGATCCGCTTAAAAACGTGGCCGTGCGTACGCTCGACCTGGGACTTTTGCAGGCGGGCGCGGGCATCAAGGGGGAATTCGAGAATCGTTTGAAGTCGGTCATCGAAGAGGTCAAGGCGTCGCCGCAGCCGATCATCCTGTTCATTGACGAAGCGCACACGATGATCGGCGCGGGCGGCCAGGCCGGGCAGAGCGACGCGGCCAATTTGCTGAAACCCGCCCTGGCGCGCGGCGAACTGAGAACAATCGCGGCCACGACGTGGGCCGAGTACAAAAAATATTTCGAGAAAGACGCCGCCCTCGCCCGCCGCTTTCAGGTCGTCAAGGTCGAAGAGCCGACCGAAGAGATGGCCGTCGTGATGATGCGGGGCCTGACCGAAACTCTGGAGAAACATCACAACGTCCGCATTCTGGACGAGGCCGTCGCCGACGCCGTTAAACTCTCGCACCGTTACCTCTCGGGGCGACAATTGCCCGATAAGTCGGTCAGCGCGCTCGACACGGCTTGCGCAAAAGTGGCGATCGGACAGGGGGCGACTCCGCCGGCGATCGAAGACGCCACTCGCCGGATCGCGCAATACGACGTCGAACTCGGAGCCTTGGAACGCGAAGCCGCCACCGGCGCGGATCACGCCGAACGCATGGCCGAATTGCGCGCGGCCAGAAAGGGCGAGGAAGAACGCCTTGCCCAACTCAACGAGCAGTGGACCAAAGAGCGCGGTCTGATCGACAGGATGCGCGAGATTCGCTCGCAACTCGAGTCGCAAGCCGGCGCCACGCAGGAGCCGGGCGCCGCCGAGGTCGATGCGCATTCGCTGCGCGCGGAATTGGCGGAGATGAACCGGCAATTGCGACTTGCGCAAGGCGAAACGCCGTTGATGCATCCCGTCGTAACTTCGCAAACGATCGCCGAAGTGATTTCGGGGTGGACGGGGATCCCGGTCGGCAAGATGCTGGCTGACGAGATCAACACGGTCCTACGACTTAAAGACAGGCTGGCTCGCCGCGTGATCGGTCAGGATCACGCGCTCGAGGCGATCAGCCAGCGCATACGCACTTCGCGCGCCAATCTGACAGACCCGCGCCGTCCCGTCGGGGTCTTCCTGCTGGTCGGCCCCAGCGGCGTCGGGAAGACGGAAACCGCGCTGGCGCTGGCCGACACGCTTTACGGCGGCGAACGGAACCTGGTGACGATCAACATGAGCGAGTATCAGGAGGCGCATACGGTCTCTTCGCTCAAAGGCTCGCCGCCGGGATACGTGGGCTATGGCGAAGGCGGCGTGCTGACCGAAGCCGTCCGCCGTAAACCATATTCGGTGGTGTTGCTCGACGAAGTCGAAAAAGCGCACCCGGACGTGATGGAGCTCTTTTATCAGGTCTTCGACAAAGGAATGCTGGAAGACGGCGAAGGTCGCGAGATAGATTTCAAAAACACCGTCATCCTGCTCACGTCGAACGCCGGCCTGGACATCATCCACAAACTCTGCGCCGATCCAGAAACGAAACCCGAGCCGGACGGACTGACCGGAGCGATTCGCCCTGAATTACTGAAGGTCTTTAAACCCGCCCTACTCGGACGCATGTCCGTCGTGCCGTATTACCCCATCAGCGATGACGTCATGCGCCAGATCATCAAATTGCAACTCGGCCGCATCGCCGAGCGTTTGAAAGAGAACCACGGCGCGGATTTCGGCTATGACGAGTCGGTCATCGACGAGATCGCCGGCCGCTGCAAAGAGGTCGAAAGCGGCGCGCGGAATGTGGATCACATTCTGACGCGGACGCTGTTGCCGGAAATGTCGGGCGAGTTTTTGTCGCGGATGGCAGAGGGAAAATCGATCTCGAAAGTTCGCATGACAGTGGATGAGCAAAAGAAATTTCAATATGAGATGGGGTGATGTCGCGAAGCTAAGATTAGAAGTCAAACACCCGCCACCAAGCCTAGCGGCTATGGTGGGGGCTTGGGAGATGTGAACAAGCCCGTTTGACCAGACCCAGCCAGGGCGAGAGAGTCACTCTTTCGCTATCGGGCTACGTTATTTGAGTTAGAACACCAT
>WNFU01014968.1_pt1 | contig 10631 bp, 3 predicted proteins | sample 5400121 | NCBI WGS metagenome assembly WNFU01 (sample SAMN13153360, study PRJNA577476) | soil metagenome | isolation source: 100 cm soil or saprolite under grassland replicate 1 | place: USA:California | collected 2016-06-15
CGCACGTCGAGCGCGGCGTCGCGCGGCAGCTTCGCCCGGAGCGCCTCCTCGAGCGCGCGCGCGAGCTCGCCCCACGCCCCGGTCGCCGCCGCGAGCCGCTCGAGGTCGGCGCGCACGCCCGGCGCGTCCTCGCCGCGCCGGACGGCGTCGTCGAGCTCGCGCAGCTTCGCCCGGAACGCCTGCGCCCGATCCCCGAGCCGCTCGTGAAGGGCGGCGAGCTCCGCGAGCAGGCCCGGCCGCTCGGCGCGGTCCGCCGTCTCGAGCCGGACCTCGAGCAGCCCCGCGAGCTTGCGGGCGTCGCCCGTCGCGCGGTGGACGTCCTCGAGGACCCGGGCCGCGTCCCCCGAGGTCTCGGGCTTCCTCAGGAGACGCTCGAGGCCGGCGACGGCGCCCGGCTCGCGCGGGCTCTCGGCGAGCACGTCCGCGTACGCGTCGATCGCCGCCCGCGGGTCGGGCCCGCCCTCGAGGAGCCCGGCGCGCCGCAGGTGCAGCTCGTGCCGGCGCGCCGCGTCGTCGCCCGCGGCGACCGCGAGGGCCCCGAGCACCTCGACGAGCTCCGGCCCCGGCTCCCCGCGGGAGAGCAGCCGCTCGAGGCCGAGGAGCGGCTCGAGGGCGGACGGCTCGGCGTCCCGCGCGGCACGGAGCGCCTCGAGCGCCGCCGCCGGATCGCCGACGTCCTCGACGACCTTCGCCGCGTTGAGCAGCAGGGCGAGCCGCTCGGCGCCCGTCGCGAGCGCGGCGCGGTGACGTGCGACCTCCAGGATCTCCGCCGCCTGGCGCGACGTCGCGTACAGCCGATCGAGCGCCTCGAGCGCCTCGCCGTCGTCGGGCGCCACCGCGAGCACCTTCTTCCACGCCTCGATCGCGTCGGGGCCGCCCCGGCCCTCGCGCGCGCGGGCGGCGCGGCGCAGGAGCGCGCGCACCTCGTCCGGCGGCGCCGCCGCGGCGGCCTGGTCGACGACCGCGGAGAGCTCGTCCTCGCTCCCCGTCTCGCGCGCGAGCCGCTCGAGGTCTCCCTCGACGCCGGCGCGCGCGGGCCCGCCCTCCGCGAAGGCACGGCAGGCGGCGATGAAGGCGAGATCCGGCGAGGAGAGCTCCCGCTCGAGCAGCGCCCGGAGCTCGGCGAACAGGCGCGCGCGCTCGCCCGGATCCTGGATCGCGGCGAGCCGACCCTCGCGGGCGGCGACCCGACGCGCGTGCTCGCCGCTCGCGCGGAGCGACGCGTCGACCGCCTCGAGCGCCTCGCGACCGACCGCGCCCGGCACCGTGGCGACCGCCACGAGCGCCTCGCGCGAGGCCTCGCGCCGCGGGTCGCGGCGGAGCAGCTCCACGTGCAGCGCGAGCGCGCCGGCCGGGTCGTCGAGGCGCAGGCGCCGCAGCTCCGCGAGCCGGGCGGCGGTCTCGGTCTCGAACGCCCGGCCGAGCCGCGCCTCGAGCGCGGCGGCGAGCTCGGCGGGGCGGTCGAGCCGCTCCCACAGGCGCTCGAGCGCCGCGCGTGCGTCCGGGTCCTCCGGCGCGAGCCGCGCCACCTCGGTCCACGCCGCGGCGGCGCGGGCGGGATCGGCGAGCCGCGTCTCGGCGACCGTCGCCTCCTCGCGCAGGGCCTCCTCACGTTGGGCCGGCTCCGGGGAGCGGCGCGCGAGCTCGGCGCAGACGTCGGCGAGCTCGCCCCAGCGCTCGCGGGCGCGGTGCAGCCGCCGGAGCGCCGCGAGCCCCTCGCGGTCGCCCGGCGCGGCCTGCAGCGCGCGCGTCCAGGCCTCGGCGGCGCGGTCCTTGTCGAGCCGCCGGTCGGCGAAGTCGGCCCGCTCGCGGAGCAGCGCGGCCCGCAGCTCCGGCGGGGCCGCGTCGCACAGCCCGTCGTAGAGCCGCGCGCACGCCTCGAGCTCCTGGCTGTCCGCGGCGAGGCGGCGGAGGTCGCGGCGGGCGTCGGCGTCGGCCGGGTGGACCCGGACCGCCTCGGCGGTGGCGGTGAAGGCGAGCGAGACCTGGTGCAGCTCCTGCTCGGCGATCCGCGCCGCGGCGCGCAGCGCGGCGGCCCTCGCGACGGGGTCGGGCTGGACGCGCGCGGCCGCCTCGAGCGCCCGCATCCGGCGGCGCGGGTCGGGGTGCGCGCCGAGCGCGTCGGCGGCGGCGCGGACGGCCTCCCGGTCCTCGGCGTCGAGCTGCGCCTCGAGGGCGGCGAGCGCCGTCTGGTCCTGGGGGTTCGCGGCGAGGGCGGCCCCGAGCCGCGCTGCGGCCGCGCGCAGGTCGCCGATCCCATGCGCGAAGCGGGCCGCCTCGAGCGCGGCGCGCGAGGCCTCCGCCGGGTCCTGCGTCGCCGCCGCGAGCTCGGCGAGCGCCTCGGCGCGCCCGCGGGCGTCGCCCGACGCGCCGAGGGCGTCGGCGAGCCGCGCGAGGAGCCGCGCGCGGTGATCGGGTGCTGCGGCGGCGACCGCGTCGCGCAGCGCGGCCGCGGCGGCGGCAGGATCGCGGAGCCGCTCGAGGAGCACCTCCGCGCGCTGGGCGAGGAGCGCCGAGCGCTCGGCGCCCTCGGCCGCCTCGGCGCGAGCCCCGAGGAGCTCCGCGGCCTCCACCCACTGCTCGGCAGCGAGCGCGGCGCGCGTGAGCGCCGCGAGCGTCGCGGCGTCGCCGGGCCGCAGGACGAGCGCGCGGCGAAGCTGCGCCGCCGCCTCGTCGAACGCGCCGAGGTCCTCCTCGGCCACCGCGGCGGCGCGGAGCCGCAGCACGAGCTCCTCCTCGGGCCTCCCCTCGAGCCGCTGCGCGGCGTCGGACAGGAGCGCGAGCAGCTCGCGGTGGGCGCCCACCTCGCGAGCGAGCGCCTCGCAGCGGCGCCGGGCGTCGGTGTGCTCCGGGGCGGTCGGGGGGAGGTGCCGCGCGATCGTCTCGAGCATCGCCGCGTGGCGCGCCCCGTCCCCCGCCCCGGCGTAGACGGGGGCGAGCGCCTGCGCGATGCGGAGGGGCTCGATGCCGCGCTCGAGCAGCCGCTCGAGGAGGTGGGTCGCGTCGCTCCGCTGCGAGGGGACGAGCCCTGGCGCCTGCAGGACCGCGAGCACCCCCTGTGCCGCCTCGCCGAGGCGGCCGAGCGGCTCGACGAGCACCTCGGCGCGCGCGAGGTCGAGCGCGGCCCGCTCGGGCGCGCTCTTCGCGCGCGCCGAGAGGGTCGCGAGCACCTGCGCGCGCTCCTCCGCGGCCCGGGGCCCCTCGCTCGCCTCGAGGGCGGCGTGGAGACCCCAGAGCGCCTCCTCGTCCTGCGGCGCCTGGGCGAGCGCCTCGCGCCAGAGCGCGGCGGCGCGGTCGAACCGCGCGGCGTCGAGCCAGAGACGCGCGAGCTTCGCGGTGAGCGCGCGTCGCTCGTCGCCGCTCGCTCTCGCCAGGCGGCCCTCGAGCTCGTTCGCGAGCTCCTCCTGCTGGCCCGCCCGCCCCATGCACGCCTCGAGGGCGGTCACCGCGCCTCGGTCGTCGGGGTCGAGCGCGACGAGCGCCTTCCAGGCGCGCACGGCCTCCTCGGGCTTGCCGAGGTCGCGGTCCATGATCTCCGCGACGCGGCGGAGCAGCGTCTTGCGCGTCTTCAGATCGTCCGTCACGGCGTCCGCGGCGGACCGGTACGCGCGGGCGAGCTCGAGGAACGCGTCGGCGCGCGCGGCGGCTCCCTCCATCGCCTTGCGCGTCGCGGCGCGCGCCGGATCGATCGAGAGCGCGTGGGCGAGCGTGCGGAGCGCGTCGCGCGGGCGGCCGAGCCGCTCCTGCTGCACGTCGGCGAGCCGCTCGAGGAGCCGGATCCGCTCCTGCGGCTCCCGCGCGAGGGCGGCGGAGAGCTCGAGCACCCCGGCGAGCGGCGCCCACTCGCCCGCCTCCGCGAGCAGCGGCGCGAGCGCGGCGGCGGCGCTCGTCTCGGCCGGGTCGGCGCGCAGCGCCGCCTCGAGGTGCCGGCGGGCGCGCGCGGCGTCGCCGAGCCGCTCCTTCGCGAGCTGCGCGGCGCGGACGCGGAGCGGCGCGTGGGCGGGCTTCTCGGGCGCGGCGGCGAGGTGCCGCTCGAGCACGGAGAGCGCCTCGGCGAAGCGGCCCGCGTCCACGTGGTGCTCGAACGCGTGCAGCGCGGCGCTCTCGCAGGTGGGGTCGAGCTCGAGCGCCTTCTCGAGCGCGGCGAGCGCGCTCTCCGCGTCGCCGAAGCGGATGAGGTCGAGCCGCGACATCTCGAGGTGGAGCAGGACGAGCGCGGCGCGGTCGCGGGTCCCGGCGGCGAGCCGGGCGAGCGCGTCGGAGTGGCCGCGGTGATCGCCGCGCTCGCCGTAGATCCGGCCGAGGAGGTCGAGCGCGAACGGATCTCCGGGCGCGAGCGCCCAGGACCGCTCCACCCCCTCGATCCCGCGCGCGAAGCCGTCGGGGTCGTACGCGGCGTGGAGCTGCGCGAGCCGGAGCTGCAGCCGCGCCGCCTCGCGCCGGTCCTCCGCGCGCGTGGACTGCTCCTCGAGCGCGCGCGCCTCGTCGCGCCACGCGCGGGGGAACGCCTTGAGCCGCTCGCGCGCCTTCGCCGCCCCCGGCGCCGCGCGGTCGAGCGCCGTCGCCTCGATGAGCGCGTCCATCGCGAGGTCGTGCTCGATGGGCTCCTCGACGAGCGCGGTCCCGAGCCTCGCATACTCCGCCGCGAGCGCCTTGCGGTCCCCGCCCGCGTCGCGAGCCACGTCGAGCATCCGCTTCGCCTGCCCGAAGCGACGCAGCGCCGAGAAGCAGACGAGCGCGCGCGCCCGCGCCTCGTCGAGGGTCGGGTCGAGCCGGCACGCGCGGGCGTACAGGAGCGCCGCGCGGTCGCGCCGGCCGAGCTTCTCCTCCTGGAGCTTCCCGAGGCGGAGGGTCACCCGGGCCGCCTCGAGCGGGTCCTTCGCGGCGGTCGCCTCGCGCTCGATGGCGGCGGCGAGCGCCGGCCAGTCCTCGCGCTCCCCCAGGAGGTCGACCATCGAGCGGAGCGCTTCCGGGTGCGCCGGATCGGTGCGCAGGAGCTGGCGGTAGAGCTCCTCCGCCCGGGCCACGTTCCGCAGCTTCGTATGCGCGAGGCTCGCCGCTTTCGCGAGGAGCGGAGCGCCCGGCTCGTGGACGATGCGCGCGCGCCCCTCGTAGAGCGCGATGAGGTCCTCCCAGCGGGACGCGGTCTCGTAAAGCGACTCGAGCGCCTGGAACGCGCGGACGTCGCCCGGCGCAGCCTCGAGCGTCTCGAGGTGCGAGCGGATCTGTTCGTCCAGGGTGGGTGCGCTCAAGTGGGGTCGCTCGGGGGAGGGACGCTGCCCGGAAAAAGCGGCGACGCTCTGGGAGTATAGGGCCGGGTGCGGCGGAGGGTCAACGTTGCGATCCGCGGAAAACCAAGCCCTTACGGGCGGTTGCGGAGCGCACGCCGGGGGCTCTCGCCCCGGCGCCTCAGGCGACGCTTCGGGTCTTCCACGTCTGGGCCCAGGTCTCCACCTCGGCGGCGGGGAGCGGCTTCGAAAGGAGATACCCCTGCGCGTATCGGCAGCGAAGCTCCTCGAGCTTCTCCACCTGGGGAACCGTCTCCACGCCCTCCGCGATGACGTCGAAGTCGAGGCTCTCGGCGATCGAGACGATCGCCTTGATGACCTCCTCGCTCTCGGGCTGGCCCGGCAGTCCGGCGACGAAGGAGCGGTCGATCTTCACGGCGGAGATCGGGAACCGGTGCAGGTAGCTGAGCGACGAGTACCCGGTGCCGAAGTCGTCCACGTGGATCTGGATGCCGAGCTCGCGCAGGCGCCCGAGCTTCGCCGCTGACGCCTCGACGTCGTCCATGATGACGGCCTCGGTGACCTCGATCGCGACGCCGCGCGGATCCGCGCCGGCCTCGCGGACCGTCTGCCAGAGCCCCTCGACGAACTCGGGGCGGCGGAACTGGCGCGCGGAGACGTTGAGCGACAGCGTGATCCCCGCGAGCGCCGGGACCCGCTCCTGCCAGCTCCGGAGCTGCGCGCACGCGGCGCGGAGAACCCACTCGCCCATCGGCACGATGATGCCGCTCTCCTCCGCGAGCGAGATGAAGTCGCTCGCCGGCAGGATGCCGCGCCCCGCCTTGTCCCAACGCACGAGCGCCTCGAGGCCGATGAGCTCCCCGGTCCGCAACGCGACGATCGGCTGGTAGTGGAGGACGAACTCGTCGCCGTGCTCGACCGCGCGCCGCAGATCCGCCTCGAGCTGGAGCCGGTCCACGACGCTGCCGTGCATCTCGGCGTCGAACGTCTCGCAGCAGGCCTTCCCCTTCACCTTCGCCTGGTACATCGCGATGTCGGCGTCGCGCAGCACCTGCTCCGGACGCTGGTAGCGCTCCGAACGGAGCGCGATGCCGATCGAGGTGGTGACGAAGAGCTCGTGCCCGTCCACGTCGATCGCCTTCGCGAGCGCCTGCTGGATCCGGTCGGCGACCTGGACCGCGTCCGGGGGGTCGCCGATCCGCTCGAGCAGGATGCCGAACTCGTCGCCGCCGAGCCGCGCGACGGTGTCGCCCGGCCGCACGCACTCCCGGAGCCGCTCGCCCACCGCGACGAGGAGGTGGTCGCCCACGAGATGGCCGAGCGTGTCGTTGATCACCTTGAACCGGTCGAGGTCGAGGAAGAGGACGGCGTACACCTGCTCGGCGTGGCGCCGCCCCGCGTCGATCACGTGCTCGAGCCGGTCGAGGAAGAGGGCGCGGTTCGGCAGCCCGGTGAGCGCGTCGTGGAACGCGTCGTAAAGGAGCCGCGCCTCGGCGCGCTTGCGCTCCTCGATCTCGCTCTGGAGCGCCGCGTACCCGTCGCGGAGCGCGGCGCTCATCGAGTTGAAGTGCCCCGCGAGCTCGCCGAGCTCCGTCCGGTCGCCCTTCACCTCGATCGAGAAGCCGAGGTCGCCTGCCGCGATCGCGCGTGTCGCGTGGACGAGGGCCTCCACCGGACGGGTGATCGACGTGGCGAGCCGGACCGCGATCGCGATCGCGACGACGAGGGTGAGGACGAGGGTGATCGACAGGATCGCCCGTGCCTCGTCGAACCGTTGCATCGCCGCGACCGCCCGCTCCTCGGACCGCAGGGACGCGTGGACCGCCATGTCCTCGGTCGTCCGCAGCAGGTCGGCCGCGAGCGCGGCGGCGTCGAGCTTGAGCTTGCCGATCCGCTCGAGGTCGGCCGAGGCGGTCATGTAACGGCTCAGCGCCGCCTGGTAGGCCGAGATGAGGTCGCGGACCCCCTCGAGCCGCCGCGCCACCTCGGGCACGTGGTGGCAGCCCGCGCACGCGGCCGCGGACCGCTCGAGCTCGAAGACGTTCGCGATGATCACGTCGGCCTTCTGGCCGAACGACGTGTTCACGGTGAAGAGGTCCGACTGCGCCTCCTGGACCGCGACGATGAGGTGCTGGCGCATCTCGTCGATGCGGTGGAGCTCGGAGAGCCGCCGGAGCTCCTCGGTCGTGGACCGTACGAAGACGAACGCCATCACCGGCCCGGTCGCGGAGCAGGCGAACAGGAGCAAGAGGGCGGTGAGGATCTTGCGTTTCATCGGGGGGCGCCGCGGTCCGCCCACGCGGCCCCGCGCGCCGCGTGCGCCGGCTGCGGCGCCCGCGCGGCGGCCGCGAGCGGCGCGACGAGCGCCGCCGCGAAGAGCAGCGAGCGAAGGGGCCTGATGCGTGCCGGCACTGATCGACCTCGACCGGCCGATTCTAGCACCCGCCCCCTCGCGCCGACCCGTCCGGGCCCGCCGGCGGCCGGTCCCAGGGGTGCGGCACATCGCCGCGATCGGCTAGAAGGTGTAGCGAACGGTCGGATAGACCGCGAACCCGACCGCGCCCGCCTTCTGGGCGTAGACGAGGTCGGCGGCGGCGCCGATCGAGAAGTGGCGCAGCTTCGTGAAGTACTCGATGCCGGGCCCGCCCGCGAAGACGATGTCGGTCGTGGCGAAGAGCCCCTGCGGGTAGGACTTCGCGAAGCCGCCGCGGCCGTGCACGTACAGGAACAGCCGCTCCCAGTCGTTCCGGTCGCGCCAGCTGGCGAACGCCCACTTCAGATCCGCGCCCGCGGAGAGCAGGCTGAACGCGCCGTAGTTCGCGTTCGCGCGCTCGTTCCCGCCTTGCGCGACGAGGGCGACCGAGAGGCGCGCGCCGAGGTCCACCCCGACCGTCACGCCGAAGAGCACGCCGCCGGCGCGGCCGCCGGACTCGCCCGCGAGCTGGAACTTCGTGCGATCGGCGGTGGGCGTGTCGAGCAGGCCGAGGTACCCCGCCTCGAACCCGATGAACAGGCCGCGCTCGACGTCCTTGAACTTGGCGGCGCGCGGGTCCTCCTGCAGCTGCGGCGCGGCGGAGTCCTGCGCGAGCGCGAGGGCCGGGAGAAGCAGCAGGGCGGCGGCGAGCTTCCTCAAGGTCGGTCTCCCTACTGCGCGCCCGCGCCGGACGAGCGCAGGATCCAGGGGTAGGTGATGACGGCGATGCCGCCGCCCTTCGGCTTCGGGAACGCCCAGCTCGTGATGCGAGCCGCCATGCACTCGTGGACCTTCGCGTCCTCTAGGGTCGTCCCGGAGTGGTCGATCTGCGCGTTCGACGCGCTGCCGTCCCCGTTGATGACCCACTTGATCGCGACCTTGCCCTGCAGCCGCGGGTTCACCGCGAGCTGCTGCTCGTAGCAGTACCGGATCTGGGCGGCGTGGTCCTGGATGACCTTGCGGATGAGCTCCTTGTCCACCGAGCCCATCACCACCGCGGTGCCGGTCGAGATGTTCACGTCGCGGTCGCCCTTGTTGCCGAGGCCGCCGACGCCGGTGCCGTAGCTGCCGAGCCCGCCGCCGCGCCCCTTCGTGCCGACCGCGCCGATGCCGATCGTCTCGCCCTGGCCGCCGCCGCCCGAGCCGGAGCCGCGGATGCCGAGGCCGCCGAGGCCGTAGCTGTCGCCGACCACCGGGCCGAACATGTTCCCGACCGCGCCGCGGAGGTCGCCGCCGAGACCGCCCGTGCCGAAAACGGTCGAGAGGCCGCCGCCGCCGCGCCCGAGCACGCCGAGCAGGCCCGTCCGCTTCACGATCTCCTTCGCGTTCGGGTCGATCGCCTTCGGGGCCGAGCGGGCGTTCGTCTTCGGGGCGTCCTTCTTGCCCATCTGCCCCTCGTCGCCCTTGTGCTTCTCCGCCGCCTCGCCGGGCTCGTCCTTCTTCTCGCCCTTCGCGCCCGGCTGCTTCGGCGCCACCTCCGGCGGCTTGATGATGAACTTCGCCATCCGGGACGGGTTCTTGAAGAGGTCGTCGGCGAGGACGTCCGTGTCGTAAGGGAAGTTGTTCGCCGCGACGATGAAGCCCGCCTGCAGGAAGAACAGGACGAGGAACAGGTTCAGGAACTGGTAGTTGATCTTCTCCCAGAACGGCGCGGGCTTCAGCGGCGTCGGCTTCTTCGCCCGCGCCTCGATCGCGAGCTTCCCGCCCACCTCGGCGCGGACGCCGCCGGCCTTCGGGACCTGCACCCAGTAGGCGCTCTGGATCGTGTCGTCCGCCGACGCCCGCCGCGACTTCACGAGCTCGCCGAACGCGGTGCGGACGCCCTTCTCCTCGACGACGCCGGTCATGCCGCGGGCGAACGTGAAGCGGTACTCCCCGCCGTCCCAGCGCAGCACCGGGAACTCGGAGACCGGGAGCCCCTCGAGCCGCAGCGCGCACCTCGGGGTCTCGCCGACGAGGACCGGCTTCTTCGGCTTCACGAACGTGGCCGCGTCGATGAGCGTGTCGCCCCAGAGCAGGCGGAGCTCGACGCCGAGGTCGTCCTCGTGCGAGAGGTCCTCGATCTCCCGCGTCGCGGGCTTGAGCTTCGTCGGCCGGCGCGGCGCGGCCGCGGCGCGCCGGAACCGGGGCGCCGGCGGCTCGGGCGCCGCGGCGGGCTCGGGCTCGGGTTCCGGCGCGGCGAGGGGAACGGCGACGGCGACCGCCGTCGCGGCGGCGGACGCGGGGGCCGGCCTCGCCGCCGTCGTGCGCGGGGCGGCGGGTGCGGGCGCTGCCGGGATCGCGGCGGCGGTGGCGCGCGGCGCGGCGTGGCCGTTCGTCTTCTTCGGCGCGGGCGGCGGCGGGGGCGCTGCCGCGGAAACCGCGACCGCGACGTTCTGCGCCTCGTTCACCGGCGGCGCGGCGATCGCCTCCGCGCCCTCGAGCACGATCCGGAGCCCGCCGAGGGTGATCTGGTCGCCCGGCCTCAGGGCGCCGCGCGAGACCTTCTTCCCGTTGACGAAGGTCCCCTCGGCGCTGCCCATGTCGATGATCGAGATGGCGCCGTCCGGGGCCACCTCGATGACCGAGTGGATGCGCGAGATCTTCTCGTCGTCGAGGCACAGGTGGGCCGAGGCGAGCCGCCCGATCTTGATGATCTCGCGGTTGAACTGCTCGGTGCGGACGAGCTCGTCCCCGCGGAAGACCTTGAGCGTGATGGGTGTGGGCATGGTCGGGCGAATCGGCCTCTCGTTAGAGGTCGCCGGAGGACTGCATCACCTTGTCGCGCCATTCCTCGCGGATGTGGATGAGGTTCGAGTGATCGACCCGCTGGCGCGCCTCGACGTATTCGCCGTCGGGCCGCTTCAGGTCGCCCTCGATGGTGTCGTCCTCGAAGTTGATGACCGTCTTCTTCTCGTACTCGACCTTCG
>WNFU01017097.1_pt1 | contig 10631 bp, 9 predicted proteins | sample 5400121 | NCBI WGS metagenome assembly WNFU01 (sample SAMN13153360, study PRJNA577476) | soil metagenome | isolation source: 100 cm soil or saprolite under grassland replicate 1 | place: USA:California | collected 2016-06-15
GCGGCAAACCCTTTCAGACCCAGGGGTGGCGCAGGCGGTTCCGCGGGGACGCCTGCCGAGTCCGCTCCTGGCGGATGAGGAGGAAGAACCGATTCCGGCGCCTCGGGGGCGAGCCGTAACGCTACGGGGTAACGCTAAGCCTGGATCCACCGATCAACCCTCCGGCGCGAGAGGTCGGCGACGCAGTGCGCAGCCGATGGGCGGTCCTGAAAACAATGGCATCCGAGCTGGCACTCGGGGCCACTGCGCTGGGCGGAAGAGTGGAACTAAAGTGCCCGGGCAGGAATAACGTTGACCTAGAGGGGCATGCGGCTATGCCAGCGCCGTGCCGGTCGACGAGGCGGTCCTCTGGCGTCATCGACGGCGTAGTGGTGTGGAAGTTGGACCGGCTGGTTCGCCGCGCTGGAGAATTCGAAGGAGAACTTGGTATCCCGGGACTCGACGGGAAGGAGGCGCCCATGGCTCCGGCGACGAGTCTGGCACGCCTGCGCAAGCAGGTGTTGGATCTGGTGGCGAGCAAGCGGATGAAGGTCAGGGAGGCCTGCCGCCAGCTCGGGATCTCCAAGAGCCGGTACTACGAGCTGCGGGGGAGGTACCGCCGCTACGGGGACGCCGGTCTGTTGCCCAAGCCCCGTCCGCCCGAGCGGATCGACCGGCGGCTGTCGGCCCCCCTGGTCGACCAGATCATCGCCTACGCCATCAACCACCCCACCGAGGGCCCCCGCACGATCGCCGCCGCGCTTGCGCTCGCCCGTTACGGGGGCTGGCGGGTCTCCCACGGCGGCGTCTACAACGTGCTGCACCGGGCGGGGCTCCACCGAGCCTCCGCCCGGTTGGCCGCCGCCGAAGCCCTGGCCGCCTCCGAGGGTGGGCCCATCACCGAACGGGTCCTGCGTGAGCTCCGCGCGCTCGAGGTCACCCACCGCCACATCGGGTCGGATGTCCTCGGTGAGCAGGTCTTTCTCGACACCATGTACGTCGGCAAGCTGAAGGGCGTCGGGAAGATCTGGCAGTACTCCGCGGTCCACGGGGCGTGCTCCTTCGGCTTCGCCCAGGTCCGGGCCGGTGAGAAGTCGCCGAAGGCGTCCGCGCGGTTCCTCGAGCACCACGTCCTGCCCGTGTACCGGGAGGCGGGGATCGCCGTGGTCGAGGTCGTGGTCGATGGCGGGCCGGAGTTCAAGAGGGAGTTCACCAAGACGTGCCGGCGCCTTGGGATCTCTGTGCACCGGCTCCCGCCCCGCTCGCCGGACCTCAACGCCTTCGTCGAGCGGTTCCAGGGCACGGTGCTCCACCTGCATTACCGCACGGCGTTCCGGTACCGCTTCTACACCTCGGCCCGCGACATCGACGACGACCTTCAGGCCTGGCTCCGCTTCCACAACTTCGAGCGCCCCCACCGCGGCTACCGGACCAAGGGCCGGAGACCCGCGGAGATCTTCTACGCCGATGCTCCCGCGCTCCTCGTGATGAAAGGATGGGATCTCGATGAGTTCACCCCGCAGACTGTCCGGTCGTAGCGTGGGCCGCACGCACTAGCCGGAGCTCACGTTTGCCTCGACGGCGTACGCCTCCAGGCGCTCGACCAGCTCCTTCGGACGGCTCAGCGCCGGGGTATGCCCGCCGTCGATCTCGTCGGGGGTGATCCTCAGGCGCTCTCGCGCCACGCGGCGGACGAAAGCAGCGGGGAACAGGCGGTCGTCGCGGCAGAGCAGCACCCGCGTGGGAACGGCCGGCCACGCCGCAAGCGGCGACGGCTCCCCCAACCGTGCCTCGGACTGCCTCCGGCTCCTCCTCAGCGCCTCGGACGCCAGCTCCGGGGGAACGTCCTGATAGAAGAGCGCGATGTCGTCCTCGTACCGCTCGTGCGCCTCCTCCTCGTACCTCGTGTTCGCCCAGTAGTCGGCCGGCGCCTCTTTCGGCGCAGGGATCATCGGCGCGACCAGGACGAGGAGCTCCACCGGCACCCGCTCGCACACGAGCGGGGCCGTGAAACCGCCCAGCGACTGGGCCACCACGACGAGATCGGTTCGGTCCCCGATCGCCTCGGCCACGGCGTCGGCGTACTCGGGGAGCGCGGCGGCGTCGTCGTCGCAGGGGAGATCCGGCGCCACGACGTCGTGGCCCCGCTCGCGGAGCTCGGCCTCTACCAAGTGCCAGTACCAGCCGACGTCGCCCGCACCGTGGATGAAGACGAATGTGCTCACCTCGGAGCCTCCTTGCGCGCTCCAATCTCCCTTCCGGACGCCGTTCCTATATGGAACGACACCATGGAGGCCATGGACTCATCGGTCCAGCGAGCGGTCGATGTGCTGGTGCACGTCCCCGCCATCCTGTTCAGCGGCGACGCGCCTTCACGATCCAAGCCCGCGAGTCGAACCAGACGCCGTCCCTGCTCGCATGCGCTGCGAGCTTCTCTCGGAGGCGCCCGAGCGCCCGCTCCTTCGGTGCGGTGCCCAAACGCGCCAGCACCTCCTTCGTGCACGTGAAGCCGCGGACCCACTTGAGCGCGGCCGCGACGTCCCGACCGTAGTAGATGGGCTGGTGGACGTCGGTGAAGGTGACGTCCGTGAAACCCGCCACATCCAGGATCCCCTCAACCTTCGCCGGATCGGCCAGTGAGAAGGGATCGGGTGCCTCCGAGGCTGGCTCGTCGCTCGAGGCTCCCAGGGCTTCCTCGATCGCCAGGGACCATTCGTTCTGCTCGTGTCCCTGCCAGACCATCGTCACCAGTCGGCCGGCGGGCCGCAGCGCCCGTCCGATGTTGGCGAACGCGGCAACGGGGTCGAGAAAGAACATCGTCCCGAACCTGCTGATGGCGAGGTCGAAACGCTCCGACGGGAAGGGGTGGACCTGCGCGTCGGCATGGACGAACGTCGCGTTGCGGACCCCCCCGGCCTGAGCGAGCTCGCGTGCGCGGCCGATCGCCTCCTCGGACAGGTCGACACCCAGCGCGCCGCCTTCGGCGGCCATGCGTGCGGCCTCTCGAGTCGTCTGCCCCGCTCCGCACCCGATGTCGAGGACCTGGTCGTGGCGTTCGATACCGTAGGCGCGGCGCAACACGTCGTTGAGCAGCCGCAGTTCAGCGTCGTAGTCCATGGGAGACGCGCCCGAGTACGGTCCGGAGTCCCGTTCGTCCATCACAATGCCGCTCCCTATCCAGCCAGGCTCTCACCATCCGGTTCCAAAGGGCAGCTGGGGAGCCACCGCCGTCTGGAGTCGGAAGCGGCCGCAGTCACGAAGAAGGCTCATGGAGAGATCGTGGAGCAATCGGGGAGGGCTGGCCATCAAGGTGGCGGGGTGTCTCGGTGCCCTGGTGATCGACCCTACGACTACGGCTTCGGTTGCCGGCAGCCTCGTCGCCTTCAACCAATGACCGTGGAACCGATCGAGCCCGTCATGCGTGTTTGGGGCTTCGGTAGTCCGTCCCGCCGAAGTAGACGGAAACATGCCCGTCTACCTGCGACATTTTGCCGAGTACTGTCCAGTTGGGTGCACTCGGGGAGAAGTTTTCGAAGCGGTCCTGAGATCGCCGGGGTCGGCGGACTGGGACATCACGGCGCTTTGCTGGCGCCGTGCTGCGGGTGGCGATGTCGATTTCGGGCTGTCGCGTTCGTGTAGGGGTGAGAGGCCGGAATCACCCTGGTCTCGGGAATCCCCAGGCGACGCATCTGGGTGGCGCTGCCGAGACCGAAAGGACAGGAGATGAGATGGGAAAGGTACGGCGGCTGGGCGGTCCCGTACAGCGACGAGGTGATGGTCGCCAAGATGGGCGAACGGATGGGCGGGGATCGTGCGTTTCTGTTCGGGCGGCGCACCTACGAGGATCTGCTGGCGTCCTGGAACGCCCAGGGCGGCCCGTTCAAGGAAGCGCTGAACAATGCTCGCAAGTACGTCGCCTCGAGCAACCCCGCGACGAGGCTCGACTGGCCGAACTCAACTCTGCTGCACGGCGACATTCCGGCCGCCGTGGCGGACCTCAAGGAGAGCTCGGGCACGAACCTCGTGATCATGGGTAGCGGCGTGCTGATCGGCTCGCTCATGGCCGCCGATCTGATCGACGAGTACCTGCTGATGATCGCTCCTTTGGTCCTAGGCACCGGACGGCGGCTGTTTGCTGGCGGCACGCACGCATCGCTACGGCTCGTTGACAGCATCACCACGAGCACAGGGGTGTTGGTCGCCACATACGAGCCCGCTCGCGGATAGGAGACCAAGATGAGCTCCTCGGGCCGGGCTCAGGCCGACCGCCCAGCGCCTGGCTCGAGGAGGGAGGTGCGCACGAGAGGAGTGAGCATGAACCGTCATGGGGGTTCGCGCTTCCGGTATCCCTCCCGCCGAAGCTTCGCGTGACGGGCGGAGAGACGGAGGATATGCCCCTCCACCTGCGGATATTCTTCGCGTACTGTCCAGTTGGGTGCACCGAGGAGAAATCGAGGAGCTTTCGGGGAGCGACCGGAGAGTGCTCCGTTCCTCCCCGATCCCTCCCCGTTGTCGGAACCGTAGGTGCGGGCCCGTCGGCTCACGCCGGCGTCGGCGAGACGTTCTGGTTCAGGCGGAACAGGTTCGTGGGGTCGTACCGCCGCTTGATCTCGGCCAGCCGGTCGAGTGTGGCGGGAGGATAGGCCTCGCGGACCCGCTCCTCGCCCTCGTCCCCGAGGAACCCAACGTACGCGCCGACGTCGCCGTTGCGGAGCTTCGTCGCGAGCTCGTCGACCCAGGGCCCGTGCACGGCGGCTTCGTCGGGCCGCTCGTAGACCGCGGCGACGCTGACCATGAACCGTCGGGTGCGGTTGGCGAACGCCGTGGCGTCGGCCGGGACCCGGGCCATCGCCCCGCCCAGCACGCGAAGCTGCGTCGCACGGAGTAACGCGGTGCCGGTCGAGAGGTGCTCGACGATCGCGCTCGGCGCGTCCCCGTCCAGCTCGTCGAGGAACATCGTCCGCGAGGACGCGATCGGGTGGTAACCCTCCTCCGCCGGCATGAACATCTCGGGGTACCGCATCGGGCGCACCATGTCGGCCAGCGGCGTGGCGGCAGCACGGAAGGGCGCGACCGCCCGCTCGCCGTCCTCGGGCGAGCCCGCGTACACGATCAGCCCCATGGCGACGAGCTGCCCGTGGATCTCCGGGGGCAGGAACGGCATGGGCGGCGCCGTCACGACGTTCGTGATCATCGAGAGCTCCTCCGGCGCGGCTTCGGCCTCCGTGAGGAACGCAGCCACGACCTCGGGGGTGGCCGGCTGGATCAGGATGCCGCCGTAGATCTGCCCGAGCTCGGCGAGCCGGTACTGGAATCGCGTGGCAACGCCGAAGTTCCCGCCGCCGCCCCGGATCGCCCAGAACAGGTCGGGGTGGGACCTTTCGTCGGTGCGCACGAGCTCGCCGTCCGCCGTGACGACGTCGGCCGCAAACAGGTTGTCGATCGTCATGCCGTGCTTGCGCACCAGGAAGCCGATCCCTCCGGCGAGCGTGATCCCGCCGATCCCCACCGAGCCGGTGTCGCCGAACCCGGTGGCCAGGCCGTGCTCCGCCGCCGCGGCCGTGTAGGCGCCGGCGGTGAGGCCCGTCTCCGCCCACGCCGCCCGGCCGTCGACATCCACGTCGAGCGCGCGCATGCGGGATAGGTCGAGCACGAGGCCCCCGTCGGTCGTGCCGTGACCCGCGTTGCTGTGTCCGCCGCTGCGCACGGCGAGCTCGAGCCCGGTCTCGCGCACGGTGGTAACCACGCGGGCCACGTCGTCGTCGTTCGCCACCCGGACCACGGCGGCGGGACGGCGGTCGAAGCCGTAAAAGACCCGGCGGGCCTCGTCGTACTCGGGATCGCCGGGGGCGATCACCTCGCCCTTCACGGAGGCGCGCAGATCCGGGATCGGCAGGTCCGGGGAGGACGTCACGGCGGGCTCCTTTCGGACGGTCACGCGTCGTTTCCACCTGCTGACCGCAGGTGCGACGACAACTCATCGTTGCGAGCGACTATTCGGTGCGAGCGACTATTCCACCAGGGGTCGCCGACATCGCGGGTCTTGGGCACGACATCGAGAGTTCGGCCGGGAGACACGTTCGCTCGTTCAAGCCAAGAGTCCAAGAGCACGGCGAGGCTTTGCACGGCAATCTCCTGCTGGGCGGCGGTCATCGGCACGATCTGCGGCCGCTGCAGCCCGATCGGGCTGGATCTTGGACGCCCAGCCCGTCGACCCGGAGACTCGATCGCTCCTATGCATCCCGACGGCCTCATGCAGGTGGGGGCGCCGCAACCTTCCAAAGATGACCGTCTGGATCGGCGAAGTAGCCGAAGTACCCGCCCCACTGAGCACTCTGCCCCGTCCTGACGAGCTCGCCACCCGCGCTCGTTGCCGCGGCCAGCACTTCATCGACCCGCTCTGGGGAGGGGACGATGTAGTTGAGGGTGACGCTTCGAAAGCCGCTGCCGTCAGAAGGAACGCCCGCGTCTTCTGCGAGCGCGTCCCGCGTGTAGAGGGCCAGGGCGGACGAGCCCTCACCGAGGTCGAAGGACACGAACCCGCCCTCATCCCGCTGGATGGGACAGCCCAGTCCCTCGCCATAGAACTGCTTCGCCCGCTCCAGGTCTTTGACCCCGAGCGTGATCATGCTTATCTGCGCGTTCAACCTCATACCTCCCGGTCACATCGGCTGCGTTTGACTCGTCACTACCATGACGGAACTCGCTCGGAGAATGTGACCGATGGATGAGAAGGAATGGCTGGCGGAGCGATTCGAGGACAACCGGACCCACCTGCGAGCTGTCGCGCACAGGATTCTGGGCTCGGTCTCCGAGGCGGATGACGCCGTCCAGGAGGCGTGGTTTCGGCTCGCTCGATCTGGAACCAGCGCCATCGACAACCTCGGCGGATGGCTCACGACCGTCGTCGCCCGGGTGTGTCTTGACATGCTGCGTTCGCGCGAGTCCCGGGGCGAGGAGCCGCTGGGTGCGCATCTCCCCGAGCCGATCGTGAGCGACGAGGACGGGGTCAACCCCGAGTACGAAGCGCTTCTGGGTGACTCGATCGGTCTCGCGCTGCTCGTAGTGCTCGAGACGCTGACTCCCGCCGAACGGGTCGCCTTCGTGCTGCACGACATGTTCGATCTGCCCTTCGATGAGATCGCTCCCGTCGTGGGACGATCCCCTGCCGCGGCACGGCAGCTCGCGAGCCGGGCGCGCCGCAGGGTACGGGGAGCGACGGTGCCCGATAGCGATCTCACTCGCCGTCGGGAAATCGTCGACGCCTTCCTCGCCGCCTCGCGCGGCGGTGACTTCGAGGGCCTCCTCGCGCTTCTCGACCCCGATGTTGTCCTCCGGGCCGACCGAACGACCCTGAAGATGGGCGCGTTGAAGGAAGTCCGTGGGGCGGCGGAGGTGGCCGCGACGTTCTCGGGTCGTGCCAAGGGCGCCCAGCCCGCACTCGTGGACGGGACCGTGGAGGCCGTGTGGGCCCCGGGCGGGAAGCTGCGTGTCTTCTTCCGCTTCACGATCACGGGCCGGAAGATCGCGCAGATCGACCTGATCGGCGACCCCGAGCGCCTTCGCCAGCTCGACTTCGTTGTCCTTGACGACTGACCGACGGGCCTGCCTGCACCTGGCGTGGGCCCTGGGTCCGGGGACCTCTCGGGGATGGTTGATCTCGGCTCTCTACCCGCGGCGGTACCGCGCCACTCCGATCGTCGCGAACACGATGACGATCACGGCCGACCAGATCAGGGATCGAGCGACGAAGTAGCTCGCCGGATGACCGAGCAAGGCCTCAGCGCGTGCGCCCCCGGTGAGGGTTCGCACGGCGTCGATCATGTACGTGACGGGTTGATGAGCGGCGACGCTGCGAAGACCGCTCGGCATCGAGGCCACTGGCACGTAAGCGCTCGAGACGAACGTGAACGGCACCAGGAGCAGCGCTACACCCTGCGCCGCTTGTGCGTTTCGCGCATAGAGCCCAGTCGTCATGAACACCCACTCGAAGGCGAAGCTGAACACGATGATGAGGGCGAACGCGAGCAGCCCGTTCGTGATCCCGCCGTGTAGCCGGAAGCCGATGAGGAAGCTCACGATCGTCATGATGACGAGCCCCCAGAGCAGCATCGCCGTGTCGGCCACGGCGCGGCCAGAGAGCACGGCGCTGCGCGGGATCGGCAAGGAACGGAGGCGGTCGAAGAGCCCCTGTGCGTGATCCTCCGTGATGCTGACCGCGGCGCCCATCCCCTGCCAGATGAGCATCGTCGTGAGGATCCCGGGGACGACGAAGTCAACGTATCCGAGTTGGCCGGCTCCGATCGCTCCGCCGAAGATGTATCGGAAGATGATGAGGAACATCACTCCTTGCACCGTGGTCGTCCACACCAGCTGCGGCGTCCGAAGGAACTTGAGCAAGCTCCGCCTGGCGATCACCGCCGTGCTCGAGGCAAGCGACGGACGCCGAGTGGCGACAGAAGCGCTGGCGATCATCTGTTTCTCCCTTCGTGCTTTGCGCGGTCCTACGAGTGGCTGCTCACCGCGGTGCCGACCGGGTTGCCGGCCGATCCCTCCACCAAGACCTGGCCCGTGAGCGCCAGGAACACCTCGTCGAGCCTCGGCGGACGGAGCGCGACGTCGTCGAGGGTGATGTTCCGCTGCTCGAGCGACACAACGCCCGGCTGAGTCGCTCCGTCTTTCCGTCCACCACCACCGAAACCCGACGCGTCGACTCATCGAGCTGCGCCTCGCCATCGCCGATCTCGGTCAGCGCTCTTGCCACCTCGGAAACGTCTTGGCGATCGCGAACGTGTACCTCGATGACGTTGCGGCCCGTGCGCTTCTTCAGCTCCGCGGCAGTGCCGTGCGCGATCGCCTTGCCATGGTCGATGATCGCGATCTCGGAGGCCAGATGGTCCGCCTCATCCAGGTACTGCGTGGTGAGCAGGACGTTCGTCCCCTGATCGACCAGCCTGCGGATCGCGTCCCAAAGATCGATGCGACTTCGTGGGTCGAGGCCCGTGGTCGGCTCGTCCAAGATCAACAGGCGCGGCGCGCCGACCAGGCTCGCACCCAGATCCAGCTTGCGCCGCATACCCCCGGAGTACGTTCGCACGAGACGGTCTGCGTCCTCGGTGAGGCCCATCTGCTCGAGCACTCGGGCGGTGTTGGCGCGAGCCGACCCGCGATCCTGGCCGAAGAGCCGGGCGACCATCTCGAGGTTCTCTCGGCCGGTCATCGCCGGTTCGACGGCGGCGAACTGACCGGCGAGCCCGATGGATGATCGGACCGCATGTGGCTCTCGAAGGACGTCGCGTCCGAACACGCGAAGCGTGCCCGCGTCCGGTCTGATCAATGTCGCGATGCATCGCACGAACGTGGTCTTGCCGGCACCGTTGGGCCCGAGCACCGTAAGGATCGCTCCTTGTTCCGCGTAGAGCTCCAATCGATCGAGTGCGATCGTCTTCCCGAAACGCTTGACCACACCGGCGGCTTCGATCATCCGCGTCATTCCGTGCCCCTTGTCACGCACCCTCGTCTGACTCGTCACTTGTATGACGGATCGCGACTCGAGGATGTGACCGACCCCAACGGCCGGATTCATGACTGATATCCCCCCGGAACAGCGATCGGGGGAGCTACCCCCGGGGGGCATGCCGACATCGCGACGCTGCGCACGATCGGCGCGTGAGAGCGTGAGATCGAGGGTGTGGGCGACCCGGGCGGCGTCCGTAAGATGGTCCGGGCCCGACTTAGCGCACAGGAGAACTGGACCGCGACGCCCCCAGCAGGTGCCGTCGTTCAAGCTGACGAAGAGCCTGAGCCGCGCCAGCTGACTCCGACGACGGACCGGTCCGACCATGGTCCGGGCGCGGAGCTCGCCAAAGGCTGGGGAGAGATCGTGGAGCCATCGGGGAGGGCCGGCGATGAGAGTGCCGGTGTGTTCGGTCGCAAGGAATCGAGCCCTCTTCTGACGCTCGGTAATACGTCCAAAAGCGTAAGGCAAGAAGATTGACCCCCTTTCAGATGCGCTCTCGCCCTCGCGGTGAGCCAAACCCGCAGCGTGCGGGTGGTATCGAGCCTGTTCGGCAGCCGACCCGGTGGAAAGGGGTGTCATAAAAGCTTGCGGTATTCACCACGGTCCCCTCGATTGAGTCGAGCGAGCGAAGAAAGCCGCCGCCGGTCCTCCCATCCTTTGTGTACCCTTCGTATAGGGAGTTCGCCGACCGAAGGAAGGGCGCCGCCCTCCCCGTCCCGGACCTCGAGCGGGCGTTCCATGCCGAGATCCCGTGGTGAGGGAGGTGAACGCCCCCCGGTGTGATCCCCCTGTTTCTGCGCGGTCGAGCTTCACGCTCCAAGATGCGATCGACTACGCGCGGTACGCCGTCCAAGCGACGATCGACTCCATCAGATTTCAGCCCCGGCCTAGGACTGTGGGCGGCCCTGTCAACATCCTAGTCATCCGACCGGAGGATCGGTATGGGTGCAACACAAGGAGCTTCACGGCTGATGCAATAGAGGAGTGTTGACCTTCTATGTTTGTCAAGAGGGCAGCGCGACGCCTTGAAGATCTGGGACCAGTCGGCGGGCACGACGTTTGACAGGTGTCGCTTGAGACACCGCATGGCCTCCTTGAACGACTTGCCCTCGGCTCGGCGCCGCTGCACGTA